>ERZ1034920.170-NODE-170-length-53666-cov-5.734476_pt1 | contig 53666 bp, 59 predicted proteins | sample MGYA00520688_ERZ1034920 | MGnify/ENA primary metagenome ERZ1034920 (study PRJEB33766, sample SAMN09781785) | gut metagenome | biome: gut microbiome | host: Homo sapiens | place: Madagascar | study: EMG produced TPA metagenomics assembly of the PRJNA485056 data set... | reverse complement strand
ACAAAAGAAGTTTCTGACTCATTGGTTTTCTGTTTGTCATTTCAATCTCTCCTCAGAATTTTTTAGGATTATCTTTCGAGTTTATTTTTCGCCGGCCAGCAAAAGTTCGCTTTATGGTTTTCATTATATGAATTTATGTTTATTTATCCATCACTGAAAAAATGCAGGTTCCGAGAGTTTCAATTAATGTTTGAAGCAAAAAGAGCCTTTCATAGAAATGCTTCCATGAAAGGCTCTTGAAAAAATATTCTATTATGTACGTCCTTACTCCCCTTGCAGCTGCTTACCGACGCTTCTAGCGTCGGCGACGGCTTCGCCGATGCGGTAGTATTTTTTGGTGTTTGGGTCGAAGCTGAGTGGAGCGAGGGCGGCGACGTTGATGCTGCCATCTTCGTTGAGAATGGTTTCGTCGACGCTGATGTCCACGATTTCACCGATGAGGATGTGGCTGTCTTCGTCGTAGCTGACAAGTTTGCAGTCAAGGGTGTAGGCAAGTTCGTCGATGAGTGGTGCGCCGGTCAGGGTGCTGGTGGTGGCATGGAAGCCAGCGCGAGCAAATTTATCGGGCACGTTGTTGCCGCTGGTGATGCCAACGTAGTCGCAGGCCACCACCTGATCAGCCTGGCCCATGCTGACGCTGAATGCACCAGCACTGCGCAGAGCGATGACGGTTTTATGCGCTGGATTAAGGCTAAGCATGATTTGGTTGGATGCGCAGATGCCGCCCCAAGCAGCATTCATGCACTGCGGGGTACCATTTTCGTCGTAAGCGGCGATGATAAATACAGGTTCTGGATAAATTCTTGGCTGAACGCCAAAGCTTTTTCTCATAAATTAACATCTCCTTGTCGTTGTTCTTTCAACAGTATAGCATGTTTTTTCGATTCTCCGATAAAAATGGTTGACTATTTTCAAGGTTGGTTCTAAAATATATTTACCTCGGATAATTATTAAAGGTAATTTTACTGAAGGAAGGGTCCTGGTTATTTATGAGCACTTATCAATTTGAACGCCGCTTAGATGCCCGCGTGATGATTTCGGTGGTTGCCACTGGATTGCTCACGTTTACAGGGGTGTGCGCCGAGACGGCGATGAACGTCATCTTTCCAACGTTAATGAAAGAATTTAATATTACAACGTCAACGGTGCAGTGGGTTACGACCATCAATCTGTTGATGCTTGCCATCATCATCCCAACATCATCCTGGTTGAAAAAATGTTTTCGCACACGCACGTTGTTTGGCGCTGCTATTTTCTTTTTCCTTGCCGGCACTTTGCTGGGAATGTGGTCACCAAGCTTTCTCGTCTTGATCATCGGGCGTATGCTGCAGGGAATTGGCACAGGTATGGCCATGCCGATGATGAGCAACATCATTCTGGAGCAAGTACCTTTCAAAAATACGGCCACGATCATGGGCTTTGCCACTTTGACGATCGCCCTGGGCCCAGCCCTGGGGCCAGCCATTGGTGGGCTGATTGTTGGTATTGCTGGCTGGCGTATGATCTTTGCGTGCTTGCTGCCATTTATCATCTTTGCAGCCATCGGTGGATTAACATGCATTTATCAGTCTTCGGAAATTGATAAGCAGCCATTTGATCTCAAGGGATTTTTGATGCTGGCTATTTGCTTTATCTGCCTATTGGTGCCATTGTCCAACATCAGTCACGTAGGCGTCACCAGCCCAATGATTTGGGTGATGCTGTTGCTTGCTGTGATTTTTCTTGTACTGTTCAAAAAACATTGCGACAAACGAGAAACGCCGCTGCTCAATCTCACAATTTTGCGCACACCAGCCTTCACGTTTTCATTAGCTGCCCTTCTGCTCAACCAATTTTTTACATTGGCGCGCGGCTTTATGATTCCAAACTTTTTCCAGCTGACCAATGGTGATTCGGCGCTGCTCTCCGGCTGTATTATTCTACCAGCCTGCTTGATTGGTGCCATTTCCAATCCTTTCAGTGGTCGTCTTTATGACCACATCGGCCCAAAAGTACCAATCACACTTGGATTTCTTTTGATTCTTTTTGAAGTAACTTTGGAAATGCTTTTTATGTGTCACGTAAGCGCCTATGTGATGATGGGCATCGCCATTATTTTCTGCCTGGGGCAAAGCCTCAGCACAGGCAATACCACAACTTTTGCCTTGCGTAACCTTCCAGCGACTTACACAGCGGATGGCACGGCCGTCATCAACACACTGCAGCAACTGTTTGGCGCTATTGGAACGTCGGTTGCTTCGACGGTAGTATCTTTCGGCCAGGCGGCCCATCCAGAGGATCTGGCGCTTGGAACGCAGGTTGGCACACAATGGTCACTGTATATGATTTTTGTTCTGGCGATTGTCATGTTCGTCTGCGCGCTCAAAGGATTACGCAGTCAAACACACAGCAATTAAAACATTTTTATGCCCCCTCAAGCGGACGGTTTGCGTTGATGCAAAACCGTCCGTTTTCTATTGCGAAATATTTCAACACTTACAACTATTTATGGATGCATTGACTTTTATTCCCATCGCTAATAAAATATTGCCTTGGGTAAAGATTTATCCAGCATGGGATATTCAGGAGGAGATACGATGAATGCCCAATTGACCAAGAATTTTTTTGATGGCTGCTACAACGCCAAACACATCATCAAACACCTGCCACCACTGCCAGAGTGGATGTCACCACGCCAGGTGACCATTCTTGATGTGATTCATCAACTGTCACAAACGCAGGAATTGGTGTGCATCAGCGATGTAGCCAACTTTCTAAACGGAACGATGCCCAGCATCACACGCATGATCACCGAGCTGGCTGCTCATGGTGCCATCGAAAAAGTTCCTGATCCGTCCGACAAACGTGTCCATTCTTTAACGTTGACCGCCTATGGCGAAGCACTCCACGAGTATTATATTGAAGGGTTTCATCAACACCTCACCAGATTGCTCGCAACTATTGGAGAAAAAGACATTCGCACAGCAATGAACGTTATCGATCGGGCTGAAGCACTTCTAAGAACGGACGATGTCCTGCAGACCATACCCGATAAAAAGAGGAGGCTCAATTAACTGTCATGAACGAATTTAACTTTGAACGCCGTCTCGACGCGCGTCTCATCATCTCAGTTCTGGCACTGGGATTGATGAGTTTCACTGCAATCCTATTTGAAACAGCAATGAACGTTATCTTCCCAACATTGATGCAAGAATTTGACATTCCAACATCCACGGTGCAATGGGTCACGACCATCAACCTGATGACACTTGCGATCGTTATTCCAACATCATCCTGGCTGACCAAACGTTTCAAAATGAAGCACCTCTTCATTGCGTCCTGGCTGTTCTTTACCGTTGGCACGCTGTTGGGGCTCTGGTCACCAAGTTTCTCTGTACTGCTCATCGGCCGTGTTCTGCAAGGGATCAGCGGCGGCATTTCAATTCCATTGATGAATATCATTATTTTAGAGCAGGTACCTTTTAAAAACACTGCCACCATCATGGGCATTGCCACATTGGTCATCGTCCTGGGTCCGGCACTCGGGCCAGCGTTCGGCGGTTTTATCGTTGGCATTGCCAGCTGGCGCATGATTTTCGGCAGCATGCTGCCGCTGCTTGCTTTGTCAGGCATTTTCGGCATCACCTGCATTCGTCAATCTCGTGCCCTGCAAAGAGCGCCATTCGATATCATGAGCTTCCTACTGTTGGGCATAAGTTTTTTATGCATCATCTATCCAACCTCCGTCATCAGTCATGTCGGGATCAGCAGTCCAATGGTCTGGGGCCTTTTGCTTGTCGCTGTAGTGCTGCTCACCATCTTTGTCAAGCACGCCCGCAAGGTTGAAAAACCTCTGTTAAACCTCGACATTCTCAAGACACCAACCTTCACCTACTGTCTGATTGCGCTGTTGCTTGCCCAGTTTGCAACACTGACCCGCGGCTTCATGATTCCAAACCTGTTCCAACTCCACGGCGGCGTTTCAGCCTTTGTAGCCGGCTGCATTGTATTGCCAGCCTGCATCATCGGGGCTGTAATGAATCCATTCAGCGGCCGTATTTATGATACCATTGGCCCTAAAATTCCTGTCACGGTCGGTTTCATCCTTATCCTCATCGACCTTGCCCTGGAAATGTTCTTCATGGTCCACGTCACTGCCTACACCATGATGGCGATCTGTGTGATCTATTGCCTTGGCCAGAGCCTGGCGCTTGGGAATACCACCACCTTCGCTCTGCGCAATTTGCCAGGCGATCAGTATGGCGATGGTACAGCGGTTATCAACACACTGCAGCAGCTATTCGGCGCCATTGGCACAGCAGTGGCTTCCACACTCATCACCTTTGGTCAGGCCGCTCTGCCAAACGATATCGCTCAAGGGACAGCCAATGGTACTCAAACCGCTCTCTATCTCAACTTTGTTCTTGGGATCATCATGCTCCTTTGCGCGCTTAAAGCATTGCGCAGCGGCAACACCAGCAAATAAATAGTTCATATTTCAGCCACAGCGTTTTTGCTGTGGCTTTTTTCATGCGTCAGGAGGAATAGGTATTGACAAAACTCTTTTTTCTTTCATAAAATAACTTCAATAGACCATACTCATTGATACTCATCGCACTTTTGGAGGAATTCGGATGGATACCAATCTCACTCGCGCATTTTTGGACGCCTGCCACAAAGCCAAACGCATCATCACCTACCTGCCACCGCTGCCAGACTGGATGACACCGCGCCAGGTCAAGGTTATTGACGCCATCCATCAGCTTGCTCAAAACCAGCAGGCTGTCTGCATCAGCGATGTTGCCAAACATATGGAAGGCACCATGCCCAGCATCACGCGAATGATCACAACACTGGAAAAACATGGTGCCATCGTGAAGCTTCCTGACGCTGCCGATCGCCGCACCCATATGCTGGCACTCACCTCGTACGGCGAAGAACTCTACACCCATTACATCGAACACTTCCACAACCACATTGCCGAGGTTTTCGCCGATATTGACGAGGACGAAATGCGCACAACCATCGCCATCATCGACCAAGTGGAAGCCATCCTCAAAAACGATACCTTCGACGATACACCACCTTTCCCACGTTGAAAGACTCTCACATCGTCGTCACCAAAATAGATTCATCCGACAGAAGCCAATGGCTTCTGTTTTTCTTTTGCGAAAAATCTACAGGGTGCAGCCTCAGCAATGGACATCGGCACAGTAACATGTCATAATAGATGTAATGTGATTAACACATTCTGACGATTTAAACCAAAAGGGGTGGAAAATAATGAGTAGATTGGATATCAACACACCCGACCAAGCGCAAATGGTAGTGGATCAGCTCTATCACGATATGGAGCGTCGCATCATTGCTTCTGGTCCAGGGTTATGCCCAGTCGATATGTCACTGAACTTTCTTAATCTCTGCCATGCGCAAACCTGCGGTAAATGCGTTCCATGCCGCATCGGTTTGGGCCAACTGTCCAACCTGATGCGCGGCATTCTTGACGGCAAAGGTAAAATGGAAGACCTCGACGTTTTAGAAAAAACCGCAGAAATTATTTCTAACACCGCATCCTGCGCCATCGGCACCCATGCCGCACGTCTTGTCCTGACCGGGCTGCGCGGATTCCGCGATGATTATATTGAACATATTCAAAACCGTCGCTGCCTTGGCAACATGGAACAACCGGTGCCATGCGTGGCGCTATGCCCAGCCGGCGTCGATATTCCAGGCTATATTGCTTTGATTCACGAAGGCCGCACCGCCGATGCGGTACGCCTGATCCGCAAAGACAACCCATTCCCAGTTGCCTGCGCCTATGTGTGCGAACATCCTTGCGAAGCACGCTGCCGTCGTACCATGCTGGATGAACCAATCAATATTCGCGGCCTCAAGCGCTATGCCGTTGACACCGCCGGAGATGTGCCACAGCCAGCTTGTGCGCCAGCCACCGGCAAACACATCGCTGTCGTCGGCGGCGGCCCTGGCGGTCTATCTTGCGCCTACTATCTGGCTCTGATGGGACATCAGGTCACGATCTTTGAAAAGTTCAAAAAGCTTGGCGGCATGCTGCGCTATGGCATTCCAAGCTATCGCTACCCACGCGAATTGCTGGATCGCGAAATCGATTCCATTCTTTCCCTGGGCATCGAAGTACGCACCGAAACAGAAGTCGGCAAGGACATTTCATTTGCAGCGCTTGACGCCTCTTTCGACTGCATCTACATCGCCATCGGCGCTCATACCGATAAGAAAACCGGTATCGAAGGCGAAGAAAGCGACGGCGTATACAGCGCCGTAGAAATCCTGCATCAGATTGGCGACGACATCTATCCAGATTTTGTCGGTAAAAACGTGGTCATCATCGGCGGCGGCAACGTTGCCATGGACGTCACCCGTTCGGCCATTCGTTTTGGTGCCGAAAAGGTCACCTGCGTCTATCGCCGCCGTCAGGAAGACATGACCGCTCTGCCTGAAGAAATCGAAGGCGCTATTGCCGAAGGTGTTGAATTGCTGACCATGCACGCACCAGTGCGCATTGAATCGGATGAAAACGGCCATGCGACCGCACTCATCGTACAAAAGCAGCTCACCAGCCTGATCAAACGCGGCCGCCCATCACTCACCGCCGATGAAGTGGAGGAAACACGCATCCCAGCAGACATCATCGTCGAAGCCATCGGCCAGGGCATTGATTCCCTCGCCTTTGAAGCAGCCGGTGTGCCAGTATTCCACGGCACCATCAGCGCCCTCAGCGACAGCCGACTTTCCGATGAACACATGGACGGCGTATTTGCCGGTGGTGACTGCGTCACCGGACCAGCCAGCGCCATCCGTGCCATTGCCGCCGGTAAAGTGGCTGCTGCCAACATCGACGAATATCTTGGCTTCAACCACGAAATCACCGTGGATGTGGTCATTCCAGACCCAAGCCTTGATGATAAACCGCCACACGCCCGCGTCAATACCACCGAGCGCGAAGCCAGCGAACGTAAGAACGACTTCGTCTGCATCGAATGTGGCCTCACCGATAAAGGCGCCATGACCGAAAGCGGACGCTGCCTGCGCTGCGACCACTTCGGCTACGGCATTTTCAAAGGGGGTAGACATACAAAATGGTAAGCATCACAATAGACGGCGTTCAGCTTCATGTACCCGACAGCATCTCCATCCTTAAAGCAGCCGAAATTGCCGGACACCCAGTGCCAAGTCTCTGCTACTGGGAAGGCATCAACGAAATCGGCGCCTGCCGTATGTGCATCGTCGAAGTCGAAGGCATCGACCACCTCGTGCCTGCCTGCATCGATACCGTCAGCGAAGGCATGGTCATTCACACCAACAGCCCTCGCGTACGCGCGGCCCGTCGCACCAATCTGCAGCTCATCCTTTCGCAGCACAACTGCGACTGCCCAACCTGCATGCGCAACGGAAACTGCCAATTGCAGCGCCTGGCCTTTGAACTGAACGTTTTTTCCAACCCATTTCCAAAAAACATCGCCCCATTCGACTGGGACGAAACCTCACCGCTCATCCGCGATGCGTCCAAGTGCATCAAATGCATGCGTTGCATCCAGGTGTGCGATAAAATCCAAAGTCTGAACATTTGGGACGTCGCTGGCACCGGTTCCCGTGTCACCGTCAACGTCAGCTACAACCGCACCATTCGCGGCGCCGACTGTTCTTTCTGCGGGCAATGCATCACCCATTGTCCAACCGCCGCTCTGCATGAACGCGACGACACCGAGAAAGTTCTCGACGCGCTGGCCGACCCAGACACCATCACTGTGGTTCAGGTCGCACCAGCAGTGCGTGTCGCTTGGGCCGAAGAACTCGGCATCGATTCCGATATCTTCTCCACACCGAAAATGGTGGGTGTGCTCAAGCAAATTGGCTTCGACTATGTGTTTGATACCAACTTTGCTGCCGACCTCACCATCATGGAAGAGGCCAGCGAGTTCATTGAACGCTTCACGCATCGCGATCAATACAAGTGGCCAATGTTCACCTCTTGCTGCCCTGGCTGGGTGCGTTTCCTCAAATCCAACTTCCCGGAAATGACCGACAATCTTTCGACCGCTAAATCACCAATGCAGATGTTTGGGGCCATTACCAAAAGCTATTTCGCCGAATCCATCGGCGTGGATCCACACAAAATCTGCATGATTGCGATCATGCCATGCCTGGCCAAGAAAGAGGAAGCCGCTCTTGAACCAATGCGTGACGCCTGTGGCGATCCAGATGTAGACATCGTGCTCACCACTCGTGAATTCACCCGTATGGTTCGTGCCGATCACATCCTCATTGATGATATTCCAGACACCGAGTTTGACCATCCACTCGGCACCAGTACCGGCGCTGCTGCCATCTTCGGCACCACCGGCGGTGTTATGGACGCCGCTCTGCGCACAGCCTACGCCATGATTACCGGTTACAACCCGGATGCGGACGACTTCAGCGAAGTGCGCGACATACAATTTGGTGAAGGTCGCGAAGCTTCCTTTACCATCCCTGGCGCTGGCGAAGTAAAGGTTGCTGTCATCAGTGGTCTTGGCAATGCTCGCAAACTGTTGAATGCCATCAAATCCGGTAAAGCACGCTACGACTTCGTCGAAGTCATGGCCTGCCCTGGCGGCTGCGTTGGCGGCGGCGGTCAGCCAATCGTCGATGGCATTGCCCTCAACATCTATCGCGGTGCTGCCCTGTGGAAAATGGATCGCGATATGGACATTCGTTTCAGTCACGAAAACCCAGATGTCAACGACCTCTACCGTCTCTACCTTGGCAAACCATGCGGTGAAAAAGCACATCATCTGCTTCACACCGATCACCATGCCTGGAAAATGCCACGCCATATGGCCGACGATTAATCGAAAATGCAAAATCCCCAGTGTTTGCAGCACAACGCTGTAAACACTGGGGATTTTTTAGATTCTTCTCTCGCAACTACCTTTTCAACAATATGCTTGAAGCGCTCTATAAAGAGGATATTTACAGCACCGCCTCCACGGCGGCAGTGAGCTGTGCCAGGTCGTTGTCATCAGGGTGACTTAGCGCGGCGTCAAAGTTGGCAATCATCTGTGTCATCTGAGTACGTTTATCTGGATCCTCCGCAAGCTTTTCGTAACGGCTGCGCACGGCCTGCGGCATTTTGCCCTGGCACAGGAAACGCCCAACCAAGGTGGTGTCTGCAGGCAATTTTCCCTCAACATTATTGAGAATGCGATCAAAGTATGCGGCATCACCACCGAAGCCACAGGTGCCGAACAGGAAAACACGCTGGCTGCTCAGAGTATCGATAAAGGCGGCTGTGTCTGCATCACAGCTGCCCTTATCGGTCCAAAAACCAACAAAGATGGTGTCGGCAGCAAGCGCCTGGGCATCTGGAGCGCCGCAATAAAGAAGTGTTTGATCCGACAGCGCAGCACGAATGGTTTCGGCAAGACGCTGAGTGTTTCCGGTTTTGCTGCTGTAAACAATGGCATAAGTCATGGTTCATGTCCTCTCTATTCTATCGTTTTGTTATGCATCACTGGTGTTGTGGGCCGCGTGGACCGTAATCAAGCTCGGCGGTCATAGCCCCAAAATGTTTCATCGCTTCCGGCGCATCGTCTGGCGCCAGATTCAGCTCAATAAAGGCGGCACGCACGCCCTTAGCGGCTTCTGCAAGCGCTGCTTCAAGATCGTCTTCGGTATGCACCTCGGTGCAATAGACATCGCAGTTCGGAGCCAGAACGCCCGGCAGGTCGCGGTAGCGCCAGTCGGCAATGTCGTTGTAGTGCGCGTCCATGCCAAGGATGTAACGCTCAATGGTATAACCGCGGTTGTTAAGCAGGAAGATAATTGGTGTCAGCCCGCGGTTGAGAATGGTGGAAAGTTCCTGTGCCGTAAGCTGGAAGGAGCCGTCACCAATGAAAAGCAGAGCGCGGCGCTGCGGCTGGGCAGTCATAGCCCCCAAAAGCGCCGGCAGCGAGTAGCCAATGGAGCCCCAAATTGGCTGGGCAATATAACAAGTGCCACGTGGAAAACGGTTTTCCAGCAAAGCGGTCAGCGACGTGCCATTTTCCACACAAACCAGATCGTCTTCGGCAAAGAAGCTGGCCATGCGCTGCCAAAACCAGGCCTGAGTCAGGGCTTTGCCAGCAGTCGCCACAACCGGAGCCGCCGTTTCCTCATGCAAAACAGGTGTCGCATCGACACGTTCCGGCAGCGTGTCCGCCACCTGTTCCACCAGTTCACCAGCGGCCACGCCTTCGTACACCTCGCCTTCAATGGTCACATTGACATCGCTGATGTAGATCTGCGCCGACACCGGATTGTTGCCTGGCGCTGCCATCGGACTGCTTTCAATAAAGCATGGTGCCGTCGCGATCAGACAATCGGAGCGACGCAGCGCCTCGGCCACCAATGGTGCCGACGCCGCACCGTTGTACATGCCCAGATAGAGCGGATCCGATTCCGACAAAATGCCCTTGCCGGTGCGAAAGGCCACATAAGGAATCTGACGTTTGTGAGCGATGGTCGTCAGTGAATCGACCAATCCGCAGCGATCGGCATCGGCATCAATCAGAAGGAGCGGATGCTGCGCCTTCTCAATCAACGCCGTGATGCGCCCCACTGCGCTGCTCAGGCGTTCGCTGTCGCTCGCCGGCATCTGAAGCGTCAGTGGCGTTTCAGGCACGTCCACCTCAAGATAGGAAATGTTTGATGGCACTTGGATGTACACCGGCAGTTTGTCGCGCCAACAGCTAACCAGCACACGATCCAGCTCGTCAATGTTCATCGGCGTCAGCCGCACCGAGTTGCCTGTGAACTGCTTCAAGCAGTTGGAAATATTGTCGAAGTTCCCCTCTGCCAGCGAATGATGCACACGCAGCCGACTTTCCATAGCATACAGCGGTGGTGTGCCTGAAATCAACACCACCGGAACATGCTCTGCACAAGCCCCCGCCAGACCGCAGATGGCACTGAGATCGCCGACGCCGTAAGTAGTCAGCATGGCACCAATTCCATTCGCACGTGCATAACCGTCGGCGGCATAACTGGCATTCAGCTCATTGCAGGTGCCGACAAAGTCGATGTCGTCCACCTCGTTCAGCTGTTCCAGCAGCTGCAGGTTGAAATCGCCCGGCACCCCAAACACATGGCCCACGCCGATTTCCTGCAGGCGGCGAAACAGATAGCATCCAATGGTCATCTTCATGATTGTTTCCTCCTCGTTAATCAGTGCTTCCATTGTACCTTTTGTAATGGCAGTTGTCATCCATCCCTCAAGGATTTATACTACAAACAGACAAAAAACAGCCGCTCATTCCTCCCTAGATGTCTTTCCTTTAGCGACAAAAGTTTAAAACCGCACTTCCGTTTTTTACTATCACGAAAGGTGGCTCCACGATGCCCTATTATCCATATCAACCTGGCTACGGTCAGGCCGGTATCTATCATGAACTGCAGTACAGCGAAGACTGCGTGCTCGGAAAATACATTTGTCAAATTTTTGAAGTCGATCGCCCTCACGACTGTGAGATTTGCATTCTTCCCGACGGCTGCAACGACATTCTCGTGCATTACGACGGCAAGCAGGTGCAAAGCTGGCTCTCGCCGTCCATTGTCAAAGCCATGCAATTTCATTTTGAACAAACAGAATGGCTGTTTGGAGTACGTTTTTACCCCGGAGCAACAAGCAGCTTTCTGCCAACAGATTTTTCCTACCAGTCACCGACACCCATTGCGCTCGAAAATCTCTATCCTTCGATCCGCTACATTAAACCTGCACTGGAATCCTCCCAGTCGTTTGCTCGCCGCCATGAAATCATGTACGAATTTCTTAAGCAAACCGTGCTTGAACAAACGCCTACCGACAACATCGTTGACTTTTGTGTCAAAAAAATCATCGAAAACAACGGCATGATTGCCATCGACGAGCTGGCGCAGGCAGCCGGTTACGGGCCGCGCTACATCCGCCAGCTGTTCGCCACCTACGTGGGCCATTCCACCAAAGAACTGGCTAAAATCATTCGCTTGCAGAAAACACTGCAATACATCGAGCAACACCCTGAAGAAAAGCTCAAGGATATTTCAGCACAATTTGGCTTTTCCGACCATTCCCACATGAACAAGGAATTGCGGCAGTTTTTGGGCATCACTTCCGGCATCATCAAGGACACGACCGACTGGAACGCCCTCTTAAAAACAGAATTTAAACGAACTTTTTAATACTATTTTAACGGAGTCTTTACTCCGTTTTTTTATATGGAACGAACACTGTTCATGCTATGATATTAAAACAACAGCACTTTACTCTGCTACAGTATTTTTATTAATCGGAGGTTTTGATCATGTTATTATCCACAGAATGCGTCTCTTTCGCATTTGATAAAACAGCCACATCGTCAACCCATGTTGATGCACCGATTACCTTGGATATTGAAACCAAAGACTGCTTCTCCAATCAGCTGCGTAATCCGGAAGACACCTTGGACCAACTGGATTGGAATGCTACCAATCCGGTAACGGGGCCCATTTACATCAACGGCGCCATGCCTGGCGACACCTTGAAAGTAACCATTCACAAGATTGCCCTCGATGAAAAAGGCACCGTCGTCTGCCTGGAAAATGAAGGCACGCTGGGTCACCAAATTCAGGGTTCCCACCTTAAAATTGTACCAGTGCAGGATGGCATCGCGCATTTTTCCGATGAGATTCACATCCCAGTGAATCCAATGATCGGCGTCATTGGCGTAGCACCAGCTGGTGACGCGCTCAACGCCGGCACCCCTGGCAAGCACGGCGGCAATATGGACAACACCATGGTTACCGAAGGCGCTACGTTGTATTTTCCAGTTGCTGTGGAAGGAGCGCTTTTCGGCCTTGGTGATGTGCATGCCGCCATGGGCGACGGAGAAATTGGCGTTTCTGGCCTGGAAATTCCAGCAACGGTCACCGTGACCATTGAGCTCATCAAAGGAAAGGCACCGGAATACCCATTCCTCGAAAACGACGACAGCTTCAGCGTCATCGTCTCAAAAGTCACCCTCGATGAAGCCGTTAAGCGTGCCACCGAGCTCATGAAGGAATTTCTGCAATCCCACACCGCGCTCTCAGACCCAGACATCATCATGCTCATGAGCCTGGTGGGCCATTTACAGATTTGTCAGATCGTCGACCCTGAAAAAACGGTGCGCTTTGTGTTCCCTAAAAAATATCTGACAAGCGTTGAATTCTAAAAAGGAGTCTTACAAATGAAAATCATTGATCAGTCTGTCTACACCTTCTCCAAAAACAATCCACCAGTCGCTGAAGCGGCACCAGGCGAACTGTTGACCTTCAAAACCATGGATTGTTTTTCCAACCGTCTCAAAACAGAAAACGATCTTATCACCGATCTCGACTACAGCTACTCCGTAGCCAACCCTGCCGCTGGTCCTGTTTATGTCACTGGCGCTGAAGTTGGCGACGTTCTGGTTGTCGATATTTTAGACATCAAAGTTGCGGACCAAGGTGTCATTTCCACCAGCGAAGGCGTTGGCCCTCTGCACCAGGATGCTGAAATCCGCACCCGTGTTGTTCCTGTCGAAAATGGCATCGCCTCATTCAACGGCGTGCAATTTCCAATTGATCCGATGATTGGCGTCATCGGCACCGCTCCAGACGGCGACGATGTGATCGACGGTTATCCAGGAAACCATGGCGGCAACATGGACAGCAAACGCATCAAAAAAGGCGCTCGTCTGTATTTGCCAGTACGCGTTGACGGCGCCCTGCTGCAAATGGGGGACGTCCATGCGACCATGGGTGATGCAGAACTCTGCGGCACCGGTATCGAAATTGCTGCTGAAATTCTCGTTAAAATTTCCCTCATCAAGAACTTTGAACTCCACTGGCCAGTCACCGAAACAGCCACCCATTGGTACGTCAACGCCTGCGCCCATGAATTTGACGAAGCCCTGACTCACGCTTCCAAAGAAATGCAGCGCCTGCTGATGAACGTCACTGGCTGGGATAAAACCGACACCTACATGTACATGTCGGTGCAAAGCGATGTTGAAATCAACCAAGCCTGCGTGCCTTGCGAAGTAGCCATGATCCTTCGTCTCGGCACACCAAAGCTCCCACAGTTTAAGCCACTGATTGGTTGAGCGTCTTCTGATTTCCAGCTCGGCATGCCTAGCATGTCGACCTTGAAATACAAAAAATAAAGGAGAGAAAAAAGAGAAATGTCCAACAAACATCAAAACAAGGGCAATGTCGAAAACTTTGGATACAAGCAAGAATTAAAACGTACCCTGAGTTTGCGCGACGTTGTTCTCTACGGCGTATTGTTCATGGTTATCATTGCGCCACAATCCATTTTTGGTGAAATTCAAGTGGCCAGTGGTGGGATGACACCGTTGGTCTACATCATCGGGTTCGTAGCCATTAGTTTCACCGCTCTTAGTTACATGCGAATGAGTAGCCGCTTCCCAATAGCAGGCTCCGTCTATGCCTATGTGCAGCGTGGAATCAATCCCCATGTAGGCTTCATCAGCGGTTGGCTGATTTTGCTTGACTACCTGTTTGTACCATCTTTGCTCTATGTCATGGTAGCAAACTGGGGCGTCGAATTGATTCCTGGAAGTCCATGGTGGTTGTGGATTGTCGTCTTCGTGCTGTTCAATACCATCGTCAATGTACGTGGTATGGAAATGACCAAAGGCGTCGACTACGTCATGTTCGTTATCGAAATTCTTGTTCTTATTGCCTTCATCTTCTTAGGCGTTAAATACGTCTTAAACGGCGGCGGCTACGGCGAGCTTTCCCTCGATCCTATTTACCAGCCAGGTAAAGTCGATTTCAACTTCATCGCCTCCGGTATTTCCATTGCTGCATTGTCCTTCCTGGGCTTTGATGGCATGTCTACCCTGGCAGAAGAAACCATTGAACCAGAAAAGACCATCGGTAAAGCCATCCTCATTGCATTGAGCATCATCATCGTGGTCTTTGTCGCACAGACCTATGTGGCTGCTCTGATTCTTCCAGACTGGGAAAACACCAACTTGGCGACCGGTTTCTTTGACGCTGCGGAATTGGCTGGCGGTGAATTCTTCCGTAAGATTCTCCTGCTCGTGAATATCGTTGCCATTGGGATCGCAAACATCATGGCTGCACAGACCGCTACTTCCAGAATGCTCTACAGTATGGGGCGTGACGGCGTTATTCCGCGCATTTTCGGCAAGGTACATCCTAAGTTCCAGACTCCATATGTGGCTTCCATCATCGTTGGGACCATCAGCTGCATCATTCCACTGATCCTGACCATGTCTCAGCTCGTTCGTCTGGTTAACTTCGGCGCTCTGGCATCCTTCGTTCTGCTGAACTTTGCCGTGTTCTATTTCTTCTTCATTAAAGAAAAAAGACGCAGCGGCAGCGACATCATCAAATACCTTGTCTGCCCATGGTTCGGCATCATGATTTTGATCTATGTCTTCACCGGTTTTGACAAGATGACCTACGTCGTCGGTGTTACCTGGCTGGTGATCGGTCTCATCATCGGCGCCATCAAGTCAAAAGGCTACAAAGAAGTGCCGGATGCCTTCAAAAACATCGAAGTATAAGCACCCTTCTTTTTCCTGTCCTCATTGAGGACAGGATTTTTTTATTTGCAGCTCTTGTAAGTCAAACCTTTTTATCAACTCACAGCCAGCGCCCATGATAGCAGTTGTCATTCATCAGTCAAAGCTTTATACTAAATTCAGCGAAACAAAGGAGGCCGCTTATGTTTTACACCATCATGGTCGTCGAAGACGACGCCGACATCAACAATCTGCTGGCAAAAATGCTGCGTCAGGCCGATTATCAGGTGCTGCAGGTTTACTCTGGCAGCGAAGCCGTTCTGCGTTTGCAGCAGGACAGACCGGATCTGCTTCTACTTGACCTCATGCTGCCTGGCATGAGCGGCAGTGACGTGCTCGCCCATATGCGCAAGGAACTGGCACTGGATGTGCCAGTGATTGTGCTCTCTGCTAAGAATGCGCTTGCCGACAAAGTAACCCTGCTTGAAAACGGCGCCGACGACTACATCACCAAGCCTTTCGAGCCGGAAGAAGTGCTGGCGCGCATCGCTGCTACTCTGCGCCGTGTCGGCAAAGACAGCGCTGCTGACCGTCCCCTCGTTCACCGCGCTCTGCAGCTCTCTCCATCGCTGCGCAAAGTTACCCTCGATGGCCAAGAACTGACCCTCACTGCTCATGAATTTGATATTCTCGAATTATTCATGCGCCAACCGGAAAAGGTTTTCACCCGGGAAGCCCTCTATGAACAAGTCTGGAACGGCGGCTATTATGGTGAAAACAACACCGTTAATGTCCACGTTTCCAACATTCGCAAAAAGCTCAAAGCCATCGACCCAACCGCGGACTACATTCAAACCGTCTACGGCATCGGATTCAAGCTGCAATAATCCGTGCACTGGTCCTCTTTATGCCATCTTTATCGGATTTAATACTTCTTTAAGCCATCTTTATGACTTCTTTATGACTCATCCTGTACAATACGTTTGTCAGTAAGGAACACGACCTCGACAAACGTATTTTTTTATTGGAGGGAACCGCAATGAACACCAACGTCATCGAAACTACTCAGCTCTGCAAAGCCTACGGCAAACTGCAGGCTCTCAACAATGTCAGCATCCATGTACCACAAGGTGCCATCTACGGTCTCGTCGGCGACAACGGCGCCGGAAAATCGACTCTATTAAAAATTCTCGCGGGCCAGAGCTTTGCCACAAGCGGCAATCTCTCACTTCTTGGCTGCGAAGACGACAAAACCCTACGCTTAGCACGCCGCCATATTGGCTGCCTGATCGAAGATCCCGGCTTCTTCCCAAACATGACCGTGGAACAGACGCTCAAATACTACAGCATCCAGCGCGGCATCAGCGACAAGCATCGTGCGGATGCTATGATTGCTCTCACCGGTCTCGAACAGAAACGCCGCAGCAAATGCGGCAGCCTTTCCATGGGCCAGCGCCAAAGGCTCGGTCTCGCCATTGCCCTGCTCGGCAAGCCTCAGCTGCTCATCCTCGACGAGCCCATCAACGGTCTGGACCCAAGCGGCATCATAGAAATTCGCAGCCTTCTGCAACGTCTCAACGACGAGGAAAATATAACCATTCTTCTATCCAGTCACATTCTTGCCGAACTGGAGCACATCGCCACCCACTATGGCTTTCTCAGCCGCGGTCGTCTTGTCGAAGAAATCAGCGCCAAAGCTCTGCACGAGCAGTGCGCCGATTACATTGCCCTCACGCTCTCCGATGTCGACCGATTTGCGGCCATCTTTGAACACCATTGTCCCGACGAGCGCTGCCAAGTCATGCCCGACCGCATCTTCCGCATTTATCAGCCAAAACGTCCTGCAGAATTTTACAGCCAGCTTGCCACAAAAAATGATCTCATCATTCTTGGCATGCAGACCGTGCAAGGATCACTGGAAGATTACTACATGTCACTCAAGGAAAGAGGGGCTCAGCAATGAAACGTTCTCATATTATCTATCTTCTAATGATAGTGCCAGCATTCTTCACTGCCGCCTTTGCCGCACGCGTACTGGTGAACGGCTGTGACAGCCAGATCACCATCAGTCTCCACTAAACATCGCGACGCATCCACGGAAAGGAGGCCCCCTCATGCTGAACTACATCAAATCCGAATGCTACCGCATCAGCCGCCACCCTGCGCTCTATGTGGCAACCGGCATTCTCTGCGCCCTGATTATCGCCATCATCTCTTTCCTGGCCTTCTTTGGCTGGGATCAATACGGCATCGATCTGGCCCGCACCGGCTATGCCTACACCATGCCAATTTCATCGCCAGGCTGCTATATTTTCATGCCAGCCGTCATCCCTTGCCTCATCTACAGCAGCGTCCACAAATCCGGCGATGTCAAGAACACCATCGCCAGCGGTCTTTCTCGGGTGCAGATCTTTGCAGGCAAATGCATCACCAGCCTCCTCGCTGCCAGCGTCGTTCTGGCCGTCGTTCTTGCGGTATGGATCGCCAGCGCTGAGCTTCTGCTCGAACCAGGCGGCCCCTTCACCGCCCGCGACCTGCTCCTGGAGGTGCCAGCGATCTATCTCATCGCCGCCGCCAACGTCATCACCATCCTGCTCTTCTTTGAGCTCTTCAAACGAGAGCTGCTGGCGGCTATGGCCTGGGCGGCCATCTGGTTCATCCTGCCAACGGTGCTCTACAACCTTGGCATGCAAATTGAAATTCTCGCCGACATTGCCAACTGGATGCCTTACCAGTTCTTCAAAAACGCCGTCGACATCAGCACTCTCGCCAGCGGCCAGGTCAAAAACATTTCCTGGAATATCACCGTCGCCGAGCAGGTCGGCTCTGTGCTCTGGTACACCCGCGACGGCCTTTTCAAATGCCTGCTCTCCGGCGCCATCGGCGTTGCCGTTTTCTCCCTCTCCGGCTGGCTCGTTCTGCGCCGCCGCGATTTGTAAAGGAGCGAACCCATCATGCTGAACTACATCAAATCCGAATGTTACCGCATCAGTCACCAGCCAACGCTCTACGTGACAACAGGCATTCTTTGTGCCTTAAGCATCAGCGTCATTTCCTTTCTAGCCTTCTTCAATTGGAAAGCCTACGACTTTGACCTCGCTTACACTGGGTTCGCCTATTCCTGGCCGATCTCTGCACCAAGCCTTTACCTATTCATGGCCGCCATCATTCCCGCTTCTATTTACAGCTGCGTTCACAAATATGGTGACGTCAAAAACACCATCGCTGGCGGCCTGTCACGTGTGCAGGTTTTCGCCGGCAAATGCATCACGAGTCTTCTTGCTGCCACCATCGTCATGATCATCGTGCTTGCGGTTTGGATCGCCAGCACCGAGCTCCTGCTTGAGCCTGGCGGCCCCTTCACCGCTCGAGACTTGCTCTTGGAGGTGCCAGCAGTCTATCTCATTGCCGTTGCCAATGTCATCACCGTTCAACTCTTTTATGAGCTTTTCAAGAGAGAACTGTTGGTTGCCTTTGCTTGGGCTGCCATCTGGCTCATTCTCCCAACGGTGTTATTCAGCTTCGGCATGCAATTCGACGTACTCGCTAATATTGCCAACTGGATGCCTTACCAATTCTTGAAAAATGCAATTGAAATCCATACCATCACCGGCGGCAAACTTTTAAATTCTGCCTGGCAGATCACTGTCGCGGAACAAATCGACAGTGTGCTTTGGTACACCAACGAAGGACTCTTCAAATGCCTACTCTCCGGTACCATCGGCGTCGCTGTCTTCTCCCTCTCCGGCTGGCTTTTACTGCGCCACCGGGATCTGTAAAGGATGGTGATGACATGTTTTCTCAAGCCGCTTTTATCGTTGCAATGGCTGCATTAGTCTGCTGTTGTCTACTCGCTCTTCATGTCTTCTTCAAAGATGGGCTTGATGGCATTCGCCGTCACAAGGCCTCTCTCTATCTCACCTTCAGCATCTATGCTGTTGCCTTCACCCTGTTTCTCGTAACACAATGACCTCTGAAAGGAGACCATCCTCATGCTCAACTACATTCGCTCCGAGCTTTATCGTGTCACTCATACTCGTCCCTGTTACATAATGACCGCCATTCTCATCGTCGGTATTCTGGCCTTAAACATCACACTCCATTTCTGGGGTGGCGGCGCCGACTACTACGGCCATACCTCGTTTAGCTACCTCTTTTCCGTCTCTGAACCATGGATTTATCTAGTCTGCGGTGCCATCGTCGCGGCTCTGGTTTACGAAGGCCGCAGTAAAAGTAGCAGCCTCAAAAATACGATCGCAAGTGGTCTTTCCCGTACACAGATCTTTTTTGGTCAATGTCTGACCGCGCTCATTGTCGCCACCGTTATGCTGGTAATCGTCGTTGCCGTCTGGATTGCCAGTGCCGAACTGCTGCTTGCGCATACCGATGCTTGGACACTCAAAGATTTATTCTTTTCCATTATCTCAGCCTACCCGCTGGCCGTTGCAAGCCTCATCTCCATCCTTCCGTTCTTTTTTCTTTTCCGCCGCGACCTCACCGCAGTTGTCGGCTGGCTCTTAATTTGGCACATGACACCGTTATTTTTTGCCGTTCTCGGCCTTAAATTTGAATGGGCGGCTCGTATCGCCGGTTGGATGCCAAAAGATTTCTTAACTTTTTCTGATGTTTTCCGCTGGTGGGAAGATCCTGCGATCCTAGAAAAAGCTTTGGTCAGCGGACTCATTGGGATCCTTGTCTTCAGTCTCTTTGGCGTGGTATCATGGAGAAAACGTGATTTAACCTAAGTCCAATCTAGGGAGGAAAAGCCATGCTAACGATTGTCCTTCTTATTCTTGCCGTCCTTGTGGGCGGCTTTTTCGCCATTCGCTACATCAGTCTCGTCCACGCCTTACGCCACACACGGGATGAACTGGCATTAATTCGCCGCGATCTCTCTCAAAATCAAATGCTTCACCTGCCGTTGCCAAATCCGGAGCTGGCCGCCCTGCTTAATGACCTCAACGGGCTCCTCTCCGACATTCAACACGAGCGTCAAAACTACGCCAAACGCGAGCGTGCTTTCCAACAACAAATTGAAGCCATCAGCCATGACCTACGTACACCGCTCACCGTCATTTTAGGCTACCTCAAGCTTTTTCGACAGAACCAGCACGCTCAGCTCGCTGCCGATCCGGAGCTTGCCGAAACCGTAGCTGTGCTTGAGCAAAAAGCCGAAACCATGAGCCCCCTCTCCGGCCAGTTCTACGACTATCCCCGCCTTGCGCCCGACGACATGCCTCTAACATTGGAACGCATCGACGCCGGCCGCATTCTGCGTGAAGCCCTCGCCGGCAATTACCAGCTTCTTGCCGACGCCCAGCTGCACATTGATGCCGACCTGCCAGAGCATCCTCTCTGGGTGCTTGGCGACACCGCAGCTCTTTCGCGCATCTTCCAAAACCTGCTGCAAAACGCCGGTCGTTACGCCGAATCGCGTCTCTCACTTTATGCCGAAGAAAACGGCAACCAGCTTATTCTACAATTCACCAACGACACTTCCTGGCTCAAGGGCGAAGATGTCGACCATTTATTTGACCGCTTCTATACCTCCGATGCCTCTCGCCACCAAGGCAGTACAGGCCTCGGCCTCACTGTCGCTCAAGCTCTCGCCGAAGACATGCAGGGTCAACTCACGGCTAATACCCATGTCATCAACGATCAACAGTTGCTCACCTTCACTTTAACACTGAAAAAAATTTAAGCCGTTCGCACGCCAATATTGGGCGTGCTTTTTTATTCGTTGCCAACAAAAATCGTGTATTTTGTTCGTTCCATATGCTAAAATAATAGGTAATAAAAAACAGGGGGGTGTAGGAGATGATTCGACAAGCCACGCTCGAAGACATGTCACAGCTTGATCGTTTATTAGAAGAACATTTTCAATACGAAAAAAAGATCGACTCCTATACAGCATTTCAACGAGGTATTTTTCCAACGTACAGCAGCATTGAAAGTGCTGTAAAAGCCGGCGTCGTCTACGTTTACGACGACAAAGGCACCATCTACGGAAGCGTCATCTTTGATCAAATCCAACCACCAGAATTTGGCAACATACCATGGAAATACCCGCACAGCGCCCATGAAGTTCTTTCCATTCGTCTCTTCATGGTGCGCCCATCTCATTTCCGACAAGGTATTGCCACAGCAATGATGAACTACGGTGCAGACTTGGCACGCAGCAAAGGTTGTAAAGTGCTGCGCACCGAATGCGGCAGCCAAAATTTGCCAGCGGTCATGCTGTTTAAGCACCTCGGTTTTGAACGCGCCGCCGTGGCTTCCATTGTCATCGAAGGCCTCGTACCAGCCGATGGTCACGTATTCTTGGAAAAACCGCTCGATTGAATCAAAAAAAGTCCATGTGTGAATAGAAACATCCACACATGGACTTTTTTATTTTAATGCGTCCAATCCAGGAACTGAACCGCACCATTTTGGTCTTTATCGATAATGTCTTTCATCTTCTTAGCAAATGGGCAAGGATACCCAATCGGATTCCCCTTCTGAATGCAGCTGGCAAAAACAATGGTGTCGGCACCACGTTTTACCAATTCGCGCACACGCAATACGGCTTTTTTCCCTGGGCAGCCCCCGCAGTTGTTAAAACCAATGAGTTCAATTGGTTCATTTGGGTCCACGTCGGCAAACACCCCCGAGCGTTCACGAATCGCTTTAAAGTCCGACGTTCCTGGGCAAAAATCTTCCGTCATGCGACAACGAATAATACCAATTTTCATCCTTAAAACCTCCCCTAAATGATATTAAGGACATTATACACCTTATCTCCTGTATTGAATAGTGAAAACATTCAGCATTTTTCAGTAACACCCTTGATCTCTCAGAGGTTCTTCACAAACAGTGCACGAATGGCGTTCAAGACCGCGAGAATCATTACACCCACATCGGCAAAAATTGCTAACCACATATTGGCCAGCCCGACAGCACCAAGAATCAAGCAAATACCTTTGATGCCAATGGCAAAAACGATGTTTTCGTAGACAATACGCATAATTTTACGGCTGATTCGAATGGCCTTGGCAATTTTCAATGGATCGTCGTCCATCAGCACCACATCCGCCGCCTCAATGGCCGCATCGGAGCCCATCGCACCCATAGCAATGCCAATGTCAGCACGACGCAGTACCGGTGCGTCGTTGATGCCATCACCGACAAAGGCCAAGGTTTCTTTCTCTCGCTTCTGCGCCAGCAACGCTTCCACTTGATCCACCTTGTCGCCTGGCAACAACTCGCTGGCAATCTCATCGAGGCCAAGGGCACGTCCCACTTGCTCCGCCACACTGCGGCGGTCTCCGGTGAGCATCACGGTCTTACGCACGCCAGCCGCCTTCAGCGCACGAATCGCCTCGGCTGCAGTTGGCTTCGCCACATCGGCAACAACAATGTGCCCAACGTACACCCCGTCCATTGCGACATGAACAATCGTGCCCACACTATCGCATGGAACGGCAGTCACGCCAACGCGCTGCATCAGCTTGTCGTTGCCACAGGCCACCGACACGCCATCCACGCGTGCCAGCACCCCGCCGCCACTGATTTCCTGAATGTCACTCACGCGGCTGCGATCGATGGTGCCGCCATAGGCACGCTGCAGGCTTTTACTAATGGGATGCGACGACGCGCTTTCAGCGTGCGCCGCTATTTCCAGCAGCCGGTCTCGTTCGAGCTCGCTGTGATGAATGTCCACCACTTCAAACACGCCCTGAGTCAAGGTGCCCGTCTTATCAAACACCACCCACTTTGTCCGCGCCAGTGCTTCCAAGTAATTCGATCCCTTTACCAACACGCCTGCCCTGCTGGCGCCACCAATACCGGCAAAAAAGCTCAGTGGAATCGAAATCACCAACGCGCACGGACAGCTGATAACCAGGAACGTCAGTGCTCGGTACACCCAGGTGCCCCAATCGGCTGGCAGGCCCAATGCCAACATCCGCACCAGTGGCGGCAGCACAGCCAGCGCCAGGGCTGCATAACAGACTACCGGCGTATACACTCGCGCAAATTTGGAGATAAAGTTCTCGGACTTTGATTTGCGTGAGCTGGCATTTTCCACCAGCTCCAAAATTTTCGATACCGTCGATTCGCCAAATTCCTTCGTCGTGCGAATGCGCAATACCCCGGTCATATTGATGCAGCCACTGATGACTTCTTCCTCAGCATGAATTCCGCGCGGCACACTCTCGCCTGTGAGGGCGCTCGTATCCAGCGTTGAATCGCCGTCCACCACCACGCCATCCAGCGGCACCTTTTCACCTGGCTGCACCACAATCATGCTGCCAATGACCACCTCATCCGGCTCCACCTGCACCAGCTGTCCATCCTGCTCCACGTTGGCATAATCCGGACTGATGTCCATCAACTCGGAAATATTGCGTCGGCTCTTCCCGACAGCAACACTCTGAAACAGTTCTCCAACCTGGTAAAACAGCATCACTGCCACCGCTTCAGTATAGTCACCACTGCCAGAATACACCGCCAACACCACGGCACCTACTGTCGCCACCGCCATCAGAAAACACTCGTCGAACATCTGGCGGTTTTTCACACCCTTCGCTGCTTTCAACAGAATATCGTAACCCACCAAAAGATACGGTACCATGTAGCAAACAAAACGCAGCACGCCCTCAAGCGGCAAAAAATGCAGCCCGATGAGCAGCACCAACGCCGCTATAATGCGTACCAGCATTTTCTTTTGTTTCTTATTCATCACGCTCTCTCCTCGCTCACGATTAAACATTTTTTTAATCGTTTGTTAAAATAAAGGACACTCGGCAGCACGGAAACGCGGCCGCAGAGTGCCCACATTTTATTTCAGAAACACCTCACAGGCATCCTCGACCTTTTTGCAATTGTCACGCACCATTGGCATAACCGCCTTTGGATCTACGCCCTCATCAAATTCCACGATCATTTTCAGCGTCATAAAATTCACGACCGCATCCTTCACGCCCGGCGTTTTTTTTGCTGCTTCTTCCATCTTGTTGGCACAGTTTGCGCAGTCTACATCAATCTTATACGTCTTTTTCATGATAATGCTCTCCTCTCGCTCATCGAATCAACGATTAAGCAATCCTTTAATTGTTACGTTCATCATACGCTATTTTCACTCACTCGTCAACAAGTTTTCGTCAAAAATACCAGGGACCACCGCACCCCCAATAAACTATCCCACTTTTCCAATAGACTTTCCTGTGCTAAAATAGAGCATAGGGAGGAATGCCTGATGCCAAACAACAACCTGCCTCACGATCACGGATCACTCGCCAATCAGCTGCTTGAACACATGCCTGCCGACGACCATTTTCAACTCGTCGCCGACATCTTCAAACAGCTCGGAGACGGCAACCGCATCCGCATCTTCTGGCTTCTCTGCCATTGTGAAGAGTGCGTCATAAATATTTCCGCAATGGTCAACATGAGCAGTCCCGCCGTCAGCCATCATCTCAAGCAGCTCAAAGGCGCCCGACTCATCACCAGCCGCCGCGACGGCAAAGAAGTGTACTACAAAGCCGCCGACAACGAGCGCGCCCAGCTTTTGCATCAGATGATCGAACAGATGATGAAAGTCACTTGTCCGATCAAACCATCATAAAGAGCGTCTGCACAACGATGCAGATGCTCTTTTTCGTCTGTCGCAATAAAACGCCGCGAAGCATGGATAATTCGTATAATAAACGTCAAAGCGTGATGGAAAGAAGCTATACAGCCCATGACAAACCGCTGTGGATCAGGCAGCATTCAACGCCAAAATTTTTGAAACGCATAAAAAAACGACGGTCACCGTAACCGTCGTTTTTAGTTTGTCTTTAACAGTCAACCTTGAAAAGGCCTCGTTTCCTTGAAAACGTTTCACGCTGCCGAAACGGATGATCACATGTTTTATCGTCAGAGTCAAAAAAACCGGCTGCCCACAGCGGGCAGCCGGTATACAAAATCAGCGCATAGCCAAGCGAATGAGTCGCTCCTTCCATTTGCCGTATGGCTGGTAGCGTAGAGGCAGGTCGAAGCGAGTCGACTTATTGACGATGCTTTTTTCGTGGGAGAACGTACGGAATCCAGCTTCGCCATGGTAGCTGCCCATGCCACTGGCGCCAACACCGCCGAAAGGCAGATTATTGGAAGCCAGATGGATGATGGTGTCGTTGACGCAGCCGCCGCCAAATTGGAGGCGGGACATGACCTGACGGGCAATGATTTTATCTTCCGTAAAGATGTAAAGCGCCAGTGGATGCGGCATGTCGTTGAGCTGATCGATGGCGTCGCCAAAATTTTCATAAGTGAGCACCGGCAGAATCGGTCCAAAGATTTCTTCCTGCATAACGGCATCGCCCCATTCTACATCACGCAGGAGGGTCGGCTCAATTTGCAACGTATCGGGCGAGGTACGGCCGCCATAGGCAATCTTCGCCGGATCAATGAGCCCGGTGAGACGGTCGAAATGTTTGACGCTGACAATGCGGCCATAGTCGTCGTTGGCAAGGGGGGCTTCCCCAAACTGAATACGAATTTCCTGAGCGAGAGCATGCATGAGCTCGTCAGCAATGGCAGCATCGCAATAGATATAGTCCGGAGCAATACAGGTCTGACCACAATTAAGATATTTGCCGAAAACGATGCGCCGAGCGGCCAGAGGAATGTCGGCAGTGCGCTCGACAATGCATGGACTTTTACCGCCCAGCTCAAGGGTGACCGGTGTCAGGTGCGCGGCGGCTTTACGCATGACTTCTTTACCAACGCGCTGACTGCCAGTAAAGAAAATGTGATCAAACTGCTCATCGAGCAACTGCTGGTTTTCCTCGCGACCACCAGTCACCACAGCAATAAGTCGCGGATCAAAGTATTGCGTCAGCAATTTTTCCAAAACACTGCTGGTGTGCGGCGAATAAGCACTTGGTTTTACGACAACGGTATTGCCAGCAGCAATGGCTTCGATGAGGGGTTCCATGGTGAGCAGGAAAGGATAGTTCCATGGGCTCATGACAAGGACGACACCGAACGGCGATGGTTTGTGCAGGCTGGTGGCCGGGAATTGGGCCAGCGGCGTGCGCACGCGCTTAGCTTTAGCGTAATGATTCGCATGGCGCAACATGTGGTTGAGAGCGCTTTTAACCATGCCGATTTCACACATGATGCTTTCGGTGCTGCTTTTGCCGAGATCGCGCTGAAGAGCACTGGCAATGACGTCTTCGTAAGTAACGATAGCGGCACGAAGAATGCGCAGAGCGCGCAAACGGCCTTCTACATCGAGAGTGGCGCCACTTTTGAAGTAGGCGCGCTGACTGGCAACGATGGCGGTGATATCTTGTGGAGTCATGATGCTCCTCCTTTCCTGTTGTTTGGTTATGACGATCGCGCGATTTAAAGACCGCGTCGTTTCATTTCTTCAGCCACTTTAGCATAAGTTGGGACGGCAACGTGGTACTCTTCTCCGAGTCGTACCACTTCGTAAATAAGACCATCGATTTCAGATTGATGTCCGTCGGCGATGTCACGCTGCATGGACGTGGTCGCCGTTGGCGCAATGCCGTCAAGGATGGCGAGATCATCAGGAACGACGTCGTGATCAAATGGACACCCCATAGCGTCAGCAAGAGCGCTGATTTCACGCACCATGGCGATGAAGCAATCACGTGCCTCACCAGGCTTTTGCATATCGGCAGCCACGGCATTGTAGTATAAGCCGGTGGATCCCACAGGAGAAACATAAGAGAATTTTTGCAGGGCATCGCGCTGGATGTGTGCGGTCAACTCGCCGGTGATGCCGCTTTCGTCAAAATCGCGCTTCATCTTCTGATAAATCGGCACATCGATGTTGTGATCACGTGGGCCGAAAACGATGCGGCAGTAAGGGCCACTTTGCAGGATAACGCCCGGTTCTTTGATCTCAGCGTAAAGATAGGTGCAGCCGTCCAGAACATCCACATTTGGCAGCATGGCCTGAAGCTTGCCGCCAGTGCCGTAAATGTTAAGAATTGGCAGGACAACGGTGTGCGGCCCGGCAACACGTTCGATAAATGGTACCACACCAGCGATGGAATAGCCTTTGACGCAGACAAGAACAACGTCCGGCGTATCCTGGTAATCGTCCATGGTGCAGGCCTTCACAGAAATGGTTTCAGCCGTTCCGTTCCAAACACGATCCACGAAAAGACCGCCACGTTCTTTAATGGCAGCGAGATGCGCACCGCGGGCAATTAAGGTGACGTCATTGCCACCTTTAGCCAGCTGGGTGCCTAGAATACCGCCAGTGCCACCAGCCCCAATGACTACATATTTCATGAGGATCAACCTTCTTTCGTTTTCTTCTTCCTTCTATTATAAAAAGTCCTTGTGCTGGTTGCAAGCGTCCACAAATACTGAACGATAACAAAAAACCGACTGTCTGAAGTGACAGTCGGTCAATACTAATACGTCCTTACAATCAATCGCCTATTGCATCGAAATAGCCCATGCCAAAGGTGCCAGGTCCACAATGGCTGCAAATGACGCCTCCTGCGCGTCCCATGATGATTTTTTTAAAACGATTCATGGCTTCTACACGGGCACGTACGCCATCAATGATGGCAGGATCAATACCACCAGAATGAACAATGGCGACAATTTCTGGGTCGGCCGTTTCGAGAAGCGGCATGATATCGTCCATGTAGGCATCGATGACATGCGACAATTTGCCACGGTATTTATGATCCGGCGCAAGGCTGCCGTCGTCAGTAACAGCAATGCGAGGGTGGATGCGCAACACATTACCGGCAAGAGCAGCAACGCCGCTGCAACGACCACCGCGATAGAGATAGGTGAGGGTATCCACCACAAAGCTGACATGAACGCGGTTGGCCATGCTTTCAAGGACGGCAATAATCTCCTTGACGCCGGCACCGTTCTGCGCCATCTCTGCTGCTTTCATCGCCATGATGCCAATGCCATAGGACAAGGTTTTAGTGTCCAGAACATGCACGCGGTCGGCTGCGCCAAGATTTTCAGCAGCAATGCGCATCACGTTGCCCGACGAAGACAACGTCGCCGCGATCGGCAGGCAGATGCATTCGTTGCCACGCTCAAGAATAGGCTTGAGGATATCCATCATGTCTTCCAACGATGGCGCCGAGGTTTTTGGGGTTGACTGATGGGCATCGGCCCAGTCGTACATGATTTGCATGTCAAAATCTGGACCGTCCTTATATTCTTCCTCTCCCATAAGAATATGTAACGGCAAAAGATGGATGCCGTAGCGATCAAGCTCTTCCTGTGTGAGATCACAGGTGCTGTCTGCGATAATTTCAATCATACGGTTCAATGTTCACCTTTCTTTTTGTAATGCTATCTACTAGTATATCGAATTTTTAAGATTTTTGCACGAATATTATTTTCCATCACAACAGGTGTTGATGAATCTTCACATTTCCGCAAGCGGTGACAGCTGTTCAGCATCGGCCGTCGAGCAAATTCTAAGGGCGGCCGATTGTTAAGCAAATCATTCGTCCATCGCTAGCGCTTAACAACATCCCAATACCCGTAAACGCCGCTCCATCGGCGCAAAACAACTGTTACTATCGAATCATTGTGTAAAACATCCAGCAGGACAACAAGGGCATAAAATTTTCACATATTTAACACACATTCGCTTGGGCATTTTACACGCGCTTCGTATGATAATAGTCATGATCGCATCTTTAAATTGAAAGGAGAACACAGACAAAGATGAAAAAAGGTTTTAAAACGATCACCGCAATGCTTTTAGCAGTTACCCTGACCGCTGGTCTCGCCGGATGCGGCGGCAGCGGCGATGAGGCTTCTGCCACCAACGAAGAGGCTAGCGTTGATTACAACGCCATGTCCCTGGAGGATCTCGAAGCACAGGCCAAAGAAGAAGGAGAAATCGCTTCTGTTGGCATGCCAGACACCTGGGCCAACTGGGTGGAAACCTGGACCGAACTCAACGACGTCTATGGTTTGAAACACACAGACCTCGATATGTCCAGCTCTGAAGAAATCGCTATGTTTAAAGAAGAAGGCGAAGACGGCACGAAAGACATTGGTGATGTTGGTCAGCAATGGGGCCCTGTTGCTGAAGAAGAAGGCGTCACCTTGAAATACAAAACGAGCTACTGGGACAGCATTCCTGACTGGGCAAAAGATGACGACGGCGACTGGGTATCTGGTTACTATGGCACCATCGCCATCATCACCAACGACGATCAGGTTTCTGAAGCACCAACCAGTTTCGCGGACATCCTCGAAGGCGACTACAAAGTAACCATCGGTGACGTTTCTGCTGCTGCTCAGGCACAACACGCCGTGCTTGCTATCGCTTATGCTATGGGCGGCAGCATTGACGACCTTCAGCCAGCTTATGATTTCCTGGCTCAACTTGCTGAAGAAGGCCGTCTCGACATCGGCGACACTTCCGTCGCTCGCATTGAAAGTGGTGAAATCGCTTGCGCGTTGCTCTGGGATTACAACGCATTGAACTATCGTGACAACGCGGTAGAAAACAACCCAGATGCTTCTTTCACCGTCAATATTCCTAGCGACGCTTCTGTTCGTTCTGCTTATGCAACCATCATTAACAAGAACGCGCCACACCCAGCAGCAGCCTGCCTGGCTCGTGAATACATCCTCAGCGATGAAGGTCAGATCAACCTTGCAAAAGGATATGCAACCCCAATCCGTGAAGACGTTGAAATTCCTGAAGATGTCAAAGCAAAAATGATCGATGAATCACAGTACGGCGACCAAGTCCAAACCGTTGACTACGACAAGTGGACCGACGTCACCCAAGATCTCATCACCTACTGGCAGGAAAACATCATTCCAATGATTCAATAGTCCATCACCCTTGAAACAAACTCATCAGGAAGATACAGGCATCCGCAACGCGGGTGCCTGTTTTTAGGAGGAAAGCATGAAAAACAAATACATCGGATACCTGGCTTTGCTTCCTTTTGCCGTTGTTGTGTTTCTTTACGAAATTCTGCCCCTGCTGCAATTGGTCATCAGCAGCCTGATCGGCAAAGAAAGCGAATCTTTTGGTCTCGAAAACTTTATCAAAATTTTTACCACACCACTCTATACCCAAGCCATTCTTAACAGCATCAAAATCTCTCTCATTTCTGCCATCGTCGGCATCATCGTTGCCTTCATTGCGGCTCGCTATGCCACGGAAGCATCACCAAGAGCACAACGCACGTTTACCATGCTCTTGAATATGACATCAAATTTCTCCGGTGTACCACTGGCTTTTGCGTTCATGGTGCTGCTGGGCAACACAGGGGTATTTTCTACGATTTGCCGCAATTACGGAATCCCTTTTCTTGAAAACTTTGACTTATATTCTGGGCAGGGGCTGATGCTCTTATACATTTATTTCCAGATTCCTCTCTCTACCCTGCTTCTGATTCCAGCTTTTTCTGGCATTCGTCCAGAATGGCGCCAGGCGGCCATGCTCTTGAACGCAAAACCGTTGGACTACTGGTTCCGCATCGCCATTCCAAACCTGCTGCCAAGCATTCTCGGCACCCTCTCGGTGCTGTTTGCCAACGCACTGGCTGCCTATGCCAGCGCCTACGCTTTGGTGTCCAACAACTATGCGCTGCTGGCACTGCAAATCACCTCGAAGTACAAAGGTGATGTGCAAATTGACCGTGCCACTGGCGGCGCGCTGGCCGTGGTACTGATCCTTTTGATGATCGCTGCCACTCTGATCAATAACTATTTCACCAAGCGCAATCTGAAAGGAAGGGATCTTGTATGAAGAAGAAAACCAGCCTGGCCGGCAAAATTGTCCTTTTCATTATTGGCGCTTACCTGACGATTCCATTTCTGGCAACATTGATTTATTCCTTCTTTGTGGAATGGACCAATCTGCTTCCAAGCGGCTTCACGCTGCGCAACTACTCCGAACTGTTTGCCGACACCGATTTCTGGCTGAGCATCGGCCGCACGCTGGTGCTCTGTGCAGTAAGCGTGCTTTTAACAATTGTACTGTTGCTCCTGGCGATGTATCCCGTGACGGTCATGAACCGCAAGCTGGGCAACATCATGCAGATGATTTGCATGATTCCGTACGCCTTACAAGGGGTCATTCTCTCCATCAGTATTATTTCCATCTATACCGGCACAGGAACCATTCTCTCCAATCGCATGCTGATGCTTTTTGGTGCCTACTCAATTTTAGTGCTGCCATACATCTACCAGGGGATTCGCAACAGCCTCAACGCCATCGATGCAAAAACACTGATTCAGGCGGCTGAAGTGTTGGGCTGCGGGCGTTTCCGTGCTTATGTACAAGTGGTGCTGCCAAATATTTTCTCGGGCATTCTGGTGTCCAGTTTGTTGGCAGAAAGCATTGTGTTTGGTGACTTTGTCCTCGCCAACAACATCGCCGGCAACAACTATGAAAACGTGTCGGTCTACTTAAACACGAACATGTACAATTCCAGCGGTCTGGCGAGCGCAATCGTCGTTGTTATTTTCGCCGTTGTCTTCCTCGTCACCGGTCTGATGCTGAAACTGCAAAAATCAGATTCCAAAACTCAGGACGGACGTTAATCTTTCACACATAAAGGGCATGAAAAGGAGGCCTTTACTTAATGGCTTATATTGAATTTAAAAACGTGGTCAAGCAATTTGGCAAGAACACGGTACTGGATGAAATCAATCTTGATATCAATAAGGGCGACCTGGTCACGCTGCTGGGCCCTTCCGGCTGCGGCAAGTCCACACTGCTGCGCTGTCTCTCTGGTCTTGAAACCGTAACCTCAGGCAATATCATTCTTGATGGGCAGGACATTACCCATATGCCCGCCAACCAACGCAATATTGGCATGGTGTTCCAGCAATATTCTCTCTTTCCAAACATGAACGTGGAACAAAACATTGCGTTTGGGCTGAAAATGCAGAAAAAATCCGCTGACGAAATTCAGGAAAAGGTAAAGAATGCCATCGCTCTGGTTGATCTCAAAGGCAAGGAAAAATCCTATCCTGCGAACCTCTCCGGCGGCCAGCAGCAGCGCGTGGCGCTGGCACGTTCCATTGTCACCGAGCCAAAGGTGCTGCTTCTAGACGAGCCCCTGTCGGCCATCGACGCCAAGCTGCGCAAAGAGCTGCAGAGCCGCATTCGTGAAATCCATTTGGAATTGGGACTAACCACGGTATTTGTCACCCACGACCAGGACGAAGCAATGGTTATGAGCGACGTCATCGAACTTTTCCACGCTGGCCGCATCGAGCAAGCCGGCACTCCAGTGAGTGTCTACACACAGCCAGTGTCCACTTTTGCCGCCAGCTTCATCGGCAGCTACAATCAAATTGAAGGCGGCGCCTTCTATCGCGCCACCAACGTTCCAGTAGAAGCAGGCCACACCATTGCAATTCGTCCGGAAACAATTGCCATCTCATTGGACGAACCCGCTGACAAGAACAATCAGATCGTGCTTCAAGGGGTGATCACCGCCAGTGTTCCACGCGGCAATGTGCTGCGTTACACGGTGCAGTCTGGGGATCTCAGCTTCTATGTAGACACACTGTTCCGTAGTTTCAATATGTACGATATCGGCGCCAAAGTATGGCTGGCTATTCCAGAACACGATTGCCTATCCATCCGCGGCGTAGAAAGAGAGGCCGCTCATGTTTAAAAACATTACCATTTTGCCGGAAAACGGTCAGTATTATAAAGGAAACTTACACAGTCACACCGTCAACTCCGACGGCATGCTGACACCGGAAGAGGCGGTTGCCCTTTTTCGCAGTCAAGGCTACCACTTTCTCTGTTTCAGCGAACACGATCGCTACACGGACTACCGCAGCACGTTCGACAGCGACGATTTCATCATCCTTCCTGGGCTGGAAGCCTCAGCCAATCTCATGGACCCAGCGGTACCTGGTGCCCGTTTGAAAGTGCACCATCTCCACGGCATTCTCGGCAACAGCGCCATGCAAGCCGTTGCTAAAAAACACTTCGCGCACAAAGAATACTTGCCCGTGCCAGTCTATGAAGGCGAATGGAATGGCTTGGCGGTAGCCCAAGGTGTGGCCGACACGCTGCGCGAATACGGCTGTCTCGTCACCTACAACCATCCAATCTGGAGCCGCGTCGACGCCGAAGATTTCTGCGATCTGAACGGCATCTGGGCATTGGAAATCTACAATTACAACACCGTCAACGAGTCCAACACCGGTGCTGACACCACTTACTGGGACAAAATTCTGCGCAGCGGACGTCAGATTTTTGCCTTCGCCAGCGACGACAACCACAACGAAGGGCTCTTCGATGACGCCTGCGGCGGCTGGATCGTCGTAAAAACCGACCATCTGGATCATGACGCCGTCATCAACGCCATGCTCATGGGCAATTACTACTCTTCCTCCGGCCCATCCATTTACAACTGGGGCATCAAGGACGGCAACACCGTCTGGGTGGATTGCAGTCCTTGCGAGCGCGTCAACTTTATCTGCGGCGGCTATGTCAACGCCGGCGGTACGGTCATCGCTGCCAGCCGCGACGGCATGAAGCACGTGGAATTCACGCTCAAAGGCACCGAAACCTATGTGCGTCTGGAATGTGTGGACTTCGCCGGAAAAACCGCCTGGAGCAACGCCCATTTTCTTGAAAAGGACGACGCACAATGATCCGCGGCGTGCTTTTCGACAAAGACGACACACTGCTGGATCTGGCAACCTTCTGGTTAGCGCCCGTGCAGCATACCGTGGCCTTTATACTGCATGAATTGAAACGCGACCAGGACGATGCTCTGCGCCATGCTCTGGAAGCAGCCTGTGGGTTCGACGGCACAGCGCTGATTGCCGAATCGCCAGTGGTTGCAGGCACCAATGCGGATGTCATCGCAGCCTGCATGGCAGTGCTGACCGCGCAGGACATTCACCCTGTCAGCGATCGTCTTTTTGCCCGCCTCGGTGAAACGTTCCTGGAATGGGCCTGCCTGCGCGACGGCGTCTGCCAGCCGACCGGCGATCTTCGCGCTGTGCTCGCGGCACTCCACGCCAACGGCTGCAAAATCGGCGTCGCTACGTCGGACAGTCACGCTTCCACCCAGCACGCGCTGACCGCCATGGGCATCGCCGACGACATTGACCTGACGCTCACCGCCGACCGCGTCGCTCGACCAAAGCCAGCGCCAGACATGGCCGAAATCTTCTGTGCCCACTTCGGACTCGCCCCAGAAGAACTGGCCATGGTCGGCGACAGCGCTAACGACATGCGATTTGCCCGCAACAGCGGCATGACCGCCATCTTCTTCGACCGCAGCGGCCAAGGCGCCGATATCGACGCCGACGCCATCGTCTACCGCCTCGAAGACGTCCCCGACGTCATCGCTCGCTTCTGACACCTCCTCCATCCCCTGCTGTGCCATCACGGTGCAGTGGGGGATTTTTTTGCAGAAATGAACGCGGACTTAATCATTTTTCGCGGCTGGTTCGTTATCATATATAGAAGGTCCTTCATGACAAAATATCTCAAAACACGCGGGAGGTGAGCAGCGATGAACGACGATGGTGAATTAATCAAGCGGTTGGAGGCAGGTGATGCCGCAGCAGCAGAAGTGTTTGTGGAACGCTATTATGCGGATATTCTGCGCTATTGCCTGTGGCATACGCCATCGCCAGCGTTGGCAGAAGATGCCGCCCAGGAAACGTTTCTAAAATTTCTGCGTTATCTTGGCCGTTACCAGCATCGCGGTCGCTGCCGCGCCTTCCTCTATCAAATTGCCCGACACACCTGCATCGACATGGCGCGTCAGCGTCACTGGCAGGAGGCCCCGCTGGAGGCAGCACCAGAACTTGCGGCAAGCGACCCCACTCTGGCCGAATGGCAAGCCGCCTGGCAGCTGCGCCAAATGGTGGCCGCACTGCCGGAAGCGCAACGTGAAATTGTGCTGCTGCGTTTTGGCCAGGATCTGACACTGCGGGAAATTGCCGCCATAACCAATCTGCCGCTGCGAACGGCGCAGTCACGACTGCGCGCCGCCCTGAAGGTGTTGAAACGACACTACGAGAAAGGAGAAGACGTATGACACACTCTGATTTTCAACAGCAATTGCAAAGCGCCCTGCGCGCCGATGCCATACCGACCGACGCTCAGCTCCGCACAATGAACGCGGCCGCTGCACAGATGCACTTCCAGCCGCCGCGTCCACGCCTTAGCTTTGCCGCCTTCCTGGGCACACAGGTGCGTTTCATTGGCTGGAAAATCTGGCTCCTGCAGGCCCTTTGTCTGTTGCTTGCCAACGGTGCACTGGATCTGCTCTTTGGTGACTATTACTTCGTTAATCTGCGCGCTGCAGCAATCAGTCTTGGGGCACTCGCTGTGCTGGTAATGCTGACGACGCTGCCGTTTGTGTACAACGCGGTCGTGTATCAAATGCAGGAAATGGAAGCCGCGACCTACTTTTCATCCCAGCGGCTGTTGGCCGCCAAACTTTCTATCGTTGGCATTGGCGACATGGTCATGCTGGCTGGACTGTGGGGCTATGGGCTTTGGTGTACGCCATTATCGGCAGAGCTGCTGCCACTATGCCTGCTGCTGCCGTTTTTGTTGGCGGCTGGCGGTTGTCTGACCCTGATGAGCCGCTGTCGGCCAGAGCAAGTCTGCTGGGGCAGCGTGGTGTGGTGCGGCGCGTTGTTTGTCGCCATGACCACCACCAGCAGCCATCTGACACTGTTTTCCCACGCGCAGGCGGCGCTGGCCAGCATCCTTTGCTGTGCGGCCCTTTTTCTCTACTGTGTATGGGCCTTGCAGCATCTACTGAGACGCAGCACCTTCACAGAATTGCAGCTGATTTGAAAGGAGATTCCCATGGAACTGACCATTGACCATGTAAGCAAACGCTTCCACGATAAAATCGCCGTTGACAACCTCTCGCTGACACTGACACCTGGCGTCTGGGGGCTGCTTGGGGCCAACGGCGCCGGAAAAACAACGCTGATGCGCATGATTGCCGGCATCATGCAGCCCACTCAAGGAGAGATTCGCTGCGACGGCATTCCCATTGCTCAGCTTGGCGAAAGCTATCGCGACTGTTTCGGCTATCTGCCGCAGGAGTTTGGTTTTTACCCCAGCTTCACCGTCAGCGACTACCTGAACTATATGGCGACCCTCAAAGGGCTGCCGAAACGCGAGGCACGGCAGCGCATCGACACATTGCTGGAACGGCTCACGCTCAGCGAGGTGCGCCGCAAACGCATTGCCAAGCTCTCCGGCGGCATGAAACGGCGCGTCGGCATCGCTCAGGCGCTCCTGAACGAGCCGGAGGTGCTGATTCTCGACGAGCCGACGAGCGGCCTTGACCCCAGCGAGCGCGTACGCTTCCGCAATCTGCTGGCCGAGTTTGCTCAAGAGCGCATCGTGCTCATCTCCACGCATATTGTCGCCGACGTAGAAGTGATTGCCGGCCAAAATGCCATCATGAAAGACGGCCGTCTCATTGCCACCGGGCCAACGGATCAGCTGGTGCAGGAAGTGAAAGACAAAGTCTGGACGGCAACCATCGACGCAGCCATGCTTCCATACTGGGAGCAGCAACTGACCATTGCTGGCCTGCGCAACGAGCCAAATGGCCGCATCGCCTTGCGCTACCTGGCCGAAACACCAACATTGGCGGATTCAGAACCAGCCATCCCCCGTCTGGAGGATCTCTTCCTCTGGCTCTTTCCGCACACGCGCGACGAAAGGATGTGACACCCATGCGCCTGTTTATGCTTGAATTGAAGCGTCTCCTGAAAAACCGCCGCACTCTGCTGATCGTCGGTGCATTGCTGGCGTTCACCGTCTTTATGGCGGTAATGCCAACGACTTACTTAATGTCCCACACCGCCGACGGCGACACCCTCACCGGTCTCGACGCCCTCGCCTACGACAAGGAGCTGCAATCCGGCATCGCTGGCACGGTGACGCCGGAGAAGGTGCGCGACAGTCTGGAAACCTACCAATCCGTATTCGCCCGCTACGGCGCCGACTCCACCTTCGACCTGCCTGACGCCGCCTATGCCGAAATCAACGCCGTGCAGAGCCTGCTCAACGGCGTCGGCGATCTCTATCCTGCCGACAACGGCCAGCCGATGCCATGGCTGGCGCTGGATGCAGACGCCGTCACCAGCTACTACGAAGCAGCTCCGGCGCGCATTGCCGGACTGATGGCCATGGAATATCCGAACGATCCGGCACCGGCGGCCTATTTTCTCGATCTCTACAGCGCCGTGGAAACGCCCTTCACCTATGTGCCCGGCGCCGATGCCACTGCCCTTGAGTACATGATGCTGCTGGCGCTGGTGCTTTTGCTCTGCTGCGCCGTCATTGCAGCGCCAGTGTTCACCGCCGACCTGCAAAGCGGCGCTGACGACATTCAGCGCTGCACCAAGCACGGCCGCGCGCCGCTGGCGGTAGTGCGCGTGCTGGCGGTATTTCTGATTTGTAGCGTGTTGAGCGCCGTCTGCCTGAGCCTCTACGGCTGGGAGACCCTGGACACCTCGGCACAAATGCTGAGTCTATTCACACCGATTACACCGCTGCCCTTCACCTATGGCGAGCTGCAGATCGTGCTCGCCCTGCTGGCACTGCTGACGATTCTGGCCAGCGTCTCAGCCATCCTGCTGATTTCAGCGCGCATGAAAAACCTCGTTGCCGCCACCTTCTGCGCGCTGCTGCTCTGCGTGCTGCCCGTACTCACCTATGTGATTTTGCCGACAAGCGTCGTCGACTGGGTCAACACCTTCCTCCCATCATCCGGCCTCGGCATGCAGGCCGCCACCCTCTACGCCCTGCGCGATTTTCACCTGCTGCGGCTCGGCGATTTTCTCTGTTGGACGCCGATTGCCATGAGCGTCGTCAGCGCTGTGGAACTGGTGCTGTTCGCCCTTCTTGCCATCGTCAGCCATGTGCGACGCCGCGCCTGAACGCACCATAATGAAACGCCGCCCTTCCACATGCGTCATGTGGAAGGGCGGCGTTCTTACACTCATTCAATGCAATAATTCAAAATATCGGTTACCCAAACGTCGCTCAATCTGAAAAGCGGCACATATAGTGACTCATTCATTCTTCACACCAACACGCGCAGTTTATTCGGCAAGACATCAAAGACGACACGACGGCTTTTTCCAATCACTTCGCCGTCGGCGTGGACATATTGTGATGCATCAAGCTGAAGTTCAACGCGATTAGCGGGCAACATGGTGACTCCGCTGGTATGAATGTGCTTGCCAAGAGCCAATTGTGGCAGTTTAGCGAGCACCTGCGGTCCCGTGAGCCAATCGGCCAAACAAACCGAAAAACAGCCATCTTCGGCACTGGCCCCTGGAGCAATCGGCACACCGCCGCCTTCCCAAGGGAAATTCATGCAAGCAAGAAATATGAGCTCATGCAACCGACAGGTGTGTTGTCCATAGGGGGTATCTAAAAGCGCAGTGCCCGACGTGGTATCCAAATTCCAAGCCGCCGTCAGCGTCATCAGGCCATAACTCAAGCTGCCCATGCCCAAGCGATTGAGCACGGTTTTCAAGCGTGATGCATCAACCTGCGCACACACCCAGGCGTCCATTCCGATCCCGCCGCTGATTGCGAATCGGCGCGGTGCCTGCGCATCGACCGTCACCTGCCCGAGATCAATGCGTCGACTGCCATCGCTAGCAAGTATCCGGCGCAGAGCACGCTCCGGCAAACGAGGCAGGCCCAGTCCGCGTACAAAATCATTGCCCGAACCAATCGGTACCACACCCAGCGCGATGTGCTCAAAATCGCTGATGCCATTCACGACCTCGTTCACTGTGCCATCGCCGCCGACAACGACAAGTTTTTGAAAAGCACTGCCTTCCTGACTGGCCAATCGCGCCAGTTCTATGGCTTCGCCAGGCTGACGCGTGCTCCAAGCGCGAAAAGCCACCTCTTCGGCAAGAAGACTGCGGCGCAGTCTGCGCCAAACGGCAGCGGCGCGTCCACGCCCGCTGGTTTCGTTGACGATAAAAGTAATCATACGTCCTCCCCCTTCTCTTCGTATCATAGCCTAATATGCCGCAATGAATCAAGCGCTGGGTTGTCAGCATGGCTCGAAAGTTTTACAATACAACTATACTATGCCGAAAAGGAGGCTCCCCCATGAGTCAATTTTTAATGAAACCAACCCTGCATTGCCTCGATTCCGTCAAAACCTTCGCTGAAAACTTTGCCATCGGTGAAGGCGATCTTGTGTTCACGAGCCACCATGTGTACGATGATTTCTTTGCTGCGCTGAATCTGGCGTGCGATTTCATCTATCCAAAGGATTACGGTCAAGGCGAACCAACCGACGAGATGGTCGAAGCCATGGCCCGCGACATTACCAAGGATTACCAGCGCATCATCGCTGTCGGCGGCGGCAGCGTGCTCGATGTGGCCAAGTTCTTCGTGCTTGATCAACCAACGCCAGTGCTGGATCTTTACGACGGCAAACGCCAACCAAGCAAAGTCCGTGCGCTTGTTTTAGCACCAACAACCTGCGGCACCGGCAGCGAAGTCACCAGTGTGGCTGCGCTGGCATTGGTCAGCCGCAGCACAAAAGCTGGCTATGGCAACCCAGCCATGTTCCCAGACGATGCGGTATTGATTCCAGAATTGCTTGAAAGTCTGCCAATGGAACCGTTCTCTACCAGTGCCATCGACGCCCTCATTCATGCGGCGGAATCGGCCCTGTCACCAAAGGCCACACCAATCGGCAAGCTGCTGAGTTATGAAGCCATCGACCTCATTCTCAACGGCTTCAAGACCATTGTTGCCGAAGGCCCAGAAGCTCGCAAGGCGCTTCTTGAGGATTTCCTCTATGCCAGCACCTACGCTGGGGTGGCATTCAGCAATGCTGGCTGCGCCGCTGTTCACGCGCTGAGCTATCCACTCGGCGGCACCTTCCATGTACCACACGGCGAATCCAACTACGCCATGTTCACCGGTGTTATGCGCAACTACATGGAAATCCGCCAGGATGGTGAAATTGCCGTGCTGAATGCACGCATCGCTTCCATCCTCGACTGCGACGTGGCCGATGTCTACGACAAGCTCGAAGACCTTCTCAACCATCTCGTTCAGAAAAAACCACTGCGCGCCTACGGCATGAGCGAAGCGCAAATTGCTGAATTTGCCGATTCCGTCTACAATGGCCAACAGCGCCTGCTGGTCAATAACTTTGTTCCATTCGACCGCGACCGCATCGAAAAAGTGTACCGCGAACTGTATTAAACAACAAAAAATGCTCTTATGGCCGATCGACCATAAGAGCATTTTTTAATCGCTCATGTCAATGTCCAGATTGGTATGCACCGTCCATCCAGGATAGCGTTTCTGAACGTCGTTGACAATGTGTTCGCGCAGCGCTTCACGCTCGCGCTCTTTGAGATTGAAAGAAATAATAACGTCAAAATGGATTTTCTTATCGTGGACACTGGCGTAAAAGCCATGCATCTGGATAACACCTTTATGAACCATCACCAACTTACGCACGGTTTCACGCATTTCGATGGAATCCGCGTTGGTGGTATTGTAGGCATAGACCCCAACCGTCGTGATCACGACACCGTGTTTTTTCAGCACCCGTTCCTGGATACGATGGCTCATGGCATCAATTTCCTCAGCCGTGATGGTTTCTGGCACTTCCACATGCACAGAGCCGTAGTAATTGCCTGGGCCATAGTCATTGAGAAACAGATCGTACGCCCCCATCACACCAGGTTCTTCGGCTACCGTGGCTTTGATGGCCTTGGAAAGGCTGCCACTGACACGCGCGCCCATCATCGCGTTAACGGCAGCACCAATCATACTAAAGCCAGATCTCAGAATCAGCAGGGCAATAACCACGCCCATCCAAGCCTCCAGACTAACGCCGCTAACCATATACAAGAGCGCCGTCGCCAGAACAGAGCTGGAAATGATGGCATCATAAAGCGCATCCAAGCCGGAACCTTCCAACGCGCCAGAGCCAACATTTCGCCCTTGTCGCCGTACATAGGTGCCAAGAGCCAATTTAATGACAATAGCACCTACTAAAACCACAAAAGTCACCGCAGTGTAAGACGCTGCACTCGGATGAAGAATCTTTTTAACAGATTCAATCATAGCGGTAACACCAGCATAGAGAATGATGACTGCGACCACCATCGTCGTCAAATATTCCATACGTCCATGGCCTACCGGATGCCCTTTGTCCGGCGCACGATTGGCCAGTTTTGTCCCCACAATGGTAATAACGCTTGAAAGCACGTCGGTCAAATTATTGACAGCATCGAGAATAATGGCGATGGAGCCGGCAGCAAACCCAACCAGCGCTTTAAATACAACCAATACGACGTTGGCCAAAATGCCAATGACGCTGGTTCGCACAATGACCCGCTCCCGTTCAATTTCTTTGCTGCTCACTTTCGATGCACCTCCTTTTAGTCATTGTTCCTATTATAGCGCAGTCTTTGCCATTCATCAAAAAAGAATATCGTTCAAAAAAATTTTTATACCGGATATTTCGAAATCATGGTTTGACAACATCCCTCCACATGTTATAGTGGAGGCAGAATCAGTCATCTAATTCAGGGGGGACCTTACTGTGTCGATGTTGCAAACACGCTGGCGCCGTGTTGGAATGTCACGCCATTCGGCTAATTTACTGTTGCTTCTTGTTGCCATGTCTTGGGGCTTGTCGTATGTATTGTTAAAAATGGGAGCGGCCAGCCTGCATCCTTTTGAAGTGCTGGCTCTGCGTTTCACGTTTGCCTCGATCGCTTGCCTCTTGGTGTTCCGTCGCCGTCTTATGCGAGCAAGATTGCGCACCATTTTCTACGGCATTATCCTAGGCACACTGATGTTTACCTGCAGCAGCGCAATTATTTTTGGGGAACTGACAACCGATGCTTCCACAGCCAGCTTTCTCACCAGCGCCGCTATTGTTTTTGTACCCGTCATGCAGGCTATTCGTAAGCGCCATCTGCCAGAACGCGCCGTCATCCTTGGCACACTCTGTGCCAGCATCGGTATCGCTCTTCTTTCGCTCAAGGGCGGTCTTGTACTCTCCGCCGGCGCCAGTCTCTGCATTCTCAGCGCTGTGCTTTACGCACTCCACACCATCATCACCAGCGACATGGTGCGCCTGGAAGACGCGTTTCTGCTGGGTGTCATCCAGCAGCTGACCATGGCCTGCTGGGGCTGGATCACCACGTTTCTGTTTACCGACCCTGTATTCCCGCAAGATAGCCAGACTTGGATCATCATCGTTGCCTTGGGCTTGCTCTGTGGTGCCTTTCCGTTTGTTGCTCAGCCTTTCGCGCAGAGCTTCACAACACCGGAACACACAGCGCTCATTCTTTCAATGGAACCAGTTTTTGGTGCACTCTTCGCCGTCTTCATGCTCTCAGAAGCCATGAGCGCACAGGCCATCTGCGGTGCACTGCTGGTATTGGCGAGCGTACTGCTGACTACTTACCGCCGTTCTGATAAACATAAATAATCATTGACGCACACGGGGCTGTCGCATAAAGCGGCAGCCCCGTGTTTTTTTACAGGTCTATTCTTTTCGCAAAATAAACGTCTTTTTCCTGTTCGCTGAATCCCAATTTCTGATAAAAGTTGTAGGCGGCTGCGTCGCGCCGTGTGCGCAGGCCTACTTCATCCACGCCCAGTTCCCGACTGACCGACAGTACCTGTGTCATCAGCGTCGTTCCAAGGCCACACCCCTGCTGCCCACGCCTTACGGCGACATCTTCGATGATGTATTCCGTCCGATTATGCCAATGCCGCACATGCCCCATCACAACCGCCGCGAACTCTTGCCCGTCGGCTAAGGCAAAAGCCAGTGCGTTGCTGCCTTCCAGACCTTCCCCCACATATTGCAGCAATCGCGCCTCATCGCTCCAGTCTTCATTCCAAGGCGGCCCTGAAAAAGCATCTCTAATCACCGCAGCAATCGCTGCACAATCCCGCTGATCCACACGTTCAAATCTCATCCTTCTTCCCCTTTCACCATTTGTCTCAGTTTACCATAGGCTCATGCTTTGTCAATTCATTTTTCCTATATGATACCTATACGACAATGCTGGACGCAAGAAGACAAACATGTTATACTATTCACATAAATATGACAATCGTCCGCAAAACACGGATCTAGACTTTTTGGGAGGGATTTGCAATGGCAGTATTAGTAAGAGATGTTATGATCAAAGATATCGTTACCCTCAATGACAAAGCAACCATCGGCGATGCTGTAGAAACATTCGCTGAAAAGGAAATCGGTTGCCTGCCAATGGTAGACGATAACGGCACCCTGGTTGCATTCTTGTCTGATGGTGATATCGTTAGCTATGTCGTAAACAATGTTCGTTTAGCTGAAGTAGAAAGCAAACACTACAGATACCGCTATCCAAAAGAAACCTGCACCAACTATTTTACCATGCTGTTGAAAAACTGCGTTGATAAGCCAGCGTACAACGCTGCAACTCACCGCGTTGTTACCGTCAGCGAAGTAGACACTGTTCGTAGAACCTCGGAACTGATGCAAAAGAAACATCTGAAACATCTGCCAGTTCTCGATGAAGATGGGCGTCTTGTTGGGATCATTACCCGCAACGATATCATCAACGGCCTCTTCAAAGATTATCTCGATGATCCAGATGCACCATGCATTGAAGGTTTTGACTATTAATTAATGACTCCATAACAAAAGCCCTGCGGCATTCTTCTTCACTGGAAGATGCGCAGGGTTTTTTATTGCAAAAAATGGCTGTCGGTAGAAACCGACAGCCATGATGACACATTTATAAAGATTAATAGTTTTCGCAGTTTACTTCAAAGAAGCTCTGTGGATGTGCGCAGGTTGGGCAAACATCTGGTGCATTGGTGCCCACAACAATGTGACCACAGTTGCGGCATTCCCAAGCCTTGACTTCACTCTTAGCAAAAACTTCTGCCATTTCCACGTTGTGGAGCAGCGCGCGATAGCGTTCTTCGTGATGCTTTTCGATGGCAGCCACGAGACGGAATTTTGCAGCCAGTTCAGGGAATCCTTCTTCATCAGCAGTCTGAGCAAAACCTTCATACATGTCGGTCCATTCGTAGTTTTCGCCTTCAGCAGCAGCGCGAAGATTTTCCGCGGTGTCGCCAATACCATTGAGTTCTTTGAACCAGAGTTTTGCGTGTTCTTTTTCATTTTCAGCGGTCTTCAAGAAGAGCGCAGCAATTTGTTCATAGCCTTCCTTCTTGGCCACGGAAGAAAAATAGGTGTACTTGTTACGTGCCTGAGATTCACCAGCGAAAGCAGCTTCGAGGTTCTTTTCAGTCTGAGTGCCAGCGTATTTGTTGGCCTTTGGCGCTTCTTCTACCAATTCGAGTTTGTCACCTTTTGCATTGCAAACTGGGCATACTGGTTCTACACCGTCTTCTACCTGGAATACTGCGCCGCATACCTTGCATTTATAAGTTTTCATGTTCCTTTTCTCCTTTTCATATAAACCGATTGTTACTGATTATTGTCGTCTTGTGCCTTCTTTTGACACTCTGGACAAACATAAAATACTTTAAGATCGTAAGATACGATATCTTCGCCCAACTGTGTTCGCAGCGGTGCGGTTAGATCTTCAAACGTGACATCTGCCAAACGCCCACAGCGTTGACAAATGAGATGATCATGACGCTGAATGTGATCGTAACGATCTCGTTCACCTGCAAAGGACAACCTGCGTACCAGGCCTTCTTCGCAAAGCTTTTTGAGATTGTTATACACAGTTGCCTGTGAAACCGCAGGATACTGCTCCCTTAACGCCGCCAACACCTGATCAGCGGTCAAATGATCACGAGAATGGTCAATGATCTCGTAAATAGCTTTTTCATATTTGGTCATAGCTACCACCTTATTTTTTAGAACTGTTCTAAAATTATTGTACTAATTCTAATTAATTTTGTCAACCACTCAGTTAAAATTTTTTTCAAAAAAATGAGCAAGCCTCATTGAGGCTTGCTGCTTTATTATTTTATTCCTGCCAGCCTGGCCCATCAAGACGCACGATGTCTTCTGCTGCCAGTTTGTCTTCATCGGTCAGCGGCCGATGGACACGACAAGGATTGCCAAAGGCAACGACACCTGGCGGTACATCGCGCACCACCACGCTGCCTGCGCCAATAACGCTTCCTCGACCGATGGTAACGCCAGAACAGATGGTGCAATTGGCACCGATCCAGACATCGTCTTCGATAACGATGGGCGCAGAAACACCAACGGCTTCCTGTGTGCGTTGCTGGGCGTCCATGGCATGACCAGCGCAGCTGATAACGGTGCCCGGGGCGATAAAGACACCGTTGCCAATATGTACCGGCGCGGTGTCGAGGATGACACAGTTATAATTTAAGAAGGCAAAGCCGTGGAAATGGATGTTAAAGCCGTAGTCACACTGAAAATTCGGTTGGATGCCTACCGGCCCCTTCATGGTACCAAAGAGATCACGCAGAATCTCCAGCTGACGCTCGCTGTCGGCGGGATTGGTTTGGTTGTATTCCCAGCAGAGGCGGTGCGCCTTGCGCTGACGCGCGCTGAGCTCTCGGTTTTCGCTAACGGCATAAGGTCTGCCGCTGGTCATAACGGTATCTATAAAACGATCAATATTCATGGAATGCTCCTTTTATTTCACAAATGTCAGGGTGTCGTCGTCGCTCAAAGCCTCTTCATAATGCAAGCCCAAGGCGTCAAAATGGCGCAGCTCATCGAGGCGGCTAAGCCGTTGTTCCGCCATGAAACGCACCATTTCACCACGCGCCATTTTGGCGAAGGTGCCTTTTTGCTTCACACGACCGTCCACCATTTCGCCAAAGCGCACGCTGATGAAACGTGTGCCGGGTTCAACATGAGGCCGAATGGCGCGGGCATATTCTTCGGAGGCCAGGTTGAGGATAAGACCACCGCTTTCATCTAAGGCCTCGTACAACCGCTTACTCCAATAGGCGTAGAGGTCTTTGGCCCCGTCGACGGCCAGCTTCGCCTGCATTTCCAAGCGGTAGGGCATGACAGCGTCGAACGGCCGCAGCACGCCGTAAAGGCCAGAGAGAATACGCAGATGATCCTGCAAATAGGCAAGGGCCTCACGATCCAGCACTGCCGGTGCCAAATGCTGATACTGCAGCCCTTCATAAGCAAGCAAGGCCGGCGTTTGCGCCCGAGCCGGGTCAAAGACCGCCAGCCTCTCGATGTTTTCAGCGGTCAGCTTGTCGCTGCACTGCCAGAGCTTTTTCAACGCAGGCGCGTCCATGTCACGCAGCTGAGCCGCCAAATGAGCGGCATCATCAGCAAACAATGGCTGCGACAAAACAGGCAATGTGTCGCTGTCGATGTTCATTTTTTTCGCGGGAGAAATGATGATTTTCATGATTTTGGATTCCTTTGTAAGAGTGCGTGGCCGTTGACTTTGAGCCAATCGCGCCAGGTGCGGTAATCGGGAAGAACGCGTTCCACTTCGGTCCAGAATCGAACGGAGTGGTTCATTTCCTTAAGATGGCAGAGCTCGTGCACCACCACATAGTCGCGCACCGCTTCCGGTGCCAGCATGAGCAGGGCATTGAAGCTCAGGCTGCCTTTGCTGGAGCAGCTGCCCCAGCGGCTGTGCTGAGCGCGCACACTCAACGCCTGCGGCTGAACGCCCACCAACGGTGCAAAATGCGCCACTCGCTGAGAAAAATCGTCTCGAGCAGCGCGTTTCAGGCCTTCAAGCTCGGCTGTGGTCAGTACTTCGCCGCCCCAGTCGTGCTTGCCTTGCGCAAGTTGAGCGCGTTTGCGCGCAATCCAGTCCTGCTTGTCGACAACAATGCGACGCACCTCAGCGCTGGACAACCCCTGTGGCGCACGCACAATGAGATGGCCATCGTCGGCAATCTGTAAACTGAGTGTGCGGCGCTTGCTGTAAATCACTTCCATGGTCCGCATCAATAATTCACCGGCAACTCATTCAGCCAGTTGGTGAAATCCGTACGGGTGCCGCTGGTGGCCGCTGCATTGCCACGCAGATTGTAACCTACGGTAACATAAGCGTCGCAAAGCTTGGCAATGTCATCGCGGCTTGAACCAGCGCCACTGCCTTCGGCTTCATAACAGCACACTGGCACGATGGTTTTCTTGTTAAAATCGTAGCTTTCCAGGAACGTGCAGACCGGCATTGGCAAACCCCCCCACCAGTTTGGATAAACGAGCACAATGGTGCTGTAATCGTCCATGTTGTCCACCTGCGCCGCCAGCGCTGGACGCGCTTGATTCAGCTGCTCTTGCTTAGCCTGCTCATAACTTTTCTCTTCGTCGGACGGATACGGCGTTTCACAGCGAATCTCGAACAGGTCACCGCCGGTTGCTTTCACCGCCGTCTGTGCCATGATCTGGGTATCTCCTACAACGCCATCATTGCTTTTATTCAGCGTCGCTGCAGAAACAACATCCACATCCGCCGGCAGGTTCGCATTATCCGCCCAAGAAAACACGGCCACCAACGTGCCTCCTGTTGTCTCTTCGACCGACTCTTCCGACGCGCTGCTCTCAACGCTGCTTGAAGCTGGTGCGCTCTGAGGCTGCTCATCCTGTCCGCAAGCCGCCAACACGCCCAACAGCCCCAGCGCCAACACAATCAGCACCATTTTTTTCTTCATCCTTCATGTGCCTCCTCTTTCAATCTAAAAAAATCATACCCTATCTTTCTTTTTTTCGCAACGCCCTACGCGTATGGTGACAAGATCACAGACCGCCACGGTGTTTTTTGCTATTCTTTATTCAGAACACAAGGAGGTTGGATTATTATGGATATCCCTGCTAAAAAGCGCCGAAAAGCACAGGTGGATCACGAACACTGCGTTGCTTGCGGCTGCTGCGTCAAAGTTTGCCCTCGACAGGCCATTCAGGTATGGCGTGGCATCGTCGCCAAGATAGACACCACGCGTTGTGTTGGCTGCGGGCTCTGCGCCCGTGAATGTCCGGCATCGGTCATCAATATAAAGGAGGTATGGGCATGACCAAGCACTGGTACGACTACATGTGGATCGTCTCCCTCACCTATCTGGTGTTGGGCTTCTTCAACATTCTCTTTGCCTGGCTCGGGCTGTTCTGCTTCTTCATTCCTTTGATCATCGCCATCGCCAAAGGCAGCAAGGCGTATTGCAACCGTTATTGCGGACGCGGACAGCTCTTCAGCCTCATCGGAGGGCGCTTCGGCCTCTCCCGCAAGCGCAACGTACCCGTCTGGATGAAAAGCAAAGCCTTTCGCTATGGCTTTCTCATCTTCTTTTTCATCATGTTTTTTCAAATGCTTTGGAGCACCGCCCTCGTCTTTGCCGGTACCCACAGCCTTAGTCAAGCTGTGACCCTGCTCTGGACCTTCCGCCTGCCCTGGCACTGGGCTTACCACGGAACGCTCTTCAGCCAAGGCGTGGCGCAGTTTGCTTTCGGTTTCTACAGCGTTATGCTCACTTCAACGGTTCTCGGTTTTGCCACCATGATCCTCTACAAGCCACGCAGCTGGTGCGTGTACTGCCCTATGGGCACCATGACCCAGCTCATCTGCAAAGCCAAAGTTTCTGGGCATGAAAAAAAGGACCTGCATCCAGGTCCTCTCCCACTCCATTAATGCCGATCCGCCAGTTTCTGCAGGTCCTCTGCATCGAGCAGTTCCACGCTGCCGCGCGACAAACGAACCAGCCCTTCCGACTGAAAATAACGCAGCATCCGCGTCACCACCTCGCGCGCGGTTCCCAGATGATTGGCCAGCGCCTCGTGTGTGATTTTCAGTGTGGCTGTTCCGTTTAACGCACGCTCTTCCAAAAGCAGCGCTGCCAGCCGTCGATCCATGCTCTGCCAAAGAATCTGCTCCAAAAGCCACATCACCTCGGAAAACCGGCGTCCCATAATCTCGTTCGTCACATTCGCTACCGCTGCCGACTGCTCCATCAAGTTCTGATACACTTCAGCTGGAATCAGCCACAACTCTGCGTCCTGTTCCGCTACAATCGTTACATCAAACCGGATGCTGTGCAGCACACACGGCGCCGAAAACAGACAAAGCTCTCCAGGCAGCAGCCGATACAACGTGATCTCCCGCCCTTCTGACGACAAACTATAGACGCGCAGCTGCCCGCTTTGCAGCAGCAAAAGGCCTGTGCAATCCCGCTCGCCAGCGTGAAGCACCATCCCCTTTGGCACCGTGCGCAGTCGCGCCGCTTCATGCAGCATCTGCTGTTGCTGCGTCGACAACGTTTGCCAAAACGGCAGCCCCGTTTCAAGCCCCATCGTCCAACCTCCCTTGTCACTCATTGACAGTCCCCCTCAACTTTTATATACTGAATGAAAGAAAAGCCTTGCAAACTATGAATGAGGGTGAATCACGTGGCAAGACCAAAAAAATGTAGAAGAGTATGTCAACTACCCGATACCAAAGAATTCGTCCCAGCAGGAAAATCTGCCTGCGACGACAACGCCGTCGTATTGACGGTTGATGAATTTGAAACCATCCGTCTCATTGATCATCAGGACCTGTCCCAAGAAGAATGCGGCGCCAACATGCAAATCGCCCGCTCAACCGTGCAGGGGATTTACAACGATGCCCGCAGAAAACTGGCCATTGCCCTTGTTGAAGGTCGGCCCATCCGCATTGAGGGCGGCGACTACCAAATCTGCGATGGCAACGGCGGCCGCTGCGGCTGCCAGGCCTGCCACAAGCGCCCTATGTTCCATGCACAGGCACCATGCAAAGCAACGCCTACGACCACTGAACAGGAGGAACAACTATGAGCAACAAATTCCGTATCTGCCGCAAGTGCGGCAACCTCGTCGGCATGATCCATGATTCCGGCGTGCCACTGATCTGCTGCGGTGAAAAAATGGATGAACTCACACCAAACACCGTCGAAGCCAGCGGCGAAAAACATCTCCCTGTCGTTACTGTAACCGATGACGTCGTCACTGTCAACGTTGGCAGCGCCGACCACCCAATGCTCGACGCCCACTACATCCAATGGATCTTTGTCCAAACCGAACACGGCGGCCAGCGCAAATCCCTCAAGCCAGGCGACGCCCCACACGCAGAATTCTGCCTCAAAGGCGACAAAGCCATTGCGGTCTACGCCTATTGCAACCTCCACGGTTTGTGGATGACGGAAGTGTGAAACAATCATTAAACAACGAAAAGCGCCCATTTGGTGTCCATACACCAAATGGGCGCTTTTTATGTTATTCTTTCACGTCCCAGTAACCGCCCATCAATAAAAGTGCTGCGCGATCATCCTCAGTCCCCTGATTAGTGATCGTTTCCAGGCACTGTTGGTACAACGATGCGTCAACAACAGAAGGCAGTTGCTGAATTTGGAAAATCGTTTCGCCAAAGGTGTCTTTCAGCAATTGGGCGTAATCGTTTTTAAATCGTTCTCTCAGAGTCCGCCCTTCAGACATCGCTGCGAACCAATATTTTTTCCAGAAAACAGGAAAAACACATCGCCCTTCTTGAAGATGCTTGGCCCATGTTTCATACACGTGCACAGGTTCAGCGTTTAAATAAATGTTCCAACTTCCGGCTTCGGTCTGATAATAAAATCCCCCAAAGGTGCGTTCATATTGTTCTTCAACAACGATATCGTTTTCCATTTGTTTGAAGTTTTTCTCCAACCAATGCAGCATGGCGTTATAGTGCACCGCCGTTATTTTTCTGGCAATGCGTGTTTGTTCCAAAAGGGCCCGAAAATAGTTCAGTTTATCTCGATCAAAAGTCCCTTCCAGTTTATCTTGCAGCATGGTTAATGCGTCCAATGCACTATCGTTGGCCGTTGCTTCGTTTAATTGCTGCAAGGCTTCCGCTAATTGTGACGTATAGCTTGCCTGAATTTTTTTGGCCAAGGCCACTTTCGTTTCCTGATTAAAGGTTTGGTCCATGCCGGATGGCACCGTGCGCCGCCATAACAGCTGCATCACCGGCGTCACCCATTGCTGATCGCGTAACTTTTCAGCGGCCATTTGATAAGTGGTTGCCCCATCTCCACTGATGTAATAGTGGCGTTCGCCGTTTTCCAACCATAAAAAACCATACGCTAAAAATTCTTTGTCGTAACGGCCCAGCTCTGCCATTCTGGCCACGTCCATGCCGCATTGCACGTCTCTGATTAATCCAGCCATGTTGCCACCTCCTTATAATTGAATGTATCGATGATGACTGTCCTGTTGCTGCAGCTGCACAGGCTGTCCAAAGAACGCGGACAGCTCTTCCTGCGTCAGCAACTGCTCCGTATCCCCTTGTTTATACACGCGCCCTTTCTGAAGCAATAAACAATGTTCAAATGGCGGCAAGATTTCTTCTAAATAATGGGTCACGTAGATGATGGTTTTGTCCGTTTTTGTCGCTAGTTCTGTAACCATCGACAACATTTTTTCTCTTGCTAAAACGTCCAATCCAGTGCCTGGCTCATCCAAAATTAAAATGTCTGGATCGGCGATCATCGCCCGTGCCAACAGAACGTTCTGACGTTCCCCTTTTGAAAGGAAACTAAACAACATGTCTTGTTTATGACGAATCCCTAATTGTTCCAATAGTGTTTGTGCCTTCACAATGTCTGCATCGGTCAATGAGCCGTCGATGTTTAAGGTACCCGTTCGTCCTGATAAAACAATGGATAAAACCTGTTCATTATGAAAGCATTTGTCAAAGAATGAGTTGCTGACCCAGCCAATTTTCTTGCGATGCTCCAGAATGTTTTCCCGGCTATACGGTTCTCCAAACACTTCCAGCTGGCCATGGGTATATTTCTGAAATCCAGTGACAATGCTTAAAAGGGTCGTCTTCCCACTTCCATTTAACCCGAATACCACCCAATGTTCGCCTTTTTTTACTTGCCAGTTAATATTTTGCAGTAAATAGGATCGCCCTGATTTACAGCTTAAATTTTTCATGCTTATAATCGTCGATTCCATGGTATCTTCCTTTCTTATTCAAGAAAGCCGGTTCAATTCGCTTTCAGATAAAATAAGGGTTTCTCCCAATAAGGATTCTTTCATGTTCACCGACACAACAAATCCATCTTCTGCAGCGAATTCAAGATTTTTGCAAACCCAGGACATAATGTCGCACACTTTTGCAATATTCATTTTGCGGGTCTGTTCATTCTGACTCAGTTCAGGAAAGTGGTTAAAATGGAAGGTATCGACAAAATATTCCGCACTCTTATAAATTTCAGGCTCCACGCCGTACTCAATGCGATCGCATTCCGGACAAAACAATTCAATGCGCGCATCTTCATAATCACTGAAGACGATGCGACGCATTTCCAATGGGCTCCCACAAAATTTACAACGGCATCGCTGCATGCGTCCTTTCAGAGATGCAATGCGATCTTCTTTTAAATAGATGTTTTCTGACATAACGATTCTCCTCATCAATAATCGATCATTCCCTATCATGGGTGCATTCTATAGAAAAAGCGCCAAACGAAAGATTTCGTTCGACGCTTTTTCGTCACTCAGCAAGAAAAGTTAGAATTCTTCAGTTAAAATTTGATGCACGACAGAACCTTCATTCTGTGCTGGCATTCTCACTCCGCCAAGCACTGCCATGGTAGGCGCCACGTCAACCTGACGAATAATACGGTCGGTTTTAAAGTTTTCTTTAATGCCAGGGCCTGCTGCCGCAAAGAATGGGGATACAGAGGTGTGGTAGTAACCACGCTGGGTGGACAGGGAATCCATGTGAATAACATTAAAACCTTCTTCCATGAAGAGGGTAATGTCCCCACATTCTGGACCACCTTCACCGAGGAGCACGGCATCTCTGTTACGCAAAGCAACAGCGACAACGCGACGTCCAGTGTGAGGGTCACGATAGTTGTACAAGGCAGTAATGATTTCGTCTTCCAGCGCGTATTTATCTTCTGGTTCAACAATACCGTGTGCATCGCGGCCTTTTAAGTTAATGTAAATCTGGCCACCACGAGTAATGATGGCACGAGTTTTTTCCCAGTCAATTTCACGAATGCGGTTGCCATTTTCATCCCGCTTGAGAACCGTGAAGCCCAATTCTTCCATCACAGGTGTACAAAGCACCCCTTCGGTCAATGAACAGGTCCAATAAAAACGGACAATAGACAAAACACCCCCTGATGTAGGAAAC
>ERZ1034920.167-NODE-167-length-53782-cov-94.107916_pt1 | contig 53782 bp, 95 predicted proteins | sample MGYA00520688_ERZ1034920 | MGnify/ENA primary metagenome ERZ1034920 (study PRJEB33766, sample SAMN09781785) | gut metagenome | biome: gut microbiome | host: Homo sapiens | place: Madagascar | study: EMG produced TPA metagenomics assembly of the PRJNA485056 data... | reverse complement strand
AAAACAAAAAAAGAAAAACGCGCTGACGCGATTTTTTTGCGGTGGTGGCGGCGGTCTTTTTTTGAGCACCATTTTGCGGACATCCGCAGCATGGTCATCTTCGTGGCTTCACGCAGATGATGATTTCCGGGCAGACCATTTTCGTGACTTCGCGGAAATGGTGCAGAAACCATTTTGTTGGCATCAACAAAAAGCAACGGTCAACCTTCTTCGCCACTAAAAAAACAGGGGCTTGACAAGACGGGGGCGCGGGTGTATAATTACACTCACTTCTCCGCCTTGCTTCCCCTGCTGATTACGGTTCTTCCTTCTGGTCGCCCTTTCCAGCATCCACCTTGTCCGCCATGCGCTTTAAGCTATCACGTTCCTTGCGTTCCTGACGCATCCGACGTTCTGCCTTTGCGGTGAGATACTCAACGTAGTCCATCGCCTCGCGCACCACGTCATCCGGCGCACCCATTAGCTTGGCGATTATCGCCTCGCAAGTTGCGTCGAGTATCGGGCGGTCAGACGTTCCCTGCGAGTTGTCGGACAGTCCGCACAGGTAGTCGGTGGTCACGCCGTAATACTCGGCAAGGCGGGAGAGGATGTTGGCAGACGGCTCATTGATTCCTCGTTCGTAGTTCCCAAGCTGGGCATTAGTGATTCCAGTTCTTGCCGCGACGGTTCGTTGACTGTCGCCTTTTTTTTTGCGCAAATCCAGAAGTCGTTCTGGGATAAACATACTCGTCACCACACACAAAAAATTTCTGTTCACCTCTTGACATCTTGCAAGAGGTGATTTATAATTTAATCATCACGCGATTAGATTGCTAATCAGGATGGAGGGGATATGCTTGCGCGATAAGCTGAGAGCGGCGCGGGTGGAAAAGCACCTTACCGGGCGTGGGCTTACACAACTTGCAGGGGTAAAGCAAAGCGCCTACTCGCTGTGGGAACAAGGGAAAACCATTCCGAACGTGCGTCATGCCCTTCGCCTTGCCCGTGCGCTTGGCACGACGGTCGAAGACCTGTTCGGGGGTGAGGTCGATGGCTGACAAGCTGCGGCACTTTCTCCACGTTGCCGGGGGTCAAGGAATCAGCGTCGCCGAGCTGTCCGAAAAGTCCGGCATCTCGAAGACAACCATCTACCGATACGCCAACGGACATGGAAGCCCAACGGTTGACGCGATGAAGCTCATTGCCGAAGCGCTCGGATGCACAGTCCGAGAGGCGTTCCCGGAGGTTTACAGCAAAGTTGATGTGCCGACAGTCAACATCACGGACACGCAGCCCATCAGCACGGCAAAGCTGGCGATGCAGTACGGCATGACAACACGCGAGTTTAACCAGGCACTATTCCGCGCTGGTATCCAGATACAGCGCTCCGACGGCTCTTATGTGGTCGCCGGGAACTTCGCCGACATGGTGACTTACAGACCCGTCAAAACGGAGCACGGCACGGTGCAGTTGTTCGCGATGTGGACGCTGACGGCGCGAAAGGTGATTCAATCCTTGCTGGAGGAGCAAGGGATAGTTCCGGCGGACGGCGTGAACGTGGGGTCATCGGAGCGCCCCACAAGATAGTCAAGGGACACGCCGTAGAAGTCTGCGAGGGCTATCAGGCAATCAAAAGACGGCGAGCGTTCGCCGTACTCATAACGCTGGTAGCCCAAGGCTGACATTCCAACGGCAGAATAGACTTGTTTCTGCGTCAGCCCGCGCTCATGGCGCAGATGCTTTAAGCGTCCGGGAAAATCCATGAAGCACCTCCAAAAAACGCTTGACATAACCGTTTGGTAGTGCTATAATAAGACTACCGAACGGTTATGCAGAAAGAGGGGCGAAGGTTGAGAAACGTTCGGATGATTGAAGCACGGAAGCTCTGCGGAAAGACGCAGGAAGCCGTTGCGAAAGAGGTTGGCATTTCGACGCTTGCGTTTCAGCGCTACGAGGGGGGACAGCGAACCCCCAACGTTACGACAGCAATTCGCATTGCCGACGCGCTGGGGGGAGTGGACATTAGGGTGTTATTTGGTTGAGGAGGGTGCGATGAGACCGGAGAGATTTCCGCAATCGTACACGATATAGCCGAGATAATTATCACTGTCTGGGTCTTGAAATAAAACAGTGATTTTCAGCTTCTCTTTGTCGCAAGGCAACTTGTCCACTAACTTTGATAAAAGGTACTTCTGAAACTCCAAGCATTGATTTAATGCGGCGGAATCTCCATCATTTAACAAGTCGGTAAATATGCTGGGGTAAATTGAATCAGTAATGATGGAGTATCCGGAATCCGCAGAGTATAAAATCATGTAGTCATCCTTAAAAACCCCGTAGGTGTCAATGAGTTCGCGAAGTATCGCAGGGTTCGCTCCGGCTTTTACATAGTTGTTGTTTTTGCTGATTGTAACATAAGGCGTGTAACATGAAAATTTACCATTAAATGCGGTAAAGGTATAATACGCAGACTCTTGCTTATCTGTAACGTCAACAAACTTTACCGTCAGCTGTGAATGGGTGCTATAATTAAGCCAAATATAGCGTGCGAACTGGATAAAAAGCGAAGTATATCCATCAATGAGTTCTTGAAAAGCGGACGGGTAGCAGTTCTTGTAGGTAACAAAATCGTCGTGGATAATTTTAACGTCAAAGTTGTCCATGTTCGATGATATGGATACAGAGTCAAAAATGCTATCATCAAGGATGGATAAAAATTCGACAACCTGCGTATCTGTAAGTCCACCCTGCACCGGCTGTCTTTCGGCAAATGCGACGCAGGAAGCCATCAGGCAGCAGAGAACCAGCAGGACGGAAACAAACTTCTTCATCGTGAAACCCCTTTCGTGTTTTGGAGGTGTGAACGTGTATAGGAGCAAACGGTACTTGAAACAGCGGATTGAGGACTTGCAAGTAAAAGTCGTGAATCTGGAACAGGAGAACTTAGCGCTTCGCAAGGAAACGTACATGAGCGAGGGCTTGTTCAAGGACAATCCGCTTTTGAGCTGGTACGGCAAGGAGCTGTGCCTTGCGTTCGGGCGCATCCTCGTTGCTCCGCGCTATATGCAGCTGGACTTCGACCAATATAGCAAGTATATGCGCGATGTGCTTGACTACTTGAAGGAGATTCGGCTACTTGAAGAGAGCTATCAGCGAGAGAATCAAGCTGACAGCGGAGATGCCGACGGGAAGCAGGAAGCGCAAGCAACCTGACCTGTACCGCTCCATTTCATCCAGCGCGTGGCGGTTCAACTCCGGCACATAATCCGGAGGGCGTGCATCAAGGTCGGATGGATGCGGCGGCTGTGGCTTCAAGAAGTCGGACGAACGCAACCGCGCAAGCTGCTCCGCCGAAAGCTGTTTGCCACGCTGAAAGTCACGGCAGAGACGATATTCTGACGCAAGCAAGGCATACTCACCACCTTTCCAGCATACGATAAGAGCACGGAGGTGAACCAGATGTACCACGTCAATCCGCCAGACATCGAGAACCGGGTGCGATACACCATCACGACGCGTCGGACATCCGCGCGGGATATGCACATATTGGCCGACGCCGGGTATGTGCCTATCAAGACGCAAGTCCGACGGCAGGGAGTGACGGTTATCTGGGCGACGGAAGCGGAAGCGAAAAAGGCTTTGCGCGAAAGCAACGTCTAATCCGCACAAAAACGCCCGCAGGAGCGCTTGCACGTCAGGACTGGTATTTCCTCACCTGATGGGCTGGAAGCGCTCAGAACGCCGGTTTTGTCCTTGTAGAGTCTACGTCCAGCGCAAACGCGCATCAGGAGCGTGACTTGATGAACTCGATGTACTTCATCACGTCCGCACGCTGTGGAGCAGATAGAGACTTCACCTGTTCTACCAGCGGGTCGAAGTCTGGCGGCGAGAACGCATTCTCATCACGCCCAACGAGCGTATCAAGCGAAACACCAAGAGCATCCGCGATTGCAATAAGCCGCGTCGGAACGGGGTTGCTTCTTCCGGCTTCGTAGTTCTGGATTGTAATCTCTGCGACATTGGCTCGTTTTGCAAGCTGCTGCTGGGTCAGCCCGTTCGAGAGCCGAAGCGCAAGCAGAATTTCCGGGAACGGCACGGCGCATCACCTCACTTGCGCGGGTTTGCCCGAACATAACGAGCGTACCGCATGACTTCTTCCCGGTCGGACGGAGCAAGCGCGGAAATCTCCAAGTAGAGCGTGTCCGTTTCTTTGGGAGATGGCGCATCGTCACAGCCGGAAAGGTAGTCGTAGGAAACGCCGAATAGGTCAGCGATTTTCCCGAACACTTCCATGCTGGGCGAACGCTGGCACTTCTCCAACTGCGTCACGGAAGCGCCGGAGATACCAAGCGCATCACCAAGCGCCGCAACGGAAAGCCCTGCCTGCTTGCGCAACACCAAAAGGCGAGAAGCAAATTTTTCTCGTGAAAACATTGCAAACCTCTTGACATCAACGCAAAGTTGATGTATAATGTAAACAAGCAAGCGGAAAACACTTGCCGAGAGTTGATGAGAAGGGAGCAACAATGAGAACCGCATTAAAGCGGGTCAGAGCCTTGCAAGGCTGGTCGCAAGCCGATGTTGCAAAGCAACTCGGAATCACGGTACAGGCTTACAGTCTAATCGAGACTGGGAAGCGTGACCCGTCCTATCCTGTGTTGGTAGCGCTGGAGGACGTATTTCACACTTCCCACAGGGAATTGTTACGGAGAGAGGAGTGACACGAATGCCACACGCAGACCCGGCAGGGTTCGTCTTCGCTGGTTTGAGCATCGCAATCATCGCCGCAATCTGGCTGATTAACGAGGTAGCAACCTACATCGCCGCAGAGCGAGAAGGGCGCAAGTCGCAAAGATGACAGAATCCTGCACACAAAGCATAACACAACGGGATTGACAAAATCAAACGTCTATCCCCAAAGAAGAAGAAAAATCAAATTTTTTTAGCGAAAAACTTTACCTAACGTAAAGAAGAAGGGAGAAAAATTGTCAAACATCCGGGAACTTGCAGAACGACGGGGCTTGAAGATGGCGGACATTGCCCGAATCACGGGAATCTCCGAATCTATGTTGTCCCTGATTGCCAACGGAAAACGGAACGTAACACCGCACACCGCAAAGCAGCTTGCGCCTACTTTGGGCGTGGACTGGTGGGAACTCATCGACTAACAGCGCGAAAAGCGCAAAGATAGAAAGGGGTATCACAATGAACGGTGAAGTTATCAAGGTTCGAATCGCGTACCGTCTGCTGGACGAGTACGGCAAGGACATTCAAAGTCAGTGCCTGGGCGGTTGCGTATCGCGCGGGGACGCGAACATGGCGATTTTCGCCATCCGCCAGAGCGCGAAGAAGCTGAAAACCATGACGCGCGAGGAGTTCGCGAAAGTCGGGAGTTGGGACTACATCAGCGAGGCATACAGCGCGTATGCAGCCGTGATGGAAGACCTGCTGTTGGCGGTTATGTATGAGTTGGACAAGATGGCGGCTGCCGTCTTAGGGGAGGAGCGAGACAATGAAAATCCTGAATCTTGAGAAAATCGTGCCGGACGCGGAAGCCCGGAAGGAACTCTTTGAGCAGCACATGATGGGAACCACGCTGCGGCTCAATGCGCCGCGCATCATCCGCGAACTCGACAACGCTTGCGACAGCAAGAGCACCGCCGACCGCATTTGGAAGATTATCTGGATGGACGTGCGGAGCGGGAAGGTGAAGGACTTTTCGGACTTTCAGCGGGTCTGCCACGATGGCGGATACGATGCCTACGAGGTTTACGACCGCGCGATGTGCGCCTTACTCGAAGAAATCAAGGACAAGATGGGGGCGCTTTGGAATGACTGACTTCCAACGAGCAACCGGGGTAACGATGCAGCCGGAGGAAGGCGAGGGGCTGCGGTGGTGTCCAATTGACGCGGTAATAGTCAAGCAGATTCGGGCGCATCTGGGAGACAGCGCCGCAATGCGGATTGTGTACGATGCAGTTTGTAACATGGCGGGCATCAACACGCCGGACGACATCACGAAGCTGACGTTTGAGCGGGCGTATAGCCGCGCACTATCCGAGACGGGGCGGTATCAGGCGGGGGAGATTGACGCGCAGGGCAATTTCATCGCGGAGGTAATTGCGACAGCTTTCGCCCTTGCGCCTACTGATATGATAGCAGAAAGGGGTGCGAAATAAATGACCGAATTTGGAGGGAACGAGCTGCGAAAAGCACGGGAAAATGCGGGCATCCGGCAGTGGCAGATTGCAAGCGAAATCGGCGTTTGTGAAGCACTCGTCGGGCGCTGGGAGCGTGGCGAAGCGTTCCCGTCGCCGGACGACGTTGATAGACTGGAAATCGCCTACAAAGCGCCGGGATTGTGGCACAAGTGGATGTTGTCCAACTGCGATAGCTACCGCCGCCATTATCGCGGCGTAGATGAGACAACGACGGCGGGGAGCGTTCTCCGAGGACGGTTCGCGATTGAGGACGTGATGTGCTTGCAAAGCGCAATTGAGCGCGACGTGTCGGAAGACGGGCGAATTGATAACCCGATTAACCGAGACAAGTACGAGGAGGTTCTGCGAAAGGCAATCGCCTGTCTGACGGACACGCTTGCCCGCATCGAAAAGCGAGGTGGCGCGAAATGACGCAATACCTTAACACGGAGCGCGTCGCCGAAATCCTCTGCATCAGCAAGGAGAGCGCCCGGAAATTTATGCGCGAAATGCCGCACGTCTGCATCGGCGGCAAGGCGCACGAAACCATCCGCGTCACTGTCAGCGACTTTGAGCAGGAGCTGGAGCGGCGCAAGCGTTACCCGACGCAGGAGCAGGAGAACGAGGTCATCCGCCAGCGCAAGAAGCGCAACGACCTTGTAGCGCGCGGGCTGCTGAACCCTGACGGCACAATCGCCCGAAGAAGGGCATAAAAAAAGCGCCCGTGACGCGGGTACAAAGCGCGGCACGAGCAGACAGAAAGGGTAATGTGGCGGTTAAGCCACTAACATTCTAACACAAAACAGAAAGGAAGTCAACATACATGGAGCAGTTTATCACCGACGACATTGAAGAAATCGAGGAAACCGAGAAGGAAGAAAGCGCGAGCTTTATCATCGACAACGACCAAAAGGCGGACTGGGCGGTGCGTAAAATCATGGAGACAGAAAACGCCGCGAAGATGTGGAAGGAGTACTACAAAAAGCAAAGCGACCGAGTAGAGCAGACCACACAGCAACGGATTGCCTACTTCACAACCCTGCTGGAAAGCTACTTCGAGACTGTGCCGCACAAGGCGACGAAGACCAGCGAGAAGTACAAGCTGCCGAGCGGCGTTCTGGTTCGCAAGGCGCAAGCGCCGGAGTACGAGCGCGACGATGCGCAGATTATCGCGTGGTGCGCAGAGAATGCGCCGTCCTGCGTGGAGAACGTGCCAAAGCTGAAATGGACAGCACTGAAAGGGCTGATTACGGAGAACAACGGACAGGCGATTGAGGAACTGACGGGCGAAGTCGTTCCCGGCATCAAGATTATTCCGCGCGACCCGGTTTTCGCGGTGCAGAAGGGTTGAGCGGCATGGAAAGACGTTGCGCCATCTGCGGTGCATATCTGCATAACAATTGGGGACAATGCGACTGCGGCAGCTTCCAGACGGAGGGCGAAGTATATCCGCGGATGTGCAGGATGCCAGCGCGAGCTGGATATGCGGACGAAGCAAGCCGCACGGGGGAAGATTGGCGCTGGGAGAAGCGCAGGAACGACCAGTATCAGAGAAGAAACGAGTTCTGACAGGAGGAATGAGCATGGAAAACGGACAGATTTACGCCGCAATTAGCGCGGCGATGGCGGACATTTCCGCAATCGGCAAGGACAAGTACAACCAGCAGCAGGGCTTCAAGTTCCGCGGCATCGACGATGTGATGAACGCGCTGAAGCCCATCCTGACGAAAAACAAGATTTTCACTGTTCCGCAAGTTTTGGAGCAGACGCGCGAAATCAAGGTAACGGCGAAAGGCGCAGAACTGCGGTATAGCCTCCTCAAAATAGCGTTCCGATTCTACGCAACCGACGGCAGCTTCGTCGAGGCAGTGACGCTTGGCGAGGGCATGGACAGCGGCGACAAGGCAAGCAACAAGGCAATGGCGATTGCTTATAAATACGCGCTGTTTCAGGTCTTCTGCATCCCCACGGAGGAGATGACCGACCCTGACGGCGAAAGCTACGAAACAAAGCACGAGCAGTCGAAGAAGCCGGAGCAGCCGAAGCCGCAGAGCAAGCCCACAGAGAACCTGTCGGAAACTCCGACAAGTTACATCATGCGCGAGTGCGGAAACATCGGCATGGATATGCAGGAGTTGAGCCGGGTTCGCGCCGCGCTGGTGGAAGCGAACATCGTCCGCAACATCCCGACGAAAGAGATGACGATGGCGGACGCAAAGGCGCTGATGGACGCGGTGAAAGCCAACTTCCGGGAGGCATCGTAATGAATAGGGCGGAACGCAGGAGAGCGGCGCGGGATATGACCCACGCCACACAGGTTATCATGCGGGCGCGGGGGGGCTACGAACGAGAGTATGAGCGCGGAGCGAAGGACGCGGAACGCCACGCAATCAAGATGATTTTCGCCGCGATGTGCCTTGCCATGAAATCGGAGTTTGGTTTCGGCGTACAGCGGATTCATCGGATGCTGACGGCGACGCAAAAGTATCTTCAACCCGGCAGCTACTTCACAACGGCGGCACTCATTGATGAGGTACTGGAAAAAACGGGCATCCGACTGGATTTCGACGACCCGTTTGATATGGTGGAGCGAATCGAGAAGGGGGAAAAGCGATGAACGTAGTCAGCAACGTAGAAATAATGGGGCTTGTGTCGAGTGTAAAGGCAAGCCGCTATCCGATGGCAACCGACACGGAGCATTGCAGCTCGGAAGTAACAGAGCGGACGATGGCGCTTGCCAACTGCCAGACAGGTAGCGGACACGACCAGTTTTTGACTGGAATCGTCGTGCAGTTTGACCTCACGTTTACAATCAAGGCGTGGGTTGAAGCCGAGCGGTATCATTTTCTGGACTTTGTTTCGAGCCAGTCCACCATGCACCGAATTATGAGCATGGACATCGACAAGCAGTGCGCTCCATACGTTCGCCGGGAGGCAATCGAGCTTGTGGAGAAGCTGATTGCAGAGTACAAGGCATCCACCACGCCGGAGCGGTATCTTACGGTCCTCTACAACGTGCCGGTTGGCTTGCGGCTGACGGCGCGAATGACTACCAACTATCGGCAACTCAAAACGATTTATCAGCAGCGAAAAAACCACCGTCTGCCGGAATGGAGGGCGTTCTGCGCATGGATTGAGACGCTGCCGATAGCGGAATTTATTACTGGAAAGAGAGTTGACGCAAATGGCTGAACGAGTAAGGGCGCGGAGCGAATATCAACAGGCTTACTACCAATCGCGAAAGGAAGAGCTGCAAAAGCGGCATCGCGAATATTATTGGGCGCACAAAGAACAGGTGCTTGCGCAATATCGCGAGAACAGAGAAAAGCGGCTGGAATATAGTCGCAAGTATTACTTAGCAAATAGAGGGAAAATCCGTAAAGCGCAGGAGGAGTATCGGCACAAGCATTATCACAAACTAAACACAGAACGCATGGAGAAAGGGGCGGAAAGCAACAATGCCGACTAAGCAGCGAAATCGCGTTCTGACGTTCGCCGAAGCCGTTACGCAGAACCAAAAGACGGCGCGTGTGTGGCTGGAACGTCGCGATAACATCCCGATTCGCGCGTGGTTCAAGATGGGCGGGAATTTGTGGCAAGTCATTCCTTACTACAATCTCGGCATTGGTTCGTTTTTTGTCTATTCCACCACTTACGGCGTACAGTGGCGATGCTGGGAGAAAGAGCCGACACGCGAAGAAACCAAACGCGAGCCGTGGAGTGAGCCATGATTGCGACAGTTGGCAAAGTCATCGAGACGCCGGGCAGCCTGACAATCCAGACTGCCCGCCCCGATGCGGAAAACCTATCGGATACCGTCACGGTGCTTTGGCAGGACTGCCGCACAATAAGTCCAGAGCAACGGCGCAAGGCGTGGGCGCTGATTGGCGAGATAGCCGCCGCGACGGGCTACATCGGACAGGGCGACAAGAGCGACCTCAACACGATGCTCAAGGCGGAGTTTCTGCGAGCGCGAATCGACAAGCTGCAAGCGGAGGCAATCAAGGCGTTCAGCTTGTCCGACGTGGACATGACAACCGCGCGGCTTTACATCGACTGGCTTGTTGAGTTCTGCGTGGTCAACGACATTCCGACAAAGCAGCCGCTTGTGGAGTACGCGGAGGACATCGGCGCGTATATATACGCTTGCGTGATGCACAAGCAGTGCGCCGTCTGCGGACGCAGACCGTCAGACCTGCACCACTGGGAGCGCGTCGGCATGGGCGCAGACCGCACAGAAATCAATCATATCGGGCTGACGTGTGAACCGCTTTGCCGGGTACATCACACGGAGTGCCACACGATGGCACAGGCGGATTTTGATGCAAAGTACCATATTCAGCCCGTCAAAATTGACGAAAAAATAGCGAAGCTGTACAAACTGGGGAGGAAAAGCAATGAACAAGCTGACAATCATCGGGAATCTAACGCGCGACGTTGAGTTGCGCATGACGCAGAGCGGCAAGAGCGTCGCAAACTTCACGGTTGCTGTTAATCGCCGCGCAAAACCGGGTGAAAAGGCGGAAGCAGACTTCTTCCGCGTCTCCGTCTGGGACAAGCAAGCGGAAACGTGCCAAAAGTACCTTGCCAAGGGGCGCAAGGTGTGCGTGATTGGCAGCGTCAGCGTCAGCACATACAACGCCAACGACGGAAGCACGCGCGCGACGCTGGAAGTTTTCGCGCAAGATGTCGAGTTTCTGGACAGCGCGAAGCAGGATGCACCGCAGACGGCACATAAGGCGGCTCAACCGCCCGCGCCGCAGTACACCCCGGTATACGATGAGGATTTGCCGTTCTGATGGCGACTGATGGAGGTAGCAAATGGCGAAGGTAAAGTATGTGCCGATTCCACTCGATATGGCTGACGACATCGAGGAACTGTCCGACGAGGAAATAGGGCTTGTTGTCAGGGCATATCTGAAATATGGGAGGAGCGGAGAAACGGCTGAAATGCCGCGTACAATCAAGTACCTTTATAACGCACTTGTTCGCGAACTGGACAGAGCGAGCGAGGGATATGAGAAAAAAGTTGCGGCTGGAAAATCCGGTGGGCGTGGTCGCCCGAAGAAAGAACTGCCCGAAGAAATCCGGCAGAACGAACCGGCACAGCTCAACCCCAAACAAGAGCAGAAGCCCGAAGTGCGCACACTTGCACCCTTCATCAGCGACGAAGAAGCAGCAGAAATCCAGCAAGGCACAAACGAGGTGCTGGACGAAGCGAAACGGCAGGGATTCCCAGACACTACGGCTACGATGGAGACGCTAAACCAGCTTGTGGCGGATAACGGCGCGAAAGAGGTGCTGGAATGCGTCAAAACCGCCGGGGAGGCAGGAAAACCGAACATCCGATACCTCAAAGGCGTAATTAACGGACGCGCAAAAGAACGACAAGAGGAAGAACGCCAAGCGCGGATTGATGCAGAGAAATACCCGGTAGTATCAAGCGCAGATTACGACTACAAGCCGCCGTCGGTAACGTTCGGGGAGGTATTCAAAAAGTACGCAAAGCAACGAGCGTTAGAGCATCCAGAGGAACGAGTGAAGTTGGAAGAATTAGCGGGGAGATTTAGCTAATTATGGACGCATACATTAACGAGGACGCGGAAAAGAGCCTGATTGGGCTTGCAATGCAGGATGCAATCGTCGCACAAGAGGTTGCAGCACTGCCGGACAGCATTTTCGGGTTAAAAGAAATGCAAGCCTGTCAGCGCGGCATCATGCGACTTGCAAAGCAAGGAAAGAACGTTGACCTTGTAACGCTGGACGCAGAGGTACAATGCGACTTGCAAAACACCGCCCTCTTGATGGAATGCGTAAAAATGGGTATCTCTCCTGTCATGTCCCGGCAATATATAGCGATTCTGGCGGAGTGCGCGAAACGTCGCGAGCTTGCAGCACTGGCGAGAAAAATTCTGCAAGATGTGGGCAATCCCGGCGCGTCGGTGGAATCTCTTCAAGCGGAATGCGCAACAGCGGCGCAATCATCAGCAGCCGTCGATGACGGCGTAACGATGAAAGACGCAGTGTTCGCGTTTGTGGATTCAATCGGAAAGCAAGACGGCATAATGTCCGGAATCGCAGACCTTGATAATAGGCTCGGCGGATTCAAGCCGGGACAGCTCATTTACATCGGCGCACGTCCGGGCGTAGGTAAAACGTCGTTGGCTATCTGCATGGCGAAATACGTCGCAGAACACGGTGGCGGGGTGCTGATGGTGTCCTTGGAGATGAATCCGGCAGAGATTGCAGCACGTTTTCTGGCGAACGAATCCGGGGTGAACTTGCAAAAGCTGTCCACTGGCAAAATGGAGCTGTCAGATTTCGAGCGCATAACGCCGTGCTATCAAGCTGTCGCGAATCTCCCAATCAGCATCGAAGAGCGAGCGGTCACGCCCTTGCAAATCCGCAACGCGGCGGCGAGGATGAAAGCAAGCAAGCAGGGATTGAGCCTGATTGTGGTTGACTACATCCAGCTCATGAGAGCGGACGAGAAGTGCGGAAACCGCACGGAGGAAGTCACGCAAATCAGCCGAGAATTGAAGCTGATGGCGATGGATTTAGGCGTTCCGCTGCTCTGTATGACGCAGTTCAACCGCGAAAGCGAGAAGGGTTTCGGCAAGGCGACAAAAAGCGAGCCGGATATGTCACAAGCGCGAGACAGCGGCGCGATTGAGCAGGACGCGAACGTATTTCTCATCCTGCACGAGCCGGAAGAGCCGCAGGACGCGAATAGCGACAGATGGCAGATGTACCACAATTGCCAAGCGAACGGGTTGACATGGCAGACGTGCCGAATCAGGAAGAATCGAAACGGCGCAACGGGAGTTGTGAATCTGGGGTTTGATAAGCCGCATATGCGGTATACATGCCTAAAAAAGGACTAAAAGGAGAAATTTATGGACGATTCGCTGCACAAGATTCATGTCGTGGTGACGGATGCTGAGACTGGCGAGATGTTGGTAAATGAGACACACGAAACAGTATTGCTTATCATGAGCAACTACGAAGATGGATGGCAGTACAAGCTGGAAGAGATTTCAGCCGAACACAGGGCTGAAATTTACTACAATGGCAATACAGTTTTATCCCACATCATGCCGTCGCCACTTGACTATGGAGTAAAATGGCGCTGCTGGCTGCGTTACCCCGAAAAGTTTGAGCGCGAAGAAATGCCGTGGGAAGGAGAGGCGGGAGATAGACATGATGAATGAGAATGTGTGTGACGATGTATCTTGCCGATATTGTGGCGCAGCAATGCGATTAAAATGTGCCGCTGTCGCCTATCGCAAAAAAGGGAAAGCGTATGCAGAACACTGGTATGAGTGCATCAATCCCAATTGCTCATGTACAAGTCCAGCGCGGAAAACGGTTGCGGAAGCATATAAGGCAGCTATGCAACCCAACAAAAAAGAGAATCGTGTGTTATCTTTCCGCGAAGTAGTAAGCCGCCTAACAGCTAAAAACGATGCGGTATGCTGTGAAACCAGAAACAGCGTTGCATGGATTGCTAATACCGTGCTTCCGGTTGGCGAAAATGTGAAGTCTTTCGTGCTGAATAAGCGTGATTTTTTCTGTGTTAATGCCAACAATGGAATTTCGATTGCTTATCCGCTGCTTCCGGACAAAGCAAAATACGGCAAGACGTGGCGCTGCTGGCTGCGCAAGCCGACGCCGGAGGAAATGGCGAACACACCGTGGGAGGAAAAAGATGATAAATAAAAAAAGAAGAACGCCACGTTGTCCCTACTGCGGCGGAGAAATGGAAATGCACGAACCTCTTGATTGGATTATCTACTGGCGCTGTGCGACGTGCGCGGCAATGGCTCCGACTTGTGAAACCAGAGAAGCTGCTTATAAAGCTGCGTTGCGGCGTGACGAATGCGTAAAAAATCATGTGATGTCTCTTGCGGAGATTGATAGTAGAGTTGGAGCGCCTGTGTGTGTGGAAGATTACGATGAAGATGGTGATTTTTGCTATCGCATACGGACTGTGACGCGCCAAGATTATGAAAGTCATAGAATCTATTTCAATTCTGGGCGAACATGGTACGATGCTAACGAATATCTGTCAACTTGGCGCTGCTGGTTAAGAGAGCCGACGCGCGAAGAAATGGAGGCTACGCCGTGGGAAGGAGAAGAAGAGGATGAGTAAGTATATGGAAGACCCGCGCTGCCCGTACTGCGGAGCGACGATGCATGAAAACCTGTACGCCTACAAAAATGGCGGCGGATGGTGCAATTTTGAATGTCCGAACTGCGGAGCGATGTCGCCAAAAAAAGAAAATAGCGAATCGTGTAATGAAGCGGAATTGGCTGCATATTTTGCCGCAAAGAAACGCTACAAAGAGCCGAATCGCGTGCTGACGTGGGAAAAGATAAATGGCATTATAGCTGCCGACATCGAAGCAAAGAAAGCAGCACTTATGTGGGTTGAGTACAATAAGCGAATAGGCGAATGGGGATATATAAGCAAATACGACGAAGACGACGCGCTATGTATCTTATGCGTTGTAGGATTTGAAGATGAAGTATTGCGTTTTGCAAGCGACTACGGGAAAACTTGGCGCTGTTGGATGAGGAATCCGACGGCGCAGGAAATGAGGGACACGCCGTGGAAAGGAGAAAGCAACGATGAGTGAGAAAAAGCCGATGCCGAAATGCCCGTACTGCGGCGCAGAAATGAGCTTGGAGGACAACGAGGATGTGCTCTTCGGGCTTTTCGGCGCGGAAAAAATGTACTGGTATCAATGCAATACGCCGTCTTGTGGCATCCACAGCCCAGCGAATCATACAAAAGTCGGTGCTAACAGAGCAGCAGCTATGGCACTCTGGCAAAAACCGAACAGATTGCTGACGCTGGAAGAAGTGTTGATAACTGCATATGACGACTGCACCACAGAGCAAGAAAACGTGATGTATTTGGAATGCAGAGAGGAATATGAAGGATATGCCATCGTTACCGACTTGGAGATGGATGGCTCGAAAATATTGTTCGAATTTTCTGGCATTGGCGGTGGGGGTAAACAAAACGAGAAAGACTATGGAAGCCTTTGGCGCTGCTGGTTGCGGAAGCCAACGGCGCGGGAAATGGCCGAAATGCCGTGGGAGGAAAACGATGGCTGACCGCAAAATCGCGGCTATGCACCGCGAGTATGGCAAAGACCATGCGCATAGGTGTGAGGATTGCCCTAATCTCCGTGCCGACAAGGCGAGCAGGACGCGGTACAAATGCACGGCATACGGCACAAGCGGTTCGGCGGCAACCGACTGGGCGAGGCGGTGGACAGCCTGCGGGCTGTACGGGGAACCGCCTGCTGCCGACCATGTGCCGCTCATCAAGCGGCTAAAACCTGCGAAACGGCAGGAAAAGCCGCTTGATGGACAGGTAACATTCTTTGGAATGGAGGACGCGAACAAATGCTGATGGAGCAGATTATCGGCGCGGACGGGGTAATCCGCACAAAGCTGGACATTGCCATCCAGCGCTTGAAATCCTTTGAGCTGCCGGAAGGGTACTTCCTTGCCTTCTCCGGCAGAAAAGACAGTGAGGCGATATACCATCTTGCGAAGATGACTGGCGTTAAGTTTGAAACGCACTATCATGTGACCAGTGTAGACCCGCCGGAGCTAAATTCCTTTATTCGCGAGCATTACCCGGACGTGATTTTCGACGTGACGCATGATGGGGACGTGGAGCGAATCAGTATGTGGTCTCCGCTGCCGGAAGTGCCGGAGGAGAAACGCTGATGCTGATGGAGCAGATTATCGGCGCGGACGGCGTAATCCGTACAAGGCTGGACATTGCTATCCAGCGCTTGAAATCCTTTGAGCCGCCGGAAGGGTACTTCCTTGCTTTTTCCGGCGGAAAGGATAGTCAGTGCATCTACCATCTGGCGAGGATGGCAGGGGTCAAGTTTGAAGCACACTACCACGTCACGAGCGTTGATCCGCCGGAGCTGATTTACTTCATCCGTGAGTATTATCCCGATGTGATTTTCGACATCCCCCACGATGAGAACGGGAAGCGTGTCAGCATGTGGTCGTTGATTCCGCAGAAACGAATCCCGCCGACAAGAATTGCAAGGTATTGCTGTGCTGAACTGAAGGAAGCAAATGGCGATGGGCGCATGGTTGTGACCGGTGTCCGGTGGGCAGAATCCGCACGGCGAAAGGCAAATCAAGGTGTCGCAGTCATCGGGGGAAAGCCCAAAACAACGCAGAAAAAGGCGGACGAGCTGGGTGTGGATTACAGCATCAGCAAGTCCGGGTCGCTGGTCATGAATGAGGACAACGACGAAAACCGACGCCTTGCGGAGTACTGCTATCGGACACAGAAAATGCTTCTAAATCCCATTGTGGATTGGACAGACGAAGAAGTCTGGGAGTTCCTGAACGAAATCGTCAAAGTCCCTCATTGCTGCCTGTACGACGAAGGTTACAAGCGTATCGGGTGCATTGGCTGCCCGATGGCGGGCACGGAAGGACAAAAGCGTGAATTTGCGCGCTATCCCAAATTCCGCGCACTCTACGTCCGCGCATTTGACCGCATGGTCGAGAAGCGCAAGGCGGACGGTCTGCCCACAGAATGGAAAGATGGCGAGAACGTTATGCGCTGGTGGCTACAAGAAAAGGAGGAATGATAATGGAAATGGTCACGCTGCCCAGAGCTGTACTGCTTGGGACGATTACCGGGCTATTCGTTGCCGGGCTGGTACTCGCGAAGGACGAACACCGCTGTGGAACGCTGGCCTTTATTATCGGAGCTGCAATTAACAGCGCCCTGTCCATCCTGCTTCTTTTGGGGTTGGAGGCGCTGGAAAACCTCGGAGGTGCTTGACGATGCTCGACAAATGGATTCCCGTCTCCGAGCGGACGCCGGAGAAAGGCGCGTTGGTCGTGGTGCTGTGCCGCTACAAATCCGCGCCTGATAAGTATTACATCACGCACGAGCGGTACGACCCGCGCAGCAATATGTGGCATGATGGCTGTGCGCGATACTGGTTTCCGCTTCCGGAAATGCCGGAGGAGGAAAGCTGATGGAGATGGTGACGCTGCCCGCTGCGGTGCTGTTTGGCACGATGATTGGGCTGGGCGTGACGGGCTTCCTGCTGTCGAAGGAAACGCGCCCGTGGTATGTTTACATTCTACTGGCGCTCGTCAACTGTATCATTTCGATTCTTGTTTACGCCGGAACGGATGCGCTTGTAGCGTGGTTGGGGGGATGACAATGACGGTTATCGGTCTGCTGTGTCTGCTGGCGGCTGTGGTCTGCGCGGCGTGTGCATTTATCAACAAGGAGTGATGGTTGTGAAAGAATTGCAAGATGAAATTGTAACGGTTGTGTTCTCCGAGCTTCTCCGAGCGCAAAAAGAGCATGGGGAGATGTTCAACTCCATGCCGGAGGCGTTCTCCGTCATCTGGGAAGAAGTCGAGGAGGTAAAGGAGGATATGCAGCGCGTTATCACAAAGGCGAACGACATTTGGCTTGCAAATCGCCGGGACGATGTAGAAGCGTTTCAGGTGTACGCAGACAAGATGGCGGCGGCGGCTTCCTTGCTGGCTTGTGAAGCTGTGCAGGTTGCCGCTATGTGCATCAAGGCGCAGAAAGGAGGGGAAGCATGGTCGAAAAGCAAGATTGGCTGAACGCGCTGACAATCTGCCCGGTTTGCAACGCGGTTATGAAGCGCTACACCACGATTGATGTGCAAGGAGGCGCATGGGTGAAATGTACAAATCCAGAGTGCGGACTACACGGCGTTCTATTTATGCCGATGTAATTCCGACGGAGGACGAGGAGCAGGAAGCCCTTTTCCGCTGGGCGGAGGCTCAAAGCGCAACGAAGCCGTGGCTGAAAGGGATGTTCGCCATTCCGAACGGCGGTTATCGCGCCAAGGCAACCGCCGCGCGGATGAAGAGAACCGGGACGCGTGCAGGAGTGCCTGACATCTTCCTGCCCGTATCAAATGGACGAGAACACGGGCTTTTTATCGAGATGAAACGACGCAAGGGCGGGACGGTATCGTCATCGCAGAAAGTGCGCATGAAGATGCTGACTGCCGAGGGCTACCGCTGCATTGTGGCAAAGGGCTGCCAAGAAGCGATTGATGCAATTATGCGATACATGGACGGGGAGTGAGACAATGCTGGACACCGACGACATCCGTTACTCCTTTTGGCTGGAGAAAGAGCTGGAAAAGAACGTCAAGCGGCTTGCGGGGAACGTTTCGCGCGGATGCAAAAGCCGCCACGATGCCTACAAAGTCAGGGCGACGCAGGACGCAATCAGGCAGCTAAACGGCGAGAAGGAGGCAAACGGAGCAATCGAGAAGGTACAAGATATGCTGTACACGGAGCTTATGAGCGGACAGATTCGCCCAGCGCTATATACAGCTGTCATCAAGGCGTTTGAAGGGGTAAAATAATATTGGGCGGTTGCGGGAGGGGAAAATGGTTGACTTAAAGCGGATGCGGTATCTCATCAGGCGGTATCCTATGGCTTGCTTGCGAGCGGAGCAGGCGCGAATCCGGGCGCAGAAGCTGACGCGGACAATCAGCGACGCGCCGCGCGGTGGCGGAAGCATGAACAGCACGGAGGAAGGGCTGCTATATCGCGTCGAGGCGCTGGAGCGCAAGAAATCAATCTGGGACGAGTTGTGCAGGATGCGCGAAGAACTTGCGCCGCTGGTTGATGCGCTGGAAAGTCCGCTGGAAGTGCAGTGCATGAGGATGCGGTATCTGGAGGGGCGGAGCGTCCGGGAAATCAGCTACAATCTGGCATATTCCGAGCAGCACGTTTTCCGCGTGATTGGGAACGCGGAGCGGAAAATCCAGAGCGCGGAATAAGGCGGTCGCGCATCGAAAGGTGCGCGATTTTTCTCTGCAAAAAATCCGAAAAAAATGTGATTCACCCCTTGACATATACTGCAGTATATGATATAATAATAGTGTCAGGAGGGCAGTACAAAACAAAAGCCCCCGACAGAAAGAGGTAAGGAAATGAAGCCTGAAAACTACGCGAAGCTGTCCATTGCTGCGAAAAAGTTGTACAACAACCCCAAATTTGAGTTTGAAATCGTCACCAGCGGCGAACATGCCGGAATGCTGCATGTGATAGGTTGGGTGAAATCCATGCCGCGCCCTAATGCTGCCGCATTGCAGGAAATCAAGGCTATTCTGCTGGAGGAAAAGGCGGAGCGCGACGCGGAAGAAGCCGCGAAGCGCGAAGAAGCCGCCCGAATCGGCAGAGAGCGCGAAGCGCGCCGCAATAGCATCCCAGGCGTGAAACTCATCGAAAAGGCGCGCGAAGAGTGGGACAAGTGGCACGATGACACGGTTCGCAACATCGACAACGGCGACGGCATCCGCCCGCCTGAACCGACGGTGAACATCGAGGAGCTGAAACAGCAGTTTCCGCAAGCTGCCGCGTTGCTTAAAGCCGAATCTTATAGCCGCTCGAATAATTATGCCAAGGCGTCAGCCGGAAGCAAGGCGAGAGAACGCATCATCGACGGCGAAGACTACGCAAAAGCCATCGCTGACATGGAGCAGGAGTGGACAGACTATTGCCACAAGCACATGTGGGACTAAATGACGTAATATCAACGAAAGGGGTTGTGGCAATGCGGAAAGAGTACTACCAAGGCGAAGTGTCAGTACGCGCGATGAAGAAGTATCGCGAAAAAGAAGGAATCAAGACGGTGCGCTTCGACGTTCGCGCGGGGAGCAAAGAGGCGCTGGAAGAAGAAGCAAAGCGCCGTGGTATTTCGGTGGCGCAGCTAATCGTCGATTCCGTAAACGCCTATGTCGGGCGTGAGATAATCAGCAACAAGAAGCAATAAGGCATGGGGCGCATCCGCTGGGGTGCGCCTTTTTCGTTGCGCAAAAAGTTTGCAAAAATCCGAAAAAAATGTGATTTGCCCCTTGACATATACGGCAGTATATGCTATAATAAGAGTGTCAGGAGGGCGGTACAAAAATAAAGCCCCCGACAGAAAGAGGTAAGAATTATGAAGACCATCAAGCTGAGCACCAAGGCGCTGGAAACCCTCAACCGCATCGGTGACTATCCCACCCGCAATTGGATTTACGCCCGTGATTACTATACTGGCAAGTACAAGCGCATCTCGAAAGCAGTATTTGATGACCCGGCAACTGTTTGCTTTAGGATGCAGACCGAGTGGGAATACATCAAAATCAAAGCGATAAAGTGAGAGGGGGAAGCACAATGACGAACGAGCAGATTATCGCGAACTCCGCAGTCGCAGCGGGAATCTTCACGCAGGAGGAAGCAGAATCCTACTTCTCACACGGGATGCGCCTCCCGATTCACACCTTCGCCGAGTGGAAGAATCACGGGTACATGGTCAAAAAGGGCGAACACGCAGCGCTGCCCGTGAGCATCTGGAAGCCCAAGACGCGCAAGCAGAAAAAGGACGAAAAGACCGTTGACGCCAAGGAAGAGAATAGCGGGTTCTTCCTGACGACCGCATACCTGTTCACCAAGCAGCAGGTGGAAGCAATCAAGACAGCCTAACGACAAGCCTGCTGGCGGGCATCGTACACCAGCAAGGAGGGTTCTCATGGTTGACGAAGTTTTGTTCCGCTTGCATCTGGCGAGCTTATCCGCGTATTCCGAGAAGTCCTGCCGCTATCCAGAATGGGGCTGGCAGAATCTTGAATGGTATATCTCTACGGGGCGCGCATCTACGGAGACACTGCAAAAAATCCTTCGCCTGAACAAAGCGCAGTTGCGGAAGTTGGTGCGCGTTGCATCTTCAAGCTGTACCGAAACCGGGGTTGCTTGCGCGAAGAAGTATTTGAGCGTTGAATAGCGCAACAGAATGCCGCCTGTGAGCCGTTTGAGCAATCAGACGGCATAATTTTATGAGCAAAAACAAGCAAGCCGTTAGAACGCGAAATAGGCGGCATTGCTGGCAATGGCAAAGAAACAAAAACATATAGAAATAATAAAATGAGAGTTATGAGAGTAATTTCCGTGATATAATGTAAAATGTAAAAGCAGCAAGAAAGACGCAAGCAGTGATGCAAGCGTCTTTTTTGTTGGGAAGAGGCGACTATGGAAGTGCCGCTCTTGCCTCTTCAGCGGCGGGATTTATGCGCGAGGCGCTATGTTGCGTTGGCGGGGACGCAGCGGACGAAGAGGAGGGGAAAATGGAGCAATTGACGCTTGCAGAAGCATCGGAGGAGTACAAGGCGTTTGTTGATAAGTTCAAGCCGAAACTGACGACCGATGATTGCTATACGCCGCCGAACATTTACGAGACGGTGAAAGACTGGGTATTTGAGCATTACAACATCGACAAAAGCACGAAGGTAATTCGTCCATTTTACCCGGGCGGAGATTACGAACACGCAGAATATCCAGAAAACAGCATCGTCATCGATAACCCGCCATTCTCCATCCTCTCCAAAATCGAAAAATTCTACCTTGCGCGAGGCATCCGCTTTTTCTTGTTTGCACCCGGGACTTCTTGTTTCAAACCGTACAACGGATTACATTGCGTATGTGCCGGCAGTCAAGTGACTTATCAAAACGGTGCAAACGTCAACACATCATTTGTAACAAACTTGGGGGGGCATTTGGTTGAAACCGCGCCGGACTTATACCGAAGGATAAAAACAGAAAACGAGAAAAACGTCAAAGTACAGAAAAAGCAACTTGACAAGCTGAAATTTCCGCCACAAGTCGCAACCGCCGCGCAACTCAACCAGCTTTCCGCGAAAGGACAATACTTCGCCATCGACGAAACGGATGTTCTTTTCGTAAGGAAGCTCGACAACAGTAAGAAAAGCGTTTTTGGTTCTTGCTTCCTGCTGTCGGAGAAAGCAGCGGCAGAGCGTGCAGCGGCAGAGCGTGCCATAAACGATGAAACGATTTACATTGCGCTGTCAGAGCGAGAAAAGGAAATCATCAAAGGGTTAGGAGGTGCAGCGGAAACGTGACGGACTTCGACCTCGACATCCCGGAAATCCACTTCCCCGAAACAATAGAGCTTGACGACGACATAGACTTCTCTGTCTCTGACTTCTCCATCGTGGACGAGGAAGAGCAGACGCGCATCATAAAGCCCAAGATGGCAAAGTCAGCAATCTACAACAAGGCGGATTTTCAGTACGCCCGCGACCTTGCCGCAAAAATTTGTCTGGAACGCAACGCACGGACTACTTGCATCGTTCCGGGCAATTTCATTTTTGGCGACTTGCCGGAAGCGCTTGTGATGTATCGCGGCATCGACCTCAAAACAATCTACTGCTCAACGTTGTCGCTATCAGAAAACAACGTGGACAGTTTCAAAAATCTGCTGCTTTTCCGCAACGTGGAGAAAATCAATCTGATGCTGTCCGGCTACTTCTACAGCCACTACAAAACGGATTTAATTCCGTACCTTTACGAAGAGCTGGACATAGACAACAAACTGCAAGTGGCATTCACCAACACGCACATGAAAATCCTGCTGATGGAAACGCACAATGGAAATCATTATGTGCTGACGGGGAGCGCGAATTTGCGGAGCGCGTCTTGTCTGGAGCAGTTCGACTTCGAGGAGAACGAGGAGCTGTTCAACTTCTACCGGGAAGCGTTCGATAATCTCATTGACAAGTATAAAACCATCGACTATACGAAACCCAAAATCACAAGGGGGAATAAATCATGGCAAGCGGTTCGGGCAAAGGGAGAAAGCTAACGCTGAGAGGTTCGTCATCCGCAAAAAGCAGACGCAGAAAATACAGTTCGCGGTTCAAACTTAACCGCGTAACGGGCGAAATCACGAACGAAAAGCGCAGCACGAGGGCTTAAGCAATCAGGGAGGTGATAAAGCGTGGAGTTTTCGCGCCTTTACGAGAATCTTTCCAAGTGGTTCCCTTCTCCATCTGAATGTGCAGGCGCGTATGACATCCCGGTTATCGCGCCAACAAGCGAACCAGACGTGACGGAGTGGATTCCATTTAACGACCTTTCCAAGCCATTCAAGGCGACGCAGGGCATCCATATGTTCGTGGACGACTACCGCATGAAGCGGCTATGGGCGCAACCTGACAGGTATCTGGCGATTCTGGAGCTTGCCGGGTGCGTTGCATCGCCGGACTTCTCCATCTATCAGGACACCCCAGAAGCGCTGAACATATATTGCCATTATATGAAGCACTGGCTTGCGGCTTATTGGCAATCGTACGGCATCAAGGTGATTCCGACGATGGGCTGGGGAACAAAAAAGTCGTTCAGCTGGTGTTTCGATGGCGAACCTAAAAACTCAACCGTCATCGTGTCAAGCATCGGCTGGGGCAAGGAGAAAGACATCAGAGGATTCCTGAACGGCTATGACGCGATGCTGGAAAAGCTCACCCCGTCAAAAATCCTTTTCTATGGGCAAGTATTCGACGAGTGTCGCGGTAACATCCAGAAAATCAATCCATTCTACAACATCGTTGCAAAGCGCAGAAAGGGGAAAGCGGATGCTTGCGATGAATTTGCAACTATTCCATAAGCCATCACTATACATGAAAACATATAGAGAAAAGAAAAAAGCAGAGAGTGGCGGGAACGGAAAAACTGCATCGATTGCTAATGGTTTCAACGGGCAATGGCACGGCATTTCTGTAACCGCGCACGGAGAAACGACAACGCTGTTTTTCGACGGCAAGGGACATATGCAAAGCCAAATCGGTGGCATTCCTTCACCTGTTCCGGGTGGAAGAACCTCGGCAGATGTTGTAAGAATCAACAAAAAAAAAGGGTACAAAGTCGAAATCATCACGCCTGCACAGTACAACAAAATGGAAGAGGCGCGAAAAGCAGACCGAGAAGCGCGCGAAAATATTGACTATGAGCTTGGCGTTGGTGTTCCGTGGGGGAATTCGGAATATAGAAAAACAGCACGGAGAAATCGAATGATAAACAGAGCGCAGAAAAGAAATAGGCGGCGGTGAGTAAATGCCCGCGGAAGGGAAAGATGAAAAGCAATGTTTAGATTCAATATGCAGCTATTTCACAAGCCGACTGCTTATATGCGTGCGTACAGAGCGAAAAAGAAAGCGGAAGGCAGCGAAAAAAATACTTCTTCCACATATGTTTCCGGCGGCAAAGTTGCAACCGTCGAATACTCCAGCTACAACGGCTAACGCGTCGAAAAAATCCGTACATTCGCCGACAATGACGGATTTGTAAAAGATTTGGAAGTGTTTGCCATGTCATATTTAGTCCCAAATAAATATGACGTGGTTGTCCCACTGTATGTTGCGACCGCAAGAAGCGAAACCCCGTATCTTGGAAGCAACAAGGAAGCCACTGCACTTGGAAAAAAACAGGGAAAGTGGAAATGGCTCATATCGGCATCAATATCAACACGCCGAAGGGTGTATCTGAAAAGCAAGAGGCATATGCAAAAAAGGTCGCAACCCAAATGATTGAACGAAGCGCCGAGCATTTCGTCAAGGGCGTCGCACTTGGGCAAACGACGCTTGAGAATATGGGAGAAGTGTTCAAGAAGCAGCCTGCACTCTCTGCGAGACAGGTATTGGACGGGAGATTCAGGTGGTGAGTAAATGCCCACGGAACAGGGAACAAAACAGTACCCAAAGGGGAAACATCCTAATAGCCTTGCGAATCTGAAAAAAGGTCCACGGTTCGGGAGCGGCGCGGGAAACACAGTGGACGCACGTAAAGCAAACGAGAAGTCAACGGAAAAAAAGCGCGCAAAGCAAAGCATCCAGGAAATCGCGCTGGAATTAGTCGATACTCCACAGCAAAACGGGAAAACGCTTCGGCAAGCATTGGCAATGCGACTTATTAAGATGGCAGCAGACGGAAACCTTGCAGCAATTCAGTTTTTGATGAAAGTCATCGGAGAAGACCCCGGAGACGTTGTGACCGTCAAAACGCCGCAGTTGTCCGAGGACGCAAAAGCAGACATTGACAAGCTGCTGAAAGAGACGCGGGGCGACGTAAAATGACGACGCTGACGCGGGAAGATGTATGGGACATCTGGCGATACCATCCCGCCGCCGTCGGGAGAATGTGCGGATTCCGCGACTTGACGGATGAGCTTCACGGACGCTGGATGCAGCACATCATCTTCGGTGCAGAGGACTACACGCTCCAAGCGCATCGCCTGTCCTACAAGTCTTCCTGCCTTTCCGTTGCGCTGGCAATGTGGTGTGTTCTTAACCACGGTAAAAACGCGATTTTTATGCGCAAGACCGATAGCGACGTTGTGGAGAGCATCGCGCAGGCGAAGAAGGTATTTGCCAACGAGGCTTTTTGCTACATGGCGCAAATCCTCATGCAGCAGGAAGTGACGTTGCTGAAATCGGGCGGAAACTGCATGACGGTGAGCGTGTACGATTCGCCGCGTGGCGCTGACCAGCTAATCGGCATCGGCTGCGGTTCGTCAATGACGGGCAAGCACGCTGATTTGATTGTATGCGACGACGTTGTAAACCTCAACGACCGCATCAGCCGCGCAGAACGAGAGCGCACCAAGGGCGTTATACAGGAGCTGAGGAACATCGTCACCCGCGACGGGCGAATCGTCTTCATCGGCACGCCCTGGCACATCGAGGACGCGTTCACGCTGGTTGCGCCGCCGGAAAAGCACGACTGCTACACGACGGGGTTGATAAAGCCGGAGAAGCTGGAAGAACTGCGGAAGTCCATGTCGCCGTCTCTGTTTGCCGCGAATTACGAGCTGCGCCACATCGCCGCCGAAAACGCGCTGTTCGACACGCCGCCGACGTTCACGCCGGAAGCGGAAAAGCTGCGGGACGGCATCGCACACGTTGATGCTGCCTATGGCGGCGAGGACTACACCGCGCTGACGTGCGCCAAGAGGGACGGCGACACGCTTTATTTGTACGGGCGCTTGTGGCGCAAGCACGTTGACACGCTGATGGACGCGCTGCAATTGGAGACGGAGCGCCTGATGTGCGCGCCGATTTACTGTGAGACAAACGGCGACAAGGGATATTTGGCGCGGGAATTGCGCCGCCGAAACATGGCGGTACGCGCATACCCGGAAAAGATGAACAAGTACCTAAAAATCAGCACATACCTCAAAAAGTGGTGGGGGAATATCGTGTTTTTGGAAGGCACGGACAAGGATTATATTGCGCAGATTATGGACTACACCGAGGACGCGGAACACGACGACGCGCCGGACAGCGCCGCGTGCTGCTGCAGGATTCTCGACAGGAGCGGTGCGAGTTTGTATGTTGGGGGGTGATACAGATGTTTACAAAGATTACATGGCAGGACTGGCAGAACGAGCCGGACAAGGCAAAGGCGACGCTGGCGGTTATTGGTGCATACAAGCACAGCGAGGACTTCGACAAGGCGGGCATCGCGCAGCGATACTACGAGGCGCGGAACGACACGGTTTCCGCGAAGGTTGTACTGCGAGCCACCACGTCGGAGACAGAAAAGACAACGCCCGACGGCAAGAAAGTCAAGCAGAAGGGGACGGCGACGGAAGCAGTTCCTGGACAGCGCATTTACAGCGACTTTTTCCGCCGATTTACCATGCAGCAGGCGAATTATCTGCTTGGTAATGGCGTGGAGCTGGAAGACGACGCGGAAAAGGCGAAGCTGGGAGTTGGTTTCGACACCACGCTTGCGAAAATCGGGCTGTATGCGCTGGTGCATGGCGTGTGCTGGGGATATTGGAACCTCGACCACGTTGAGATACTGCGAGCGTACACTGACGAGAACAGCGGCTTCGTGGCGTTGCTGGATGAGCTGACGGGTGAGCCGATGGTTGGCGTTCAGTTTTGGCAGATTGGCAATGGAAAGCCGCTGATGGCGCGAGTTTTCGAGCCGGACGGCGTGACGGTGTACAAAACCCGCGAAAACAGCTCTGATTTAGAGGTTGCGCAGGAGAAACGCGCCTACAAACGCACATACGCGCGCGACATCACAGGCGAACGACTTGTGTCCGAGGAGAATTATAGCGCATTGCCGATTGTGCCGCTGTACGCCAACGACAAGAAGCAAACCGAGCTGACACTGGCAATTCGGTCGAAAATCGACCTGTACGACATCGTACTTTCCGACTTTGGCAACAATTTGGAAAAGGCGAACGATGTTTACTGGGTGCTGAACAACTTCGGGGGCAACTTCGACGAAGTGGCGCTGATGCTGGAACAGATTCACCGCTTGAAAGCAATCGCGAACATTTCCGACGGAACGTCATCCAGCACGGTAACGCCGGAGACGTTTGAAGTGCCGTATGCCGCGCGTCAAACCGCGCTGGAACTGCTGGAACGGCAGCTATACCGCGATTATATGGCGCTGGACGTGTCGGAGCTGACGGGCGGCAGCCTGACGAACGTCGCCATCAGGGCGAGTATGGCAAATCTGGATTTGAAGGCGAACGCCTACGAATGGCAGTGCTTTGACTTCGTGCAGAAACTGCTTCGGATTCTGGGCATCGAGACGGAAACAATCCGCTTCAAGCGGCAGACGATTGCAAACGAAAGCGAAATCATCCAGAACATCTACACAGCGCAGGGCGATTTGGACAAGGAAACGCGTCTGAAACTCAATCCGATGATTCTGCCGGAGGAAATCGACGACATAATGAAGCGCGGGGAGGAAGAATCGCTTCTTGGCATTCGCATGGCGCAACAGGCGATGCAGAAGACAGGCGAGGAGGAAGAAAATGCTGTATCTGACGGTGATTCTGCAAGTGCTGGCAGCGAATAACGTCATCGTTCCGGGCTGGCTCTTGTTTGGTTGTTGGGGTCTTGTGGTGATTCGATTTATCTTGCCTATTTTGCTCTCACTTTTTGATGAGGGGGAGACGGACAAGCCGTGACGGACGTGGATCGCAACGATTTGCGCGAAGCCGCGCTGCAAATGCGCATAAAGTCGATGTACCAAGAGGCGCTTGACATCGCCACGGAGCGCCTGAAAGACTTCTTGCGAAAAAAGCAGCAAGTGGACGAAGGCAAGATAAAGCCGCCCGCGTACTACGACACGCCGGAGAAGGTGGAGCAATGGAAAGCGGGGTTTGTCCGCGAACTTATCCGCCAATACCGCGTGGAAGAAGTCATCATGGAAGAAATCTGCAAGGCTGGAAACCGCGCAACCGCCGACATCCGCAACACGATGGGCGACGTATACGCCGACAGCTTAGGCGAGGCGCAAACCGTCATCGAGGCGCAGGCAGACCGCGCCGGAATCAAGGTATCTTTCGCACAGCCGAACAAACGTGAAATCAAGGCGATTTTTGCCGCGAACGAAACAGCATTCACGAAGCTGGCGTACAAAAATCTGGGGCAGAACACCGAGATTCGACACAAACTGCAAAACGCGCTGGCGCTTTCGTCCACGCTGGGCGAGGACAAGACAAAACTCACACACCGCATCCAAGATATCACAGGGCAAAGCGAGTGGCAAGCGCGGAGAGTGGCGCAGACGGAACGGACACGTTCGCAAAACCAAGCTTCCTATGCCGCGTCACAGGAAGCTGCAGACCAAGGCGTGCCGGTATACAATCGGTGGCGGTGTCGTTTCCGCAATAGCCGCGAACCGCACATGGCGCGGCATGGGCAAGTTGCAAAGCAAGGCGAATGCTTTCCGAACAGTAACATGCGTTTTCCGGGCGACCCGAACGGCAGTGCTGCGGAAACCATCAATTGTCATTGTGGCATCCGCCCGATTGTGTTGCTTTCGACCGAGTACATGGGCGAAGACGGCAAAATCCACAAAAAGGAGTAGCGTATGCCGGGAATGAAAGACAATACTGCTCAAATTCAGCAGCAACTTGATAGGGCTATGAAAATCGCATTGCTGGCAATTCGGACTGACGCTGTTGGCATGGTGCGCGACACGATGGACTACGCATATCCCAAACCTATATACTACAATGGAGACTTGTGGAGCGATATTAGCGCGGAAATCAACAGCGAGGGGAACGGAATTGTCGTTGGAACAAACATGAAATATGCGCCATATGTGCATGATGGACACGCCGGACACGCTGTGTTCTTCCCCAATCTGGGCGACAAAGGCGAGTTCCGCGTTATGCCGGGAGGCTACACGCCGGGACGACCATTTTTAACCGACACATTTAAAAACAGCGAAAATGCACAACGTCTCGTTGACATCGTAGCCGACCAAATCAAGCAGAATATGGACTAACAACAGCAATATCAGCGCATGGCAAAGCACCGCCGTGCGCTGTTTGCATATACGCGGAAAGGCAAAGCACCGCCCGCCCGCAAACAATCAAAGGCGCAAAGCACCGCGCCCCGAAGCAAAGGAGATTGACGAAATGAATATCCTCACCCGGAAGAACCTGAAAGCCCTTGGTGTCCCCGATGAAGCAATTGACGCGATTGTGGAAGCCCACAGCGACGCAATCAACGACATCAAGGCAGAGCGTGACAAGTACGCGGAGCAGTCGAAGCAGCTTGCAGCGCTGACCACGGAGCGCGACACGCTCAAGCAGCAGCTTGCCGACGCGAAGAAGAGCGGCGGCGACGCGCAGAAGATTCAGGAGGAGTTTGACACCTACAAGCAGCAGGTGGAGACGGAGAAGAAGACCGCGACCCTGACGACCGCCGCGAAGAAACTGCTGACGAGCAAGGGGATGCAGGAGAAACTTGCAGACCTCGTGATGGCAAAGCGCGGACTTGACGGCATCGAACTCGACGACAAGGGCGCAATCAAGGACGGCGACAAGCTGATTGACGCGCTCAAGGGCGAGTATGGCGACCTTTTCTCCACGCAGCAGCAGCAGGGTACACCCCCCACAACCCCGCCGAGCGGCGGCAATGCCACGCACGGCAGCGGACGCGCCGCAGCACTGGCGGCGAAGTACGCGCAAGACATGTATGGCGCAGTTGCGCCGGAAGGAGCCAAGTAAATGAGCTTTACCAACAATTCTACCGGGCGTGTGTATCACCCCGGTTATTTTCTGGAAAACGCCGAAGATGCTATCCGCGAAACCAAGCAGATTAAGCAGTCCGGCGCTACTACCACCACCGACGGCGCGAAGTACGTTCCGATGGGTACAGTCTACCCGTCGAACGATGGCAAGGCAATCGGCATCGTCTACGAGGACGTGGAAGTCACCAGCGGCGATATGCCGGGAAGTGTTGTGACGCGCGGCACGGTGTACGAAGACCGCCTGCCCGTTTCGATTGCGAGCGCCGCGAAGACCGCACTTGCCGCAAAGGGCTTTTACTTTATTACCGCCGCGCCCGCCGTGACGCGCCCGTACTGACGAAAGGAGAATGACAAATGGCTACTATCCCCTCTTTTGAGAATGGCATCTTCGGTCTTGTGCCGAAGGAAGAATGGCTGGACGTTGGTTTCAACGTCGCCCGTCCCTCTGACCCTGTGGACGCGCTGTTCCCGGACGAATACAGCACGAACCTCGTCGCAAAGTGGCAGGAAATCGCGAACATGTACCAGCTCCCGGTGATGGCGAATTTCCATTCTTTCGACACCCGCACGCTGACCACGACCCGCGTCCCGGTGGACACGCACTCCATCGAGAAGGGTCTGATTAAGGTCAAAATCAACCAGAGTGAGCGTATGCGCGAGCTGCTGCGTTCCGGCGTGCAGAATGACGCAATGTATGATTACGTCATCCGCGACGGCATCATGCTTGCCGACCAAGTTGTGACGCGCACGAAGGTGGCGAAGAACGAAGTCCTTTCGACCGGCAAGATGACCATCAAGGAAAACGACCTCGACCTTACCATCGACTATGGCGTGAAGCCGGAGCAGACGGATTTCACGCTTGACCTCAGCCCTGACGCGGACATTCCGGCACAGTTCCAGTTCATCACCGACACCGCGCAGGACAGCGGCACGACGCTGACCACCATCGTCACCAGCAAGCAGAATATGAACAAGATTCGCGCGAACGAAGCCATTCAGAAGCGCATCAATGGCAATCTGGGCGCGGGTGTGTATGTGAGCAACGACGCGCTGAAAACGTTCCTGTCCACGGAGTACGGCATCGACCGCATCATCATCAACGACCAGCAATACACCATCGACAAGGGCATCGGCGCGGATGGTCGCCCGATTCGCGAGATGAAGCGATACTACCCGAAGAACAAGATTACGTTCTTGGGGCTGGGCAACGCCATGACGCGCCTCGGCGCTGGTTTGTGGGGGCAGACCCCGGAGGAAACCATCAATACCGCGAACACGGGCATGACGGTCAATCAGTCCGGTCAGCACCGCTACGTCATCGTGTCGCAGTGGGTGGAAAATGACCCGGTTGTTCTGTGGACGCGGGCGAGCGGTCTGTTCATGCCGGTCATCTTCAACCCGCAGAGCATCTGGATTGGCACGGTCGTTGACCCGGCAGAGGGCAACCTCACGGTCACGTCTGCGGCTGGTAGCACGAGCGGCACGACGAAGCTGACCATCAGCCCCGCGAAGGAATCCAGCTCCAACCTGTACAAGGTCAAGTCCGGCAGCACCGCGCCCTCCGCGACGTATGGGCAGAATGTCCGCACTTGGAGCAACTGGGACGGCACGAGCGACCTCAACATCGCCTCTGGACAGATTGTGACGGTTGCTGAATGCACCAGCGACTACCGTGTGATTCGTTCCGGCAGTGCGACGGTGACGGCTAAAGCGTAAGGAGGCGAGAACATGGCTGTGACGCTGGAAATGGCAATGCGCGAGTGTAACAACTTCTTTGAGCGGTGCAAGTACGGAGGAGAAATCCGCATCGCGGACGGGAAAATCGTCCCTGATGTGGGTTCGCCCTATGTGTATATCAGCGGAAGCGCACGAAATGACGGCGTTCACAACCTTGCTTCTGGCGTGATGGAGGACGCGGACGGGGAGGAAACTTTCGACGGCACGTTGTGGTTTCTGTATCCGCCGCGCCCGTTTATCGAGATTGCAAAAGAATGCGCGGAGTACGAAACGAAAAACCCGAGGGGAGCATATACGTCGGAATCGTTCGGGCATTACAGCTATTCGCGCGCAACCGGGAACAACGGCGTTGTGACGTGGCAAGCGGCATTCGCGGAAAAACTGCGACCGTACCGCCATATGTACACGGAGGTGGGCTGATGGCGTGGACTGATTTTTGCGAAGATGCCTGTATTGTTGATAAGCGCACGGAATCCGATGGCATGGGCGGCGTGACCGTGTCGTGGTCGGACGGTGCGCCCATCAAGGCTGGATTCGTGCGGAACAGCAGCACCGAAGCGCGGATTGCATACCAAAACGGTACGCGGGAGCTTTTCTCCATCATCTTCTCCGACTTGCTGGAGCTTGCGCCAAATGACCGCGTGAAGCGCCTATCCGACGGCAAGGTTTTCCGCATCACGTCTGACGCGCGGGATATGACAACGCCCAAGCAGAGTGATATGCACTTTCGGGAGGCGGATGCAGAGGTGGTGACAGCGTGATTGACTTGCAGCGGAAACTATACAAGTTTTGGAGCAGCTTCACCTACGAGGGCAAGCCAATTCCTGCGTATGTTGAGGATGCAGTGCCGGAGGAAGCGTCTTTCCCCTATTTCGCGTTTCAGTTACAAGAGGGGGACGCGTTCGGAAAGTCTGCAATGATTTGTACACTGTGCTGCCAAGCAGAAAACGGCAGCAACGTCAACTTGCAGCGCGCCGCAATCCTTGACGAGGTTCGCCGCGCTATTCCGCCGGAGGGGACGGCAATCTATTGCGACGATGGCTTTATCACCCTGTACCGCAACAATAGCAACTTTTTCCGCCTCGAAGTGGACACAACGCTCAAAAGCGTCTGCTATGGACGGATTTATTACGAAATCGTGACTTATTACACCTAACAGGAGGTAACAAAATGACGACTGGTCTTCGGGCAAGCACCTTTGAGAATCTGCAGCTCAATGCCGGGATGTTTCTCGCCAATTTTGACTATTCCACCGCCACGGACGCGGCGACGCTGGGTGCGCTGCTGAAGACGGAGCGCGAAAAGGAAAGCGGTTCTGCGCTGATTGGCGCGACGCGCGGCGGCGGCACGTTCGTCTGCACGCCCAACACGCGCAGCATCGAGGCGGACGGCAAGCGCGAGGAATGGAAAGGCAGCAGCGTCAACGATGGCTGGACTATCAAGCTGACGACCACCCTGCTGGAAATCAATTCCGCGAACCTCAAGCGTTCTTTCGGCACTGCCGACGTGACGGACGCGGAGAAGAAGCACACTATCAAGATTCGCACCGATATTAAGGACGCGGACTATATTGAGAGCCTTGTCTGGGTGGGCGACACCTCGAAGGGCTATGTGCTGATTGCCATCAAAAACGCGCTGAACACGGCGGGCGCAACGCTGACGTGGACGGACAAGGGCGAAGGTACTATTCCTGTTGAGTTTACCGCGCATCAGGACGGGCTGGAAACCGACGGATATGCACCCTGCGAGGTCATTTTCTTCGACCCCGCTGCCTAACAACACGCGGCAGGGTTCGCGCCCTGCCGCACTTTCGTGAATTTTGAGGAGGAAAACGCATGAATACCGCAACCGCATTTGAGCAGATGGCAAACGCCATCCCCTACATCGACAAGCTGGTAAACAGCAAGGAAATGAAAGCCTTCGTGGAAGAAAAGAGCAAAGGCGACGTTGTCGGGCGGGACATTCTGATGAAGATGCTGCCGATTCTGTACGCCAAGCATCCCACTGAAACGATGGGCATTCTCGGCGCGATGCACGGCAAGACGGCGGAGGAAGTAGCAGAAATGGACTTCACGGAAACTGCCGCCATGATGGACAAGGACACGCTCGATTCGCTGTTTGCTTTTTTTACCTTTGCGCTTCGTCTGGGGTGCATCATGTAATCCCTGTGCTGTACAAGTACCGCCCTCAAAACGTTCACGCGCTGAGGGCGTTGCTTGCGCATGAAACGCAGGAGGAAGCAAAACGTTGCTATATGGCTAATATGGCGTGGATGACGGTGCTTGCTATTTCGTCGTTCGGCGGCGCAAATCTGGAAATCCCGTCATACAGCGACGTCTTTGGCGAGGAGCAGCACGAAACAAAGCAAAAAACAGCAGAGGAAATCTGCGACGATATTATAAACGGACTAATGGCGAGGGGAGGTGCAGAAGATGGCGGAAGCATTTGAGTTGTACGCAAGTTTCAAAATTGATACAAGCGGCTATACGCAGGAATTGAATAAAATCCGGCAGGAAATGGAGCAGTTTCAGCAGGAACTAAACAGCCTTGCAGTGCATCCGACGTTTGACGGTGGGCGTTTTCGGGCGGAATTGCAGCAAGCGCAGCAGCAGTCCACGCAAGCGACGGAGGAAATCCAGCGCTTGCAGCAGCAAATCCAGTCCTTGCAGCAAGCCGCAGACGGCGGCGGTTCTGGCGATTCAGGCAGCGGTGTGCTGAGCGGATTTTTGAGCCGCCTTGATGTGATTGGCGATATTGCAAGCGGACAGTTCATTGCCAACATGGCAGTAAACGGCATCAATAGCATTATCGACGGCATCACGGGTTCGATTGATGAATCAATCGGGCTTGCGTCCGACCTTGTGGAGACGCAGAACGTCGTGGATGTGACGTTTGAGGATTCTGCGGACACCATCAATAAGTGGGCGCAGGAGGCGCTGAATGCCTACGGCATCACGGAAACCAAGGCGAAACAGTATTCGTCCACGCTGGGCGCGATGTTGAAATCTATGGGCATCGCGGATGACCAAGTGACGCAAATGTCAATGGATATGGCGGGTTTGGCAGCGGATATGGCTTCGTTTTATAACCTTGACCATGACACGGCATTTGAGAAAATCCGCTCCGGCATCTCCGGGGAAACAGAACCGTTGATTTTAGCGGCTTAATGGAGAAATCCATTCTGAAACTGCTGGTGAACGCAAGCAAAAGCGGTGTGCATGAAAATGCGCTAACGGTAAAACTCTAAACTTGTTGAAAAGTTTGGGGATTTGTGATATAATACCTTTGAGGTGAAAAATTTGAAAGGTGTTATCTATCGCTATCATTCCCCAAGCGGGAAAATCTATGTAGGACAAACAATGATACTCGAAAGAAAGCGAATCGATAAGCATAAATTTGAGGCGTATACAAAGAAATGCAATACGCCGTTTGGAAATGCGATTCGCAAGTATGGATGGGAAACTATCAGGGCAACATACGCAATAATTGAGTATGTCGAAGGAACAGACAAGAAGGACTTAAAAGCAAAGCTGACGGAACGCGAAAACTATTGGATTAAAGAACTTGATACCTTCGTTCCAAACGGTTACAATGTGAAGCTGACAAACCAGCACACATTAGGCGAGTACCGGAACAAAGAAGCCATGTATACGAAAATCAGCAGCGCGCTGAAAGGAAAATACATGAACCAACCGGCTACAAGCAAGCCAATCGTTGATGTGACAACAGGGATAACGTACCCGTCAATTAGTGCAGCAAGCCGCAGTACAGGCATATTGGTTCAATCAATATGCGGAGTGCTTAAAGGGAAATACCTTCATGCGGGCGGACATCGTTTCTGCTACATAAAGGACGATGGAACACCCGACACGTCAAATCTTCGACAGAAAAGAAGAAAGCAACTGCCAGTGTATTGCCCCGAATTGGATAAATCGTTTGTTTCAGCCTATGAAGCAGCTAAGTATATTGGGCATCCGGACGGGAAAAACAACATACGCACTGCCGCGCAGACTGGTAAACAACGATATGGACTTACATGGGTTTATAGCAAGCAAGACAATACCGTGCCAAGCCAACAATCATGACGCAGAAATGCGTCTTTTTTGTTGGAAGGTGTAACGACTAATTGTAGCGTCGAGATTAGCACGACGCGAAGTGCCAGCCGCCCGAAAGGGCGAAGAGATAGTCTAATCCCCTAAAAAATATCGGGAAACCGAGGGTAAAAATGTAAAATCTTTGGGCATCAACATGTCCGTTGCAAACCTAAACGCCTTTGCCCTCGAAAAGGGCATGAACAAGGCGTTTGATAAGATGTCTCAGGCGGAACAAGCGACATTGCGTTATCAATATCTGCTGGAAGCCACGAAGGACGCGCAGGGCGACTTTGCGCGAACCGGGGACAGCTTTTCAAATGAGATGCGCAAGCTGCAAACGAACCTCGACCGCATCAAGACGGAGTTCGGCAAGGGGCTGCTTGGCGTTGTAACGCCCGCGATTTCGCTGCTCAATAACGTGCTGTCTGACAAGTCATACCAGTACACGACAGCCGAGAAAATCATGCAAGAGCGGGACGAATCAATATACGATGCACAGGCTACCTATGCGCAGTCACTCACAATCGTTAATTCCATGCGCAACATGGAGCAGGAGAGCGGCGAAGCGGTAAAGGCAACGAAAGCATGGCAAGAAGCCCTCGAAAACCTCAAAAACGTCATGCCGGGACTTTCGCAATACGTTGATTTAACCTCTGACGCCATTATGGGCAACACAGAAAGAATTAAACAGTATGTGGATACCGTGAATGGCGTTTCTCTGTATGGTGCACATGATACCGCCGTTACCGATGCACAAGCAGCAGTTGATGAAACGGAAAAACAGCTCGAATCCCTATATGCACGCAGAGATTATCTAAACTCGCTAATTGCTGGCTCTAATGCCGAGGAAGTAAAAGCTGCATATCAGGATGCGGCAGAAAGCGCCTATTCGTCGTTTGTGCGTACCATGTCTGACATCGGCGACTATACATTCGCCGATACTTTGGAAGAGTTTATGCGCGAAGCGCCTGATGGAAGTTCGCAGTACAACGACATCATTAGAGCGCGTAATGGCTTCTATTCTGACTTCCATCATACGTTTAACGACGTGCAAGAAAATGCGTGGGAAATGTTTACAGACGCGATGAATCTGCAATCCTTCGATAGCAGCGCCGCCGTCGGAGAATTGGAAGATGTCAACAGGCAAATCGAAGAAACGAACGATGAGCTGAACGAGAATCAGACCGCGCTTGCACGGGCAACAGCGGAATGGGAAGCGTACAAACGCGCACACCCAGAAGTCGAAGAACAGGTAAAATTCAACGAAGCCATCGAGGACGAGAAGAAAGCCCTTGAAGACCTTAAAACAACGGTAAAAGACGTTTACACCTACCAAGAAGATGCGCTGAAGAAGATGCAGAAATCTTACAAGGGCGTTGCGTCGGGATTTGGCTTCATGGTAAAGCACACGCGGGATGAAATGCAAGAACTGCTAAATACAACTTATAGCGAAGAAAACGTTATGGGTTGGTGGGAACAGAACGCAAACGTCCTTGAAGAGTATAACGCCCAGCTTCGCGAAGCAAGAGACGCAGGACTGGACACTGGCATCATTGAAGGACTTTTGACCTATTCCACAGAGAATGAGGCTACGCTGGCTCGCTATCTCGACCTTGCGCGAACTAATCCGGATGCGATTGCTGCGCTAAATGCGAAATATGCACGAGTAAGAGCAGCCGAAAATGATAGCGCGGCATTCGCAACAGAAATTACTCTTGCGAATGATGAAACCTATCAGTCGATGCTTGCAACCATGGAGAAGTCGCTCGAAGCGTTTGACCAAAAGGACGCAATCACTGCGTACATGGCGGAAAATGACAGCGCGTTTTTGGCTGGCATCGACGACATACGCAAGACGCTGGAAGCGGAAATTCCCGGCATCAATGCGCTGCTCGAACAGTTGGGGTTCAAGACGATTGACTACGAACTAAAAGATAAGCCGTGGATATCCGACTTCTTTGTTCGCGGCGATGCGGACCAGCGCGAAGAAGACATTGCGCACGAGAAAACAGCCCCGACGCTAAAAGAGCAAGCGCAAGCACGCCGCGCCCGCGAACAGGCGAGGGCGCGAAGCGGATACGCGGACATGATAGAAGACGGGTTAATGCCCGATGACATCAAAGCCCGCGCACAGCGGTGGAATCGGTTTGTCGAAGCGAAGACGCAGGAAATGAACGACATCGTTGACATCTTGGAGCAACGCATGGAGGAAAACCAGCGTCAGCGGGAAGCCGAAGAAGCGGAGCAGTGGAACAATCGAGCAACAAAAGATATGCCGCCACTGTATATGATGGACACGATTATTACTAACGCCGCGCACCCTAAATTTGTGCCGAATACATACATCGGCGCACCTTCGAGCGAACAGCAAGAAAAAACAACGGGCGGCAATTTCTTCTCCGCAATCGAAAGCGCAATTGACGCAGCCAAAGAAATCGAAAGTAGAACGATACAGGAAGGCTTTGTAACGCAGTCTATTTTCAATACGCTTGGGGAAATAATGGAGAACTACAAGGAAAGCCTAAAAAACAACAGCGCACCCAACATCTTCAGCAATGGCGACGGCGTTCTCTTCGTGCAAGTAACAAACCCGGACGAAATTGCGAACGCGGTTTCTGGGCTTCCGCCAACAACCATCAATAACACATTCAGCGTGGACGGCAAAACCGTCGCAACGGCGGTTGCGCCTATCGTCAACAAAACAATAGGCAGGGGCATCCGTGGAAATCTGATGGAGGTGGCGCGCTAAATGGTAACGCGATACCGCGCGTGGATGGGTGAGGAAGCGTTGGAAGACATCGACCCGTCCATCATCATCATCGACATTTCAGAGGACGCGCCGAAGGAAGCCGTGACGACCGAAGCACGCCCCGGCGGGGGAATGTACCTTACCGGGCAGCTTCGGCAGTCCATCACGGTAACAATCGCCGTTGAGATTCACGACGCAAACACTGTTCACAGGCAGCTTGTCCTTGGCAAAATCATGCGCTGGGGCAGCGGTGGACAGTACTTGCGCACGTCATACCGCCCGGGACAGCGGCTATACATCGATAGCATTGAGGCGGCGAGTGTTTCCGCACTTAAGTGGACGGACACGCTGGAAATCAAGCTGACGGCATACCAGCGCCCGTGGTGGGAGGAAGCAACTGTTTCCAAAATGGAAACAGTTGAAGCGAGCAAAAGCGGCATTCTGACGGTTTACAATCGCGGGGACGTGGAGTGTCCGCTTGAAGCGGTTTTTGTGGCAATCGACCCGCTTACAAGCGTCGCCATCAGCTGCGGCAATGAGAAAATCGCGCTGACGAATATCAGCGTGAAAACGGGCGAGGAAATCCGCATCGAACACGACGACAACGGCATCCAGCAAATCACGGCGGCAGGGGCATCCGCGATGGGCAACCGAAACGGACAGTCTGCCGACGAAATCACGCTAAAGCCCGGAATCAATAAGGTGTCGTTCAGCGGCGACGGGCTTTTGTCGCTGACAGTCACTGCAAGGGGGCGGAAGTATTAACTACAAGGCATACGGAACACCGCAGGAAGTAACCCTAACGTCAAAATGGAAGTGTATCGAAACAGCAACCGGATGGTATTACGACTACGGTCCAACAATCGCCAGGCGCAAGATTACGTTTCCAGTCGTTCTCCCTGCCGACGCGGTGATTACTTCGGCACGAGTACACGCTGATTTCCGTCGTGACCTCTTCGGCAATCAGCAGAAACAAGACGTGAATGATGTGCACGTTGACGAGGCGGGTTTTGCGACGGTAACGCTTCCAGATGGCGCGCTTACGACTTCTTTTGTCGCAACTATATCATTTCAAGCGTGGGGGACGATATACACCGACACCAGACCGCGTTCCATCTCCCCGGACGTTCGCGACATCTACCTAACAATCGACTATGTTTCCGGCATCATCCCCGACCCGGACGCAAGCAAGGCATACACCAATAACGTCCGTTTGCCGCGTCTGCTGGACAAAAATCTGCGCGAAATCAAGCGCTTGCGCCCGTCCGCATTGTCTTTGTCGCTATCACTCAACGACATTTCCACCGCGAGCATGACGCTTGTGGATGGCACATGGATGGACGCAACGCAGTTCGTGGAGCTGTACCACATCGGCGGCAGCGTCGGCATTTTCCGCCTGCGCTCTGACACGCAGACTTTCCGAAACTACGCAACGCAGGAAATCAACCTCGACCATGCCATTTCAACGCTGATGGACGGGCTTCTCCCGGAGCAGCTGAAAATCGGCAGCGCATCCGTTGACGCTGTTGATGTTCTGGCGCAGCTTCTCACCTACCAGCCGGAGACGCGCTGGCAGATTGGAACGTGCGAGTTATCGCAGCACCTCACATACGATTTCGACGCAGGGACGAACATCTGGACAGCAATCAACAACGTCAAGGACTTGTCTCCTGCCGAAATGATGTGGCAGTACGACTTCTCCACCCATCCGTGGACGCTCAACCTCGTTAATATGCCCAATACCGTCTCCTGCGAAGCGCGTTTTAACGGCGCACTGACCAGCGCAACCATCAGCACCGACCGCGATGACCTTGTGACCCGGATGTACGCATACGGCAAAAACGGCATCACCGTCGGCACGGTAAACGATGGAAAGGACTACATCGACGCGGACACCATCGAAGAGTGGGGCATCGTATGCGGCAAATACTCCGATAACAGCATCACGGACAAAAAGACGCTTTTGGAGAACGCACAAAAGGAACTGGACAAGAAGAAGAACCCGCCAATCTCGATTGACGTTTCCCTTGTGGAGCTGTCTGCCATCACGGGATTGCCCTACGACCATTTCCGGCTGGGGAGCATCTGCCGGGTTGCAATGCCTAAGTTTGGGCGCTGCTACGATGAGCGCATTCTCACGCTCAACGCGGACAACGTGCTGCTTGAGCCGCAGAAGGTACAAGTCACCATGTCAACGGAGGGCAAGAGCATCAGCGGCATCATCGAGGCGCTGGGCGGCAAGAGTGGACTTATTTCCGCTGGAACGGAATAAGGAGGACGCATGAATGAGTTAAATTATACTTGCAACCTGTCTGCCGGGTTGCGGATGACACCGCTCAAAGCGGCGCTCGTGCAAGGCGAGGCGAACGCCCACACGCTGAAAATCGCGTTTGAGAAGGACGGCGCGGCGTACAGCATGGATTCGAGCGCAACGATTGTCGGCAGCTTTATCAGGCTTGACAGCGTTGCAAGCACGGACGATAACCCGACGATTCTGCTGCAAGGCGCGGTCAGTGACGGCGTGGCATCCGTAACGCTTTCATCCGCTTGCTATGCGGTTGTTGGGCGCTTCCGCCTGATGGTCACGGCGACGGTGAGCGAGGACACGACGGCTATCTTGTGGCTTGAGGGGCGCGTTGCGGCGGGGGCAACCGGGACAGTGTACGACCCGGAGAACGTTCTGCCGGATGTCGCAGGGCTTCTTGCGAAAATTGATGAGTGCAAGGCGGCAACGGCAGCCGCTAACGCAGCGGCAGAGGCGGCAAATTCCGCAGGAAGCACAATCGCGGAGACAATGCCGCTCCTGCTTTCGCTGCTGGAATGTGGCGCATATATCAGTGACGATGCTAATAGCAAATTCGCAGCGCTGAAAGAAAAGTGGGGTGTTAGTAATGGCATGGAACCTAATCCGCAGGAATAACGGCGAGACTATCCACACAGACTATGTTGAGTGGATGTTGGATAGTGCCGCCGACATCTCCAATGGCACAGAGCCGGGGAAGTCTGGCAGCATCGGCAGTTTGGCGTACACTGCCGGGTTTAGCGCGATGTGGCAGAAAGACGCGCAGGGCGCGTGGATTAAGATTGGAGGAAATAGCAATGGCTGATGCAAGCACGCTTGGCATGATTCTGGCGCTTTATGGCGTTGGCGAGAATGGCGATACTCCTACGGTACTTGCGACGGACAAGACGCTGACGCTTGAGAACCGCGCGGCAGACGCAAAGGCGACTGGCGACGCGGTGGCGAAAGTTGCGAATGATGTTGTGGCGCTAAAGGAGAACTTGGAAATCCAAAACACGCCAAACATGCTAAATCCAGACATGTTGATAAAAAGCAAAGTGATTGACGCAGAAGGAAATGTTGTCGACACAACACAAAACAGAAGTACATCCGGACTTATCGGAGTAGATGTTTCCATGCCGCTGAAAATAACAACAGCAGGAAATCAGGTATTATGCCAGTACGATAGTGCTGGAAACAAAATACTCCGAACGCTAGAATTTAGCGCAACATCACCTGTTACGTTAGAGAGCAACACAAAATATGTAAGAGTTTGCGTGTGGAATAGCACCATTCCGAGTACGATGCTTTACCAAAGTGCAGAAACATTATCGTATGTCCCATATCATGTATATTCAAAAAAAATTAGAGATAGAATTGATATATATACAACTGATTCCGAGGAGGAAATCTATCTCAAGCTCTATAATGCTTACTTGTTGGGCAATTGTGATGTCTACTGGGAGCGCGGGACATACGAGTTCAGCACCATTTTCGAGCTGCTAAAAACGAAGTACGGAAGGAACACGGCGTACGAATTGCCTATTGGCGGGAATTGTAGATACTTTTTTAACGGCGCGACGTTAAAGGCAACGGCGGTTTCGGAAGATACAAATGTACTTGGTAACGAATCACTTTTGGGCTCTTGGCGTAGAGACGGAAGTTATGAACTGCATGACGGCTTTTTGGAAAGTACAGGCATGGTATATGTTGTGCACGATGAAGCCAGCGGTCTATCTGAACCGTATATCAGGAAATATAAAAACATACGAATGAAATATGATGCCGACACGAGCAAAAGGCCGAGCGGTTTTTGTTTGGGCGGCGGCACTGGATTGAATGGATACATCGAAATTGATGGATGCGTTTTTGAAACAAACTCGGATTCTACAATAGACGGTGGTTATCATGGACATTCAAAAGATGTTTCGTCCACGTTTAATGTTTTAGTAAAAAACTGTTATTTTTCCAAAGCATTCCAAAAAGGTACGCTTGCAACGAACGAAAGCGCAAATCTTGTATTCACTGGAAGCACAGCACTTGTAATTCCGTCTTCTGGAAACAAATGGAATGTAACACAATGGAATAATGAAGTGCATTCCTAATTGTTAATGGCGCTGTTGCGGATTGATTTAGTTATAATTTAAGTTGCAACTAAGTTGCAATCTTGCTTCTCAACCTTGCGCAAATGCCGATTTTTCGGGCGTTTTTAAGTTGCACGCAAGTTGCACGCAAGTTGCACGCAAGTTGCACGCAAGTTGCAATTAGTTGCAATTACACACAAGTCAGTACTAAGTTAGTACCAAGTTTGAGGAGGTGGAACAATGCCCAAAATCACAGTATCCGCCATTCTGGGCGACTTCCAGCGGATGCTTGCTGAACACTGGAAGTATACGGCTGGTGCATCGGAGACGGGAAACGTGGACTGTTCCGGCGCGTTCGTGTGGTCGTTACGGCAGCACGGGCAAAGCATCTATCACGGCAGCAACCGCATCGCGCGGACGGAGGTCACCGAGCTTGTCCCGATTTCCGCAGCAAAGCCCGGCATGGCGGTTTTTAAGTGCCGCAACCCGGATGATTCGCGTTATGCCTTGCCATCCAGCTATAAGCATGGCGGAAAATACTACAACGGCGATTTGCGGGATTTTTACCACATCGGGCTGATGGGTGATGACGGCAAGGTTCTCAATGCGCAGAGCAGCGCAACAGGCTTCGTCGCTTCACCCGTCAAATCGTGGACGTGTGCAGGATACCTCAAAAAGGTCAAATACAAGGCGGATACACCAATGGTGGATGATAACAACGATGTTATTTGCGTCGGACGTGTGACAGCGCAAAGCGGCAGCACGGTCAACCTTCGCGCAGAGCCGAGCAAATCCGCAAAGGTGCTGGAAAAGGTCAAAATCGGCACGACTGTCAACGTCATCGGAACTACTGATGGCTGGCTTCACGTCGAGACTGAGACGAATCAGGGCTACATGATGGAGAAGTTTGTCGATGTGGGTATTTCCAAAACGGAAACACCCACGGTCTCTGAGCTTGCGGAACGCATAGAAAATCTGGAGGAACGCGTCACAGCGCTGGAAGGTGGTGTCGGCTAACATGGAAAGCCTCACCGCTGATAAACTGATTCTGGCGCTGGGCGTGATTCTCGTCCTGCTGGGAGCATACAACACATTTTACACCGCGCGGAAAAATGCGCGGGATGAACGCAAGAGACAGGAGCAGCCAACAAACGCGCTGGCATCCAGCGTGTCAGACATCAATCGCAAGCTGGACACAGACAAGCGCCGCCTTGATGGGCACGAAGAGCGCATCGGCGGCTTGCGTGACGGACTGATGGTGACTTGCGCCGGAGTACAAGCACTTTTGGAACATGAGTTACACAACGGCAACGCCGACGAAATGACGGCTGCAAGCAGGGAAATTGATAATTGGTTGAGGGGCAATGCCCTAAAAGGAGGAAATGCAAAATGAGTGAGAATTTGAAGCGCAAACTGACAAGCCGCAAGTTCTGGGCGGCAGTTGTATCCTTTGTGACCATGCTGACTATGGCTTTCGGCGTGGCGGATGAAACCGCAACGCAGGTCGGCAGCATCATCATGGCGGGTGCTACGGTCATCGCCTACATCATCGGCGAGGGCATGACGGACGCGGCTGCGGTCGCGGAGGGCAAGGAAAAACCGAAGGAGTAACACATGAGCCGCGAAGTCGTATGGACAAAAGCGGTTGTGGATGCTTTTGTGGATGAAGCCTGTTTGTCCGAGGAAGAAGAACTGATTATCAGGTCGCGGGCGAAGGGCTGGACACGCACAAAGCAATCGATAAAGTACAATATGAGCATTCGCAAGATTGACTATATTATACATACGCTCAAAATCAAGTACGACGAAGCGCAGAAATACTCCGAGATTTTACCAAAACGGAATATAAAGAAAGCCGGGACGTGATGTCCCGGTCTTTTTTTGCTTCCTTGTCCGCTGCGTCAACTGCAGTCCTCTTTTTTTGTGTCTTGACAAGGCACGCAGTGTATGCTATAATCAACTTGTCACCTGTTGCGGCAGGTGTGGAATTGAAACGATATGGATATTTATCGGTTCGATGGAAAGGCATCAGCTTCGGCGGATGCCTTTTTCTTTGCCCTGCATCGTCTGATGCGCTGGGCGTTTGCACTGTCCGGCGCAAGGCAATAGCCGCCTTTGGAATATGGCAGATGGGCGCGGATGGTATCCGGCGTTACACCAAATTTCCGCGCTGCATCTTCCGTGCTATCTCCTGCGGCAATGGCGGCAGCTATGGCGGCATCGTAGCCGCTCAAAATGCCGTTATCGATGAGGATACGCCGCACACGGTACTCTGATAAGCCAAGCTCACGGGCAACTTGCTTCCGCGAGTGCGTCTTGTGGTACAGACCGATGACGCAAGCAATGTCTTTCTGCGTAAGTTGCTGCATAATGCCTCCTCCTTTACGCAAGGAATATCTTTTTGCTTGCTCTTTTTTCTTCTGCGTCGAGGTTGATGGGGCAGACCTTTTGCAGTGTTCCGCCGGGGGTCAAACGCAAACCGTCGAAGCGGATGCGCCCTGAGAAAAGCCCTGCGACTGTCTCCTTTTGTGCTTCGGTCGCGGTGTAGGTTTCGGGGGTTTCATCTGTGTGCAAATAGTTGTTTGCGTTGCCGTCCCAGCTCCACGAGCGGAACACGATTTCGCCAGACGGGCAGATAGCAATCTCAAGGGTCAGCGGCACGTCGGCAGCGCTTCTTGTTCCCAATGACCACGGGGCGATTCTGCAAATCAGAGAGTTGGAAGGGTCTTTGTCCCTTTGGCGGTCAAGGTCGATAACATACTCATCTCCCGGGAAATAATAATCCTTGTCGACCAAATAGGTTTTGTCTTTCTTGATGCTAATTTTCATTTTTGCTTTCTCCTTTATTGTTATTCGCCATTAACCGAGGACAACCTGAGGCAGGTATTCCCCCGTCTCGCGGTCGTAGTGCATCAGGGTCAGGTCAACCCCGCAACTAACGCAGGCAGAAATAACCGCCGCAACACAGGCTGTAAGCCCCGTGACATAGACAACAAGCGGATGCTCGCCGTCCCAGAACTGCATATAGTCGATGGCGCAATCATCGACACCGCCGCAGCACTCGTAGTCAGGGTCTACACCGACGTAGTTGTCGTGCGGTCCATTTACCGAAGCCCGCACGCCAACACGGGACAAAATGAAGTCTTTCGCGATGTACCTCATTTTATCAAAGTCCGTGGGGTCAACCACCTGTGGAAAGATAAACTCTTCCACAGGCATGTCGTGCCGCCCGGCACACAGACCGACGACGACGGCATCCGCAGGAATATGAAAATCGTTATTAGTAGCCATGTTATCTACTCCTTTACTTCCGCTCAACCGACTGTACTGCCGATGGAGCGGAAATGTTTTTATTCAATCAACGCCTAATTGTACGATGTGAAAATCATGTTCTTCATCATCGTCTCGATGCGCCCATTCAGCCCACGAAAGAGCAGCGTATGCATCCGCATACGTCTTGTAGCGCTCATCATCAATAGGGTCGCCGTCCTCGTACCAGTCGTGCCCAGTGCGGTCGCAGATCCATACTTGTTACCTCTTTCTGTCGGGGGCTTTGTTTTTTGTACCTCCCCTTGACACCAATTATTATATCACAAGATATATATCATGTCAATATCTTTTTTGAGATTTTCCGCAAGTTTTTTGCAACTTTTCCTCTTATTCCTTCCGCGCTCTTTCTGCCAGCCACTCCGAGATGGCAAGCCGAATAACCGCCGAATCATTCAGGCTTAACTTTTTTGCTACGTCCTTAATCTGTGCATTTTGCTCTCTCGTCAGAATGATGCACTTTGCAACCTTGTTACCGTTTTCGCTAATCATCTTATTACCTCATTTTGTTAATCGTCGTCGCAGTGGATAACGCCATCAAGATTTTTTTGCAAATCTCCAGCATCCGCCCAATCCATTAGGTCTTTCAGCGTATCAAAGCTCCAATTTACCTCATCGTTGTTTGTGGCGATTGCATGAGCGCTGACCCCAAAATACATTTCCGGGTCTCGCCCACATTCGCGCATTCGATTCTCATCAATCGCATATGTCACGTTCTCGTCGAGTGTGTAGTCCTTCCCGTTCCAATGGACGGTATGCCCCTTTGTCCCGGTGATGCTGTACTCCTGCCTATATCCCATGCGCATTACCACCTTATCCGCTCATTGATTGCTTCCGCGATATCTACACAAGCGTCACACTTACTCATTTGTTCCCGCTGCAATGCAGCAGAAATTTTGTTTTTTAATCGACGCTTACATGTGCGATGTGAAAATCATGGTCTTCCTCATCGTCTCGATGCGCCCATTCAGCCCACGAAAGGGCAGCGTAGGCATCTGCATACGTTTTGTAGCGCTCATCATCAATAGGGTCGCCGTCCTCGTACCAATCGTGCCCAGCGCGGTCGCAGATGCACAACTCTGACGGTGCGTCACTGATGCAGCTATAATCATAGTCGATAATCATATCGCCATCCTCATCAATCGCGATATGATACTCGCCCCAAATCCAGCCGCGTCGATATGCAATGCCGCCGTGTTCGTAGCAACCAGAACGCTTGGTAGAAAAATAGTCATCCGCCGCCTGTTTGTCCTCGGAGCATAGCTTTACATCACCGTGCTCCTCCATCTTATCAAGCGATTCCCAGTCACAAGACAAGGAATCAAGCTTCTTCCAGTCCTCTTCCGTGTCGCCGAAACATCCTTTCAGCTCAATGTCATATTCTGCTACGATATACAGCGTGGCGGATTCTTTGTGGTTCTTATGCAGGTAATCTTTAAGCGCATCTACAATGTAACGCATTTTCAACTTCTCCTTTCTTAACGCCAGTACACTTGAAAATTTATGCGGTCTTTCTGCGCCATTTCTTCCTGTTCCTTAGCAATGTTTACCCACGTTTCAAACTCGAGGTTCTCTTTTTCTTCGGGGTAATCGCCAAATTCGCCCCACTGCTTGGGGGTGAAATACTGCTTTTCCAGCATGATATATGTTCCGTACCAGTTATCGTTTACTGCCCACGACTTCAAAAACTGGACGTGGTTCTGGTCAAGAATCAAGCCGTAGCCATACTTTGTCTTGAACACCTGTTCTTTCGCAACACGAACGATAATTTTCGTTTCGGTCTCGTTGATATGGCTCATTGAGAAGTAGTTATTAGAGATACGATGGATACCCAAGTCGCCAAACATTTTATCCAAGAAACCGTTAGCCATAGTCACTACCTCTTTCTGTCGGGGGCTTTATTTTGTACCGCCCCTTGACACTAATTATTATAGCACAAGATATATACCTCGTCAATACCTTTTTGAGGCTTTTCGCAAGTTTTTTTGCGACTTTTCCGCGCTTTGTCTGCATTTTCCAGCACCTAAAAACCGCTATACTACAATCAGTAGGAGGTGGTGCGTTGTATATCCACTACAACCCAAATCCGCGTGGCTTGCGCGTCGGAGATTGCGCCGTCCGCGCAGCATCCAAAGCGGCAGGGGAGACGTGGGGAAGCGCCTATGCAGCGCTTTGTGCGCTGGGGTATGACTGCGGAGATATGCCCAACGCCAACCACGTTTGGGGGCGGTATCTCTTGGAGCGCGGGTTTAAGCGCCACGCCCTGCCTGATACTTGTCCGATTTGCTACAACGTCGCGGATTTCTGCCGTGAGCATCCGCGCGGGGTGTACGTCCTCGGCATCGGCGACCACGTTGTATGTGCCATTGATGGCGATTGGTATGATGCCTGGGACAGCGGCGCAGAAATACCGGCGTATTATTGGAAGAGGGAGGATTGATGTATGGCGTATGGTTATCCACAATATTATCCACAGATGCCGTATTATAACGCGCAGCAGACGGCAATGCCAGACCAGCTTGCGCAGCTTCGAGCAGCGCAGCAGCCGATGATGCAGCAACCAGCGCAGCCGTCAAGCAACGGTTTGATTTGGGTGCAGGGTGAAGCCGGGGCGAAAAGCTACCTTGTCGCAAACGGCTCGAGCGTTCTTTTGATGGACAGCGAGAAGCAGACGTTTTACATCAAGTCGGCGGACGCGGCAGGAATGCCGTCCATGCGCACGTTTGATTACACGGAGCGCAACGTGCCTGTAACGCCACCCAGCAGCACACAGGACGCGCCGGATTATGTGACGCGGGAAGAACTCAACACGCTTACAAAGCGCCTTGACGCGCTTGAGGGGCGCAAAAAGAAGGGGGCAACGCAGGATGAACCCACTGTTTAACGCACTCGGCGGCGGGCAGATGCCCGGAGCGCTTGGAAATTTCCAGCAGATGATGCAGCAGTTTCAGCAGTTTCGCGCGACGTTTCAAGGCGACCCGGAGCAGGAGGTGCGCAAGCTGATTGCATCCGGCAAAATCTCGCAAAACCAGCTTAATCAGCTTCAACAGGCGGCGCAAATGTTTCAATCGTTCATTGGTTCTTAACTTTGGCTATCATTGTTGCGCAACAATTTAGCATATACTTTAAAAATCCGAAAGGAGAAAAAACATGAGTATGACTTCGGAACTCTCCGCTTCTGACGTGGCTCTGCTTTCCGGGCGTAACAGCAACCAGAACGGCGACGGCATGTTTGGCGGAAACGGTGCGTGGTGGATTATCATCCTCTTCCTCTTCGTCTTCTGCGGGTGGGGAAATAACAGCTGGGGTGGCTTTGGCAATCGCAACGGTGGACAGGGTTCTGCCGTTGACGGTTACGTCCTCACCTCCGACTTCGCCAACATCGAGCGAAAAATCGACAACGTGAACAACGGCTTGTGTGATGGATTCTATGCACAGGCGCAGCTCACCAATGGTGTACAGATGCAGATGGCAAACGGCTTTGCGCAGGCGGAACTCTCGCGCGCCAATCAGCAAACCGCTCTCATGCAGCAGCTCAACGCGATGCAGGCACAGGCGGCGGACTGCTGCTGCAAGACGCAGACGGCGATTCAGGGCGTGAACTACAACCTTGCCACTCAGGCTTGCGATACTCGCAACACCATTCAGAGCGGCGTTCGCGACATTTTGGACAACGCCAACGCTAACGCCCGAGCGGTGATTGACGCACTGACGGCACAGCGCATCGAGGCGAAGGACGAGAAGATTGCGGCGCAGAACCAGCAGATTTTCGGCTTGCAGCTTGCCGCGTCTCAGGCAGCACAGAACCAGTATCTGGTGAATACGATTCGTCCTTGCCCTGTTCCGGCGTACACGGTAGCCAACCCGTTCTGCTGCAATCAGGCGCAGTATTGCGCCGGGTAAGCTCCAGACAGCTTCCTGCCTGTGCAGGATGAGCCGACAAACGGCAACTGAAAAAGCGGCGGGGCGTTGATTGATTCGCGCCCTGCCGCTGAAAGGAGAAAAATCATGGCTGAATACACTGCGGCGGCGGCTCAAACCGTCGCCAATGGAAACAATGTCCTTTTTACCGCCACGCCTGTGTGCGCCACGCGGTGCATCGTCCACCGTGAGGGTTCGGGCATCGTGACGCTGCGGGGCATCACCAACGGACAGTGCCGCGCACGTTTCCGCGTCAACTTTGGCGGAAATATCGCCATTCCGACGGGCGGCACTGCCGGAGCTATCTCTATCGCGCTTGCAATCGCGGGTGAGGCGCTTCCGGCTTCTACTGCCATCGTCACCCCTGCGGCGGCAGCGCAATACCAGAACGTCAGCGTCGATACCTTTGTTGATGTTCCGGCAGGGTGCTGCACGACTATCAGCGTCAAAAATACCGCTGGCGTGGATATTGACGTTCAGAATGCCAACCTGATTGTCACGCGCGTTGCGTGAGAAAGGAGAAACGCAATGAAATATTTGCATGAACTCAAAGAGAAACTCTGCGAAGAGCTGCAAGAGATTGCGGAAAAGCAGGATATGTCCGCTGGCGACCTCGAAGCCGTCCACAAGTTGACGGACACCATCAAAAACATCGACAAGATTGAGATGCTGGAAGCGGACGGGTACAGCAATCACGGCGGTGACTGGGAAGCGCGTGGAAGCTATGACGGTATGTACCGCGATGACCGATACAGCCGCCGTGGACGCGATATGCGCGGACGGTACAGCCGCCACGACGGCACGGACAAGCGCCTGATGGACGAGCTGGAAGAGCTGATGCGCACCATCGAGCCGGGAAAGCGTGACGTGATTCGGCGTGCGCTGGAAGAACTGAAAGAAGCATAACGGAAAGGGGCTGGCTGCGTGGTTACGCTGACGTGGATTGATGGGCAGATTGAGAAGGCAATCGAAGAGGGAAACAATCCGCAGAACATCCGCGATTTGGCGGCGCTGATTACAGTGCGTGAGTACATCGTCACGCGGTCAGCCCCGAAAGCCGATGCACAGAGTGTGCAGGAATCTGCCGATGACAAGAAGCGCCGGGATGCGGTCGTCCTCATGACGCACAGCGCGGACTTGGACACCGTGCCGACAATCCAGCAGGTGGAAACGGCACTGCATTCCATCAGCGTAAATACGCCGGAGGAACGAAAGCGCGTGCAGGATGCAAAGAAGTGGGCGCAAATCATATCGCAGAAAAACGCTTGACAAGACGATTAGAAACGTTTATAATGATGTTGGTCAAATGTTCCAGTTCCTTTCTCCCCTCCATGCACAGCCCTGCATGGAGGGGCTTTTTTTGACCCCCGTTTTGACTACTTCGCACAACGGAAAAGGGGTCAAAATTGCGAATCTGGGGATTGCAAAAACCATGCGCGATAACAGCAGATTGAGCAATTACAAGGCATACGCAAGCGCAGAGCAGCGAAGAGAAAACCGCTTTCGCTTTCTTCCATGGAAAGCAAACAAAATCCGTAGAACTGTTGGATTTTCAGGGGTTCTCAGACCCTTGCAACGCTGCTGACTACCATTTTGACTACTTGGGCGTAGAATTCAACATACTTTCGACCCTTAGGATGGCGTTTTCCTCTTTTTTTTCCGTGAGGTGTGCATATATCCGCATTATCATCGTCTCATCTTCATGCCCCATCCAGCGCGCGGCAGTTTTGATGTCAACATCCGCATCGTAAAGCATCGTTGCAAAAGTATGTCTGCAATCGTGCTGCCTGATTGCCACATTTCTCCCCGCAACTTTTGATAGATGATTTTGGTAACGCTTCCACGCATCGGTCACAGCGCTGAAAGAAATTATTTTGTTATCTTTCGATATTATCACGCTTCCGTGTCGCCCTTGCAAGACATCCCGTAACGGCGGAAACAGCGGCACGTCACGAATACCAGCTTTGGTCTTTGGTACAGTGATAATATAGTCGGAACGTTCGCGTCGAATCGCCTTTCGGACGTGAATCACACCTTTCTCAAAATCAACATCATCATCAATATCGAGCGCAAGCGCTTCTCCGCGCCTAAGTCCTGCATACAACATCACCATCGCGTAAATTCCCATTCTTTCGCTGGCACAAGTATCTCTGATTAGCTTTATTTCCCAATCTTCAAGATTACGGTGCGTCCCTACTGCCCCTTTCTTCCGCCTAACGTTCTCGCAGGGAGAAATTGCAACTATTCCATCATTCTTGGCAGCGCGAAAAACCGCTCTCGTTGCTTCGGCTATCTTCCTTCGCGTCCCTTCTCCGCGGTTGGCAAAAGCGTTATAAAGTCGCTGTACATCCGACGGCGTGATTAGTCGCATCTCTGTTTGCGGCAGGATTGATGCTATCTGGTTAAGGCGTGAGACATACGCATCATATACATTTATGGTCACCTCGCTCTTGTACGTCGGCAGCCACTCCGCCGCGTACTCCGCGAACGTGTACTTCTCTCGTGGTTTCCTGCCGTATTTTTCCTGTTTCTTGTACTCTTCACGGGCGGCAAGGGCTTCGGACTGCGTTCGCCCGTAAAACGAAAATCCCTTATATTTGCAAACATAACGCCCGTCTGGGCGCTTTTTTAGTGTCTGGCGTGGCAAGTGTATCACTCCTTTTCTTTCATTGTGCCGCAAAACGTAGCAAAATGCCATCGTAAATTGTGAACAAATTGAAAACATTTTGCAAACACACGGAAAATTTTTAGTCATATTTCGCGGCGCGTCAGCATATGGTATTGCGGTGGACGGTAAAAAATACGCGACTGTGGAGAAAAATATGACTGATTTTGATAAAAAGTTTGTTGTTAAAATAATTGTCGAGAAGGTGAAGGAACTGCCGGATGACCTGCAAGCGGAATTTCTCGCGTGGCTGGAAAAGGAAATCTGCGCGAATGAAACGTTATAAATACATAAGCAGTATAGGCTGCTGAGAGCATCGAATCCGAAAGCAAGTAGAAAAAAAATAAGCAAGTAATAAGCAAGCTGTGGGAAATAACGGCAAAAATTAGTTTCATTATTATTTGCCATCCAGATTCGAGATGCCGCTGTTCTAACAGTTTGCAACAATTCTGATTGGTAGCATTGTAACGTTAGCACATGGCTAATTTTGGAATGCAAAAGTAAGGAAAGGTCAAACTTCGCTTGCAAAAGTCAGGGAAAGTCAGGAACACAGGTGCAGAATAGCAACGGCAAAGGTCAGAGAAGGTCAGAAACTTGAAGGAATGCGACGAACGTCGGCGAATAAAAAGTGCCTAAAACGTAGTAATTGCAAGGTTTTGCACCATTTTTGCGAACAATCTGCATTAGCACAAAAAATATGCTATTCATTGCTTAGCTCGAAAAATACGCTATTCGTTGCTTAGCAGAAAAAAAGTGCTTAGCATATTTTTTGTGCTATTCATCAAATAGCACATTTTTTTTGCTTAGCTATAAAAAAAGAAAAAAAGAAAGACTTAC
>ERZ1034920.166-NODE-166-length-53829-cov-79.058746_pt1 | contig 53829 bp, 50 predicted proteins | sample MGYA00520688_ERZ1034920 | MGnify/ENA primary metagenome ERZ1034920 (study PRJEB33766, sample SAMN09781785) | gut metagenome | biome: gut microbiome | host: Homo sapiens | place: Madagascar | study: EMG produced TPA metagenomics assembly of the PRJNA485056 data... | reverse complement strand
TTAATGTAAAGGTTATTCCAACTTAAAGGTGGGAATAAATTTTTCTTTTGACCAGAAAGCAAAATTCTTTATATAAAGGCTTTTTTCTTTTGCCTAATTGAGATAAAATTGTATTCGTAGGCCACAAGTAGGACACATACAGGACACAGACTTTTAAATAGAAAAACCTCGAAGAATATGTAAACTGTTCCAAAAATCAGTACTTCCTTTTGTCGTGCAAACAACATATAAATTATAAGCATAAAAATGAGCATCACAATTTGCGACGCTCATTTAACAAGAACTGTCAGATATTTGTCCTTGACTTTTGAACCAGTTTACATTTTATATGATTTGATGGGCTTTTTTATTTGTCGTTTATTTAGTTGTGCTAAATAAATAAAAAAGGAAGCAGTGTCGTTTCCAAGACTGCCTCCTCAAAACTAATGTTTTTCCTTGCAATCGTAGTTTAACACAAATTAATAATAGATGTAAATCACATCAAGTAGATAGTCAAATGTAGATTTAAGTTTTTGATTAAAGTTATAATTGTAATCTCGATAAACTCTCTTTTTTAAAAACATTAACTGATTCTTGATTTTTAACTTAACACCATTGCTTGTAATCATGTGAATTGATGCTTTAATTGAAACGTGCTGAATCTGAGAACAGACTGGATCAAAGACTTAAGTTTTTTACACGCCAGAAACTGCTGATAATAGATGAGATTGGATATATCAATTTAGACAAAGAAGATGCGAATCTGTTTTTCAAGTTAATATCAAGGCGATACGAACAACGACAACTATAATCACAACAAATAAGAATCTATCTAAATGGTCAACTATATTCGGAGATCCTGTAATAGCAAATGCGATACTTGATCGACTACTGCATCATTCACATATAGTCAGTATAGTAGGTCCATCATATAGAATAAAAGACGTAATGGATTCATTTGAAAACTAAATAATGCGATTCAAATTGGTGAAAATTAAACGATCCAAATTGGTTATCTTTAAATTACCACTATCAAATGGTTTTCATAGTATTGCCTCACTTTCAAAAAATGAAATTTTTTAAACTTTTGAAAGTGAATAGTATGCTTTTATTAATTTTTTCTTTATATTTTAAGAATTCTTGGATATGATTGAAATAGTTGGAGGTGTATAACATGAAATTGGAAAAAAGGATAGAACTATGTGATTCTATGACACCGCTAGAGTCAGAAATTGCATCTTATATTTTAAATAACAAAGATGCGATTACGAAACTAAAGATTCAAGAATTAGCTGATATACTTTTTATATCAAAATCTGCGATTCATCGTTTTGTGAAAAAGATAGGTTTTAATGGATTCAATGATTTAAAAGTGAGTATCGCAAAAGAAAATGCTGATTTATTAGAAAATAATTCCTATATCAATGTGAATTATCCATTTCAGGCAAAGGATAATCCTAGACAGATAGCTTTTAAGCTTTTAGAACTTTATGAGAAGGCTATTAAAGATACATTTGAATATGTTGATTTAGACCAAATCAAAGCAGTTTCACAATTAATAGATTCGGCAGATGTAATTGATGTTTATACTCATGCCCATAATTCAAATATAGCAGAAAATTTTCAAGATAAAATGTTGACTATTGGAAGAAGTGTAAACTGTCCAAGCAGCTTTTATAATCAAAGATTAACTGTATTGGCTTCGGACCAAAAACACGTAGCGATTATTCTATCTTATTCGGGAAAGGCTACATTTATATTGCCAATTGCAAAAAAATTATATGAAAAAGGTGTGAAAGTTATACAAATTGGAAAAGCAGGAAGTAATTATTATTCTCAATATGTGACATATCATTTATCGATTAGTGATTCTGAAAATAATCGAGATAGAATGTCTCAGTTTTCAAGTCATATAGCCATGCAATACATTATGGATGTTTTGTATGGTTGTATTTATAATGAGAAAAGAAAAAAGAACACAAAATATATTTATGATTCAATTGATTATATGGATGATCGACCAGAGGATTAAAAAGATTCAAAAAGTTTCAGATTTTTTTGAATCTTTTTTATTTTGTGTAGAAAAAACTATCTACGATTCTTGGGCATATTGAATAACAATTGGGTGAAATGTAAATTAAAGCTATCAATAGAAAAGGAGAAGACATTATGGAAAAAGGATTGAAAATTGTTACGATTGGTGGCGGAAGCAGTTATACACCTGAATTGATGGAAGGTTTTATTAAACGTTACAATGAACTTCCTATTAAGGAAATCTGGCTTGTCGATATTGAACAAGGAAAAGAAAAAGTAAATATTGATGCTAAAATGTCACAACGTATGTGGGATGCAGCAGGCTATGATGTAAAAGTGCATGTAACCTTTGATCGTAGAGAGGCATTAAAAAATGCGGATTTTGTTACAACACAATTTAGAGTGGGCTTATTGGAAGCTAGAATTAAAGACGAGAGAATTCCTTTGTCTTATGGAATGTTAGGACAAGAAACAAATGGAGCAGGAGGAATTTTTAAAGCGTTTAGAACAATTCCTGTAATTCTTGATATTGTAGAGGATATGAAAGAATTATGTCCAAATGCATGGTTAATTAATTTTACAAATCCAAGTGGAATGGTAACTGAAGCAGTTATTAAATACGGAAAGTGGGATCGTTGTATCGGTTTATGTAATGTTCCAACGATTGCTATGATGAAAGAGCCTATTGCATTAAATGTAGATCCAAATGAGTTGATTTATCAATTCGTAGGGTTAAATCACTTTCATTGGCACAAAGTATATGATAAAGATGGAAATGAATTAACAAGTAAAGTGATTGATGCTATGTTGGATGGAAAAGATGTTGGTCTTCCAGCAAACATCAATAACGTTCCTTTCTTTGGAGAACAAATCAGAGAAATGAATATGATTCCTTGTGGATACCATAGATATTATTATCGTCAACAAGAAATGTTAGAGCATAGTTTGATGGAATATGAAACAATTGGTACTCGTGGTCAACAAGTAAAAGAAACAGAAAATAAATTGTTTGAATTATATAAAAATCCGAATTTAGATCATAAACCGGAAGAGTTATCAAAACGTGGTGGAGCTTATTACAGCGATGCAGCGTGTGAATGTATCAATGCGATTTATAACAATAAGCAGACTCATATGGTTGTCAGCACAAAAAATAGAGGAGCAATTCCAGAATTGCCAGAAGATTCAATTGTTGAAGTAAGTTGCTATATTGGAGCAAAAGGAGCAATGCCTGTTGCTTGGGGAAAATTACCAAGTGCACAAAGAGGATGGCTTCAATGTATGAAGGCAATGGAAGAATGTACAATTGAAGCTGCAGTTACAGGTAATTATGGATTGGCACTTGAAGCATTTACATTAAATGAATTGATTCCATCGGGAGAAAATGCAAAACGTGTTTTGGATGAATTGTTGATTGCACATAAGAATTATTTACCACAATTTAAGTCTACAATTGAAAAATTAGAAAAAGAAAATGTAACAATCAAAGATTCAGTAGTAAACGAGATTATTGCTCATGAGCGTTAAAAAAGAAATATTTGGAATACATCCATCGGGCAAAGAAGTTTACAAGTTTGAAATCGTAAATAAACAAGGAATGAAAGCAGTAATCACTAATTTTGGTGCTATTCTAATATCCTTGTTTGTTAAAGATAAAAAGGGTAATTTTCAGGATGTAGTATTGGGATATGACTCATTAGAAGAATATCTTGATAATCATCCAATGTTTGGGGCAACGGTAGGTCGCAATGTAAATCGTATATCGAATGCAAAATTTGAATTGGATGGCAAAACATATTTATTAGATAAGAATAGAGGAAACCATAATATTCATAGTGACAAAGAGCATGGATTTCATAAAGTGATTTGGGATTTTGAAATCACTGGTGAAAATTCTGTATGTTTATCTTATTTAAGTTGTGATATGGAGCAAGGTTTTCCAGGCGAAGTCTATATAAAGATGACATATACATTGACAGAGACAAATGGATTGATATTGTCATACTTTGCGACACCAAATAAAAGAACGATTTTAAACGTTACGAATCATACATATTTTAATTTGGGAGAAAATATATTTTCTACAGAGTTCTGTATTCATGCGAAATCATTTACGCCTGTTGATGAAGATATAATTCCAACTGGTGAAATTAGAGAAGTAAAAAATACACCAATGGATTTAACAAAGTATTCATTTATTAAAGATAGATTGAACGCAAATTATCACCAGTTACAAATTGAAAAAGGATATGACCATAACTATGTACTCGATCATCCTCATACGGGATTTCGATTAATTGCTCAAACTAGAAGTATGAAAAGTGGAATACATATGGATGTGTACTCGGATATGCCAGGAATGCAGTTTTATACATCAAATTCATTAAAAAATACAATAGGTAAAAATGGGGTTGTTTATAAAAAGTATGATGCATTTTGTATGGAACCGGATTATTTTCCAAATGCTATTAACACAAAGGGTTTTGAAAAACCAATTTTTGATTCAAATAAAAATTTTATTTCAACGACAATGTATCAATTTTATTAGGAGGAAAATGAAATATGAATAAGTCTAAAGAGTCTGGAAAGTTTTTTGCTACGATCCAGCAGGTAGGAAAGTCTTTCTTTTTACCAGTATCTGTTTTACCAATCGCAGGACTTTTGTTGGGATTAGGTTCTTCGTTTACAAATCAAACAACGATTGAGACATATCATTTAACAGGATTATTAGGATCAGGAACTGTATTAAATGGTTTGTTAACGATTATGTCTCAGGTAGGTACAGCAATCTTCGGAAATTTACCTTTGATTTTCGCATTAGCAGTTGCACTAGGTATGGCAAGAAAAGAAAAGGCCGTTGCAGTTTTATCATCTGGAATTGCGTTTATTGTAATGCACACATCTATTAATGCGATGCTAAAGATTTCTGGTTATATTCTTCCAGATGGAAGTCAGGCAGATTTTGTTTTGCAAGGACAATTATCTAGTGTACTAGGAATTACATCTTTAGAAATGGGTGTATTTGGAGGAATTATTGTAGGATTAGGAGTTGCAGCATTACACAATAAGTTCTACAAACAAGAATTGCCTATGGCATTATCATTCTTTTCAGGAGTTCGATTCGTACCAATTATCAGTACTATCGTGTATATTTTCGTAGGAATTCTTTGTTTCTTTGTATGGCCATTTGTACAAAGTGGAATCTTCACATTAGGTAATCTAGTAACAGCTTCTGGATATGCAGGAACATTTATTTTTGGATTCCTTGAACGTGCATTGATTCCATTTGGTCTTCATCATGTATTCTACATCCCATTTTGGCAGACAGCACTTGGTGGAACGGCAACTATTGATGGAGTTGTAGTTGCAGGTGCACAAAATATCTTCTTTGCAGAATTGGCATCACCAAATACGGTACGCTTTAGCGTAGATGCATGTCGTTTTATGAGTGGTAAATATTCATTTATGATGGCAGGATTACCTGCAGCGGCATATGCTATGTATAAATGTGCTAGACCTGAAAATAAGAAAGTCGTAGCCGGTTTATTGTTTTCAGCAGGTTTAACTTCATTCTTAACAGGTATTACTGAACCTATTGAATTTACATTCTTATTTATTGCTCCAGGACTATTTGTTTTACACTGCGGTTTAGCAGGTTTATCATTCTTGTTATGTCATCTATTGAATATTTGTATTGGAACAACTTTCTCATGTGGTTTGATTGACTTTACACTCTATGGATTGCTTCAAGGACCAACAAAGACAAATTGGCCAATGATGTTAGTTTTATTTGTAATCTACGCGATAGGATACTATTTAATCTTCTCATTCTTGATTAAGAAATTTAATATTATGACACCAGGACGCGAAGAAAATTCAACAAATATTAAGCTGTATACTAAAGAGGATTTGAAAAATAAAAATAACACGAAATCAGAATTAATTCTAGAAGGTGTAGGTGGAGTTGATAATTTAGTGGATATTGATGCTTGTGCAACTCGACTTCGCTTAACTGTTGTAGATGAAAATTTGGTGAATGAAGAATTGTTAAAAGAATCAGGATCAAAAGGATTAATTAAAAAGGGTAAAGGAATTCAAATCATTTATGGTCCACAGGTAACAGTTATAAAAAGTGATTTTGAAGAATATGTAGAGAAAGTGAGTCAATAATGTTTTTTAGAAAGAAAGTTAATGAATTAGAAATCTTTACATGCGCGCAAGGAGATATTGTGCCTATTGAAAATGTTCCTGATTCAGTTTTTGCAGACAAATTACTAGGTGATGGAATCGCAATCAACCCGAGTGATGGAGAAATTATTTCACCTATTGATGGTCAAGTTGTTATGATACAAGATAGCCTTCATGCGATTGGGATTCAATCAGATGATGGTATTGAAATATTGATTCATGTTGGATTGGATACAGTCGAATTAAAAGGCGAAGGATTCGTTAAGAAAGTGAATATAAATGATAGAGTAAATAAAGGTCAGCCTATTGTATGTTTCGATAAAGAAATGATTGAAGAAAAAGGCTATAATATGATTACGATGATGATAGTTGTTAATAATGAGCGTTTTTCTAAATTGGAAAAAGGCAATCAATTAGACAAACCTTTAATAAAAGTTCAATATAAATAAAGAAAACTGTAGCGATATGTGATTCGCTACAGTCTTTTCTTGTATATTAAAAACAAAATATTACAATCCATTTCGAATACAAAAAGGATTATCGAAAATGCAATTAAACTATGAGGCTGAGTACTTTTAAATGTGATTTTTCTTAGTATTCCAAGTACCGATGACTTCATTAACTGTTGATACTGTTACAAAAGCTTCAATATCACTTTCTTGAAGATAATATAGTAATTTTTTATATTCATTTGTAGCCATGATTGTGACAAGCTCTGTATGCTCTGTCTTATCATAACCACCTTTTGCCGAATATAAAGTAACTCCACGCTTTAATGTGTTCATTATATAATCTTGAATGACTTCATATTCTTTGGATAATATACAAATCTTCTTTTTCTTATTAAAACCATCAATAAAATAATCTACAGCCTGACCATTGGCTAAAGTTGCCAATGCACCAACCACTAAAGCACCAATATCATATACAATTAGACTTGTTGTACAAATGAGTAGACCGACTAATGTACAAGCTTTGCCTAGATCCATATGTGTATATTTATTGACGATTTTCGCAATAATATCTGTTCCACCACTCGATGCGTTTACACGAAATAGTATAGTTTGTCCAAAAGCTAAAATTAATGTATATGTAGCCATGTCAAAAACAGCATTTTGTGTTAAAGAAATATTGTTTGGATAGATTCTTTCAAATACGGCTAGAAATAAAGGTAATAATAAAGAGGCATAAATCGTTTTTGCCCCAAATTCCTTACCAATTAGAATGATACCTAGAATCAACAATAAGGCGTTGATCACAAAGGTAAGTGTAGAAATAGATAGGCTTGTGATTTTAGCTAAAACCATAGCTAAACCAGTAACACTTCCGGTAATAACACCACTAGGAATTAAGAAGAAATATATGGCGACACTGATGATAAACATGGCAAGTGTAATAGTTAAAAAACTTTTTATTGTATTCGTTTTCATTTGTAAAACCTCCACTTTTTATTATGCCAAAAAAAGTATAAAAAAAGAAGAGCATTATCTCTTCTTCGCATCGGTTTTATTAAACTTATCTCTACGCTTTGTGGATTGAATGAATAGACGCTTCATTTCTTGTGTATCTTCTTGTTCTAAAGAATCTCTAAAGTGAGAGATTGAATCGATAAACTGGTTGATTTCATCTAATAAGATATCTTTATTCATAATGAAGAGTTCCGTCCATAAATCTTCATTGATTTTCGCAATACGCGTTAAATCTCGAAAGCTATCTCCTGTATATTCTACAAGATGTGCATTGTCATGTGTATTCATTAAAGATACCGCAATGACATGGGTCAATTGGGATAAGAAGCCAATCATTTTATCATGCTCTTCAATAGATAATGTACAAATTCTGCCAAATTCCATCTTGTCAGCTAATTCCTTTACGGCTTCAACTGTTTCATTTTTATTCTTTTGAGTAGGAACAAGAATAAAGTTTGAACCCTTAAAAATTGTTTCATCACTAAATTCAATACCACGAGATTCTCTACCACACATGGGGTGAATACTTAATAATTCAAGATCTTCGCGTAATACATTTTGAATAGGTTTGACAATATTTGTCTTTACACCACTAATATCCATTAATAATGAATTTTTAGGAATATCATTTTGATAGACTTCAATCCAAGGAAGAATTTTAGTTGGATATAGACAGAAGATAAATGTATCACACTTTGAAATGACATCTAAAGGATTTGTGCTACCATCTATGATGATTTTTAATTCTTTGGCTTTATCAATCGTTTGTTTAGAAACATCAATACCATACACGTTGTAGTTTAAGTGTGTTAGTTTCTTCGCAAAACTTGCTCCCATTAATCCAAGTCCAATAATCGCAATGTTTGTCATAGAATCTCAACCTTTCCACCTAAGCTTTGAATGTCTTCAAAGAAAGTAGGATAACTCTTTGTGATGGCTTGAGCATCATCAATAATACATTCAGAATCTGCACATAATCCAAAAACCGTCATTGCCATAACGATACGGTGATCATTATGTCCAAAGATTTCTACTGTATTATCTGATTTATAGTGTTCTTTACCGTGAATTTGAATGGAATCAAATGTAGAAGTAATATCCACACTCCATTTTTTAAGTTCGGTTTCCATAGCAAGAATACGATCACTTTCTTTCATACGTAAACGAGCTGCATTCACAATATTTGTTTCACCATTTGTGAAACTGGCTAAGACACATAAGATAGGTCCTAAATCTGGACAATTAGATAAGTCGATAGTTTGTGGTGCAGGTTGTTTTTTTGCGAATGTGATTGTATCCTCTTTACTTGTAAAACTAGGTATACAATCTAGTATTGTCTTATCTCCTTGTTTACTTTGCATATCCATATTGGAACATGAAAGAGTATTGTTTAAGGTGCCTAATACCGCAAAGAAGGCAAGCTGAGAAAAGTCTCCTTCTACAGAAACGTCTTGTGCTTTATAGTGCTGGTTTCCTTTGATTAAATATGAATTTGAACTTGTTTCAATGATTTCAATGCCAAATTTAGCTAACATTTGAATCGTTAGATTGACATAGCTCTTCGATTCATAAGGTTCAGTAATTGTTAGTGTACTATCTTGATTTAATAATGGAAGTACAAACATGAAACCAGTAATAAACTGACTTGAAATATCGCCTTGAATCACATAATCTTTCGCTTTTAAATTTCCACTCACAATGATTTCTTGATTCGATTGGTTGAATTCAATGTTTTGTTCTTTAAATTCATTTTCATATACATCCATAGGTCTTTGAAGTAATCTTCCTTGACCTAAGAATTTGACTTTGGCATTTGTACATGCAGCTAGTGGAATCAAGAAACGCAAAGTAGAACCGGATTCATTCGCATTACACGTAATATTTCCTTCTTGTTTGAAAAGATTTGTACCTGTTACTTCATATGTAGTTTCATTCATTTGTTTAATTTTGGCTCCTAAAGCTTTCATACAGCCAACGGTTGCCTCAATATCCTTTGAGTTTGTGACATTGGAAACAATACTTGTACCATCACTTAATGAGGCACAGATCAATGCTCTATGCGCCATAGATTTGGATGCAGGTATTTTTACATTTCCATTTACTTTACTTGGTGTTACTTTTACTTTCATTCAAAATCCCCCTGAAGCGGCTTAACGGCAAGCCTAGACATATATAAATCTAATAATCCAAATGCGACTACACTATCGACAACGATTCTAGCACGGTGCAAGATACATGGATCGTGTCTTCCTTGGATTTGAAGATCGACATTTTCTTTTGAAAGATAATCCACAGATTTTTGTGTTTTAAAAATTGATGGTGTTGGTTTAATACAAGTATGAATGACTACTGGCATACCATTTGTGATACCACCATTGATGCCGGCATTATGATTTGTCTGTGTTTCAATCTTATCATTAAAACGGAAGGCATCGTTGGCTTGAGATCCTTTTAGTTTCGCAAAGCCAAATCCTTCACCAAAAGATACGCCTTTGACGGCTGGTACAGAGAAAATCAAGTGCGATAAAATACTTTCCACAGAATCAAAGAAAGGTTCTCCTAGTCCTGCGGGAAGGCCTATAACGGCGGTTTCTAAAATACCACCTAATGAATCACCTTCAGCAGCTGCTTTTTCGATTTCTTGAATCATTTGATTTTTGACTTGATTATCTAAAACCGCAAATGTTTTGTCATTGACTTCAAAGATTTGTTTTTCTAAAAGATCATAGTCTTGACTAAAAGGAATATCTGAAAGGGTATATAAACTTTCTATATGAGAACCGATTACTATTCCTTGTGATTTTAGAATTTGTCTGCAAATACTTCCAGCAGCTACGATGCATGCGGTAAGTCTTCCAGAAAAGTGTCCGCCTCCACGATAGTCTTGGTAGCCATTGTATTTTTCAAAGGCTGTAAAATCAGCATGTCCAGGACGTAATCTTCCATGGAAGGCAGAATAGTCTTTTGATTTTGTGTTCTGGTTTTCAATAATAATTGTAAGTGCCGTACCTGTTGTATAGCCATTATACATTCCAGAAATAATATGCACTTCATCAGCTTCGTGTCTTTGGGTTGAAATCTTACCTGTTGCCTTACGCTTATCCATGTCCGATTTGATTTGTTCTATATCCACCTTAAAGCCTGCAGGAAGACCATCTAATGTAATACCGATGGCAGGACCGTGGCTTTCACCAAATAATGTCCAAGATATATTTGTACCGAAATTATTTTTCATAAGGTCCTCTTTCTAATACGTTTTGTATGTCTTCAAAAGAAAGTTCTTTGATGATATAAGAACCAGAACGTTCAACTAAAATGGTAGAGACTATGTTATGGCTGCTTTTTTTATCATGTGTTACATATTCTAATAATGTAGAAGTATCATAGTCTGGTACTTGAGGCAAATCTAGTTTTTTATAGATGTTTAATACGCGTTGTTTTAATGGTTTATCTTCAATAAAGAATAACATCCCCATCGCAACGCATTCTCCATGAAGATATGTATTTAATCCATATGCCGATTCAATGGCGTGTCCAATGGTATGTCCAAAGTTTAGAATCTTTCTAAGATTACTTTCTCTTTCATCTTGTTGAACAACGTCACGCTTTAATTCAATCGAACGCGTAATAATCGCATCGATATCTAATGTGTCTTGTTCAAATAAAGAGACTAAATGATCATCTAGAATTAGACCCATTTTAAGTGCTTCACAAAGACCGTTGTGTTGTTGGCGAAGAGAAAGCGTCGATAATACGTTTGGATCGATAATAACGGTTTTAGGTTGCCAGAAAGCACCTACGATATTTTTATAGGAACCCATATCAATGGCAACTTTACCACCTACGCTTGAATCAACCTGACTTAATACAGTTGTAGGAATGTTGTAGAAATCAATGCCGCGCATATAGCTTGCAGCGACAAAGCCTGCAAGATCTCCGACTACGCCTCCGCCTACTGCGATAATCGCATCTTTTCGAGACATGTTGTGTTGAATCATTTCTTCTAAAAGATGTTTATATTGATCAAAACATTTGGATGGCTCTCCTTGTGGTATTGTACATACAAATGAATCTGGACATTGTTCTTTGACAATTTGAACCCATTTTTCTGGGACACCTGTATCTGTGATGATCGCAATCTTTCTTGTGACTAAAATATATTCATGTACTTTTTGAATTGCGTTTCTTTCAATATATATTGGATATGAATGATTTAGTAAATCGACATTTAGCTTCATAATAAAAAACTCCTTTCGTATATCATACCATGAACAGATCTCTTTTTCAGAAAATTTCTGAAAGAAATAGTATAATCAATATATGGAAAACTTAATTAAAGCTCAAGACTATTTGAAATTGAAAATCAAGGATACATATCGTTTGGCCCATTCGTATCGTGTCGCAAATATTGGAAAGGAAATTGCTGAAAAAGAAGGGTTGAATGTAGAGGGTTTAATGATTGCGTGTCTTTTGCATGATGTAAGCTATTGTACATCTTTTAAAACACAAGAGGAGTGGCAAAATCATGGTAGGGTATCGAGTAAAATGGTACGTGCATTTCTTGAATCGATTGATTATCCTAAAGAGAGAATTCATGATATTTGTTTTGCGATTGCGATTCATGTGGATTTAGAAGCAGATTTTGAAGGGGAATACAATGCGTTTTGTTTAAGTGTGCAGGAAGCGGACAATATTGATCGTGTAGGTGCATATCGATTATATGAAACACTAGAAGCCGTGCAGTTTAGTAAACAACCTCTAGAAGTGCAAATGCAATATGTGGATTCAATGCTACAGACATTGAATGAATATGCTTCTTATACATGTACAACAAAGACAGCCCAAGCATTGTGGTTGGATCGTATTCAATTTCAAATGGATTATTTTGAGCGCTTAAAAGATCAATTAAAAATATCCACAGCCTTATAAGCTGTGGATAAATGTTTCTACACGATACATGATTTGTTTTAGATTCTCAATATCTGTTTGAGCATTTCCTGTTTCTAAAGAATGATTTCCATCAATAATACTATGAAATTCAATAAGATGATGAATACAATAATGTTCAATCTTATCGAAGTTAGCCCATTGATCTTGAGTTCCAGAATACACTAAATCTTTTTGTTGAAGATATTCCAAAGTAAAATCTAATGGCGTGAAATAGATATTGGCAGTTAACTTATATTCATGGGCAAGTTTAGCTGCGCAATAGGTTCCAATACTTTTAGATATGAATAGAATGGAATCATAAGCTTTTAAATCGAATTTATGAATTTGGTCTTTGGCTTGTTTATACGCCTCATCTTTAGATTTATTTAAATCAAAGTCTAGGTTTTCAAAATGAATTTCTTTGATTTCATAATCCATATTCTTTAATATCTTCTTTGGATAATATAGTAATGGTTTATCCGTGTGATATCCAATTCCAGGAAATAATATAGCGAGTTTCATGCCTTTAGTATAAGATTAGTCATCTAAATTATCAATGGCATATTGTGCTTCTTCAGCAGTAAATTTTTCTCCATATTCACTTACCAATTGATCATAAATGGCATCTTTTGACATACTCATGGTTTCTTGATAATTCTTGGCAGATTTTAAGGCAGCTTCTAAATAATCGCCTTTAATATTATCAATCGCATATTGTGCTTCTTCGGCAGTGAATTTTTCTCCATTTTCTGAAGTTAATTGATCATAGATTCGAGCTTTTGACATATGCATCGTCTTTTTGTAGTTTTCTCCGCATTTTAATGCATTTTCATTATAATCCGCATTTAGATTATCAATCGCATATTGTGCAGCTTCTGCATCAAACTTTTCTCCATATTCTGAAGTTAATTGATCATAAATTCTTTGTTTGGACATGTGCATCATTTTACTGTAATTTTCAGCTTTATGCAGTGCATTACGATACTCTTTTGGTACACTTGTATCTTCCTTTGTTTCTACGACCTTTTCTTTTGTGTCTTTAGTCTTTGTTTCTTCATCACTCGTTGTTGAACAAGCGACAGCCGATAAGACAATGGCAGCTCCTAAAAATACTTTTAAACCCTTTTTCATATATGCTCCTTATTTCTTTTTCTTTAGTATAAGAAAAATATAAAAAGATTTGGTATGCCGCGAGCATACATTTAAATTAGGGAATCAATCCACATAAAAAACCATACGTCTAAACATAAAAATAGAAAGAAAATAATGGAATAAAGGATTGGCCATGGTACTTTAGACATGTGTTTATGGAATAGATTTTTATTATAGTAAAGGAATAACCCGAAATAAATAAACACAAAACAACTCAGTTTATTGATAAAGCTATTATGGATTGTTTCACCAGGCTGCATATCTACTACAACCATAAGTATAAATGCAATCCATGCAAGGCTAATCATCTTCGATTTTAAAGTAGTATTATTGAATGGCGGAATAATAACTTGTTTTTGTTGAATGGCTAGATCCATTTCTTTAACCGAATTATAGCGGTTCTTATAATCCAATTGTGTTGCCTTTAAAATAACTTGTTTTAAATCAAATGGAATATTGTTTTGATGTTCTAGTGAACCATTTAATAAGTAGTTCATTAATTTACCCAAGGCATAAATGTCAGTTTGTGGATTGGATTGTTGAAAGCCAAATTGTTCAGGTGCTGCATAGCCAACACTGCCTAAAATAAGAGTGTCTTTACTTTTCTTGGAATCTAGAAAACGAGCAATGCCAAAATCAAGGAGTGTCACCTTATTATCATGGTAAATAATATTTTCTGGTTTGATATCGCGATGAATAATTGGTGGATTTAACTTATGTAATGAATCTAAACACTCGCATAATTGATGCATGATGTCTTTAACTTGTTCTTTTGAAAAGGATTGTTGATCCAACGTTTTACCTTCTATATATTCCTCAATTAGTATTAGATGGTTGTCATTTTCTTGTATCACAAAAATTTTAGGTAAGTAAGGATTCTTTATCTTTTGAATCGTTTGATAAAGAGTCTTATCATAATAATTCAATTCTTTCTGGATATATTTTGTATGTGATATTTCATGTTCTACTAATGAAATTGTTTTATCTTGATCTTGTTTAATTATTTGTAAAGTCTTCATAAATTGTTCTTTCTTGTGTATATTATAAGTATTATGGCAGAGACAAATCAATTATTAAAAACAATTCAAGAAACAAAGAGTGATGGTTTAAATACTTTAATGGAAAGTCTAGATGATTTAACTTTTTCACAATATTTAAATCACATATTAGAAATTAAACATGTAACTAAGGCACAAGTTTTATCGAAGACAACGATTCAAAGGAATTATGGGTATCAAATATTTGATGGATCCAAGGTTCCTAATAAAGATAAGGTGATTCAGTTAAGTTTAGGATTAGGCTTAGATTTACGTATGACAAATAACTTATTGTCGTTATCAAATAATGGGATGTTGTATCCAAAAGTAAAAAGAGATGCCTTATTGATTTATTGTGTTGAAAATCATAAGAGTGTATATGAAACCAATGAGTGTTTGATGGAGTATAGGTTAGAGTTGTTGGACTAAAAAAAGAAATGATTTCTCATTTCTTGTAGTTAAGTAGGGGATCTAATTGTTTGACAAGAATACCTTTTTCTTCAAATTCTTCTATTTGTTCAGCAGGTACTCGAGTATCTGTTACTAAGTAAGCAAATGAGTCTGGCTTTGCGACTACAAATTGATGCACATAATTAATTTTTGTCGCATCTGCTAAAATAAAGGCAGCCCCACTGCACCTAGAAATCATAGCTTCATTGATGATTACTTCCGGAAGAATTGCCGTACTCATGCCGACTTCGCTGTCAAATCCGTTGCATCCTAAAAATGCCTTGTTGGCTTTGACTCTTTGAAGATTGTTTAAGGCAAAATCACCGGTCATTGTTTCTTTAGGGAAACGAAGCTCGCCGCCAGTCATTACAATTTGTACATTTGGGTCATGATCACAGAAAATAGCTTTTCCGTTATTTGTGATGATTGTGACCCTTTTCCCTATGATATATTTTATGACTAATAGTGCAGTTGAACTTGTGTTGATGAAAATTGTATCTCCATCATCTATAAATGTTGCAGCATATTTGGCAATCGCATGTTTATAAGCTTCGTTTGGATCTATGTCATGTTCAACAAAGTTTTGAACAAGTTTAGCACCACCATAGAAACGTTCAACAGCTCCCATGTCTTCCCAATATTGTAAATCTCTACGAATTGTTAGTGGTGTTACATTTAATTCTGTAGCAAGTTCATCTACATTTACAGTACCCTTGACTTGTATTTCTTGCATGATTTTTTTTCGTCGCTTATCTACGACTTCCTTTGTCATTTTCATAAAATTTCTCCCTTTTTACATGTGTTGCTTAGCCCTTTTAAATTTATGATTTTGTTTTTATAATTGTTGTAAAGATTCTTTTCCTTTATTTTATTACATAATAAGCCGAATTGATAATAATATTGTACTTTTTCTCTAGGATTCATATTATCTGTGTTTACAGATTTAAATACATTATAGCTTTGTTTGTAATCCTTTCTCGAGATTAAATATATCGCATCCATAAACTCCCAATTAAATAAAGGAGATACCTTTGCCCCTTTTATCTTTGTATTCCGCATTCTTTCTAATTTATTATATTCTTGTTTGGTGCATTCCAAATCGTTCAACATAAAAGAACAGTAGAATTTAGTGTAATGATAGATTAGTAATTGATCGATTGAACTGTGAAAGAATTTTGAGTTCTCTTCAATATGTTCTAAACACTTCTTATATTGCATTTGATCTATATAATATAAAGTATCAAATATTTTCTTATCATTATTATAGGCGTGAAAGACGTCTTTTTTTAATAGTTCATTAAATTGTTCATTTGCTCTTTCAGGATTTAAATCGTAGGCAATTGTTTTGATTGCTTTTCTGTATAAATGTTTTAAATATTCAGAATATAATGCAACTGCTAGGATGATAACTAGTAAAATAATAAATAAAATTTTAGTAGATAAGAATTCAACTTGAATAATCTTATAAATACTAAAGCCTGCAAATAAAATATAGAATACGTACGATATAATTTGTTGAGCGTTTTGTGAAAAAGACATTTTTTCTAGTGATTTCATGTTTTACCTTCTTTCTTTAAGCTTATTTTATCTAAAACGAACATATAAGTCAATCATATGGTGTGATTAAAAGAACATAAAAATGTATGTAAACGATTAAATAATCGTAAAAATATATAAACGAACATAAAATATGATTGTTTTTAATCTTTTAATGTTTTATGATTTGAGTGTCAAAAAACCATGGTGAAAAACAGAAAGAGGAAAACAAAATGTCAAAAGTAGATGAAATTACAAGAGATTCTTGGATCATGTCAACTTTCCCAGAATGGGGTACTTGGTTGAATGAAGAAATTGAAAATGAAGAAGTAAAACCTGGCACTGTAGCAATGTGGTGGCTAGGATGTACTGGTATTTGGTTTAAAACACCTGGTGGTGCAAACATTACAATTGACTTATGGGCAGGTAATGGTAAACGTACTCATGGTGATGGAAAAATGAAAGTTGGCCATCAAATGGCTAATATGTGCGGATGTAGAAATATGCAGCCAAATTTAAGAGCCGTACCATTTGTAATCGATCCATTCGCAATTAAGCAAGTAGATGCAGTATTAGCTACACATTATCATCAAGATCACATGTCAGCTGAATATGCTAGTCACGTACTAAAATCAGGAATGACTACAGTGGATGAAAATGGAAATGAAATTCCAGTACCATTCATTGGTCCTAAAAAATCTGTTGAATTGTGGCAAAAATGGGGTGTACCTGCAGATCGTTGTATTACAGTAAAACCTGGAGATACAATTAAAATTAAAGATATTGAAATTGTTGCCTTAGATTCATTCGACCGTACTTGTATTACTACAACCGATTCACAAGGAGCAGATCGTGAAGATCTTCGTGGAAAATGTCCAACAGATATGGATGATAAAGCTGTAAACTATTTGGTAAAAACACCAGGAGGAAATATTTATCATTCAGGTGATTCTCACTATTCAATCTATTATGCAAAACATGGAAAAGATTATGATATCGATGTTGCGTTTGGATCATATGGAGAAAATCCAGTTGGAATGCAAGATAAAATGACAAGTGTTGATATCTTACGTATGGCTGAAGCTTTAAGAACAGATGTAGTAATTCCTATTCACTATGATGTTTGGACTAACTTTAAAGCAGACCCAAAAGAAATCGAATTGTTATATAATTATAAGAAAGATGTGTTAGATTACAAATTCCATCCATTTATTTGGGATGTAGGTGGTAAATATGTATATCCAACAGATAAAGCAAAACGTCAATATCACTATCGTAGAGGATTTGAGGATTGCTTCGAAGAGGAACCTAATGTTCCATATCGATCAGTTTTATAAGAAGAGGTAATGAATATGTTGAAAGAAATTGTTGAAAAAGGACACTATTGTTTTGTTGAGAAAGTTGATTCGTGGCAAGACGCCATTCGACAAAGCTATGCACCTTTGTTAAAGGATAATACAGTAGAAAATGAATATGTAGAGGCTGTTATTGAATGTGTAAATAAATATGGACCATACATTGTGATTGTTCCAGGTATTGCGATGCCACACTCAACAGAAGGAGCAGTAGGATGTAATGGAACAGCTATTTCATTTATGAAGGTGGAAGAAGAAGTTGATTTTGATCCAGAAGATCCAGATAAAAAGGCAAAATTGTTCTTCTCTTTAGCAGCAATTGATCATGAACAACATATTCAAAATATACAATCATTAATGGATACTTTGATGAATGAGGATATCGTTGAAGCATTGATGAATGCAAAAACAAAAGGTGATTTAGAAAAAATCGCTAGTCTATATGAATAATATATGAGGAGAGTAAAATGAATATAATAATGACAGTATAGGACTTTTTTGCGACAAACATTTTGACGCAACCCGCTTATTTTATCGGTTTAATCGTATTTATTGGTTATATCTTATTGAAAAAACCAATTTATGATGCTTTTGCAGGATTTATTAAAGCTACAGTAGGATACATGATCTTAAGTGTTGGTTCTTCAGGTTTAGTAGGAAACTTTAGACCTATCTTGGTTGGATTAAAAGATCGTTTCAATTTACATGCAATGGTCATAGATCCATATTTTGGACAAAATGCGGTTACAGAAGGTTTACAAGAACAGTTTGGAAGAACTTTCTCACAAGTTATGATTTTATTGTTGATTGCATTTATTATGAACTTGGTTTTAGTTCGATTAAAAAAATGGACAAAAATGCGTGCCGTATTTACAACAGGTCACGTACAGATGCAACAGGCATCAACAGCATTCTGGTTGATTTTATTCTGCTTCCCTAAATTAGGAAGTACACCAATTCTAATTGTTATGGGATTGATTTTAGGATTGTATTGGGCTGTTGGTTCAAACTTAACAGTAGAAATTACGCAGGAATTAACTGAAGGTGGAGGTTTTGCGATTGCTCACCAACAAATGTTTGGTATCGCATTGTTTGGTAGCCTAGCTAAAAAGATGAAGGGAAAAAATACAAAACGTTTAGATGATTTAAAATTCCCTGGATTCTTATCTATCTTTAATGAAAATATGGTCGCAACATCTATCTTGATGTTCTTATTCTTCGGTGCTATTTTAATGGTGTTAGGAAAGGATTATTTAGTTGAAGCTGGATTTATCGCAGAAACACAAAACTTCTTCTTCTATACTATGACAACAGCGTTTAACTTTGCGGTATATCTAGCTATCTTACAATTAGGTGTTCGTACCTTCGTTACAGAACTTACAAATTCATTCCAAGGTATTTCGAATTCATTCTTACCTGGAGCTGTTCCTGGTATTGATTGTGCCGCTGTATTTGGATTTGGTAGTTCAAACGCTGTAACAGTAGGATTCTTAATGGGTGCTTTAGGACAATTCTTAGCGATTGGTGCTTTATTGTTGATGCATTCACCAACATTGGTAATTGCAGGTTTCGTTCCTGTATTCTTCGATAATGCTGTAATCGCAGTATATGCTGATAATCGTGGTGGTATCAAAGCTGCAATGCTTCTTCCATTTATTTCTGGTTTAATTCAAGTATTTGGATCTGCTTTAATTGCTGGCTGGGTAGGATTAAGTCAATACGGAGGATATTTAGGAATGTTTGACTGGGCAACAGTATGGCCGATCTTCACAGTTATTATGAAATATGCTGGATACGTAGGTGTAGGAATCGTAGTATTGATTTTGGTGGCAATTCCACAATTACAATATCGTAAACACCCAGATACATATTTCTTAATTACAGAAGATTATGATGCATATTTAGAAAAAGTACAAGCTGTAAGTGCTGAATAAAAGGAGATATTACAATGGCAAAATTAAAATTATTAGTATGTTGTGGCAATGGTGCTGGAACAAGTATGATGATTAAATTAAATGTTGAAAAAGTGGCTAAAAAGATGGGACTTGATGTACAGGAAATTCATCATTGTGCAGTGAGTGAAGGAAAGTCTGCTGCTGGAAATTATGATATCGTATTGTGTTCAAAAAACTTCGTTCCTATGTTTGAAGACTCAAAGAAACGTGGAACTAAAGTTGTTGGACTTAAGAATGTAATGTCTGCAAAAGAAATCGAAGAAGGCTTAAAAGCAGCACTTAGTGAATAATAAAAAATGAAAGCTGCGTTTATGCAGCTTTTCTTATACCCAAAATTACCTAAAAAGAGGAGAAAATCATGAAAATTGTTAAGAAAAAACTAGATGATATGTACCGTTGCTATTGCGCAAGTAATATTTATTTTGATGGTCAAAACCATATTTTATTGGCTAGTGAAGATCCAGATGTCGCATGTAATATGTACTATGGAAAAGATTATGAAACAAAAGAAAACGTATGGACACATCCAGGTGGATGTATGTCAATCGTTCCGATTCCTGGAAAAGAAAAAGAGTTCCTTTGCGTTCAAGAATTCTATTTAAAGGTTACACCATCTTTGGCAAAAATCGTATGGGGAAAATATGACAATGGAACATGGCAATTCAAAGATGTAGTATCCGTACCTTATGTTCATCGTTTTGGAATTTTTAATCAGAATGGAATCAACTATTTGATCCTAGCTACAGTAGCTACTTCTAAAAAAGAAAAGAATGACTGGAGTGTTCCAGGAAGAATTTATGTAGCTGAATTACCACTAGATCCAAGTACAGGAGTTGAATTAGAAGTATTATGTGATGGACTATATCGTAACCATGGTTTCTGGCAAACAAAAGAAAATGGTAAAGATGTTGGATACTTTGGAAGTGATCAAGGAATCTTACGTGTAAGTGCACCAGAAAAACGTGGTGGACAATGGAAGGTAGAACCAATTTTATCTGGACATATTGGTGAGATTGCCACAATCGATATTGATGGAGATGGTCAGGATGAAATCATGACGATTGAAGAGTTCCATGGAAATACAATTCAAATCTATAAGAAAGATGGAAGTGAATATAAGAAAGTATGGCAATACGATAATGAAATTGATTTTGCGCATGCCTTAGTTGGTGCTAAACTTGCGGGACAAAATGCATTTGTATGTGGTGTCAGAAGAAAAGACTGCGAATTATTTGTCGTTACATATGAAGATGGAGAATATAAAGTCACAATGGTCGATAAGGGTGTAGGCCCAGCCAACCTATGTGTTGTACATGAAGATAATAGAGACATTATTGTTGGTGCTAATCATACTGCAGCCCAAGCAGCAATCTACTTTGTAACGGAGGACTAAGATATGTTAGAAGAATTGAAGCAACGTGTATTAGATGCAAATTTATTATTACCAAAATATGGTTTAATCACATTCACATGGGGAAATGTATCTGAAATCGATCGAGAAAAAGGAATCGTAGCCATTAAACCAAGTGGTGTTGAATATGATGTAATGACTCGCGATGATATTGTCCTTGTGGATCTAGATGGAAATGTTGTGGAAGGAAATTTACGTCCAAGCTCAGATTTAGATACGCATTTGGAATTCTATCGTAATTTTCCAAATATCGGAGGTGTAGTTCATACACATTCTACTTGGGCAACGAGTTTTGCACAGGCAGGAAAAGATATCATTCCATTAGGAACAACACAGGCTGACTATTTCCATGGAGCAGTTCCATGTACTCGTTTGATGACGGAAGAAGAAATTCATGGAGATTATGAATTGGAAACAGGAAAAGTAATTGTAGAGGAATTTAAAACACGCAACATTGATCCAGATAGAGTTCCTGGTGTATTGGTACATTCACATGGACCTTTCACATGGGGAACGGATGGATTCAATGCTGTACATAATGCGGTTGTTTTAGAAGAATGTGCAAAAATGAATGCAATCGCATCTTTATTAAGCAACAATGAAATTGATTCTATGCAGCAGGTTCTATTAGATAAACACTTTAATCGTAAACATGGACCGGGAGCTTATTATGGACAAGCTAAATAGAGAATATAGACTTGGTCTGTATGAAAAGAGTATGCCAAGTACACTTACTTGGGTAGAAAAATTAACGATTGCCAAGAAGAGTGGCTTTGACTATTTGGAAATCAGTATTGATGAGAGTGATGCAAAACTTGCAAGATTGGATCAGCCAACAGATGAAATCAAGGAAGCCATTCAAAAAACAGGTGTTCCTATTTCTTCAATGTGTTTAAGTGGACATCGTAAATATCCACTTGGATCTCATGATAAAGAAATTCAAAAGAAATCATTGGAAATCATGAAGAAAGCGATTGATTTTGCGGCAGATCTAGGTGTTCGTATTATTCAGTTAGCCGGATATGACGTCTATTATGAAGATGGAGATTTATATACGAATCATGATTTTGAAACAAATCTAAAGAAATGTGTGGAAATGGCAGCTGAAAAAGGAGTTGTATTAGGTTTTGAAACAATGGAAACACCATTTATGGATACAGTAGAAAAGGCAATGCGCTATGTAAATCTAGTAAGCAGTCCATACCTAGGTGTATATCCAGATATTGGAAACTTAAAAAATGCATCCTTATTATATGGTGTAGATGTGGATGAAGATTTAATGTGTGGAAAAGGACACATTTTTGCGAGTCATTTAAAAGAAACTGTACCAGGAAAATATCGTGAAATTCCATTTGGGACAGGGCATACGGAATTTGTAAAGAATATTAAGACATTGAAACGACTTGGAGTGCGTATGTTTGTCGGAGAATTCTGGTATGTGAATAATGAAGATTGGCAAGATGTTGTAAAGAATGCGGGTGTGTTCTTAAGAGATAAGTTAGATAAGGGATTTGAGTAAGATGGAAATAAAAGAATTAGAACTTCATGCGAATCGTATTCGTAAAAATATATTAACCGAAGTACATAGTGCTAACTCAGGACATCCAGGAGGATCTTTGAGTGGTGCAGATATTTTAACAGAAATCTATTTTGAACAGATGGATATCAATAAAGATAATGTTGATTCAATTGATCGTGATCGTTTTGTGTTAAGTAAAGGGCATGCGAGTCCATTATTGTATGGAACATTAAAAGAAAAGGGTTTGTTAGATGATGATTTAACTACATTTAGAAAGATCAATTCAAATTTACAAGGACATCCAAATATGAATGAAGTAGCTGGTGTTGATATGTCTACAGGCTCTTTAGGACAAGGTATTTCTTGTGCTGTGGGTATGGCTATTGTCAATAAGCATGTCGATAAGAATACACATCGAATTTATTGCTTATTAGGTGATGGGGAATGTGAAGAAGGACAAGTATGGGAAGCTTGCATGGCAGCAGCTCACTATAAATTGGATAACTTATGTGCCGTTTTAGACTACAATCATTTACAGATTGATGGAAATATCGATGATGTGATTTCACCAGAGCCATTCGCAAGTAAATTTGAATCTTTTGGATGGAACGTATTGGATGTGAATGGACATGATTTTTATGAATTAAGAAATGCATTCAATCAAGCTAAGAACGAAAAGGGAAATCCAACAATGATCATTGCCCATACAATCAAGGGTAAGGGTGTATCCTTCATGGAAAATAACTATGCATGGCATGGTACGGCTCCAAATGATGAACAATATGAAACGGCAATGAAGGAATTAGGAGATCTTGAATAATGGCAAAAGAAGCAACACGTAATGCCTATGGAAAGGCTTTGGCAGAATTAGTTGTAGAAAGAGATGATGTTTTAGTATTAGATGCAGATCTTACAAAATCTACAAAGACAATCGATGCCAAAAAGGCAAGACCGGAACATCATTTTAATATGGGAATTGCCGAAGGAAATATGATGGCAGTCGCTGCTGGTATGGCCGCAAGTAATAAGGTTGTTTATGCATCAAGTTTTGCGATGTTTGCGGCAGGAAGAGCTTTTGAACAGATTCGTAACAGTATTTGTTATCCTAACTTGAATGTAAAAGTATGTGCAACGCATGCTGGAATTACAGTTGGAGAAGATGGTGCAAGTCATCAATGTATTGAAGATATTGCGCTTATGAGAAGTATTCCAAATATGAAAGTATTTGTACCGTGTGATCAATATCAGGCAAAGGCAATTGTAAAGGCAGTAGCTGATATTGCAGGACCTTGTTATGTAAGACTTGGGCGTGGTGCAGTGGAAGATGTATATGATGAAAATTATAAGTTTGAATTGGGTAAAGGAAAAGTTTTAAGAGAAGGTCAGAAAATCGCATTGGTTGCGACAGGAATGATGGTGCAAGAGGCATTGAAAGCCGCTGAAATTTTAGCTAAAGAAGATATTTCAGTTACAGTTGTAGATATGCCTTGTATCAAGCCAATCGATGAAGAGTTGATTGAAAAAATCGCAAAATCCCATGAAATCATCATCACTTGTGAAGAACATAATGTGTATGGAGGATTAGGAAGTGCAGTGAGTGAAGTAACTTCTAAGAAGAGTCCAGTGCGTATGGAAATGATGGGCATGCAGGATACTTTTGGAGAGAGTGGAACACCAAATGAATTGTTAGCTAAGTATGGTTTGAATGCAGATCATATTGTTGAAAAGGTAAAGGAATGTCTTTAAAAACTATTAAATTGATTGTTGCTGATTTAGATGGCACGCTTTTACATGATGATAAAAGTTTAGATCAAAATATTAAAAGTGTTCTGATTGAAAAGAATGTTCCCCTTACTTTTGTATCGGGTCGAAATGTGCATATTATTCAGGATTATATAAAAGAATTAAATATTACTTTACCTTATATTACGAATAATGGAGCAAACATGTTTTTGGGTGATACATGTATTTATGAATGTCCAATTGATTCTAGTGAATTAAAGACTTGTTTAAATATATTAGTCGCAAACAAAGTTGCGTTCCTGGCTTATACGAATCAGACAATCTATTCAGTTGGATCTCAAGATGGGTTAGATGAATTTAAGAAACGATTGATTGGTAAATGCGAAATTGTTGAAGATGCCAATATTGAAGATATTGTTAGGGAATCAATATTTAAGGTTGTGATGATCCATCCAAATATGGAGAGGGTAAAAGATCAATTGAATTCTGTTTGCGATAAAACGGTTTGTATGCAATCGGAAGGTATTATTTATACTTTAACAAATAAGGATTCGATGAAGGGTAAAACTTTGTTAAAGCTTTTAAAATATCTTGATATGGAGCCAAGTTCGGTATTAGCTTTTGGGGATAACTATAATGATATTTCTATGTTTGAAGTTGTCGAAGGGGTTGCGGTAGAGAATGCGCAGGATCGTTTAAAAGAAGTTGCAAAGTATTTAACAAAATCAAATGAAGATGATGGTGTTTCTTATTTTATTCAGAATAAATTGTGATAGATGAATTTCTATCACTTTTTTTATTGACAAGGGGGAGTCAAACTCCTATAATACCTATAAAGTTACTAGGAATAATAAGCGGAGGTACTAATTATGAAACGATGTTGTAGCTCTTTAAATGAATAATATTGAATTTGTTTAATAGGAGGAAAAGAAAATGACAGTATATAAAGCAATTTCAGATTTGATTGGAAATACACCATTAGTAGAATTAACACATATTGAAGAAAAAGAAGGTTTAGATGCTAGTGTAGTTGCAAAAGTAGAATTTTTTAATCCAGCTGGAAGTGTAAAGGATCGTATCGCAAAGAAAATGATTGAAGATGCTGAGAAAAAAGGGTTGATTAAGCCAGGAGCTACATTGATTGAGCCAACAAGTGGAAATACAGGTATTGGTATTGCGTCTGTTGCAGCAGCTAAGGGATATAAGGCTATTATGACAATGCCTGAAACAATGAGTGTAGAGCGTCGTAACTTATTGAAGGCGTATGGCGCAAAAGTTGTTTTAACAGATGGCAAAGCAGGTATGAAGGGGGCTATCGCAAAAGCTCAGGAATTAGCAGCTGCTACACCTAACAGCTTTATTCCAAGTCAATTTGAAAATCCATCAAATCCTCAGGCCCATTATGAATCAACAGGTCCAGAAATTTGGAAGGATACAGAGGGGAAAGTTGATATTTTTGTTGCCGGTGTTGGAACAGGTGGTACTGTAAGTGGTACAGGTAAATATTTGAAGGATCAAAATCCAAATGTAAAAGTGGTTGCGGTTGAACCTGCAACAAGTCCAGTACTTTCACAAGGTCATGCAGGTCCTCATGGTATTCAAGGTATTGGTGCTGGTTTTGTTCCGAATACTTTGGATACAAGTGTATATGATGAAGTATTTACAGTCACAAATGAACAAGCTTATGAAACAGGTCGTTTAATTGCACATAATGAAGGTATGTTAGTGGGTATTTCAAGTGGTGCTGCTACATATGCCGCTATTCAAATCGCAAAACGTCCCGAAAACAAAGGGAAAACAATCGTCGTATTGTTACCAGATACAGGTGAGCGTTATTTATCTACTCCAATGTTTGCGGAATAATAAAAAAATACGAAGTAAAAAATTACTTCGTAAAAGTCTTGGCATAGCCATGATCTTCTCTAGAACCCGTACCAATGGGTTCTTTTATTTTTCCAATTTCTTCAATTTCAAATGGCGTCAATTGATATACATAGTTTAGCCAGTTTCGATATAGAAGATTGGCATGGCTTCTCCATTTTAAGATTGGTTCTTTTTCTGGATCATCATCGGGGAAATAATTGAATGGAATATGGATGGGTTTATTGGCTTTTAAATCTCTAAAATACTCATCTTTTAATGTTTCTTTTCCATATTCTAAATGGCCAAGAATAAAGATTTGACGATAGTCCTTTGTGACAATGATGTTTGATCCAATTTCATCGTTTTTAGATAGTATGGATAAGCATTTCACTTTTTTGACGGCATCTTCATCAATTGCCGTGTGTCTTGAGTGAGGTGTATAGTGGATTTCATCAAAGCCATTCGTTAAAAAGTCATATTCATCGACTAATTGTTCTGGGAAGATGCCAAATACTTTTTCTGGCAAGATATGTTTTTGAACTCCATAATGATAATAAAGTCCAGCTTGTGCTCCCCAACAAATATGTAATGTAGAATAGACGTGAGTCTTAGACCATTCCATGATTTCTTCAAGTTCATTCCAGTAATCAACATCTTCGTATTCAAGATGTTCTACTGGAGCTCCTGTAATGATCATTCCATCGTAATAATTATTTTTTAATTTTTCAAAGTATGTGTAGAATTTAACTAAATGATCTTGGCTTGTATTTTTAGAAACATGGTTTTTTACCATCATAAAATCAATATCAACTTGTAGTGCACTTTTTGAAATTAAACGTAAGATTTGTGTTTCCGTTTCTATTTTTTTAGGCATTAGATTTAGAATCACGATCTTTAATGGTCGAATTCTTTGTCTATGTGCACTTTTATCTTCAATCGCAAAGATTTTTTCACTTTCTAATATGTCTTTTGCGGGCAATGCATCGGGTATGTTGATTGGCATATATAAACAACTCCTTTTTTTATACACTTTATTATACTCGAAAAAAAACAGAATGGAAAATTCCATTCTGTAAAAGACTAAGCTTTCATGGCATCTAGTGCTTGTTGTAAATCGTTGATAATGTCTTGTGCATCTTCAAGACCGACAGAGAAACGAATTAAATCTGGAGCAACACCGGCTTCTTTTAATTGCTCTTCACTCATTTGACGGTGTGTATGACTTGCTGGGTGTAATAGACAAGTTTTAGCGTCGGCAACATGGGTTACAATAGAAGCAAGTTTTAAGCTGTCCATGAATTTTTCAGTTTGATCACGATCGGCTTTCAGTCCAAATGACAATACACCACAAGTTCCGTTTGGACAATATTTTTTAGCTAATTCATGATGAGGGTCACTTTCAAGATCTGCATATTTTACCCATGCAACATCTTCATTGGCTTCTAAGTATTTAGCTACAGCTAGTGCATTTTGACAATGTGCTTTCATACGAACAGCTAATGATTCTAGTCCTAAGTTTAGATAATATGCATTTTGAGGCGCTTGAATCGATCCTAAATCACGCATCAATTGACTTGTAGCTTTTGTGATATAAGCTAATTTACCAAATTTTTCAGCATAGACAATTCCATGATACGATTCATCGGGTGTAGTTAGTCCTGGATATTTATCGGCGTGTTCTAGCCAGTTGAAATTACCACTATCTACAATAGCTCCACCTACACAAGATGCATGTCCATCCATATATTTTGTGGTAGAGTGAGTAACAATATCAGCTCCCCATTGGATTGGTTGACACATAATTGGAGTAGCGAATGTGTTATCGATAATTAATGGAACTCCATTTGCGTGTGCAACTTTCGCAAATTTTTCAATATCAAAAATACGTACAGTTGGATTTGTGATGGTTTCTCCAAAGACACATTTTGTGTTTGGCTTGAATTCTTTTTGAAGATCTTCTTCACTGATTTCTGGGTCAACAAATGTACAATCAATACCCATTTTCTTCATTGTTACACCAAATAGGTTGTATGTTCCACCATAGATAGCACTTGAAGCAATTAGGTGATCTCCAGCTTCGCAGATGTTGAATACCGCAAAGAAGTTGGCAGCTTGTCCACTTGATGTAAGCATAGCAGCAATACCACCTTCTAATGCAGCAATCTTACTTGCGACAATATCATTTGTTGGGTTTTGAAGACGTGAATAGAAATATCCACTGTCTTCTAAGTCAAATAATCTTCCCATTTGAAGACTTGAATCATATTTAAAAGTTGTACTTTGATAAATTGGAACTTCTCTTGGCTCACCATTTTTTGGCTCGTATCCGGCATGTAAACATTTTGTTTCAGTTTTCATAATAAATTTACCTCATTTCCTATCCATTATTGTAATATTATCTTTAAAAAAAGTAAAAGAAAAGCTTAGATTATATAATCAAAGCTTTGTTCGTGACTTAAAATGTCTTGGAGTGTGATTCCTTTTAAATAGGTTTTAATCACTTGATTTAATCCTTCATAAATATAAAGTGTTGCACAATCTTCTTTTCTAGGACATGTATTTACATCTGAATCTAGGCAGGCAACGCAAGATAAATTTCCTTCGGTTGCGACAAGTACATCATATACGCAGATTTGGTCGATATTTTTGGCTAATTTATAGCCACCTTGAAAACCACGATTGGATTGAACCATTTGGCTCTTGGTAAGAATGGGTACGATTTGTTCTAAATATTTTTTGGAGATATTTTGTCTTGCGGCAATGTCTTTTAGTGTTATAAAGCCTGAATCATTATGTTGAGCTAAATCTATAAGTAAGCGAAGGGCATAGCGTCCTTTAGTTGATATTTTCATTTTTATTCCCCTTTTCTTTCTATTATAATAATATATATTTAGTAGGTTTTCTAGCAAAGAGGTAAAAATGGTTAAAATTATTGCTTTTGATTTAGATGGAACTTTGTATGATAAGCATAAACATATTGATAAAGATACAGTTCATAAAATAATTGAACTTGAACAAAAAGGTATTGTAGTTGGGATCGTGACTGGAAGATTTTATGAAGAGTTGGGTGAAGTAATTAAAATATTGAAATTACGAGAATACAATGGTTTTGTGGCAAGTTCGAACGGTTTAGAAATACATGATTTTTTAGATGGAGAGATGAAGAGTTTTACACGACTCTCAAAAGATGAAGTAAAAGAATTGGTAAAAGAAGCAAAGAAACATCATATGATTAGTTATGTTTGGCAAAATGGGGGATATACAATGTTTGGTGTTTCTATTTTGGATGCAGTTAAAAAGATATTTTCACTTATTCCTTTGGATTCACATTACATAAAATCATTACAAAAAACGAAATTTGAAACGGATGTTGTATTAAATGAAGCGTTGTATGACAAGGTTTGTTTTGTGGGAATTCAAATTGATAAGTTAAAAAAACAACATCCAGAATATCGGTTTTATGATGTAGGAAAGTTTGGTACAGAACTATGTAAAAGGGATGTAGGTAAGCTTGAAGCCATTCGATATATATGTAGGAAGAAGGGTGTATCAATCTCTAGTGTAATGGCATTTGGAGACAATGGAAATGATGTGGATTTACTAGCTTCTTGTGGATATGGAGTTGCGATGAAAAATGGGAGTGCACAGGCAAAAAAAGCCGCTAAATATATTAGCGACTATGCGAATAATGAGCAGGGCGTGCTTCGATTTATAAATTCGTTTTTTGTATAAAATATTGATCCAAAAAGATAAGAATTCCATTTAGTATAAGGAAAGATCCGGTTAAAGAGAAAATAAAGTCTAAGGATTGAATGGGTTTCATAAGTAATACAACACCAATGACTAGAATGAATATAGCTCCTGCAAGATTGACTTTCCATTGCTCAAATCCATTATCTTTTAAGAGTAATACTTTTTGAAAATGAGATAGGGAATTAATAATCAATAGAATTCCTACAAGCATAGGTAAAATACTGATAAATTTCTTAGGGTCTAAACTCATATATAAGCCTGCAGATAATAGGAATATACTTAATATAAGTGTTGTTAGTGTTGTACTATTTCTTTTCTTGAAATATGTATAAAGAAATAGAATCGCAATGACTAAAAAGATACATCCAATAACTCGCGTAATTGTTGTTAATATGGAGACGTTAAATATGCATAAGACTAAGCCGGATAGAATGCATAGAATTGCTGATGATATAGCTTCTGTTTTTGTTTCTTTCATATAATCACAACCTTTCACAATTATTATAGTCTGTTGTATACTAAATCTAAAGAGGTGACGAACATGAAAGTAGCAGTGTTATTAGAAAATGGATTTGAAGAATTAGAAGCTATGGGTCCCATTGCCTTACTTAGACGTGGTGGACTTGATGTGGATATGATTGGTGTCAACAATGAAGAACAGGTTACAGGACGTTTTGGCATAACCTATTCGAGTGTATATCCAATGAACACATATGACTTTAGCAATGTGGATTGTTTAGTTTTGCCTGGTGGTCCACATTATCAAAAGCTAGAAAAGAATGAAGAAGTATTAAAATTAGTTCATGAGTTTGCCGAAAATAAAGTATTAGCAGCTATTTGTGCTTCTCCAACAATTTTAGGTTATGAGGGTATCTTAAAAGGTAAGAAATATACTTGTTTTAAAGATATGGATGAAGATTTTGGTGGTGAATATCAATATGCTTATGCCGTTACAGACGGAAACATCATTACGGGTGTAAGTGCGGCAGCAAGCATTGAGTTTGCGTTTGCGATTCTAGAAAAGCTTTGTGGTAAAGAACATACAGAAAAAGTAAAAGCATCGATTTATTATGATGCGAAGCACTAAAAAAATTGTCATCGTGAATGATGACAATTTTTAGTTTATGCTTCTTCATTTAACAAATGGAATTTTTCAAAAATATAGAATAGTAAAGACATGATCATTCCAGTGATACAAGCAAGTACCATTCCTGATAAGGAAATATTTCCTAAGTGAATTGTTACTCCGCTAAGTCCAACAACGAATACAACGGATGTTAAGATCATGTTTACGCTTTTTCCATAATCGACTTTTTGGTCGACTAGAATTCTTAATCCACTTGTACCAATCATACCGTATAGTAAGAAGCTAATTCCACCGATAACTGGATTTGGGATTGTTTGAATCAATGCAGATAATGGACCAATGAATGAACAGATGATGGATAGGATGGCAGCTCCAGCAATAACTTGTACGCTGTATACGCCAGTAATAGCCATAACTCCAATGTTTTCACCATAAGTTGTAGTTGGAACAGATCCAATTAAACCTGAAATCATTGTTGAAAAGTTATCTGCGAATAAAGAGCGGTGTAGTCCTGGATCTTCAATTAAGTTTCTTCCTACAACTTCACCTGTAACGATTTGGTGACCAATGTGTTCCGATGCGATAACTAATAATACGGGAAGCATCATTAGAATGGCATCCATACTGAATTTTGGCGCTTGAAAGTTTGGAATTGAGATAAAGCTTGCCTGAAGGACTGGAGTAAAGTCAACAATACCTACGGCAACAGCAGTTAAATATCCTGTAACTACGGCAATCAAGATTGGGATAACGCTTAAGAATTTTTTGAAGCATACACTTCCAATTACGGCCATGCCAAGTGTAACCGCAAAAACAATCACGTTTTTAGGGTCAATGTTATCTCCTAGAATTCCAGCTGTATTTGCAGCCGATGAAGATAATTCTAGACCAATTAATGCAACAACGGGTCCCATTGCGGCAGATGGTAGTACGATATCAATCCATTTTGTTCCAAATTTCTTGATGATCATTGCCAATAAACATCCGCAAAAACCTACCGCAACAAATCCACCACATGCGTATGGGTATCCAAATTTTGCGATAATGATATTTGCGGGAGCAATGAAGGCGAAGCTACTTCCTAAATAGGCTGGTGCTTTTCCTTTTGTGATAAAAATAAACAACAATGTTCCGATACCATTCATGAATAGTACGATAGCTGGGTTAATACCGAATAAGAATGGTACTAATACACTGGCTCCAAACATTGCGAACATGTGTTGAATACTTAATGGTATCAGCAGATTTGCGGGTACTTTTTCTTCAACTTGAATAATTCGTTTTGCCATGAAAAATATTCTCCTCCTAAAATATACCTTAACTTTTATACCACATTTTAATGGATTATGAAACTAATTTAGGCTATAATTATCGGGTAATGCGCCTGTAGCTCAACTGGATAGAGTATCAGATTCCGATTCTGGCGGTTGCAGGTTCGAGCCCTGTCAGGCGCGCCATTTAGGAGAAATATGGAAACAATACTTTTTGATTTAGATGACACATTAATTGAATCGATGCATGTATGGGAAGATGCCATCATTCATTTATTTAAAAAGATGAATTTGTATATGAGTATGGAAGAGGCTCGTCAAATCTTTTTTACAATGAAATTTTCAGAGGTTTTAACATACATCAAAGAAAGATTTCATACTAAACAAGATGAGGCTTGGATGTTCAATGAAGTAAATGAAGATATTTTAAATCAATATGCGTATCATATTGAGGCAAAGAAGGGTGCTTTGGATTATATAAAGAAGTGTGCTTTAGAAAATAAAAAGATGGCTGTATTAACATCAAACACAAGGGGATTATCTGAAAAAGTATTAGATCGACTTGGTATGTTGGAATATATGGAGAATGTATATTCTGCAGATGAATTAAAGATGTCAAAAAGAGAAGTGGATATTTATGAGTATGTATTGAAGGATTTAAATACAACTGCAGAAAGTGCGATTGTATTTGAGGATTCGATGTATGCGATCAATACAGCTCGATCATTAAATATTGAGTGTATTGGTTTAGTAAATCCAAACAATCAAAAGGTGTTTGAAAAAAACCATGTAAAAACAATCGTTGATTTTACAGAATTGTGTTAAAATCATGATATGTCCCAGTAGCTCAGTTGGATAGAGCATTCGCCTCCTAAGAGTTATGAGTGAGTGGCCAAAAAAAGTAAAAATTGAATCGAGAATTGTCTCTGTAGCTCAGTTGGATAGAGCATTCGCCTCCTAAGGGTCAGGTGGAGCAATCCCCTTTCGGAAGCGATTTATGAAATAAATTTGAAAATTGCTCCATGAAAATTAAATACGTCTCAGTACCTCAGTAGGATAGAGGGTTCGCCTCCTAAACAGGAGGTCAAATTCCTAAGCAAGAGGCGACCTTTTGTAGTAAAATATTGATAAATGCGGATATAGCTCAGCTGGATAGAGCGACGCTCTCCTAAAGCGTAGGCCTGGCGTTCGAATCGCCATATTCGCACCATTTTGCCTTTATTTAAGCGGATTTTCCGCTTTTTTGTTTATTGTTTTTAGATTAGAAATACATATCTTTTACATGAAAACTCAACTCCTTTTTCTTTCACAAAATCAAATAAATAGATTGGTTCGGATGCTCTTATGGAATCCGAACTTTTTAGTGCGATTTTTGGGGTCATCTAATGAATTTCTAATAGCCATCTAATAGAACCCTGCGGCACAGGACGTATCAAACGATACGTCTCGTGCTAATAAACATCATTTAATCACAACTCAAAGTTGCTATTAGAAGCTGTAATAAATCAGGATCTTGCTTGATTTTTTCCAAGACCTGATCTATATCAACTTTCTTACTTGCCTGGGGAACTTCAACATAGTTTTCCATGTTTTGTTTATAGAAACTATCTTCAAACTTTTGTGCATTTACTCTTCGATCTTCATCTAAAATATGACTATATAAATCCATAACCATATCAGCTTGAGAATGGCCGGTGTCTCCTTGGGTTGCTTTTATATCTCCATTATTCAATTTTAATTTATAGGTTGTACTTGTATGACGTAAGGAATGAAATACAACATGCGGAAGTCCAGCTTCTTTTTCTAATTTGGATAGGCCTTTACGAATAATACTTCCATCACACGGAATCCCATTTGGCTGACATATTACAAGATTAAAATCATGATAATCATCTCCATAGGCTTCCTTATATTTACTTTGATCTTCTTTCCATTGTTTCAAGAAAGAAGCTAATGTATTTGGTAGCCATATTTTTCGAACACTACTATCTGTTTTAGGAGTTTTTAAAACCAACCTTGTTGCGTTTTTTCTTTCTTCGAATTGTGGAAAGATGAATAGTACATCCTTGTTATTCAGTTTTTTCAGTGCATCTGTACGTGCTCTTTCTAACTGCTGCTTTATATAAATATGTGTATCGTTATTTGAAAAATCATCATCACTGATATGCACATTATTCCAAGTAAGACCGAGTACTTCTCCAATTCTTAAAGAACAGGCAAATGCAAGTTGAATGGCAATCGAAAGTTTTGGATCCTCACAAACTTCAAGAGCTTTGGCAATCTGATTGGCTGTCCATATTTCACGCTTTTCATATTCATGCTTTGGCGTATCTACTTTTAAGAATGGATTATTTTGAATATATTCCCATTTAACAGCAACATTAAATGTGCAACGCAAAACTCTATGAATCTCTGCGATAACCCTGCTGGATATTTTTCCGGTTTTCATTGTATTTTCACTTTCTTTAAGATTTGCATAATATTGCTCAATCGTTATTGGACGAATTTCATCTAGTTTATAATGTCCTAAATAGGGTGAAATATACGTTTTAAATAAGGCAGTATTCTTTTCCATAGTCGATATTGACCATTTATTGCATCCATATAGATCGACATATGTTGGCCAGAATTCATTTAAAGTTGTAGTACTTGGAGCAATGAATGTTCGATCTGCTTGTTGTAATTCAACTTCAGCTTTTCTCTTTCTAGCTTCTCTTAACGTCCTGAAAGATTCCCACTTTTGCTTTACTTTTCCATATTTATCTGTGTAATAGTAAATTACATTGTATTTATCCTTTCGTTTTTGTATCGATGCCATCTTATTCACCACTTTCAATTTCTAATAGTTTCATCAATAACTTTTTACGGATATTTTTGTCCTCACTAAGCTGTTTGACTAAATCTACCGCATCTTTTTTATCTTTATCAGGCAATTCTTTTTTCATGGATTTCGTAAATTCTTTGTTTATCTTTACCGCTTTTTCTTTTGCGGTTAATCCACTGTAATCAAAAGAAATATTACTATGCTCATAATAATAAATATCACGATAACTTCTTCCGTCTACGTCAACTTTGTTGGAGAATGCTTTTAACCCCATTAAAGTATGTCTTGGTAATTTTAATTTATCTGTGGTTAGGCGCATATGTTTCAACATGAGCCGATCATCATAGGGGGCAATACCATGTGTAGTAAACATAAGTGATTCTGGATTTGTATCAAAATGATAAATTGAATTACAACGCTTTTTCCATTGAGACAATAATTCATATAGAGCCTCTGGAATGTGAATGAGTTCTTGTTTCTCTTTATAATAATGCACATTCACTGTTCGAGTAGACGCATCATTTGAATATTCTTGAATGATTTGTTGTTTAGGAATCAAATCAACGGAGGATCTTGCCAATCTTCGTAGACTTTTGTTTGAACGAATATAAGCGCCGCCTTTTCCTTTATAAAAATCAGACCAGGAAAGTCCAACAACATCAAAAACATTTAAGCCTGTCGCAAATATAATTTGCATAATGACATATAGTTTTTCTTCTTTACATCCTTCAAAAATTTGAAGCATGGTTTCATATGTCCAATCCGCCGATTTCTTTTTCTTTATGTGTGTAGATGGATTTGAGATATGAATCCCTATAAAAGGATTGATATCCATAATTCCTAAATGAATCGCATGATCACATGTTTCTGACAATAGTAATTTACATGAACGTATTGTTTTTGTAGATAATCCTTTTTTGGATCTTACACTTGGTGTTGCACATATTTTTTCAATTAAAGCTTGAGCATAATCCACATTCATATCTGAAATACGAACTGTTCCAAGATAATTTTGTAAATACGTATCAAAATTTTTAGATGCTTCTCGATGTTTATGAATGTGGTCAACAAAGTATGGATCATTTAACCAATCTTTCATTACATCTACAAACAAACTATCTGGAGAAAACATACATGTCTCACCATCCAATAATTCTTTTCGTTTAGCTGCATCTTCGTAGTTATCAAATAATTCCTTAATCATTTTTATTTCTTTTGTAGGTGTGACTACTTCGTAAGTGACTTGATATTTCTTTCCCAATTTTAAAATTACAGCCATCCCTCATTCCTCCTTTATTGTTGACTGTCAAACCATTGATCAAAGGATTCCTTGTTAATACGAAGTAATTTTCCAACACGAATCACTTTAAATAAGCCTTTTCTTGTTAAGTCATAGGCTGCCGTTCTTCCAATGCCTAGTATTTTCATAATTTCAGCAACGGTATATGTTTTCTTTTCGCATATAACAGGTTTCATCGCTTTGTTCCTCCTCACTATAAAATTTTTGAAATTTAAATTCTCACCTACAAATTAAAAGGAAGCAGCTGGGAAAGGACTGCTTCCATAAGGAAAGGGAACATAACCAAAGCTATTTTCTTTGGTTATGTAAACGTAAATCTAGACTGATTTTGATTTTTCGATCAATCGCCATCATATCTAATCTACCAATAGTGGCTATTTTCTTTAACAATCGACTTTTATCAATAACGCGAATCTGTTCACACATGACCATTGATTTGTATTTTAATCCAATACCATCTGGTAAAAGATGATGTGTTGGTAAATGATGCTTGGTATAAATCTTGGATGATAAACAAGCCACAATGGTTGTTGGACTATATTTATTACCACGATTGTTTTGAATAATCACAACAGGACGAACTTTTCCTTGTTCAGATCCTGATGCACCACTTAAATCTGCTAAATAAACTTCTCCTCTTTTGATTTTCATTTCGATTCACTCCTTATGTAAAACCGGGAGCAAGTCCCGGTTGATGTTTAAAAATCAAATATCTATCGTGTTTTCTATTTATCACCTGATTACCCGAAAACTAAGGAATCCTATTAGACAAGATAGTTGCTAATTATCTTTCATTGGCATCGCACCAACCCATATCACGCTTGAGCCTGTCGCTAGAAGTATCATTATCTTATATATCGTCATGGCACAATCAGCAAAATTGTTTATCAATCTAAAGTATCATCGCTCGTTAAAAACATCATCGCGCAGTAGTGAAATAGCTCGAATATATAAGTATTGTATCTAATAGTTGTTATGCTGTTTTCAAAGAGCTACTAGGAAGATATGTATATCCCCCTTCACTAGATAGTCCTTGAAATCGTCAATTATTAGCCTCTTTTTTTACATTTTTTTGAGAATTTTTCGATTCTTTTATAAACTGCGTTGGTCGTCATATGTAAATCTTCAGCAATTTCCCGTACACAATACTTGTTTTTCAACATTACAATGATTTTTTGCATGACAGGATCACACTTTTTCAAATGCTTATAAACAACGGCATCGTTTACTCCATTTAGTACATCTTCCCATGTATATTCACTTATACAATCTTCAGAAGGTTCATTTAGAAAAAATTTTACTTCAGTTGGCGATTCATTACGGTGAAAACTGCGATTTTTGTTGAAATCAAAATCATCTAGTTCTCGAAGGTACTGAATCTTCCATTCAGGAAATCCTAATAATCGTAGTAAGTTTTCTTCTTTTTCTTTTTCTTCTAAATACTTTTTCTTTTCGTAACCATAGTTATACATTTAATTATTCCTCCTTTTGTGAAGGAGAAACAATTTCCCCTTCACTTGAAAGTCCACAAAAAAGGCTTTTTTTAGCCTTGAAAGGGATAAAAAAAACAGATCAACTGTCTGAAACAGAGATCTGTACCAATTCGTTGTATTCTAAAAATCTATTCTCTTTTCAAAAACGAAAAGAGTTAGGAGGACTTCGATTCTTTACCATTAACATTATTAGAACACTGTATATGCATTGCAGCAATGGTTATATATTTATAAACTATCAATATAATTTAAAATGTTTGATAAAAATCTTCAAAAAAGTAAAGATTTCCTTCAAACTGATTACTAGAAAAGGTATAATGAATTCGTATATGCGAGGTAAACAATATGAAAGTAAGCTACAATAATTTATTTAAGCTTTTAATTGATGCGAATCTGACAAAAACAGAGTTTGCAGAAAAAATAGGATTATCATCTGGAACATTAGCTAAACTATCCAAAGGACAAGCTATTTCTATGGATAAATTGATTGATATTTGTGATTATTTCAACTGTACATTTGACGATGTTGTAGAAATTATTCCAAAAGATGAACGAGGTGAATAAGTATAATGGATATAAATACACCATATAGAACAATAACAAGAGAACAATTTCTTTTTCATGAAATGAGAATTGTTGCTAGACTTATAAAAGAAGAAAAATCAGATGAACAGATCATTCAGGAAGTTACAGATAATAATTTGTTTCAATATCCAACCGAAAGAATGATCAAAAATATTACACAAGTTTGCTTAAACCGTTTTAATAAAGCAAATAGTCAGGATTTGATCGACATTGTTGCCAACGATTCAGCTGATGCTGCCAAACAAGCATGCCTATTTTTGATGATGAATTATTACCGATTGGTATGGGAATTTATGATTACAGTTATTGGAGAAAAATACAGAACGAAAGATACTTCTTTTACAAAAGTGGACATAAATTCTTTCTTTACAAGACTTCAAGAACAGAATGACACTGTTGCTTCCTGGAGTGATGCAACAATCAGCAAGTGTAAACAAGTTTTAAAGAAGACACTGGTAGAAAATGGATATTTAGATAATTCAAGATCTGAAGTATTAAATCCAGTCCTTCTGGATTTAAGAGTAAAAGAAGCTATTGAAGATACAAACAATAAAGAAGCATTGATCGCATTTGGATGCTTGTAAGGAGGTCACAATGTCAGATATCACAGAAAGATTAGATCATTTAAAAAAGACAATTCAAGAAGATGACTTTCTTCAAGGAAAAGGTTTAAGTAATGAAGTTAACATTCGAATGTTTTGTTACAGTCCAAAAGATGAAATGGCTGTACGCAGTTTTGCGGAAAGATTAGAGCATGAGCAATTGAAATGTAATGTGCAAATTGTTGATTTATATGAAACATTCTTATCTATATGTGAAGATATGGATATTCTAGAAGGCATTTCTGAAATGGAACAGGATGATGGTAAAGAATTCTTAGAAGAACAACTTACAAACACAATAGATGCTAAGGTGTTCTCTGAAAAAATCATAAGTAACTTTTCTAGTGATAAAGATTTATTGATGATTACAGGGGTTGGAAAAGTATTTCCATTTATGCGTGTACATGCCCTGTTGAATGCTTTACAGGAAGATATGAATGACAAACCAATTGTTGTTTTGTATCCGGGAACATTTGATGGGCATTATGTTAAATTATTTAATCAATTAAAATCAAATGAATATTATCGTGCTTTTAACATGATTTAAGGGAGATCAAAGTTATGGAAATCAAGAAGATGTTTAAAGACGACATCGATCGTACAATTAATGGTGTCGTTCAGGTAGAACAGGAAAAAGAAGATGTTGTTAAACAGGAAGTTAAAGAATATGTTGTAACAACAGAGTTGAAGAAGCATTTTACAAAATTTTTTAATGAATATAGTGAATCATTTGATACACCTACCGATAATGTCGGTGTATGGATCACTGGTTTCTTTGGAAGTGGTAAATCACACTTTTTAAAGATGCTTTCTTACTTACTTGAAAATAAAGAAATTGATGGCAAGAAAACGGTTGATTATTTTGAAGAAAAATTTGATGATGAACTTTCTTTCATGAATGTTCAAAAATGTGTGCAAGTGCCAACTGAAACAATTCTTTTCAATATTGATGTAGAAGGATCCGTACAAAAAGATGATACGGCTGTACTTAGAGTATTTGCCAAAGTTTTCTATGAACATTTGGGATTCTATGGAAAAGACTTAAGACTTGCCAAACTTGAACAATATATTTCCAACCAAGGTAAGATGGATTCTTTCAAAGAAAGCTTTAAGAAAATTCGTGGTAAAGAATGGGAAGAAGCCAGAGGTACATACAATTTCTTTAAAAAAGCTGTTATTCAAGCTGTTGTTGAATGTGGTGCAATGAGCGAGGAAGATGCTACGTTATGGTTTAATGATAAAACACCTGTAGATTATTCTGTCGGTCAATTAGTGGACGAAATTAAAGCTTATGTGGATTCAAAACCAAAAGGATTTCGTTTACTATTCATGATTGATGAAGCAGGTCAATATATTGGTACAAATACAAGTATGCTTTTGAACTTACAATCTTTGATTGAAAAGTTGGGTTCTGTTTGTCGTGGTCAAGTTTGGATCGTAGCTACTGGACAAGAAGCATTGGATGAAATGATCAAAGTACGTACGGATGAATTTTCACGTATCATGGCTCGTTTTGCGATTCGTTTAAGTCTGACTTCTTCATCCGTTGGTGAAGTCATTGAAAAGCGTTTGCTGACTAAAACAGAGGAAGCGAATGAAGTCTTAGATGGTGTGTATGAAAACAATGAGAATGTATTAAATAACTTATATGCTTTTGACACAGATGTAAAGGATCTGAAAGGTTATACGTCTGAAGATGAGTTTGCCCGTATTTTCCCTTTTGTACCTTATCAATTTACGATTATGCAGAAAGTATTTAATGAAATTCGTAAGCATGGTCATGCAGGAAAACATCAGTCGAGTGGTGAAAGATCCATGTTAAATGGATTCCAGGAATCTGCACAGAATGTTGAAGATAAAAATGAACTGACACTGGTTCCAATGTACGCCTTCTATGATACGTTGCATAGTTTTCTGGATACTTCTGTTCGCTCTGTGATTGAAAGAGCAGAAAGAGCTGCCAATAATGGAGATGGATTAACTGTTGATGATGTAAATTTATTGAAGTTACTTTATTTAGTTCGTTATATTGATGATATTAAATCCAATATTGAAAACCTGACCATTTTAATGGCGGATTCTATTACCGTAGACAAGATTGTTTTAAGACAACAGGTAGAAGATTCTTTAAATCGTCTTCAGAAACAGAATTATATTGCACGTAATGGAGATATCTACCAGTTCTTAACAGATGAAGAACAGGATATCGCACGTGAAATCAGCAATCAGAATATCGATGCATCTGCTGTAATTAGTCAGGTATGTAAAACGATTTTTGATGATATTTATACAACAAAGAAATATAGATATTCGAAGAATGATTATAATTTGGACTTTGATTTCGATAAAACAGTAGACAGTCAAAATCATGGGAATACAACCGGTGGAATGAAACTTCGATTTGTGACCGAAGCTTTTGATGATGCCAGTGATTTGAAATTGATTGCTGATTCAAAAGGATATGAGGCAATTTGTAAATTATCGGATGAGTATTCTGTATTCAATGATATTGAAAATGCATTAAAGATTGATAAATTCATTAAGCAAAAGAATGTCAATCAGTTGCCGGAATCCATTCAGACAATTATCACAAATAAACAAAAAGAAGCACGTCGATTATTGTCTGAAGCAAAAAATAAGATCAGCGATGCGATTATCAAAGGTAAGTTCTATATCGATGGTGAAATAATGTCTATTCCTGGTACTTCTGCAAAGACAGTACTAGATAAAGCACTAGAAACATTGGTAGAACATACTTATTCTGGGATTACGTTAATTGATACGCCTGTTAATACAGATGCAGATATTCGAAATATTTTAAGTGGTAAATCTGTTAGCTTAGATGGAATGGAACCGGATAAAGGTGCCATGGAAGAAGTTTATAGATACTTAGAAAAACAGGCTGCAGCTAAAATGCCTACCTCTATGGCCGATATTCAATCTCGTTATCAGAATATTCCATATGGTTGGAAAGAAATTGATATTGCCTCTGTCATCGCAAGATTGATCCAGGCACAGAAAATCACAATCAAACATTCTGGAGAAACCATTCAACCAAATGATTACCGTTTAGTTGATTTCTTACGTAAAAAATCAGAAACAGGATTTACACAGGTCTCTATTCGTGAAACGATTCCTGCTCAGAAGATGAAAACGGTTCGAGATATCTTAAAAGAATATTTTGAAGTTATGGATGTTCCTAGTGATGAAGATGGATTAGTCGCATTTATCACAAAAGAATTCAATACCGAAAGATTCAATCTTGAAGATATGGATAAGAAGAACAATATGGTAATGCATCCGGGTTCTCATGAAATCAAGGAAGCTTTAAAATACATTAACAAAGTTCTTTTAGCTCAAAACGATAATATTGCTCTAGTTAATACAATCTGTGATTTAGAAGATGACCTATTGGATACAAAGGATGATATGATCAATGTTAAAAACTTCTATCAGTCACAAATCAAACTTTACGATAATGCATTAAATTTAAAACACGATGTCATGGATTATGAAAAGGATTATTTGTACGAAATTCCAGCTATTAAAGATGCGATTGAAAGAATCAATGATATTACTAAGATTTCAAATAATTTCAAATATAATCGTATTCCAGAATTGAATGATTGTATTTCCACTATCCAGGATGAAAGAAATAAAGTTATTGATGCAAAGAAGGCTGAATGTAATGATTTAGTTGATTCTTGTTTAAATGAAGTGCATTTAAAGGCTGACAATGAAGAAAAAATAAAAGCAGAATTAAATAATGCAATCCATCAGTTTGATTCCAGAAAACAGGAAATCAGTCGTTTAAATAGCCTGGTACAATTAGATGCCAAGCAGAATACAATTACTGCTTTAAAAGACAATATTATAGATAAGATGGATCGTATCTTAAATACAGATGAGGATATTCATGTTGATCCTGTACAGCCAGTAAAACCTGTGAAACCTAAAAAGGTACGTCAGGTTCAACGTGCAGTTGTATTTAACCAGGCTAATTTATCAAGTAAAGAAGATATTGATCGTTATGTTCAAAATATAAAAAATAAATTATTGAGTTATCTTACAGATGATGATGATGAAATACAAATCAAGTAGGAAGGAGACGGATTATGAATAAAAATGCGATTAAGAATTATGCTGTATGGGCACGTACTGAATTAATGAAACAGGTTGCGCAGAAAGCATATGAATATGATGTTACAGAATCTAGCCTTCCTGGCTACAATACAGACAACGTAAATGGCAGACTTCTTACAGGTGATGAAAAGAAGCAATTAAATGAATTGATCACTGAAGTAAAAAAGAATGGATATGAACATGTCATTGAAGAAGTGGCTTATACATGGTTTAACCGTTTTATTGCCCTTCGTTATATGGAAGTAAATAACTATCTTCCACAAAGAATCAGAGTTTTTACTAATGACAACAATGAATTCAAACCAGATTTATTAACAGATGCGATTCATGTTGAATTAGATGGTTTAGATAAACAGAAAGTATTTGATTATATTGAAGAAAACAAGCAAGAAGAATTATATAAATATCTATTACTGACTTTATGTAATGACATGAATCAGTATCTTCCAGATATGTTTACTTCTATCAAAGACTATAAGACGTTATTATTCCCAGATAATCTATTAAAAGAAGACAGTGTATTAGCTAAGTTAATAACGGATATTGATGAAGACAGTTGGACGGATCAGGTTCAGATTATTGGCTGGTTATACCAATACTATAATTCTGAATTAAAAGATATCGTCATGAAAAAGAAGAGTTATACAAAGGACGATATTCCAGCTGCTACACAGTTGTTTACACCTGACTGGATCGTTCGTTACATGACAGAAAACTCTTTGGGAAGATTATGGTTAGATGGACATCCAAATTTTGATCACTCAAATTGGAAATATTATCTTGAAGAAGCTGAGCAAGAACCTGAAGTTATTGCACAATTAAATAAGATCAAAAAAGAACATGCGAAGCTAAAGCCAGAAGACATTAAAGTGATTGATCCATGTATGGGATCAGGACATATTTTAGTGTACGCGTTTGATGTATTGATGGATATCTATAGGGATGCAGGTTATTCAGATCGAGATGCAGCAAAGTCTATCCTTGAAAATAACTTATATGGATTAGAAATTGATGAACGTGCCTACCATCTTGCTTATTTTGCGTTAATGATGAAAGCAAGATTCTACAACAGAAGAATATTGAATAAAGAAACTAAGTTTAATCTTGTAGAAATCAGAGAACCAGTAGCATCATTAAAACCAGAATTTGAAGAATATTTAAACAAATATACGGATCTAGCACATTACTTGGTAAATCTTTTCCAAGATGCCAAAGAATTTGGATCTATATTGAATCTGGATTGTACAGTAGAACAATTAAATAATCTGAAAGATAAATTGAATGAATTAAATGAAAATTCAATCAACAAGGATTTAGTAACACAATCAGAAATCAGTGAATTGAATGATTTACTAAAACCATTGGTCAAACAAGCAAAACTATCAGTTCAAAAATATGATGTGGTTATTACAAACCCGCCTTACATGGTACCTTCTCCAAAACAGAAGTCATATGTACAAAAGAATTATCCTGATTCTAAATCAGATCTTTTTGCGGTATTCATTGAAAAGTGTAACTTCCTAACAAAGAAAAACGCATATCAAGCGATGATTACAATGCATTCTTGGATGTTCTTATCCAGTTTTGAAAAGTTGAGAAATAAATTGTTAATCAATAACACAATCATCAATATGGCTCATTTAGGAGCAAGAGCCTTTGAAGATATTGGCGGAGAAGTTGTACAGACAACATCATTTATTCTTGAAAATGTTCATGTAAGAGATTACCAGTCAAGCTATAAGAGACTGGTTGACTATAATTCACAAGATGGAAAAGAAAATGAATACTTAAGTGAAAAAAACCTTTATGTATCATCTTCAGAGAACTTTAGCAAAATTCCTGGGAGCCCGATTGCATATTGGGTGAGTGACGCATTTGTGTCCAATTTTGGTAAAACAAGGCGTATAGGAGAAACAAGGAAGGGAATGGTAACAGCAGATAATCCGCGATTTATTCGTACATGGTATGAGATAAATGGAAAGAAGATTGGATTGAATATAAAGACCAGGGAGCAGGCAAAGGCCTCGCATAGAAAATGGTTTCCATACGTAAAGGGCGGAGAATTTAGAAAATGGTATGGAAATCACGATTGGGTAGTTAATTGGGAGAATGATGGATTCGAACTTTTAAATATGAAAAAGGAAGGGTATAAGGTCGGTTCAACAAATCAAAACCTTTCTTTCATTTTTAGAGGAGCAGTATGTTGGACAAAAATATCCTCAAGTTTTTCAGCAAGGCTGGTTCCAGAAGGTTTTTTAATGGATGACGCGAGCCCATTTATGGCTCCATTTGTGAAAGAATCTTACTATTTTTGTCTTGGATTGTATAACTCTGTAGTTTGTCAGGAGTACCTAAATATAATGAATCCAACAATGAATTTTAGCCCTGGAACAGTTTCTAATATTCCATATGTCGATTGTGGGACTTTTAGTGAAATAATTAGTCAAAAAGTTGGTGAGTGTGTTTCGCTCTCTGAGCGTGATTGGGATTCTTTTGAAACATCCTGGGATTTTACTGTCCATCCATTAGTAAAGAAACATTTAAATACTATTAACGAAGCGTATTCCTTATGGAAGAATGAATGTAATAATAGATTCCATAAGTTAAAAGCTAATGAAGAAGAATTGAATAAGATTTTTATTAATATTTATGGATTACAGAATGAATTAACATTTGGTGTAGAAGATAAAGATGTAACTGTTCATTTTGTTTCAGATACTAAAGAAGATATTCCTGAGTCAATGAAAGGTTCTAACTATATTCGTACAAAACAAGATGAAATCAAGTCTTTTATCTCTTATGCAGTAGGATGTATGTTTGGTCGTTATTCTTTAGATAAAGATGGTTTAGTTTTTGCTGGTGGAAATTTTGATGAAACGTATTGGAAATATAAAGGAGAAGCACCATTAAATTTAGATGGAAGTTTACCATCTGGAGATGCATATGCAGGAGTCAGTTTAGCTAAACTACATTATGCTGCAATAAGAGATAACGACGATTATAATAATGCAACAAAATTGAAATATGAACCAGATATAGATGACATCATTCCTGTTTGTGATGAAGAATATTTTGAAGATGACATAGTGAGTCGATTTGTAGAGTTTGTTAAATGTGCATATGGAGAAGAGACTCTTGAAGAAAATTTGAAATTTATTGCGAATGCATTGGGTGGTAGAGGTGTATCAAGAGAAGTTCTACGTAATTATTTCCTGAATGATTTCTTTAAGGATCATTGCAATACATATCAGGTAACTGGTTCTGGTAAGCGTCCTATTTACTGGTTATTTGATAGTGGTAAAAAGAATGGATTTAAAGCTTTAGTTTATATTCATAGATATGCTCCGGATTTAATTGCAAGAATGAGAACTGGATATATACACCCTCAACAGGCTCGTTATAGAACACAGGTAGAATTGTTACAGAGTCAAATTGATGATGCTTCTAGTACGAGTGAAAGGGTTAAATTATCTAAACAATTAAAGAAGATTAATGAACAATTATTAGAATTGAATAAGTATGAAGAAGTTGTTCATCACTGGGCAGATAAGATGGAACCAATGGATTTGGATGATGGGGTAAAAGCGAATTATGCTAAATTCCAAGAATTGTTGGCACAGATAAAATAATGAATTCAAATACGATTAAGAGTCAGCATGTTGTTCCTAGAGCCTATTTGAAATTGTTTGAAAATTCTAATAATCGTGTTTTTGCTTATAACTGGAGAAGCAATTTATATGCTGAGAAGATAATTGAAAAAGTTTGTGAACATAATTATACGTACGAAGTATCTAATAATGATGTCGATAATGTATTGGAAATTGCATTATCCAAATTAGAAACAAAGTTTATGCCATCAATTCATAAAATACTTGATCATGTAGATAAAGGAACGCTAAATAGGAGTTGTATTGATTCAGAAATTTGTTACAAGTACATAATGTTGCAGTATATGCGTTCTGATTCAGGTCGTATATTAATGGGAAGAGCAATGTCTAAATTAACTCCTTTAAATCATCACATTAGTTTAGATGAAATAGCACAAAATAAAGATATGAATCAAATTTTTAATACCAGATTTAAAAATGAGAAAGAATTAGAAAGAACATTGAACCTATTTTACTATCATGATCATCCTTTAATTAAAGTAGGAGTGAGTAAAGAAAGAAAATTTTTAACATCTGATAATCCAGTGATTGCATTATATCTACCTAATGACGGTTTAGTGTTAAAATTGATTTTGCCCATATCGCCTAGAGTCTGTTTATATTGTGCAAGTTTAGATTTTGAGAGGATTTATCAAAATGAACAAGAATCTTTTCCGTATGAAATAAATAAAGATTTAGCAATTAAATATAATCAATCAATTATAAATGTATCGAACTATTGGATTATTTCACAAGATAGGTTTGATATTATTGATTGGAATTCTATATATAATCGTAGAATAAAATAAAACTAAGGAAAAATAACTTAATACAAATAAGTTTCTTACATCAAAAAGTATAAATATTAAACGTATAGTAACTAGATAAACTATCATGAGCGAAAGAGGTGAAGAAATGAATACAGATAATGAATTATTAATAAAATTAGATGTTTTGATTTCCAATTGGGAGGATGAGACAGTTGAGTTTAAAGAAGCCAATAATGATTATGATAAAGATAAAATTGGTAGATATTTTTCTGCTCTTTCTAATGAAGCAAATTTAAGAAATGTACAATGCGGATGGTTGATTTTTGGTATTAAAGAAAAAGGTAAAAAGATAGTTGGAACCAATTACAGAGAGAAAAAAGGTCTTGATACGTTAAAACATGAAATTTCATTGCAAACAACGGGTGGCATTTCATTTGTTGAAATTTATGAAGTTGAAAAAGAAGGTAAAAGAATAATTATGTTTCAGATACCTGCTGCAACAGCGGGTATTCCTACAGGTTGGAAAGACCAATATTATGCTAGGGAAGGAGATTCTCTAGTTCCACTATCATTAGAAAAAATGGATCGTATTCGTCAACAGAGTAATCGAGATTGGTCAAAATTGTTTGTAAAGGGTGCAACAATTCAGCATCTAAATAAAGATGCAATTAGCTTAGCTAGAAACAACTATAAGGAGAAGATGCAAAAGCCACATATTTCTCAAGAAATTGATTCTATGAGTGATGAAGAATTTCTGTCGAAAATGAAACTTATACAGAATGGTCGTATTACAAATGCTTGTATGCTGTTACTAGGGAATGAAGATTATGATTACTTATTTGATTACACGCCTGAAGCAGCATGGAGACTATATGATTCTAAAAGTAACATTAAAGATTATGAAATCTTCAAAATTCCATTTATTACATTGAGTGATCGTATTTTTTCTCGAATTCGCAATTTAACATATCGGTATATGCCGAATCAATTAACCTTGTTTCCTTTAGAAACGAAACAATATGACATGTGGCTTTTAAGAGAGCTTATGAATAATTGTATTGCTCATTCTAACTATGCATTAGGAGGAAGAATTAATGTGGATGAAGAAGAGGATGAAATCACCTTAAGAAATCCTGGTTCTTTTCTACCTGGCAGTATTGAAGTGGCTCTCCAAAAAAATTACACACCTCCATTTTATCGAAATCAGTTGTTAGCTGAAACAATGATGAAATTCAATATGATTGATACACAATCTATGGGAATACGTAAAGTATATAAGATCCAACAAGAAAAATATTTCCCCATGCCTGATTACAATTTGTCGGTAGGTAATCAAGTTGGAGTTACTGTATATGGTAAAGTATTGGATGAAAACTATACGAAACTATTATTTGAACATTCGGAATTTGATATTCAAACTGTCTTTTTAATCGATCAAGTCCAAAAGCATCATACAATAACAGATGAACAAGTTAAATATTTAAGAAAATTACAGGTTGTTGAAGGAAGAATGCCAAATATCTATCTTTCTGCTGATATCTCAAAGACTTTAGAAAAGAAAGAACAATACGTAAAAAATAAAGGGTTTGATGATGAATATTATCGGAATCTAATTGTTAAATATCTCCAAGAATATGAGTCTGGAACAAGAAAAAATTTCAGAATTCTTTTAATAGATAAATTGCCAGATAATCTTGATGAAAAACAAAAAGAGAACAAAATTCGAAATTTATTATATTTCCTGCAGAAAAAAGGAATTATCGAGTGTGCTGAAAGAAAATCTAAAAATTCTATTTGGAAGCTGAAAGGTAAAGATTGATTTTATAAATTTGACTAAATTATATATTAAAAAAATCTAGTCAAAAGATTAGAGAAATTCATCTAAATAAAATTTTTAAAACATGAAAAAAGGCATATATAAAAGGAAATTTATGACTTTAGATTTGACTAAATGGAATTATTAAAAAAAATTAGTCGAATATTTAGTCAAATCTTAGTCGAAATATAGGAGGTTCGGTATGGCTATCGAAGATATAAAAAAAGAATTGGAACAAAGGTTTGCTGAACCTTTAGATGAGTTTTATAAAAGAAGGATCATATTCTGGAATGATGAAGATGGTGAATTCCTGGATGAAGTAAGAACTTTATCTTTATCCAATGCCAAGGTATTGGTATTGGAAGAAGGAAGTTTGTTTTCTTCTAAGAAATTATTATCCAGTGATGATTTAACATCTAATTATCTTGTCTATAATTCAATTCATGTGGATCCAGAACATGACTGGTTTTTAGATATCAAACTGTATAGTGATGAATATCGTGCGGATAAGACTTCTCGTCTGATGCAGGAAATGCAGATAGTAAATACAGTTGAGTTACGCAATGCGGTAAAAGAGTTTAAAGGATTCTTTAATGCGGCCAGTCGAAGAAAAATGATTGTTTCTTTTGATGGAACAATCGATAAAAAAACAACTTTGTATATGTCTATCCTTTCTGCTATCTGTGGTGTAAAAGAAAGAAAACCAGAAGCTATTATTAAAGCTGTGATTTCAGCAGGATCTGATCTGGAAAATCCTATCAAGATGGATCTTTTAAAATACAGTGCATCGAATTTGTTCTGGTCATTGGTGCATAGTACAACTGGGTTTAATAGTTCTGAAAAGATAGATGATCTGACTAACCATGTTGTATTAAGTGCCATTTCAAGAACGATGTCCAGTGATGTTTTAAGTGGATTGGAAACAAAATATTCGGATATTCACAGTGGATTTTGTTATGATTTGATCTTTAACTGGATTCATGGTGAAGATAAAAATTCCTTCAGAAGTATTGCAGATTATGTGACAGGTAATTTATCACTGTTGGATCGTTTCAATTCGTTTGAAATCAAAGATTTGGTGGAAACAGATGTATTACCTGTTATTGATGAAGTCATTCTTTCTAAATTGATGTATGCCATTATGAATAAAACGATATCCAGTGATTCTATTATTCGTATCGTTGAAAAACGTAGAACTTCAGCATGGTATGAAGACTATACCTATTTCTATGAAGGTATCTACCAGGTTGCACTTATGAATCAGTTCTATGAATCTTATTTGAATAGTTTCCATCATGTAGAAGCCAAAGATATGTGGAAAGCTTATACTAGTGATTATTATCAGATGGATACATTCTATAGAAATTTCCATATTGCATTCTCTACTTGTTTACAGACACTGCATCCTTCTTTAGACGATGCATTCAAAGATCTAGCCGATTATGGTGAAAAGGAATACAAGAACTGGTATCTGGATCAATTATCTTCTAACTGGAATAAAGTGATTGAAACTGATTTAGGAAGTACTGGAAAAATAAGCGGACTTGCTCAACAGACAGATTTTTATCGGGATGTTGTAAAAAACATAGATGGAAAAGTATTTGTCATTATATCGGATGCGATGCGTTACGATGTAGCGCATTCATTGGCTAAACAATTAGAGATTGAAACAAAGGCAGATGTTGAAATAAGTGCTCAACAAGGTATCTACCCTACAATTACAAAGTATGGTATGGCAGCTTTGTTACCACATAAAACATTAGAAGTTGTTGAAAACAATGGTACAACAAAGGTACTTGTAGACGGTCATTCAAGTGAAATGAGTGATCGTGATGGTATTTTAAAGTCTTACAGTGAAAACAGTATGGCTTTAAGATATAAAGATATCATTTCCATGAAACGAGATGACAGACGTGCAGTTGTTAAAGGCAAAGACATCATTTACATCTATCATGATACGATTGATGCTTCGAGTCATAACGATGAAAGTTCTGTATTTGATGCCTGTGATAAAGCAATCAATGAAATCAAGAATCTGGTGAATGTGATTTGTAATGAGCTTCAGGGTCTGAATGTCATCATTACATCTGATCATGGATTCTTATATACATACAAGGAATTAACGGAATCTGATATGATGGAACGCTCTTCTTTCAAGAAAGATATCATCGAGCAGGGCCGTCGTTATGTTCTTACAGATAATTCTGCAAATCCTGACTTCTTAATGTCGGTAAAAGGAATCTATAATGATTCAGACATGCTTGGATTTGCCCCTAGAGAAAATATACGTGTGAAAGGTGTCGGTGGAAGTAAGTTTGTCCATGGCGGTATCAGTTTACAGGAAATGTGTGTACCGGTCATTACATATAAGTATCTGAGATCTGGATATAAGGCATATAGAATCAATAAAGATAAGTATGATGCAAAACCTGTAACGATAGCATTGTTATCTTCAAACCGTAAGATCAGCAATATGATTTTTAATCTGAGTTTCTATCAGAAAGAACCAGTAAAAGATAATTATGTAGCATGTACATATATTGCTTATATTACAGATTCTGTTGGTAATGAAGTCAGTGACAAACAAAAGATTATTGCGGATAAAACAAGTACGATTGCAAAAGATAGAGAGTTTAAATGTACATTTAACTTGAAATCTCAGAAATTCAGTAATACAGAAACATATTATCTTGTGACTGTAGATGAAGAGGGAAAACAAATTCCAATCAAAGAAGAAATGCAAATTGATATTGCGATGGCAATTGATGAATTTGATTTCTTTAGCTAGTTATAAGGGCGTTATGCCCTTTCTATGGAGTGTTTGGTAAATTTAGTTAGGTTCAAATCCTAACCATTCCTAATAAATATAATCATTTTATGAAAAGAACGGAGGACTAGTATATGTATTTTGACACGTTAAATAATGAACAACAGGTGTCTTATCTAATTAAGCCTATAATCGAGGTTCTGCAAGAGGCTGGAGGTCAATTAGAACGTTCTGAGATAAGAGATAGAATTAGTGAAAAAGATGAGCATATTGCTGAATTTGAACAGAAAATTTATACATCTAGTAAGTCTGGTAATCAATATAAGAGATTTGATTTTAAATTCAATTTTGCACTAAAGGAATTAAACTATGTTGGCTTCTTAATGTATGAAAAGTATAAACCTCTTGTTACTTTAACAGAAAAAGGTTTTGCTGTAGATTTAGATCATTTTGATGTTGAAACAGAGGTGCGCGAAAAGGCAGCGATTTATTGGGAAGAGAATTCCGCAAAAAATAAAGATAAAAAAGTACAAAAAGACGAGATAATTAATGAAGATATTGAAGAGGAAAGTAAATCTAGTGAGGATGATGTTCTAGATGATGTAAAGATTAAACTTCAAAGTGCCATTGCTAATATGTCACCAAAGAAATTTGAACAGTTTTCTCGTGCATTGCTTACAAAAATGGGGGTCCAGTTCACAGATAAGGGAGTACAAATTTCAAATGATGGTGGTATTGACGGCTATGGGTATCATACAGACGATGATGATTTCAGAACAACTCGTGTTGTGATTCAATGTAAAAGATATAATTCTGGTGCAGTGAGTGAGCCAGAGATTAACCAATTCTTAGGCGCTATGAACAAATTTCAAGCTGATTATGGTGTATTTATAACAAATAGTAGATTTACGAATGCTGCTAGAATTGCAGCAAGAGAAGGAACTCCAATTACATTAATTGATGGAAATGATCTTATTCGATTGATAATAAGGTATGAATTATTTATAACTCCGGTTACTACCTATGTGTTAGATGATTTTTATAGTGAGAATTAATTGTGAAACAAAATAATGATTAGGAGGTTTTTATGGCAGATAGAGAGCTAACTATATAAAATTCAAGTAGTTTTTTTATGAAATAGTTTGAAAATA
>ERZ1034920.165-NODE-165-length-53877-cov-189.023466_pt1 | contig 53877 bp, 88 predicted proteins | sample MGYA00520688_ERZ1034920 | MGnify/ENA primary metagenome ERZ1034920 (study PRJEB33766, sample SAMN09781785) | gut metagenome | biome: gut microbiome | host: Homo sapiens | place: Madagascar | study: EMG produced TPA metagenomics assembly of the PRJNA485056 data... | reverse complement strand
TCCGCACAGATAGGTTCAAGTGGAGATTCCGCACAGATAGGTTCAAGTGGAGATTCCGCAAAGATAACATCCGAGGGTAAAGATTCAGTTGTTATGGCAGCAGGTTATAATTCGATAGCAAGAGCAAAAATCGGTAGCTGGATAACATTAGCTGAATGGGTAAAAACTGACATTGCAGATGAAAAAGGAAATTACATATGGAAACCTAAGTATGTAAAAACAGAATATGTAGACGGAGAACATATCAAAGAAGATACATTCTATAAGTTAGTTGATGGCGAATTTAAAGAAATAGAAAGTGAGGAATGATTATGGCAGAGAATACAGCAGTTGCAGAAACAAAAGAAGCTGAAAGTAGAGAGCTTGTAGCAAAAGATTTTACAGAGGGAATGGTTGTTAAAATTAAGCAGAAAGAGAAATTTGGCTTAACATTCCCTAAAGATTATAACTATACAAACGAGCTTATGTCGGCAATGCTGATATTACAGGACACAGTAGATATGAATAAGAAGCCTGTATTGCAGAGCTGCACAAGGGCTAGTATTGAAAACGCACTTGTAGAAATGGTTACAAGCGGCTTATCAATGCAGAAGAAGCAGTGCTATCCGGTTGCCTATGGCGGTAAGCTGCAGTGCCAGAAATCTGTATATGGAAACACTTGCATTGCTAGGAGATACGGACTTAAAGACATAACAGCAGAGGTTATCTATGAGGGCGATACATTCGAGTATGAAATTGTTAATGGCAAGAAAAAGGTCATCACTCACAATCAGGACTTTGAGAATATCGACAACGATAAGGTCAAGGGTGCTTACGCAATAGCCACTATGGATGACGGAAGCATTCTCACAGAAGTTATGAACATTAAACAGATAAAGCAGGCTTGGAAACAGGGATATGGCTATAAAGAGAACGGAAATGGAACGCACCAGAAATTTACAGACCAGATGGCTATGAAAACAGTTAAGAACAGACTGTTAAAGCAGATTAACAATACTTATGGCTCTTTCTATGACGGAAATTACGATAATGAGGAAGAATTGCCTAGTTATGATGAACGTATGCAGGCTGATGTTGATTACGATATTAAACAGAATGCTAACAGCGTAGATTTTGTTGAGGGCGATATTGTTGATGACGTAGTTGAAGATACAGCCACAGAAACAACCGAAGAACAGGCAGACAGCACATTACCGCCATTTATGCAGGCAGAATAGGAGATTGAATATGACAGTATATGAGTTAATACAGGAATTAAGTCAGCACAATGCAGATACAGAAGTTAAGTTTCACTGTGAAGCCGAATATGATACTGATGTTGAAGCAGAATTTGACAGAGAGAACGAAAACAACACACAGGAAGTGACAGTTACAGCAAGTTTTGATGATGATGTGGATTTTGATGATATTGACGATTGTGAGCCGGGAAGTAAAAGGGACTGGAACAGCAGACCACATATAGTAATTAACTTATCATATTAAGAGGGTGCTTATGAAGAGCGCAAGTTTAGAGCAGATGATAACGGACATGAACAACGGTGTGCATGACTTGACTTGCAATGGGGAATGTACTCAATGCGGTAATTGTTGCAGTAACTTACTTCCTATGACAGAAGATGAAATTGCAACAATCCACAAGTACATCAAAAAACATCATATCAAGGAACGCAGGCACAATTATCCGACAGCTACACCAACAATGGATATGACTTGCCCATTCCTTAACGATGATAAGTCAAAAGAAAAGTGCGAGATTTATTCAGCCAGACCAAGGATTTGCAGAGAGTTTATCTGCTGTCCGAGCAAAAGACCACCGATTGACGATTGGGGTTATAAATTAAAGTGTAAGGCAGTTGATGTCAGAAAGGAGTTTTACGGATGAGAGTAATTTCACAGGATGGAACAATGGATTTTCCGTATGAAATAAGCACGATTTTCAGTTACCCAAGAACTGAAAATGCCATAGCAATACAACCTGCTGGAGATAGTGAGATTTCAATAATCGGTAGATATTCAAACAAAGAAAAGGCAGTTAAGGCTATGGAAATGTTAAGGAAAGCGTATGAAGATAATAAGTTTTATCATTATATGTCTGCCACAGATACCTTTGAAAAAGCTGTGTCTTATTTAAGCAATGAAAAGTTCAAAGAGGTAACAGCAGAGTATTTTCAGTTTCCACAGGACGATGAAATCGAGGCGTGAGTATGGCAAAGCATACAATGCAGGAATTATACCAATGGCAGGCATTACCACTGAATATCAAAGTCAGAATGACAGCCGAAAGAATAAGAAACTGGGTAAATGAATTTGGCGAAGATGGTGTGTATCTGTCATTTAGCGGTGGCAAGGATAGCACAGTTTTAGGACACATAATTAGAGAGGTTTGCGGATATAAAAATATCCCTTTTGTATTTGTTGATGTACCGACACAATATCCAGAGTTGAAACAGTTTGCCAAGACTTTTGACAACCTTGTGATTTTAAAACCCAAGATTTCATTTGCAGAAGTTTGTGAAAAGTATGGATTTCCAATGATTAGCAAGGAAGTGTCAAACTGCGTAAGTGGTGCAAGAAAATATGTTAAATACCTTGACAGTCAAAAATCTGACAACACAATCTTGACAGACAGACAGACAGACAGTTCCGTATGCTTGCTATATGGCAGACCTGTTAGGAATAGACAGGAGAGTAAACAAAGGCAATGCAGATTATCAAAGTTTGAAGATGGGAGTTATCCCTAGCGGTTCAAAACGCCGTTTAGATAGATTGAATGGGGTTTTGCTTGATAACAATGGTGAAAAGTCACAGTTTAATATGGAGAAATATAAATTTACCCTTGACGCGCCATTCGATATCAGTGACAAGTGTTGTGATTATCTCAAGAAAGAACCAGCACACGAGTATGAAAAGAAAACAAGAAGAAAGCCAATCTTAGCAACTATGGCGACAGAAAGTAAGGTAAGGACACAAAAATGGCTACAAGAGGGGTGCAATGCATTTGATTGTAAAAGACCACATAGCAAACCTATGTCATTTTGGACGGAGCAAGATGTGTTACTTTACATCAAAGAAAACAATCTGCCGATATGTTCTGTTTACGGCGAAATAGTCACGGATTATGAAGCTATGGGGCAATGTGAGAATCAGATGTCATTTGCGGATTTTGGAATTTTTGATAATGAAAGACCATTACTGAAAACCACAGGATGTCAGAGGACAGGTTGCGTATTATGTGGATTTGGCTGTCACTTGGAAAAGGAAAGCAGATTTTTAAGGCTGAAGGAAACACACCCTAAATTTCATAATCTGCTTTATGTCTTGAAAAATAATGGTGTGACATACGCAGAAGCTATTGATTGGGTAAACGAACACGGAAATATGAATATTAAGTATTAGGAACTGGAAATATTTCGGTTCCCGGAAGATGACGAGGTGGAAGCATGACTCTTAAAGAACGGGTAATAGTAGAAGCTTACACAGGTTACTGTATGACAACCGGAGATGAAAGAAACGAGTTTTATAAATACATAGCAGATGTTATGGGAAGACCAGTTTTTTCTCACGAACTAGCAGTTGAAGAAATTCTAAGTGAACTGCACGATAAAGTTAAACCGGATTTTATCAGGCTTTGCAGAGGAGAGGATGTAGAAGCATGATTTTAAAAACTGTAGAGAGTGGAAGCTCTGGTAATTGCTATTTGCTCATTGCAAGCAGCGGAGAAACACTTATCCTTGATTGTGGAATACCGATTAAGGAGATTAAAAAAGGCTTGAATTGGAACATTAAAGATGTTGTGGGTGTGTTATGCACCCACCAGCACCTAGACCACAGCAAGTCGGTTAAAGAGTTTATTAATATGGGTATTCCTGTATGCAGACCATATGAAGCCTTACTTATGAACCAGTTTTTAGCAAATTCTTATTTTACTGTGAGGGCATTTGACCTCACAACAGTAGATGGCAGATGGACACACACAAATGCAGATGGTAGCGAGTGTCCTTGCTATGGATTTTTGATTACACATCCAGAGATGGGGAAAATGCTTTATATTACCGACACAGAGCTGATTAAGTGGCGATTTAAGGATATTAACCACATTCTCTTAGGTGTGAACTATGACAAAGATTTAATTGACAGGGATAACACAGGAAAAGCCAATCACGTATTCAGAGGTCACTTATCCATTGACACGGCTTGCGATTTCGTTAAAGCAAATTATTCGGATAGCTTGCAGAATGTCATAATGTGCCACCTATCGGCAGAAAATGCTGATAGAGATAGTTTTATCGAGAAGATGAAAAAAGTTGCTTGTGGGGCAAATGTGGATGTTGCAGAGCGTGGCAAAGAATGGATTTTAAGGAAAGGAGATGAATGTCCGTTTTGATTAGTTGGGATATAGCTACAAAGTTAATGAATTGTTTTCCTAATAGCGTTATAAATCATAACGCAGAGTTTATAGCACATATTAGAAGCAATACATATTTCGGATTAAAAGATTGTGAAAATGAAACAGATGTAAAGTGTAAAGTTTTGGAATGGTTATCAAGACCTGCACACAAGACGGAACCATATAATGCCAAGCGGAGCAATGATATATTTCACAGATTTATACTTGGCGGCGTAAATCAGTTTTTGGAAACAGATTTTACCGAGAAAGATATGGAGCAGATTTATACATATCTCGGAAATAGGTGCAATCATGCCAAAACATTGAAGTTTATTGAAAGTGGGTATGATATGTCGGTTTTGAAAGATTAAAAAATCCTAGTGAGTGTCCGTTTTAGAAAGGAGATTATATGAGTTGTAGTAGTTTATATGGAATTAAAGCTGATTATACAGGCGAAATACTTTGTGAGTATAAAAATTCTTGGTGGTTTAGTCCTGTTGTATGGAGTGTACTTTCGGACAAGACACTTCCTAAAGTTATGGGATATATTCAAAATGTTATTGGAATGCACGGTGCAGATGTTTGGAAGAAAATAAATACAAAAATGAACAATTCCACAAATACATCAGACCGAATTTGCTGGGAATTAAGCAATCAGCAGATTTTCTTTACAAAAGACAAAGATTGTATTGCTTACAATATCCACAAATTTGTTGAGCAGAATAAGGGCTATGATAAATCTGGCGAGGATAATTTATCAGCGTTAGAAAGAGAACATATTATTGAAAGATTTAACGAAATTGCAGATAACATATCCGCTTTAGACGAGAAAGAATATCCTTATTTTGTTTTTAAGAATACTTCTGTTGATGATAATGTGGAATCTTGGTTCAGTGTTTATGATAAAGAAACAGATGATTATGTTGATAAATCAATAAAAGATTGGGATAAGTTCTTAGCGGAATTTGTAATTATTGAAAATGAACAAATCAAGAATTTCATTTCAAATAGAGACTTTCAATATTAAATTTCGAGGTACAGTGGCAGAAAGGAGCAGTAATGGAGAGATTAACAAGAAGAAGTTCTAATGGAACAGGTGTATATGCTACACCTAGTGGAGAACCTGTAGAATGGGAAAATAATCGTCATAATGTATTACAGAAATTGGCAGATTATGAGGATTTAGAGGAACAGGGCAGACTTGTCAAGTTGCCTTGTAAGGTGGGAGATATAGTATATGTTGTTACTCCTGGTTGCAAAACGGTAAAAGAATGTAAAGTTATAACCGTGAATTATAGCAATACGGCAACTAGTGGAAATGTATTTTATATAGAGACATTACCTACTACTGGGTCAAGGGCGGTTATAGGTTTTTATAACAAAGAAATTGGCAAGACAGTATTCCTCACAAAATCTGAAGCCGAAGCAAAGCTGAAAGAATTGAGAGGTGGCAATGAGTAAAAGAAAAACAATACCTAAAAAAGTGAGACAATCTGTATATCTCATGTATAACGGACATTGTGCTTACTGTGGCACAGAAATAGCTTACAAAGATATGCAGGTAGACCATGCAACACCGCTTAGGATAGGTGGAGCAGACGACATTTCAAATTACATGCCAGCTTGTAGGAGCTGCAACCACTATAAAGCCACTTTAGATGTCGAGGGATTTCGAAAGTATCTTTTAGAAATACATAAAAGGCTTATGCGTGACAGCATACCTTACCAAGTGGCGGAGCGGTTTGGAATCGTTAAGTATGTGTCTGACGATGTAAAATTCTATTTCGAAGAATTGAGAGGTGGAGAAAATGTGTAGTATTAAACAAATAAAAGAACTTGCGGAACGTAATGCTGTTTACGAGTTTGAAAAGAAAGCAAAGATGTATGGCAAGGAGTATATAAGATACTATTATAACAAATTGGCTGAATTGAATGGCAGTATTAATAGCACTTGTAACTGCCGGCACAACAGCAATTTAAGAGATAATGAACCTTGTTGCAGATGTGATAGCAGAAAAGAAAATAAAAAAATGAAAATGGTAACAGTTAGTGATTTGATAAAAATTCTTGATACAGAAGAAAATAGATATGGTGGTGCTACAGGGAAACCAAGAATGCTGAATTTATCTTTAAATGGCAATTTTGCCGGCAGTATTGAGGCTGTAAAGCTAGATGGTTACGGAGATGGGCTTATTACGGATGTAACGATGGAGATTACTTCATCTAAATTCACAACTACCAATGCCGACAGGATAAGGAATATGTCAGATGAAGAGTTAGTAGAAAGTGAGGAAAAGTAATGAATCGTGTAATTTTATGCGGGAGACTGACTAGAGACCCAGAGGTTAGATATTCGCAGACAGTAAATGGAAGTATGGCGGTAGCAAGATACACATTAGCCGTTGACAGAGCTTTCAAGAAAGAGAATGAACAGGCGGCAGACTTTATTAACTGTATCGCATTTGGCAAGAATGGAGAGTTTGCAGAGAAGTATTTGCACCAAGGAACTAAGATTATCGTTGAAGGCAGATGGCAGACAGGCAATTACACTAACAAAGACGGACAAAAAGTTTACACCAACGATTGTGTTGTTGAAAGACACGAATTTTGTGAAAGCAAGAATGGCACCAACGAGAGCAGACCATTCAGACCCGAACCAAACAGCGTAGGAGATGGCTTTATGAGTATTCCGGACGGCATTGAGGATGAGGGATTGCCATTTTAAAAATGAGAGGTGGTGTTTTTATTGAACGCCGAGGGCTGGATTAAGCTACATAGGAAATTGCTTGACAATCCTGTCACAATGAAAGACACAGACCATTTGGCCGTATGGATATACCTGCTACTCAATGCTTCACATAATGGACATCCTGCCTTATTTAAAGGCGAGAAGATAATGTTAAAACCGGGACAACTTATCACAGGAAGAAAATCAATCGCTTTAGCACTTCACATTGATGAAAGCAAAGTCGAACGAATTTTAAAATCCTTAAAAAGTGAACAACAAATTGAACAACAAACAAGTAGCAAAAATCGGCTTATTTCCATAACAAATTGGGAATTTTATCAACAAAGTGAACAACAAATTGAACAACAAGTGAACAACAAACGAACAACAAGTGAACAACAAGTGAACACAAACAAGAATATAAAGAATGATAAGAATGAAAGAAGAGATATATGTCAAAATATCCTTGATTTATTTAACAAAATTTGTTGTTCGTTTGGGGGAGTAAAAAATATCACAAAAAGCAGGGCGGAAACAATAAGTGACAGCCTAAAGACATATTCTGTTGACGATTTTAAAAAGGTTTTTGAAAAGGCGGAGCGGTCAGATTTCCTTAAGGGCAACAACAATAGAAATTGGTCGGCTAGCTTTGATTGGCTGATTAAGGAAGATAATATGGCTAAAGTTCTTGAAGGGAAATACAACAGGCAGAATAAACAGTCAAATAAGTTTTGTGATTTTCCGCAGCGACAGTATGATTTCAGCAATGATAAAGAGTTAATAATTAAAAATTGTTAAAGGAGCGATGAAGAATGGAAGTAGGAGAAATACTTAAAGGCTTAGAATTAAGCGGTGGAATTGTAATTACCGGCAATTCAAGAAGAGTTACAAACTTCTTAGAAGCTCATAATGAAGCTGTAAAAATTCTTAAGAAAATTAATGCAGACGGATGTGTTGGATGCAAGTATGAGGACGTTCCGCCACATTGTACGCCGTGTGATAAATGTAGGAGAAATTGCCCTGATTTTTGGGAAAGTGAGGAATAAAGATGACAGAGAATGAAGCAATTAGGGAGTTTCGGCAGAATATTTATATGCCATTTGGAAGTAACATATCAAGAGAAGCGTCTGAACTTGCAATACAGGCACTTGAAAAGCAGATACCTCAATCTCTTGATTATGAGGGCGACGGGTACTCAAACGGACAGCTTGTATACGACACTTGGGTATGTCTTTGCTGTGGTCATCATTACGAGGTTGATTATGATGATTATGAATATTGTCCGAAATGTGGACAGCACATTGATTGGAGTGATGAAAATGAAGAGATTAATTGATGTAGAGGACCTGGAGAAATTTATCAGTGAAAAAGTAACAGCCGTAGGTGATGACCACTTATTGTTGGTTGCGGCAGAGGATGGCAGGTGGCACGAAGCATTACCGCTTGTAAAGACAGCATATGACGTAGATAAGGTTGTAGAACAGTTGGAAGCATATAGCGACGCTGATGAGGCAGAACAGCTCGGAACCGTTCCTATTGTTGGACTTGCGGACGCAATCAAGATAGTAAAGGCAGGTGGAAACATTGAATTACCAGAACATAGCGAAAGCCAAGGCGATTGAAGCCAAGAACCGTGAACGCCTTAAGAAAGTCAATCCCTTTCTTGATGACGGCAGCGGTATTTACTTCTTAACGCGAACCGATGAAAACGGCATCCGATATTTTTATATCGGGCAGGCACTTCACATTATGCAGAGAATGTGCGGACACCTTGTTGGGTATCAGCATATAGACCTCTCGATTAAAAAGAGAGGATTTTACAACGATGATAACCCTTATGGTTGGAAAGTGAACTTTCTGCATTATCCGGCAAACGAACTTGATAAATGGGAGCAGTATTGGATATTGCAGTACACGAAAAGAGGTTATCAGTGCAGATATAACAAGACGGCTGGCGGTCAAGGAGAGGGCAAGGAAAAGATAAATGAATTTAAGCCCTCTAAAGGCTACAGAGACGGCATACAGCAAGGCAAAAAGGTATTGGCAAGGCAATTATCATCTATTGCAGAAAAACACCTTAAAATCGAAATTAGAGAGGATAAAAAGCATAATAAAGTGTCGCAGAAACAGTATGAGAAGTTTAATCAGTTATTGAATGAAAATACATACAGGAACGAGGTGTAAATAATGATAGTTACAATTCATAACAGAAAATATAATGATGAAATTGCATTTGAGATTGATGAATTAAATGAGGAAACAAGGCAAGACATCCTTGATTCTGTTCATTCTAGAGGTTGGGAAGATGATGATTGTTGGAGCGAGGTTGATGATTAGTAAGTATGAGAAGTTTATGGATTTATTGAAAGTGGGTGAAAGTGAATGACAAAAGCGGAAGAATATTTAAACAAGGCGAAAGAAAAATACGCAGAGGGAGAACAACACAAAAACATTGCCGCTCGATGTTTTGAAAGGTGTAGGCAATATAAGATTGAATACAGGATAGAAAGCGTAAATAGGGTTTTGGATTTTATTCGCAATGAATACAGAGCAGGCAGAATCTGCGACCTTGAAACATTGTTATGCCACTGCCAAAACAAGCTAAATGGCAACATTGACGGAACGGAATTAAGCCTTGATGAGAATTTAAGAGGAGTTCCTTTTGAGAAGGTGGTTGAAGATAATCAATAAAGATTATGATTGCAGTTGTTGGAATGATTATCCGAACGAGAACCATAAATACTATGGGTGTTCAGATACACCGAAAAAGAGTGGAAAATGGAAATGTGTTGATTGCTACGAATATGTTGGCAAGTCTAAGTTTGGAGCAATGCATTGTAGGAAGAAAAAATAAAGGAGTGATAATAATGACGATTGATGAAACGATACAAAAAGCGAGAAATAATGAAAACATTTTCAAAAACAATCATAAGCTGAATTTAACATTAAAAAAGAGAAGCCCATACTATGGATTGGACTGCCTTAAAATTTCAGAAGATAACAAACATTTAGCTGAATGGTTAGAGGAATTGAAAGCGTACAGGGAAAATGAGGGAATGTCAGAAAATGTGTATAGATGTGGCTATAAATTCGGCTACAACAAAGCTATTGATGATTGCATTGAAGAACTTAAAAAGAGAAGAGACGCAAGATACATGAAAGTAAATTGTGATGATGTAGAACTTAAGATGCTGTCTGAAAAGTTGAAAGGAGCAAAGTAGAATGAGGTTACCAGTAGGCAGAAATTTTAGTGAAGTTGATGATTTACTAAATGCATTACATGCGTTTGAGTCTAGGGGCATTAAAGAAATGCAACTTGTAAACAGTATTGAAGAAATCGAAAATGGTGGAGAAAAATGTGCTGTTTTTAATTTTGAAGTAGAAAAAGGCATTTTGTATACATTGGTACACAATAAAATAGTCATTAACTTTTTAGTAAAAGAGGACTAAAAATCAAAGAAAGGAATAAGGTTGTTCGGACATAAAACCCAGGTTTCCTTTTGGTAGATTTTATGAATTTTGAAAATTACTCTTGTGATAATCAAATGAGCATATTTGACTTCACAAGAGAACCAATTAGCATAACAAAGCCTATCCGCTTGATAGAATTATTCGCCGGTTACGGTAGTCAGGCAATGGCACTAAAGAGAATAGGCGCTAAATTTGAACATTATAGAGTTGTGGAATTTGATAAATATGCAATAGCAAGTTATAACGCAGTACATGGTACAAATTTTCCTACAATGGACATAACTAAGGTTCATGCAGTTGACTTGGGTATTAAAAACACGATAGCCTTTACTTACTTACTTACTTACTCATTCCCTTGTACGGATTTATCGGTTGCTGGAAAGCAAGCTGGAATGTCTAAGGGTAGTGGCACAAGAAGCGGTCTGTTGTGGGAAGTCGAGAGAATACTAACAGAAATCAGAGATAGCAACGGAGAGTTGCCACAGATTTTATTCATGGAGAATGTGCCACAAGTACATAGCCAGGACAATATGCCTGACTTTAGAAAGTGGCTAGACTTCCTTGAAAGCCTAGGTTACACAAATTACTATCAAGACTTAAATGCTAAAAATTATGGTGTGGCACAAAATCGTGAAAGATGTTTTATGTTTTCGTTCCTGGGTGAGCACAATTACCATTTTCCGCAGCCTATACCACTCAAAAAGAAGTTGAAAGACTATCTTGAGGACAATGTAGATGAAAAGTATTACATCAACAATGAAAAGGCTGACAAGCTGATAAAACAGCTTATTGACAATGGTACATTGCCGCAACACAATCTTGACAGACAGACAGACAGACAGACTTGCGTCGACGAAACAATCAATAAGCCACAGCAGAGAGAAATTGCAAACTGCATCAAGGCAAGATATGACTGCGGAATATCAAACTTGCGGTCAGACGGAAACTTGGTTGTTAAAGGGTATGGGAGAGACAGCAGACAAGCAGATTGATGTAGCCGTAACTCTTAGAGCAAGAGATTATAAAGGTCTTGATAATTATGGAAGTAATGGAGTAATTGAATGGAAATAATAGGAAGTATTTACACAGAAGTTTCAGACAGATTTCAAAAAGGCATTATCGGGGGGGGATTTCCCGATGTGTAAAAGCTGAAAAACATGATTTAGGAGTGATTATGACAGATGTAAATGTAATAGGCTCTCTTGAAGCAAAATTTGAGAGTACCAACAGAATTTATGATGTGGGGGGGTGCAGTCCAACATTGAGTACAATGCAAGGTGGTAATCAAGAACCGAAAATTCTTGAAAGTCAGATAGTTGCTATGCGTGGCAGAAACCCTGATAATCCGTCAGATAGAACCGCAGGAAGCCCGACAGAACAAAGATTAGAGGTGAATACACAAGGCATGAGTAATTGCTTAACAAGCGTGCAGAAAGACAATCTAGTGCTTGATAAACCTAAATATCGTATCAGAAAGCTAACACCGAGAGAGTGCGGACGGCTGATGGGTGTATCTGATGAAGATATTAACAAAATGGCAGCAGTTAACAGTAACACGCAACTATATAAGCAATTCGGAAATTCGATAGTAGTAGATGTTATGTGTGCTATGTTTAAGAATTTAAACATTAACCAAGGAGATACAGTATGAAAGACGAAACAAAGCAGGAAATACAGTAGTGCAATAAGAAAGGAAACACCAATATGAGTAGTTCAAAAGAAGAAATAGCAAGAAGAGAGGAAATGTCTTATGCGTTCAGGTATGCAAAAGAACACGGTCTTGACGAACTGGAAAAAGAGCTGAAATACCGAGGAGCATACGAAATACCCCTCAAAATATCAAATAATGATTTGCAGAAATTCACAGACAATGCTAAAAACATGATGTTAGACACAGTATTGATACTTGCCAGTATGACATTGCGCGATGAATTTGGCTTTGGTAGGGAGAGATTGCAGAGATTTATTAAGAGGTTCAATTTCAAGGCAGAGTGTATCGGAGAGGGATATACGAACTGGAAAGAGCAAATTGACATTCTTAAGGATGAATGTGGACTTGAATATCAGATAAGGATGAATGATAAAAACGTTAGAATGGAGAAATAAAATGATAAAGTCTGAAAGCGATTGCCTGAATTGTGGGTTGCCGTGCAAGCATGAATTATGTCCACATTATAGGGCCAAACGTCTGCAATACGACAAATGTAAAGACGAAGTGGACAAGTTGTACAAATACGGCGAAGAAGAATTATGTGAGGATTACTTGGTTAAGGAATTTGAAGTTGTTGAATTAGAGGAGAACTAAGTATGAAACTTAAAGAAGCTATTTTGGATTATTCTGGGGAGTGGGTGTATGTAGGGGCAGCGAGTGGGTATGTCTATATCGGCAGGCGTGAGGAAGCCTTAAAAGGCTTAGAAAAGGAATCCATTGAAAGATATTGCAATCTGTCAATTAACACGATACCAAAATATGAGGCAAAAATGGAGTGGATTACAAAAAGGTGCCAAATCTTGAAAGAAAAGGCTAAAATCGACATAGCCTTTGGAAAAATGTATAGGCAAGCCGAAGAATACAGGAAAAACCTTTTCTTGCATTTAACAGAGGCAAAAAAATACAGGGATAATTACATTGAATTTAGTGAAAGAGAAGTTGTTGAGGAATATAATCAGAATGCACTTAGACCTTTTGGTAGGGTTTTTATTATTAAGGGTAATGAGAGAGGAAATTGGTTTTATGGGGAGAGTAAGAAATGAATAAAAATTATCTCAACAACGTAAGGCTAAGAGAACGAAGATTATCCGCCCACCAATGTTTAGCTTGTGGTAAACAGTTAGAAGAAGATTATACTTCTATATACTGTGAAGCGTGCCGAGAAAAGCGAAATAAAAATGCAAGAGAAGAGCGAAAATGGTATCAAGGTCACAAAATATGTCCGAGATGTCGCAGAATCGAAATAGGCCCAAGTGAAAGTTGTTGTCCAGAGTGCAGAGCTAAGTTGTGTGCAAACGTAATGAAGAACAGAAAACGTGAACAGTATAACGAAGAACACGCTGTTTGGAGTAAAAAAGCCTATGCAAATTGCATTGAAAATGGTATTTGTACACGATGTCGCAAAAGAAAAGCCGACAACGGCTACAGAACGTGTGGAATTTGCCGTGAAAAAGACAGAGTAACTAGACAGGCAAGGAATAATACACAGTTCAACCGGGAAATAAAAGAAAAACAAGGCTTATGTTGCTTTTGCAATGAAAAAGCCTTGCCTGGATATAAGGTGTGCCAATTCCACTACGATATGTGCATTGACAAGTTGAAAGACCCTAAATGTGTTGCCAATAGAAAAAGATTAAAACTAAGGAGCATAAAATTTTGAAAACAAGAGAATGTATAACGTGCAAACACTTTTTAATTTGCAGCGGCAAGGAAAATGACAAACCTTGCGTTAAGTACGAAGCAAGAAATAAAGAGAATAAAGAGAAAGAATAGGAGAGAATGGCTTATGAAGTTATCAGAACTGACTAAGCCAGAGCTTGAAAAAATCAAAGAAAATGCCAATTTTACTGATGAGGAATTAAGAATCTTTAAACTTCTGTCGCAGGATAAAAGTATAACCGATATTGCGGTGCGTATGTCCGCAAGCAACAGGACAATAAACAGGAAAATCAGTAAAATCAAGCAAAAAATTAGTAAGTTGGAGGTTTTAAATGATTAAAGTTACCCAAAACGGAATGGATGTGGATATAGAAAATATAACTATTCCGGACAGCTTACAAAAGATAATTGCCGAAGTGATTGACAACAAATAAATATGTGTTAAAATGTGCCGTATAACGTGATAAATGCGGCACATTTTACATAAAGGAGGATTGACAATGGAATGTGTTGCGTATATGAGGGTATCAACGGAAAAACAGGCTGTTGAGGGCAACGGACTTGATAGCCAAAAGCGAGATATTGAAAATTATTGCAGGAAAAATGAGCTTGTAATAACAGATTGGTACATTGATGACGGCTACACCGGTGCCAATATGGATAGACCGGGATTACAAAGGCTTGTAAATGATTGCAGCCGGAAAAGAGTAAGTTGCGTTGTAGCCTTTAAACTTGACCGATTATCAAGGAATATGATTGACGGAATATACCTTATTGAGAAAGTATTTCAAAAGTGCAATGTTACGTTTAAGTGCGTTCACGATAGCGTGAATTATGATAGCCCTATGGAGCAGGCTTACACGCAGATGATGGCTGTATTCGCACAGCTTGATAAAAATACTATGATGTTGCGTATGCGTGGTGGTATGCTTGAAAGAATAAAACAAGGTTATTGGATGGGCGGCGGCAATTTGCCATACTGTTATTCCTACAATAAGGAACAAGGCATATTAATACCTATCCCGGAACGTGCGGAACAGGCAAGAAAGGCACTTGAATTATTCATATCCGGATATTCAGATGTGAAAATTAAAGAAATTTGCGGTTTTAAGTCTGAACTTGTCACAAGGAATATTTTAACCGGTATAGTTAATATAGGAATGATACCCTATAAGGGCAAGATATACCAAGGCAAGCACGAACCGATTTTTGACAAAGGCAGATTTAACCTTGCACAAGAGTTAAGAAAAACTAGGGCAAAATCTAGGGCAACCTGTCAAACTGAACCTAATTTGCTAACCGGATTATGCTATTGTGGTGTTTGTGGATGTGCTATGCGTTATCAAAAATGGACAAATGGCGAACATAAAATCTACTGTATGTCCCGAAACAAGTCTATGAGCCATTTGCCTAACTACAATGCTAATTGCGATAATTCCCTTGAATGGGCGGATGACATAGAAAAACAGGTAGAAGAAGAAATCCTTAAAATATCATTGAATTTGTCATCATATAAGCCAAAGGAAAAGGCGACAAAACTTGAAATTATGCAATCACAGCTTGATAAAGAACAGACAAAGTTAAAAAGATTATACAACCTGTATGCCGACGGAAACGATACAGTTTTGGAAATGATTAAGGAATCAGAATCATTAATTAAAACAATGAAAGCCAATGTTCTATCAGAAAGCAAAAATGCAGCCGATACACAGAAAAAAGAATTTGTTTACGAGAACATAAAAAAACTTGCCGACGTTTGGGATAACATCGACAAGAAAAAGAAAAATATGATACTTAAGACTATAATAGACAAAATTGTTATAGTCAATGGAAATATCGAAATTCAATTAAAAAATTTTTAGCACAAACTTAATGCCGTGCCTATGGCATATAGGAAGTGCTAATGCCGTATTTATCACGTTTTTACAACTGCATAATTTTAAAAATGTCGCTTATGTGTCATATATGTGTCTATTATATGTCGCTATAAGCGTCTTTTTTTATGTCAAAATTAAGATAGAAAGAGAGGTAGTGCGAATGTTTTCTGATGAAGTTAGAGAAAAAATCTTAAGTAAAAAAGAATTACAAAAACTTGACTTAGTAACATTATCTCTTGTTATCCACGCAATCGAAGATGTTTTAGAGGGGGTAGACAATGAACAATCCTTATCAAACACCTATGATGAATAATCCTTATATGCAATCTCAAAATCCATATATGGATAGAATGAACTTTTTGCAAAATTATCAGCAGAGCTTACAGCAACAGCCTATGCCACAACAGATAGCAGGCATTAACGGAAGAATAGTACAGGCGGTTGAAAATATTAATGCTAATGAAGTCCCTATGGATGGCTCAATGGCATTTTTTCCAAAACAGGATATGTCGGAGATATATGTTAAGGGTTGGAATGCTAACGGAACCATTAATACGATTGTGTATAGGCCTTATACAGCCCCTAAAGACAATCAGACAGTAAATTCTATGTCTAACGCAGAAAATGCTAAATTTACCCTATCAGACGAAAGCACACAGCTATTTCTGAATAAGTTCGAGGAATTATCAGAGAAGATAGGGCAGTTGGAAGATAGATTTGACAAATCTTTAGGAGTACAGAGAAAAACTTCAAGAGTTCAAAGTAAGGGCGGTGACGAAGAATGAATCAGCAGTTAATTCAAGCTATAAATCAACTTAAGTCAATTCGGAATCCGCAGCAAATGGCTATGAATTGTTTGCAACAGTCAGCTAAACAAGGTAACCCTATGGCAAAAAACTTACTTAATCAGATAAACAGCGGAAACGTACAAGGCGCAGAGCAGATTTTAAGTAATTATATGAATACGCAAGGAATAAACCTTAATGATATTAAGGGAATGATGAATTAGGACATTTTGGGTTGTGCGCACATAATGACCGGTTATCCCATTTGTTAATAAAATAAATGGAGGTAAACAAGATGTTTAATTCAAACGGAGTTAGTCTCGCAGATATTGCCGCAGTAACAGGCAATAACCGTAATAACGATGGTATGTGGGGCGATGGTGCATGGTGGATTGTAATCCTCTTAATTTTTGGCTGGGGAAATAACGGCTGGGGCGGTTTCGGTGGAAACGGCAACGGTACAGGTTATACAGACGCGGCTATTCAGAGAGGGTTTGACAATCAGGCGGTTATCAGCAAGTTAGATGGCATTTCTAACGGCTTATGTGACGGATTTTATGCCATGAACAACAGTATGCTCACAGGTTTTAATGGTATTAACACAAATATTATGCAGACCGGCTATGGCATACAGCAGGCGGTAAACGCTGATACAGTTGCTAATATGCAGAATACCAATGCTTTACAGACACAGCTTGCTAACTGCTGCTGCGAGACAAGGGAAGCCATTCAGGGTGTAAACTACAACATGGCAACCAACACTTGTGCTTTACAGAACACAATGAACAATAATACAAGAGATATTATTGACAGTCAGCAGGCAGGAACGAGGGCAATCCTTGACTTCCTGACAAATGACAAGATTGCAACCTTACAGGCAGAGAATAACGATTTGAGAAGAGCTGCTTCACAGGATAGACAGAACGCACTTCTGACTTCCGCAATGAGTGCACAGACAAATCAGATTATTGATGCAGTAAGACCTACACCGGTCCCATCATTTCCGGCAAGCAATCTTTACGGATATGCTTATGGCTGTGGTTGCAACGCAGGTTGTGGATGCTAAACGTATGTAAATTCATACGGATAACAACTGAATAATTGAGTATCTTAATTGAGTTTAACTCAATCTAAACCGAGATTTAGTCAAGGCTTAGTCCAAGTTTAGTCAAGAGTTAGTCAAGATTATGTCTGCTAAGCAGTATTACTTGATGTTACCGACGCAAATGTCGGGAAGATAAAGGGCAGACTATAATGTTTGCCCTTATTTTGTGAAAGAGAGGTAAAAACAATGGAAATAACAGGAATTGCATTACAAACAGTTGCCGCCGGCGAAGATGTGGCATTTGCAGAGACAGCAGTAAACGGAACAAAATGTATCGTACACAGACAGGGAAGCGGAATTATTAAGTTAAGAGGTATCACAAATCAGTGTAAAGCAAGATTTTTAGTATCTTATAGTGGTAACATTCAGATACCTACCGGCGGTACAGTTGAGGCTATCTCACTTGCTATTGCAGTAGACGGAGAGCCTTTACAGTCTACAAGAATGGTTGTGACACCTGCCGCAGTAGAAAATTTATTTAACGTATCAGCGCAGGCATACGTTGATGTACCTTGTGGCTGTTGCAGTACTGTAGCGGTGCAGAATACATCTACACAGGCTATTGAAGTACAGAACAGTAACTTAATCGCAGTAAGGGAGGCTTGATGATATGCATAAATGGGCTAAACAGATAATGGAATGTGTCAAGGCCAAGGTTGAAGCAATCGGATTAGATAGCTTTGAGGGGCAGAACCTTGACGATTTAAAGGATTTTACAGAAATAGCGAAGAACATAGCTTGTTTTGACAAGGATTACAGAATCGTTGAAGCTATGGAAAAGTCAGAAGATAATGAGGATATTATGCGTATGCTTGAACAGTACGAAGATTATCCGGACAGAAGATTTTACGACCACTACCGCTATGCAGATGGAAGATTTGCACCGAAAGGACACGGAACATACCGTAGAGGATATGAAGAACCGCCTTATATGCACATGTACCCAGAAGCAGAGCATATGAGGGATATGGATAGGGATTATGGCAAGATGTACTATACAGAGCCAATGAATGAAAGCAGCTATGACAAAGCAAAGAGAAATTACACAGAAACTAAGGAAATGCACAAGGCTAATACGCCAGACGATAAGGAACACAAGATGAAAGCACTTGACGGCTATATCAAAGAACTTGGCGGCGATATTACACAGCTTATCGGTGATATGACAGCAGAGGAACGTAATCTTATGCGTACAAAACTTAGTACACTTGTTTCTAAGCTGTAAATTTAAGGGCTATGGGTAGCAATATTCATAGCCTGTTTCATTCAGAAAGGAGCATACAGATGTTTTTTACAATCAATGGCACAATCTGGCATATACAATATAAAAATTCAAATTCAAGTGAATTAAAGCGGTCAGACAATGTTTCTGTACTAGGTGTAACTGATAGAAATACACATACAATTTATCTATCAAATGCCTTGCATGAATTTATGGAACGTAAAGTGTTAATACACGAAGTATGCCACGCAATCTGTATGTCTTATGATGTGTATTTGCCTATCGAACAAGAAGAGATATTGTGTGATTTTGTAGCAACTTATGGAGATGAAGTATTTGACATTGTCGATATGGTACTTGGAGCAGTTAGGAGAGTGGGATAATGAGTACAAATGAGCTGTTAAAGATAATTCAAAGGACTAATCCAGATATGACAAAAGAGAGGATGTTGACCGAATTGAAAGAAAACAAATACTCTAGTGTTGCACTTATTATGTCACTAGAAAGCAAAAAGTAGGCTCAATGCCTACTTTTTAGTTTTTGCCAATAGTTCATTGTGTGTTTCCATTAGCCATAGAAGTATTTTTTTGCTTCTGTCCTCGGATTCTTCTTCTTTGTAAAGAAAATGAGGCACAGGAAGCCCGTAATCGCTACAAAATTTCATTGAAAGTTGTAGAACATTTTCCCAATCCCCACGATTTTGAGCATTTAAAATCTGGTCAAAGATTCCGTGCCAAGCTGTAACCATAGTTTTTCTCCTTTTTGCGTTTTTTTCTTGCACTCTTTAAAGTGCTAAATAAATACTTAAGTTAAAAAATCAATTTACATTCCAATATGGGTTATTCGGGGAAAAATTAAATTTAAAAATTACTTTACATTCCAATGTGGAGATATTCAAGAAATTAGTAAGATTATATAACATTGCTAACAATATGTCAAGGTTCTATACTATGTCATATTTTTTAGGGACCATCTTCCCTTTATTGGCACCTTTTTCAAAAGGCTTGATGTATACCACTTTGCCTGACTTATAGTGTCTATAATGTCCTCTTACAGACCAGCACTCCGCCACACGAACAATTTTCTTGCTTCTGATTTTTGAAGCTACTGTTGAGCTGTCTGTTTTGATTGAAACGCCATTTAAGCGGATAATATGTTCTTTGTTTGAATAAAAGTTGTGTTCCAAATTGTGAGGGTTATTTTTCTTTCTATGTACTTCTTTTTGTTCAGGATGTAGCATAAGATAGTTGAGCCACAAGGTCACACCCAATGCAGACATAAACAATAATGATAATTTTTTCTTGGTATCATCGTCTTCCTTTTTTCTGCCTATAATCTGGCTTTTAGGGTCAATATAGTCCTCTATTTTTAAAGCATCGCCTATTGCCATTTCACAAGGGAAAATGTACTTAGCAGAGCAGAGCCATACGGCGGAATTATCCGTTACCGCAAGGGTATCTGCTTTGACAGTAATGGTATCATCTTCAATGTCTGAATTAAATATTACCATTCCCGATTCAGTACCATTTTTAAGAGCAAACACACCCTTTTTCAGAATTGGCATAGCAGGTACTTTTCCGGGAATATTTTTCATAAATGTTTCTATCTGCTGATACCTATTAATGTTGATTTCGATTTTATCCATATCGGCGGACTTTTTGTATAATTCCGTCCCTTTTTTATTGGCTAAATCAAAAATTTGCTGATTTAAGTTATTTTTCATCTTCTCACTCCTTTCAAAAATTGGATGTAAACTTTTTTGACCCCCCCTAGGGTACTTTAACTAAATTACAAAATTCTTTTTAAAAAATCCCGAAAATTTGAACCGGATTTCAAAGCAATTCATTCTCTTTTTCGTACATCATAAGCAGAGTGGCAGCAGTCATTTTTACAAGCCGTTCTCCAGGTTCAAGCGTGAACTCCGTCTCCGGGTCATTCTCGATAAAATTATAATCTTTATAGATGGTTATACCCTCTACATCCTGCACCACCACATCTAATATGAGATGGCTCCCAAATTCTTCTATATCCTGTTTAAGCTCGTCAATTAGACTTTGGCAGTCATAAGAAATTTTTATACCTGCTTTATTCGTAAATGCCACAAATTTTACCCCCTTTTCTGATGTAATTTGCGATTAAGGTATAAGCTGACGCGATATTAAAATCATAAACGCCTATAACCGTTACAGCTTTATCAAATAAAGCAGCGGTGTACTCCGGAACGTTCCGGCGGATGTCTTTCCTTAAATCTGCAAGGGAATAACACTTGCCAAGGGTTTCCCAAATGTAGGCGGATTCATCCTCAAGCCCCATTATTTTATTATATTCGTCCAAAAAATCCCGGATAGAATAGCCTTTTACACCGGGAAAAATCTTTTTTGAACAGGAAACCGCCTCAAACTCAAACTCTTCTTTTTTGGCAGTAATAACCGCCTGCTTTAAATCATTAAATTTTATCATAATAATCTCCTTAAAAATATAATGCAAAAATTTTTATACCCCCCTACGCTGTACAGGGGCGTACATTAAAAGTCCCCGTCTGCCTTGCATTCGTCAATATAGTCATCAACAGTTAATTTTACTGCCGCTTCAATGTCGGCTTTGCTTTCGTTTTCGCTATATCGCTCGTTTGCGATGTATGAAAGCGTATCATTTAGTGCCGCTCTCAAGGTCTGCTCGTCGTAGAATGGGAGCTTTTTTTCTTTTTCTTCAACGTCAATTGCAATTTCCCACAATTCAACGCTCATTTTTTCGATGTTATTCTTGTAATTTGGTTCTTTCATAGTTAGACCCTCCTAAAATATAATGTAAAATAAATTGATACCCCCTGGTTATATGTTTCCCCAGGTGGTAAAGTTAATTTTAAAATGCGGCAAAATTTTAAGGCAAAATTGCCCCGATTTTACCACAAAAACAGGCTAAAAAAAGCCTGCAAGCGTTACGCTCTCCGAGCCTTGCAACCGCCCAACCGTATTCATTTATAAACTTGTTCTTGATGTCCTTAATTGTGTTAAGCTCTTCGCTCTGTGCAACCTCTGTCAAATAATTTCTAACTGCTGCCTTAACTTCTTTGCTGTTTGTTCTTCTCATAGTCTTGTACCACTTCGCCGATTGTGTTATAATCGGCTTACCTTTCTTTTTTGATTGGTGGCGGTTGGTTATCTTGGAGGATTGCAACCGCTTTTTTTATTTTGTAGCTTAATAATAACACCTTTTAAGGTGTATGTCAACACCTTTTAAGATGTTTTTAAATTTTATTTTTAAGTGTTGCAAAACTGCAATATTTTATATATAATAGTAAAAACAAAACAGAAAGGAGCTTGTAAATGATTACATATAAAATAGATGTATTAAAAGAGCTGGCACAGCGTGGCTACACCGCTAACAGAATGAGGAAAGAGAAGATATTAAGTGAAAGCACAATGCAGAATCTAAGAAACAGGAGTGACATTAATACAAAAACTTTAAATACATTATGTATTATATTAAGATGCCAGCCAAACGACATTTTAGAGATAGTACCAACCAACGACGAAAAAATAAAATATTTTTAAATAACACTAAAAAAGGTGTTGACAATGTAACGCACTTATGCTATACTTAAGCTACAAGTTAAGAAAGGACCAGCCGCAAAGGTTGAAAGGTGGAAATTATGAAAGCATATTTTACAAGCATTTATTGTAACGAGGACGGAGCCGGAGAGGTTCTGAAGCATAAGACAGCAGAAGCAGCGAGAGAATACCTCAACAGTTGGGAGCATCTGACAGAAAACGAGAAGAAAAAATATAAAAGTGGTACTTATGATACCTTTAAAGCCTTTGAAGTTGAAGCAACGGCGGAACAGTTGGAGCAGATAGAAGCCGGCGACATTGCCGCAGAAGATTTAGAAACGGCGAATACAAAAGACTATTTGAAACCGGTTTTATATTACATAATCGACAAAAGAGACAGAAACGCAGAAGCTGAGGCAAAGCCCTACACATTCGAGGAATTAAAAGCCTGCTTTCAGCCGCCGGAGGACTTCCCGGAAGAATTAATTGAGGAATGGGAGAATATAGCGGACTTATACGACCTGCGCGAGTTCCTGGAGCATGAAGCGGACGGAATGGAACAGCCTTACTTATTCGAGACAGAAAACGAATAAAACCAATTAAGACCTGGAACGGCTCCAGGTCTTTTCTTTTGCCCTGAATCGGTTTAAAAATGATTTTTCATTAATAGTATTATTCAAAAGATTTTTTGAGTAAAAAATTAGAGAAAGAAAAAAAGAGAGACCTAACAAATTTTTTTTCTGACTTGATTTTTTCAAAAAAATAAATTATGATTTGACCAGATAAAACAGAAAGAGAACACGTTACAGATAGAAAACAAACACCGTTTGAAGTCCTGAAACGTGTTTTTTATTTTTAGCGGAAAGGAGTAGAACAAGTTGGAAAAGGTAGAAGACTTTAAAGACAGTGAAGAAGTTTTTGAAAATGACATAGATTTATATTTTAACGAATTTTGCAACAAAGAAAAAATTGAAAACATGGCAGAAGCTCCGCAGTCTATTTTTTATGCAGCTTTGATTTATGCATATAATCACACTTTTAAGAATACTAATAGACTAAAATTAAAGGGTAAATTACAGGGATATATTAATAATAATTATAATAATCAATATAGCAATATAAATAACAGTAATTGTAATAGTTATAATTATGAATATTTAAACTATATAGCAGATTATTATATATACTTATGTTATAAATATAATAAAATTTGTACTATAAGCGGATATTGTAAACTAACTGGCATAAGAGAGGACGTTGTGTATAACTGGGGAAACGATGACAGAACGCCACAACTAAGCCCATCGGCTAACCTTTTGTATCAAAAATTATCCAAAGATTACGAAAATTCAGGGGAGGCGCGGCTCTGGTCCGGCAAGAATCCAGTGGGACATTTGGCAGCACTTAATCGCCGCTTCGGTTGGAATCTGCCCGGTGTCAGCAGAGAGACAACTCAACGGCAAGCCCTGACAGCCGCAGACATTCGGCAGCAGCTCCAAAATACCGCCGATAATGCTTTATTGTCTGACAATTTAGACCAAAAAGACCCATAAAACCACCATTACTAACGTTTTAATGTCACAAAATAAAGTTTTTGCGACGCACTAACCGAATAAATCAAGTATATTGATATATTTTATTATGTGGGTGTAGCAATGCACCCACAACGGCAAGACCGGAGCACCAACTGGGCAAGGGGGTCTATAAAATAGCCCAATACGCCGCCACTTAGTCCCTCAAATATTTTAAAAAATAAAAAGGCCTATATACATACTTGCAATATACATAGCTTTTATATATAATACATATATCCACAATTCTGATAGGATAATCTATAAATATTACCCCTTATAAATTAAATAATTAAATAGCTCTATCGCCAAGCGGTAAGGCACAGCACTTTGACTGCTGCATACGTTGGTTCGAATCCAACTAGGGCTGCTTAGCTGTTTGACAGCTAATATAATCCATAAGACCCCATAAAATATTATTTATTCACCCATGCAATTTAAAGGTTGCCAGGAAGCTTCAAGGCTTCCAATGGGTTTAGTCCGTAATGGGACATACGGACATTTCTTCTCCTTGATAAGTTAAAATCAATCTGGTTGGGGATATAGTTTAAATGGCAAAACTTTTAATGTAGGTTCGATTCCTGCTATCCCTACTAGCCTAGAAATAGGCGAGTTTTTTTCATAAAATACCCCTTTTATGTGAAAATCAACCCTACAGTTGTAGACCGTTACAGGCGGTATGGTTTTGGGGAAGCGGCAACGATTGGCGGTGTTGCGGCTGACTAAAAAATCCTTGGGTGGTGACAACCAAGTAAAAAAACCACCGCTTGCCGATATGGGATAAAGGTATTCCAGTAGCTTGCTAAGCTATCCAACAGAAATGTTGTTCGTGTTCGATTCACGATGTCGGCGTTTGGGTTCACGATTGTTAAACCTTGCTTCACAACCTTATAGGTCAAAATCGTTGTAAAAATGTGATGTTTCATGTGTAATCTGTACGCGTGAGTTGATGTGTGATGGAATGGGTAAACATTAATTAATGGTTAAGAAAACGGTGTGCATCAAGAATTGCTATTAACAAGTCTGGTAAATAGCTGTAAGCAATTACACCAATAAATCCGTTAGAAAATAAAAATCCATTTATCCCTATTCGTAGGTGCAGACTAACTAACGGAATTTCATGTGTGGTTCAAATCCACACCACATCAAGTGGTCGGGTCATTCCCGAATAAGCAGGCGTTGCAGTAGTCCCTGCTGAAATAATTAAAATGTTTGTGTTGGTTGATTTGCGAACAGGACGGCAAATAGCGTAATGAAGTGCCATAAATACTTTCCAACGCAAGAAACTGTACAACGGATAGTAGTTCAGTTGGGAGTAACGCTTGATTTATTCAAGTAGTCACAGGTTCAAGTCCTGTCTATCCGATTATCAAAAATAAGGAGATATGTCTATGGCACAAGGAGTTAAAACACGGGACATTGATAAGTTCTCGGAGGGTGTAGCAAAATACTTAAACAGGGAGTGCAGTCAGGTTAAGGCAGCAGAAATAGCCGGAATGAGTGTTCCGACCTTTATGAAGTATGTGAATAAATTTTTAACCGGTGAGGAATTACCGGACACACTATTCACGCTGAAGAAAGGGTAACTAGGAGGTGTAATACGATGGAAAAAATTTGCTTATTTATAACGATACTTGCAACCATATCTGTGTCTGTTTTATGTTTTGCTATGACATACGACATAATTAGTAATCATTATAAAGAACGATAAGAGGTGTAATATGTGCGAATTTTGCGAGGAAACAAACGTTAAAATTGTAGATGGGTATGAAAAAGGAAAGAAATATACAAAAAGAACAAAAAGCATTTCTTATTCAAGAGATTATGAACTTAACGAAGTCAACGGAATAATATTAGTGAATGAAAATGAAGAAAATCGACTATATTTTGATAATTCGAGTTGGGAATATGCAAGAGGATATATAAAAATCAATTATTGCCCTATTTGCGGTAGAAAGCTGGTGGAATGATGGCTAAAGAGGTGTTGCTTGACCATTCAAGCGGAATTGTTAGATTATTTCTTGATGGCGAATTTTTAAAAGGAGTAATAAGTATTGATGGTATATCCAATATTTATCAAAAAGACACAGCAAAAGAAATTCAAATAACATTACTAGCAGAAGAAGTTAAGGTGAAACTGCCAGATGGAGAAATAAGGGATATATCAGAAATATAGGAAGTTGGTGGAAGAATGAGTAATATACATAAATTCAAAGTAGAACCAATAGAAGGGAACCAGGCGTGTGCTAAAGTTACAGTTGATGGCAAACAATGCAGTTCATATAAAATAGAGCATTATGCCGGAACACTTCCAAGGGCCGATATAAGCCTTATTGCTGATGCACAATATGAGCATGATGCAGAAATTAACATCGTAAACTTGGATAGAATAGCTTCACTGATGGACAAGAAAACATTCAAGGAATTTTGCAGAGCTTGGGAGGATATTCACGATGAAGCATAACAAAGAATGGCACACTTGCGACAGATGCGGAAAAGAGATAATACCTAAGAGCTGGAAAGAAGTTAGATTTAAGCAAGTTGGATGTTGCGGAGATATAGTTCCCACTTTTGAAGATAATGATATGTGTCTTGAAATAAAGAATGTTAGAAGATATGGATTTTCCGAAAGAACATATGAATTATGTCCTAAGTGTAGAAAAGATTTTGAGAGGTTTATGAGGAATGAATGATTGTTCAAAATGTAAATTCAGCGAAGAAGATTATATTTTTGACGAAGAAACAGAAGAAGAATATCCCGTCTATACTTGCGCCAAAGGGAATGATACAAGCCTAAATTACAAGTGCAAGGATTTCAAGGAATACAAGCCAAGAAAATATAAAGAAAAAGATACAGAGTGCGATAAATGCGAACATATTAAGACTTGCCTTAACAAGGGTAATGTTATTGATTGCAGAACAATCTCTGATACAAGAAGCCATTACATATGTGGCATAATGGGGTGCATTAAAAATGAATAATTGCAATTTTACCGCTTGCCGATACAATGTGGATGGCAAGTGTGCCAATGACGAAAAGAAAAAAGAATGTATTGATGTTTGCGAAAAAGTGTTGTGCATTGATAAGAAAACGTTCAGAAAGATTGATAATGTTAAACATATCGGCAATGATGATGGCAAACCGATAGAAACATCTGAATTTCACGATATGACTATTGGCATTGATGTTTCAGTTGATGCAGTCAATGAGTACGCAAAATCAATTCTAGGAAGATACCCGAAAAATAATTATGAATTTTCAAGAGCGTTAGCAATGAAAATTCTAGAGGAAACAAAAACATTAGCGAATAATGAGAAAAAGGGGTGAGATTATGTTAATAGTTGCATTACAAGATGATGTAGATAACTTATATGCCATATGGAATACAGTTACAGACAGATTTTTGGGTGTTAATTTGGACAGAGACTTTGCAATGGACGCAATAATACAATATAAGCATTGCTCTATAGCGGAAGCTAATTCAAGACTAGACAACCCACAACCATTTTCTGACATTGCTAAGGCTATTTGCAATAGCAATATTAAAAGTGCATTAAATGTACTACGCACAAGATGTCACAAAAGTGCAAGAGACAGTTTTGATAAAGGCAATTATGGAATTTTGCATATAGTTACAGCAGATGAATTAAAATAAATAATTGCTGATTATCAGTGGAAAGGAATTTTTATGAAGAAGAAAATTTTAGCGTTAGGAATGACAATTTGCATTATGCTTGGAATGGTTGGTTGTAGAACTGCGGATGTCGTAAACCATAACCTGTCAAAAGACGGAGATGAGTTTAACCTCTATCGAAAAATTACAGTTACAAATGCAAGGACAGATACAATTATGTTGCAGGCAGAGGGATATATGAGCCTTAGCAACAACAGCAGTAATGAGCTTGTAGTTACTATCAAAACAGGCGAGAACACATATTATAAAGATTATATATATCTTAACGATTGGACGTGTTATGTTATGGAGCAGACAGAACCAACCGGAACAGATAAGTACCATTATCAGTTAATATTCTACCCGGAAAGAATTATTCCAGATGTTGAAATCAAATAAATAACCAACCGGCTAACAACAGAAGTTAGTCGCTACCCTAGAAAAATTATAGGCAGAGGTCTATAAGCACCTTTGCTGAAAAAGTGGAGGTGCTTTTCTTTATGTCTGAATTGGAAAGTTTAATTTCTGATTGCGAAAAATACATATCCCAAAATGGAATAGATGAAAATATTATAGAAGCCTACTACAACGTGTGCCAACTTGCCAAGAATGAGGGCGAAATTGGCACAATGTTAAAATGTACGTCTAGGGCAAAAGAACTTATAAATGGCTATTGTACAAAACAGTTTAATGGAAAAGATATATGGGAAGTTGAAAAGGTTGTGCAAGAAAGCGATAGCGAATATCCACTGCTTAATCAGTTTTACGATGTATTAAAGCTAGAAAGCTATTACAATTTTGAAAGTTTTATGTTTTATATGGAATGTAAAAGGCATTGGACTAAAAGATTTTATTTTCCACGCCGTAAAACTCTTAAAGTTGTAGTTAAGGACCTTGAAAACCTTGAAAATAGGATAATCAAATTTTATGGATTGTCAATGCCATCGCGTGTCGGTAAATCGACTATCTGTATTTTCTTTCTTGCGTGGGTAGCTTTGCGCAGACCTAATAGCCATTCAGCTATGGGCGGCCACTCTGGAATACTTGCAAAAGGCTTTTACAAAGAACTTATGAACTTATTTACTACAGAAGAGTATACATTTTCTGAATTATTCTACTTTTGGAATCCGGAATATGCAAAAAAACCACTTGTAACAGACAAAAGTGCTGATGAATTTACAATCACTCTTGGAAATCCAGATAGATTTGCAACAGTTACTTGCCGCGGTATTGATGGAACTTGGACTGGCGCAGTTGATGTATCAAAAGATGGATATTTGTATGTAGATGACTTGGTAAGAGATAGAGAACATTCATTGTCACCTATGCGAATGGAAAATACTTATCAAGAATATCTAAACAAAATGGTTGACCGAAAAAACGATGGGGCAAGAGAGCTTATGGTTGGTACATTATGGAATGTCCTTGACCCACTAGAAAGGCTTAGAAAACAATACGAAAATAATCCACAATACAGGTTCAGAAGAATACCGGCACTTGATGAAAACGATGAAAGCAATTTTGCTTACGAGATAAATGGTTTTTCAACAGCTTATTACAGAGATATGAGAGAAAAACTTGATAAAGCTGAATGGGAAGCTAAGTTTATGCAAAGGCCTTTTGTTCGTGAGGGGTTATTATTCCCGACTGATGAATTAAGATATTTTAATGGAATACTTCCGGATGGAGACTTTAGAAGAATTGGAGTTACGGATATTGCGTGGGGTGGAGGAGACAGCTTGTCAATGCCTATTGGTGCAGAATACGATAATGGAGATGTATACATTTATGACTGGGTGTTTAATAAAGGGCCGAAAGAAGTAACAATACCACTTGTTGTAGGTAGAATTATAGGCAATCAAATAAGACAGACAAGATTTGAGGGCAATATTGGAGGAGATTTATATTGCCAGTATGTTGATGAAAAATTGCAAAAGCAAGATTATAAATGCTCCTGCACAAGTAGAAAGGCACCAAATAAAGTTGAAAAGCTGTCAAAAATTATTGCATATTCTGGAGATATAAAAAGAAAATTTATATTTCTTGATAGCCATAAAATCACACAAGAACAAATGAAAAAGGATGCAGATTTAGGAATTGTTAGATATAGAAGAAATGAAGAATACCAAACGGCTATGGATGAATTAACAATGTTTGTTAGCATTGGCGGTAATGAACATGATGATGCTGCGGATGGACTTACACAGCTTGAAATGTTTATAGAAAATCCAAATGACGTAGCAAGAGCTGAAGCGACAGAAAATCCATTTAGGAGGTATTGATATTATGGTAACAAAGGAAATTTTATCACAATATTCAGATTTACAGGAAGAAGTCAAAGAAGTAAGGCTAAAGATAGAACGGCTTGAAAGAGATATAAGCAAAATTGAAGCCGGGGAAACTGTTGTAGATTCTGTTTGCGGTGGGGATGGCGGTAAACAACATTTTAAAATTGAGGGCATACCATTTCCAGAGTATGGCAGGAAGAAAACACTTCTATATGCAAGAAAGGCCACGTTAAAGCTGCTTGAAGATGATTTGTTGGAAAAAACCAATGAAGTCGAGGAATTTATAGCGAAACTTGACGATAGCAGAATGAGAAGAATAATCAATCTTAGATTTTTAGAAAATAAAAGCTGGGTTCAGATAGCACATATTATAGGCGGAAACACAGAAGACAGTATTAGAATGGCTTTCAACCGGTTTATCGAACAAAAATAATAAAAGTTGTTCGATTTGTTCGGAAACAATATTGTATTATTACGATGAAAGTACTACTCCATAGACAATCTTTAAAAAGTATCGTCACTTAATTGTGGCGGTGCTTTTTATTATGCAAAGAGGTAACAGAATGGATTTTTATAGCAACAAAGACAAATCAATTATATGTCCTAACTGCCACAAGTTTTTAACTAAGGCAAATAGCAAAGACTCACGAACACATAAGTTAGCGTGTAAGCATTGCCACAAATGGATATGGTATGTGCCTAACGATGATGATAATTTTCAGATTAAGGAAATACCGGACAGTAGAAGTTCAAGCGGTATGACATTTTATTAGGAGCAAGATATGAACACAATGTATTTTCAAGACCTTGTTAGAGGTTGTTATGGTAGAAAAATTGCATACACGAATGTAGATACAATAACTGCTAACAATGTTGTTAAGGTTATTGGAAGTACTATTGGTATATTTAATTGGAATAAGCCAGTTATCAAGTATCTGTGGCATTACTACAAGGGCGACCAGCCTGTTTTATACAGAACTAAGCTATCTAATGAAGATATTATTAATAAAATTGTCGAGAATCACGCTTATGAATGGGTTCAATTTAAAGTAGGACAAAGTTATGGCGAGCCAATTCAATTTATTAGCCGCAAAGATGATGAAGCTATCAATAAGGCTGTTGATATACTTAATGATTTTATGGCGGATGCCAATAAGCAGGAGAAAGACATTAAAGCTGGAGAGTGGCAGTCGGCAACAGGTACATCATTCAAGGCAGCTCAACCTAAAAACGGAGATGTGCCATTCAGAATTGTAGCACCTACGCCAATGAACACTTACGTTGTTTACAATGAAAGCACAGAAGAACCTATGCTTGTCGTACAAGAACTTAAAGACGAGGATGGAAACTGGTATAAGATGGCATTTTCCGATACTATGTCATTTAGAATTGTTGACAGTAAAGTAGTTGAAGCAAAACTGCATACATATGGCGAAATTCCTATTGTTGAGTTCCCCAATAACCACGAAAGAATATCTGATATTGAGCTTGTTATAGGTATGTTGGATGCTATTAATAATATGCAGTCTAACAGAATGGATGGCATACAGCAGTTTGTTGAGTATTGGGTCAAGTTTGTTAATTGCGAAGTGGACGAAGAGACTTTTAAGAAAATGAAAGAAAATCACGCATTGGTTGTTAAGTCAATGAATAAAGATAACAAGTCTGATGTCGATATTATGACACAGGAGCTTAATCAAACACAAAGCCAAGTGGCTAAAGAGGATTTTATAGACAATGCTTTATCTATATTGGCTATTCCAAACAAACAAGGTAATACAGGTGGAGACACACAGGGAGCGGTTGAGCTTAGAAATGGATGGGATTTTTCGAAATCAAGAGCAAAATTAAAAGACCCTCTTATCAAATCATGTGAAAAGCGACTGGCTGTAGTGGTTCTTAATATCTTGAGGCTTGCAGGAGAAGACTTAAAACTATCGGTTAGAGATTTTGATGTACAGATAAATCACAGTCCACAGGATAATATGTACACCAAGGCACAGACACTCACGGTATTGCTTAAAAGCGGAATACACCCACTTATAGCAATTAAGACAGTTGGGTTATGGGGAGATGCGGAAAAGACATTTCTTTTATCAAAACCATATCTTGATAATATATACAAGACTATTGATGATGTAGAAGCACAAGAAAAGAAAGCACAAGAGATAGTTAATCAACTTAATAATAATCAGCAAAATAAGGCAGTTATCGAATAATCGGTAGCTGCTTTTATTTTATACATTTTGCACCTATGCGTGAAATAGGAGAAATCACAAGTTGAGCAACCAACGTAAAAAAGCGTAGTGAATCGGAGGTAATTATGACAAGAGAACAGGCAAAACAGAATCTTATTTCAATCGGAGTTGCAGAGCCGACAGACGAACAGATAAGCAACTATCTGAATCAGGTTAATGGCGAAACAAAGAAAGAAAAAGAAAGAGCAGACGGCTACAAGGCTAAAGCAGACACGGCAGACAGTTTGCAGAAACAACTTGATGATTTGCAGGCTGGCAATCTGACAGAACTTGAAAAGGCAAATAAAGCCTTAGAGACAGCCAATCAGCAGATAGCAGATTTACAGAAATCTAATGCTATCAGAGACCAGAGGGAAGCAGCTATGACCAATTTCAAGATTACTGCTGAACAGGCAAAGACAGTTGTTAAAGATGATGGAAGCCTTGATTACACCGAACTTGGCAAGATTATGTCCGAGAAAGAAACAGCTGCGGCACAGGCTAAGGAACAGGAAATTGCAAAACATCAGGATATTCCAGGCGGCGGCAGCAATAAAGGCGGTGCAGACAATAAGACAAATGCTGAAAAGATAGCAGAAAGCCTTATATCTAATACACCTAAGAACAATGACGTTTTATCACATTACATTCAGTAATAACAGGAGGTAAAAAATGGCAAAGGAAATGAATATGCAGTATGAAAAGACTTCATACGCAGGAGATGTTCAGATTTTAAAAAGAGAGCCTAATGAAGCAATTCCATTAACGCTTGATTTTGATGGAGTAACAACTAAAAACGCACAGGGCAAGAGAATTGTCAAGGCAGGTACGCCAATCGGAGCAAATGGCAAGGCTGACAATACAGCCACAGTAGTAGGCATTTTAAGATTTGATGTAACAGAGGACAGACCACAGGGAGTACTACTTAAGAAAGCATACCTTAATACAAAGGTAGCAGAAGCACACTCTGGCGTTACATATGACGCGGCAGTTAAGACAGCTCTTCCAATGATTATATTTGAATAATAACAGGAGGTAAACAGATGTTAATTAATGAAGTATTAGACAGTAAGTCTATTGCATTATCGGCAACAGAAAATGCTAGTAACCAGATACCTTATCTTGGTTTACAGTGGTTTCCTGAAAGAAAGAAACAGGGACTTGATTTAAGCTGGATTAAGACACATAAAGGACTTCCAGTATCACTTGCACCATCTAACTTTGATACAATTCCAACTCTTAGAGCTAGAGAGGGATTAAGTAAGGAAAAAACGCAGATGGCATTTTTCCGTGAGGGAATGACCGTTGGTGAAGAGGAAATGCTTGAAATCGAGCGTATTAAGTCAGAAGATGATCCTTACCTTGCAAGTGCTTTAGCAAGCGTATATGACGATACTAACAACCTTGTAAGCGGTGCGGAGGTTGTTCCGGAACGTATGAGAATGTCACTTCTTTCTACAAATGCAGGTCATCCGGTAATTGCTATTGTAAGTGATGGCGTTCAGTACGCTTACGATTATGACAAGGATGGTTCATACGCAAAAGACCATTACGCAAAGTTAACCGGAACAAGTATGTGGAGCGATATAACTAATTCAAAGCCACTTACGGACCTTAACAACGCAAGAAAGAAGTTACAGAAGCAGGGCAAGATTGCTAAATATGTGCTTATGAACAGCAATACATTCCAGTATCTGCTTGACAATGCACAGATAAGAAACTCAATCCTTGCACAGAACCTTACAGCGACCATTGAGGTTGATGATGATACTGTTATTTCAGTAGTGCAAAAGAGAACAAAGCTCACTATCGTACTTTACGATAAGATGTACATTGATGATGATGGCAAGGAGCAGTACTTTTACCCGGATAACAAGGTTACACTTCTTCCGGAGGGTAGTCTTGGCAGCACTTGGTTTGGCACTACACCGGAAGAAAGAACAGCAAGACAGGTAGCTGATGTAGATGTAACAACATATGGTGTAGGTATTACAGTCGCTACAAAGACAGAGTATGGACCACCTATGAAGATGTCAACATTTGCTTCCGAAGTTGTACTTCCATCATACGAGAATATGGATAGCACATTCGTATATGAGGTTCATAGCGAAGAGTAGGGGGTACAACTATGAAATATCCATATATAGTAGTTCACAATGGTAAATGGTATAACGCAGGCGAAGAAGTCCCAGAAAATAGCAATTCTGGGACTTCTTTTGATTATAGCAAGACAACCATTAACCGTATGTCTACATCTGATTTACAGGCTTTTGCCACGGAACAGGGCATAGACAACGCAGAAGAACTTACAGGAGCGGAGCTTAAAAAGCTGTTAATTGAGAAATTAGGATTATAGGAGCTGAAATTATGGAATACACCACATTAGAGCAAGTTAAAATCAGACTTAAACAATTTCATATTGAGACAGTCACGAATGATGATGAAACTACATCTGATGTGGTGGTGTTCGACAACAAAGAAGATAATCCAATAATCGAACAGCTTATTAAACAGGCTACAGAAGATGTAAAAGCAAAAAGAAATTACCCTAACAGCTACACAGATGAAATGATAGCCGAGGACTTAAAGAAATTTGAGAGTGTTATCGTTAATTTGACTGTCTACGACCATTCACAGGCAGGTGAAGCATTTATGGCAAGCTACAATGAAAATGGTGTCAACAGAACTTGGAAAGACAGAGACAGCTTATTTGTTGGGGTATTTCCGTTTGCCAAAGGTTTATAAAGAAGATTGTGCGTTACCAATATGGTAGCAGGCGGCGCACTTTAAGGGTGGTGGGCGGTGCGCCTATTAATAATTACAGGAGATATAAAATGAAAGAATTTTTATTACAAACTTATACCGTAGTATTACCGATATTACTTGGTTATATAGTTTGGCTTCTGAAACAACAAAAAAAAGACAAAGACGCCAATAGCAAAGGCACAATGTTGCTTTTGCGAGTACAGCTTATCGAATACCATGATAAGTACATGAAGCTTGGCGAGATACCCTCATATGCGTATCAGAACTTTTGCGAGATGTATGACGCATATCACGCACTCGGGGGCAACGGCATGGTAACAAAAATGAAAAGTGAAATTGAAGAAATTCATTTAGGTAAAGGAGGTAAAAACTGATGGAAATTATGCAAGTATTAATCGCAAATATGACAATTATTTTAGCGATTGTCGGAGCATTAGCTTTTGTGGTGTCTGTAATTACACAAGTAATTAAGGGCATTGGAGTATTTAATAAAGTGCCTACGGATATTATAGTATTTATCTTGTCAATCGGTATTACTGTAGCGGCATTTGTTGCCTATATGCAGTATATTCGGATGGCAATACTGTGGTATATGATTCTTGCAGCAATTATGGCAGGATTTGTTGTTGCTTTTGTGGCAATGTACGGTTGGGAAAAGTTATCTGAATTATGGAAGCGATTTGGTAAGGACGTGAAGTAATATGCTTGACATCAATAAGCAGGCTATGAAGTATTCGCTTCAAGGACAGACAATAACTATTTACGAAAGAGATGATGAGAGCAATATCCTGTACGAGGGATATACCGACACAGAGGGCAATTTTATTCCTTATCTTGACGATGGCGGCAATAAGATACCAAAAGTCCTTGAAGAAAAAACAGGCTTTTCAGAGCCTGTGGATTTTAAAGCAAATATATCATTCAGTGGTGGAGAAGCACAGAGTAAGGAATACGGCTTTGATACCGCTGATTTTGACGCTATTTTACTTACAGATAGGAATAAGTTCCCTTTAAAAAAAGGCGACCTTATTTGGCTTAATAGCAAGCCTACATACACATCTGACAGCCTTGTTGATGAAACATCAGCAGACTTCACGATTGTAGGCATTAAACCGGCATTGCATTCAACAAAGTATATGCTTAAAGCGGTTGTAAAGTAGGTACATATTATGGCTAGACATACAATTAATATATCTTTGTCTCAAAATTCAATAAATGAAGCTATCAGACAGCTAAAACAGTATAAAGAATGGGTTACCGAAAAAACTTTCCAACTTGCTAAAGAACTTGCGGAAGTTGGAATACCTGTCATAGATGAAAATATGGCAAAAGCAAACTACACTTACGATGCAGAAGGCATCAGAAGTGGTTCTAATACAAACCACTACACATACGTCAAACTCCGGTCCTTTGGTGGCTACAATGAAGCAATGCTAATTGTAGAGGGCAAAGAACTTATGTTTATTGAGTTTGGAGCCGGTGTTTTTTACAACGGAGAAGCAGGCACAAGCCCACACCCTAAGGGCGAAGTAAATGGCATGGTAATTGGTTCTTATGGCGAAGGACACGGCGTTCAAAAGATATGGGGATATTACGCAGACAGCGGAGAACTCATTCTTACACACGGCGTAGAAGCACAAATGCCTGTTTATAAAGCCAGTATGGAAATTATACAGAAATATGTTGAAGTGGCAAGGAGAGTGTTTAGTTAATGGCAAATGCTAATGATTGGGCGACAGACCTTGAAAGTACAGTTGTAGCACTTATCAAGGCTAAGAGCCTACCACAGTTACAAAAGAAATATCCTAAGATCAGAATAACTGACGAGGGAGAAAGCAGCGGTTCGGCAGTATTCCCTACCGTATACATTCATTTATTAGCCCCGACCGAACGAGGACAGACACTTGACGGACAGACAATTAATGCATTGTTAGCAACATTCCAAGTGGATGTTACCACTAACACAAGCAAGTCTGATTGCCGTAAGGTTATGACAACGGTTATGAATGTTTTTAAAGAAATGAGGTTCCAAGGTAAATCATTACCGGAGACCTCGATAAACAACAAGATATATCACAGCGTGGCACGTTTTAGTCGTGTTATCGGTGCGAATGACAGACTAATTTAGTAACAAAGAGCAGAAATGCTCTTATTTTTTTATCCAACAGGAGGTAGACAAATGGCAAATGCAGTAGCAGGGTTAAGCACATTAGGCGTTACTTTTTCTTACGGCGTTGAAACAACGGCAGGAACAAAGCCAACAGCCTTTAAGTTGCTTTCAAGAATTAACTCTATTGGCGAGATTACAGTAACCCCGGAAGCGATAGACGCTTCGACACTTGAAGACAGACAGACAAGAAAAATTGCCGGAAGAGATACTGTATCTGACACAGTTGCAGTTACAGTAAACAAAACAGATGAAACTATTGAAGAATGGAAAGAAGTTATCACTGCTTACAACGGCTTAACCGGTGGTAAGAGAATGTGGTTTCAGGAGATTACTCCGGGCATAACAGACGCAGAGTTCTTTGTAGCACAGCCACCATCAAAGGTACCAATCACAAGTAAGGAACAGAATGGGCTTCTTACAATGGCACTTAACCTCATTATCGAGGAAATGGTAGGTACTGACACAAAGGTAGAGCCTACACCGGGGGAATAGTCAGTCAGTCACTTGATACAACAAATGCTGTTGTGACTGACGAGGAAGAAACAGCGGATTACACACCAATAGGTGAATAACAAGTCAGTAAAGGGCGGTCTAAGGACTGCCTCTTTCCTATATAAGATATAGGAGGAAAGGAAAATAAACTATGGAAATTAAAGCAAATGGAAAAGAATATGCACTTAGATTTAGTTTTGACGCAGCAGAAGACAGAACTATTGTTCAGAAAATGTTCAATTATCTTACAGGTTCTTCAATGTTTGAAGATATGGACGGAAACCCGGTTCAGAGAGCGCTTGAAGGAGCAGCGATAACAGCCGGAAATATGCCACAGACCTGTATAGACGCAGTATACGCAGGATGCCTTGAAAAAAATCCTGTAACAAGAGAAGAAGCTAAGCAGATTGCAAGAGCATATTTGAGTGAAAATAAAAAAAATTACAGGGATTTATTCCTTGAAATTATAAAAGCGATGGAAGAAGATGGTTTTTTCGACCTGTCGGGAATAACAGCGTCTCTGAACGCAATGGCGGAGAACATAGAGAAACAGATGGCGGAAGAAAATCCCGAAAAATAGACATCCATAAGCTAATATGGGAAAAATATTTTCCTGTGGCTTTTGCTATGGGAATTACGATAGAAGAATTTAAGCACATGACACCTACAGAATTTGAATACTGCCTAAAAGGTTACAAAATACGGAGAAACGCACAGAACATAGATTTATGGACGTATGCTGTAGCCTATCTTATTCCAGCAATCAAATTTGGAGTTAGAAGTGGAGCTTGGGGAAAAGACAAGGCAGATTTCCCTAACGAGCCTATCAACTTGAATAATAACGAAGAGCCAACAGAAGATGAGATTGAGAAGAAACGAAAAGAATTTGCACTGCAAATGAAAACAATGAAAGCTAATTGGGATTTAACACACAAAAAAGGGTAATAAGGCAATAGTTTTATTGCCCTTTATTTTTTTGAAAAAAGGCAGGTGCAAGGCGTGGAATTAGATTCATTAGAGTTAAAAATACAAACGACAGCGACTAAAGCAATTAATGCTATCGACAATATGATAACAAGGCTCGAAAAACTGGCAGGAACATTAAACAGTATTAACGGAACATCATTATCCGGACTTGCGAATGGTGTTAATAGACTTGCGGCAGCAATGCAGACAATGAAAAATGTCGGAACGGCAGATTTCACAAGGCTTGCCAAGAATATCACAAAATTAGGCAGTATAAATACTGTTTCATTGAACAATACGGCTAGTTCGTTATCACATATCACAAGAGCATTTAGCAATTTAGCAAGTGTTCCGCAAAATGCTGCAAGCATAGGTACCCTTGCACAAGGTATAAGCAGACTTGGAAGTAGAAGTGTTCAAAATGCGGCGGTTAATATTCCAAGACTTACAGCAAGCCTTATAACAATGCTGCAGCAACTGTCAAGAGCACCGGCGGTAAGCAATGGAGTGATAAGGCTTGCGAATTCGCTTGCTAATCTTGCGTCCCAAGGAAGCAGAGTTAATACGGCTTCTGCAAGCCTTCAAGGCTCACTAAACAACACAAACAAAGCCACAAAGAGAACCCACAAAGGAGTAAAAAGCCTTGCTTCTATTTTTGGTAAACTATATGCTAACTTTTTTTGGGCCATAAGAGGTATGAAAAGCCTTTGGAAGTCTATAGAGGGTACCGCAGACTACATAGAGGCATTTAACTACAAAGCCGTAGCTTTTGGAAAGATAGGCTCTGAATGGGGCAAAGAATACGAGAAATACGGCTATAGCAATGCAGAAGATTATGCAAATAGCTTTTCAAAAAGAGTTGATGAACTCTTAGGCAAATTATCCGGATTAAGTGTAGATGTTAAAGGTGGATTAATTAAAGCAGATTCCGCTAAAAACCTTGGACTTAACATACAAGAGATAACACAGTATGCTTCACAGTTAGCTTCTGTCACTAACTCATTAGGGCAGACGGGCGAAGCAACAACGGCTATAACAAAGTCAATAACAATGTTAGCAGGCGATATAAGCTCACTTTTTAACGTGGACTATTCAACAGTAGCCACGAACTTACAAAGTGGCTTAATCGGGCAATCAAGAGCATTGTATAAGTATGGTATTGATATTACCAATGCTACATTAGCAACATACGCTTATAACTTAGGCATAACCAAGAGTGTAAGTGAAATGTCACAAGCTGAAAAACAGCAATTAAGATTTATCGCAATTCTTGACCAATCTAAGGTATCTTGGGGCGACTTAGCAAATACTATCAACAGCCCTAACAATATGCTTAGACAATTCAAGACAAATTTGTCTGAAACAGGAATGGTATTAGGACAAATCTTTGTTCCGGTGTTGCAAAAAGTAATGCCTGTTGTAAACGGCGTAACAATAGCTTTTAAAAGACTTCTTGTCAGTATTGCTCAATTTGCAGGAGTTAAGATTGACTTTGAGAGTTTTGGACAAAGCGGTTATAAAGATACAACAGACGGATTGGAAGATGTTTCAGACGGCTATGACGGAGTAGCTGAAAGCGCAAAAAAAGCCGCTATTTCCCTTATGGGGTTTGATGAAGTAAATAAACTTTCTGAAAATAGCGATAGTAGTGGCAAAAACACAGGAACCGGAGATATTGACTTAACAGATAAAATTGTCGAAGCCACAACCGAATATGAAAAAGTATGGCAGAAAGCTTTTGACAATATGAATAATAAAGCCAATGAATGGGCGGACAAGTTTGAAAGCAAACTCTATTTCCTTAAGAACATAGGTAAATTAATCGCTAACGGCGAATATTATAAAGCCGGAGAAACGATTGCTAAAAAACTTAGCAATGGTATTCACTCTTTTGGGTGGGACAAGACAGGAACATTCATTGGAAAAAGCATTACTAACACGTTGGATTTAGTTGCCGGATTTACAAATAATTTTAATTGGAAACGGCTTGCAAGTGACCTTACTTCTTTAATTAACAATGCAATAAAGAATATCAAGCCTGGGAGCTTTGCAAGTGCCATTAATGGCATTTTAAATGGAATATGGGATTTTGTAACAACCTTTTTCAAAACACTTAATTGGAAACAGTTTGCTAGCTTTATCGGACAACTCTTACAAAAAATTGATTGGGGAACTGTAGCAAAAATAGGGCTTGCGGTAGGAATGGGTAAGTTAGCAAAGACAGCTGCAACAAGTTTCTTTAGCGGTTTTAAAGCTCAAATGTCGGTTGGTAATCTGGTGAGTGGAATTGGAAGTGTAGCCACTTACGCAGGCTCAAAGGTAGGAAGTGCGTTTATGAGTGGACTTACATCTCCACTTATGGCAATCCCGGCAATTACGGCAACAATTTTAATTGGAGAAAACAATTATTACAGTAGGCTTGCTGAACTTTACGAAAAAGCTAGAGGAGAAGTTGATGAAACAACACAGAAGTTTGTGGATGACATTAACACCTCGAATGACAAAATAAAAGAACTTGCTGACGGAATTTACGATTCATTCCAAAAAAACGATACCACCACACAAGCTGACAAGCTCAAAATAATAGCAGATAAATACTTTGAGTTAGCGGATGGTGCCGACAAGAGTACAGAAGCATTAAAGAAACTTGACGAGTACAAGAAAATACTTATCGAAGAGGGCGGAGAACAGTTCAAAACGATACTTGAAGATGAAAATAGCAGTTTGGATGACCAAAAAGAGAAAATCTACGATGTCATAGACGCATTGAAAGCAAAAGGTTTACAGGAAGCTGCGTCAAAGGGAATAACCGAGACAACAGACCTCATTATGGAACAGCGTAGCACTTATGACAAAAGCAAGAGCGAAACGAAAAAAGCACAGCAGAAAGCGGTTGACCTTCAAGCCGAATACCAGATTGGACAAGACCAAATGAGGACATACCTTGCCGAACATTACAAATATGGCAATTTTCAACCTATATTAAGCAAAGACGGCAAAAAAGTCATTCAAGACACGGCAGAAGTAGCAAATAAGTTTTGGGATATGTACGACAAGTACGCAGATGAAGCATTTAATGATACATTGCCAAGAGGTCTTAAAAAGTCGGAAAAGGAAATAGCAGAAATAACTGCTAGTAGTAAAAACGTAGGAAAACAATGGCGAGACGCTGTTGCGAGTTATGAAGCACTTAATGAAAAATATAGAGAAAGTGCAGACGTATTAGCAAATCTTGAGACACAGCTTGATTATTATACTTCTGTTGCGAGTGGAGCAATAGACACCCAAACATCACTGTATGCTTACCAGGAGCAAAAAGCCAGCGATACAAAGACACGTTATAAGGAATTAGCTGAAAATATAACAAGCGTAAGTGACGTTTTGAAAAATACAGATGCCACTAGCCAAACAGTTTCAAGCAAAATGGAAGAAGGCTTTAATCCAAGTAAATGGAAGGGAATAGGAACAACTTCCATAAGTAATTACATTGGTGGAATAGGAGACCCTGCTAAGACACAGTATGGTATTCAAGTGGCACAACAGGTGGCACATAAAATAGCGGGACCATTTAACACAAAAACAGATTTTGCAAGCTATGGTAAATACAGTATTCAAGGTTACCTTGAGGGATTAAAAGCCGAATGGGGCAACAGAGTCAGGAAAGGCTTAGAAACTGTTACGGATGGAATTAAAAACATTTTCAAAAAAGGGTTTAAAATTTCTTCGCCATCAAAACTCTTCAAGCAATATGGTAAATGGACACTTGAAGGATATGACATAGGCTTTGAAAATCAAGCTAGAGAAACCTATCAGATGGTAACAGGCTGGAGCGACAAGATTGCTAGTGTTCCTGAAAGCCTTGGAGAATATAATGCGGACTATTCTGCTAGTTATAGCAATGAAATTACTGCCGAATACAGTTCATCAGAACAGGTAGCACTTATGCAGGAACAAAACCGCCTTTTGAGAGAGCTGCTTAACAAGGAAACTGTAATTGTTCCAAATGAAAACGGAATTTTCAATACTGTCAGGAAACAGGCTAATGAGTATGTAAGGCAAACAGGCGACTTGCCTTGGACAGTATAAAGGAGGAATAGGATGTTTTTAGAAATTAATGATGTGGATATTTCGCCTTATATTAAGTCTTTGCAGTCAAGTCACGAACCAATATGGAACAGCAAGGCAGGGCGAAGCATAGACAGCGGAGCAACGTTTGTCGGAAGAATTGTGGCAAGAAAATGGAAGCTACAAGCAAAGACGATACCTTTATCACAAGAAAAAGTAGCCAAGATAGTCGGATTGTTAGAGCAGTCCGACTTTTTTAGTGCAAAATTTATCCCAACAAATGGAACTGATTTTATTAAAAAGGATTTTTATGTCGGCTCTACCAGCACACCGGTTTACAGCTACAACAATGAATTGTCAAACGTAAGATACAGTGAATTATCATTCGACATTATAGAAAGGTAGATAAATAAATATGGCTTATACAAACTCACAAATTGCAAAAATGTACAATGACATTCAGACAATCAAAAAATACAAATTTAAGGCAAATACGGCGTTTGTAATAATAAAAAATGCAAAAGTGCTTAAAAATGCCATCGAGCTTTTTGATGAAGCAAGACGCAACCTCTTGGAAACGTATGCCGAAAAAGACGAAATGGGAAATGCAAAGATTGAAAATGGCAATTATGTTATTTCCAATAAAGAGGAATTTGCAAAGGAATTTATATCCTTACAAAACGCCGAACAGGACATAGTTTTCTCAAAAATCAAACTGTCGGATATTTCAGAGGTTGAGATAGAAGCAGAATTAATGGAGACAATGAGCGAATTTATTTAAGAGTAGGTGGTTGAATGTATTCTACAAGTGAAGCATTAACAAACGCAATCATTAACGGTGAACCGATTAATAAAGAATTACGATTACTTGACAGCGACGGAGTGGTTATTAAAACCATTAAGTCGCTTAAATTATATAGTGGTAGTAACAGTACAAGCAGAATACAGATAGGTTCGACCAATTCTTCTTACATAGAAGCAAGTATTGAATATGACAAGGTTCTTGCAAACAGGGAAATGGCATTATACTGTGGCATTGATAGTGAAATGATACCAATGGGTATATATAAGATAATGCAAGAGCCGACAGAAGATGACGGAATAATTTCGTTCAAAGCCTATGACAGAATGAGACTTCTTGACAAGCCATATGAGCCGACAGTGGTTATCCCTAACGACTTTAAAAATGTTGTAGATGACATTGCTAAACAATGCGGCGTTACAGTAAATTTCAGTCACACCGGCGGAACTGTCAGAAATTACATTAAAGGATATACCTGCCGAGAAATGATAGGGTACATTGCTTCTATGCTAGGCATGTTTGCCTACTTCGACAGACAGGGTGTGCTTAATTTTGGGTGGTACAATTTTGGAAAACCTGTTGAAAAAACACTTAGCTCATTTTGGAGTTTGAAAAAAAACAGTAGTGATTACAAGGTAACAGGTGTTGAATTTATTGTAAACAGCGATACAAAATGGCTTGCGGGTAGTGAGCCTAATATCATTTATTGCTCTAATCCTCTTGCAGACCAAGGGGATGCAGATGTTGTATATTACGGACCTATGAGGAACTTAACGTACCGCCCAGCAGAAATCAGTATGCTTGATGATATTCGCCTTGATGTGACAGACGCTGTTAAAGTGACATTACTTGACGGAACTACAATAGTGGTACCTTGCATGACGCTCAATCAAGATTTTACTGCAAGTGAAACAAAGGTTAAAGCGGTAGGAAATGCCGACGGAGAAGCAAGTAATTATTCGGGACCACTCACAACAGCAATGGACAGATTGACAACTGACTTGCTATTAACAAACAGGGTAGTTGCGACCAAGGTTGACGCTGAATGGGTAAGAGCTAACACGGTAACAGCAGACAAAATAACAGCTATACAGGCTGAAATCGACGAAATAAACGCAAATAACATCACTACTGATAACTTGTCCGCAAATGTTGCTAAACTTGGTTATTTGACAGCAGATAGTGCCGTAATCAAGGGGAAATTAGACACAAGCGAGTTATCTACGGAAGTCGCAAAGTTAGGTTATCTGACCGCTGATAGTGCCGTGATTAAAGGTAAGTTAGACACTAGCGAATTATCGGCAGAAGTAGCGAAACTTGGCTACTTAACAGCCGATAGTGCGGTCATAAAAGGAAAGTTAGATACGAACCAATTATCAACAGAGGTTGCGAAGTTAGGCTATATGACAGCAGATGAAGCAGACATAGAGTACGCCAACATCAAGCTCACAAACATTGAAACCGCAAACGTGGCTACATTGCTTGCAAAGATTGGCTTGATTGACCGTGCAACCGTAGTTGAGGGGCATATAACAGGATTCCTTGATAGTATAGAGGTAAATGCAAACAAGATAACCGCAGGAACACTTGTTGCGGATAGAATACTTCTCAAAGGTTCGGAAAAAGGATTACTTTACGCACTTAATAATCTTGGCGAACTGACAAGCACTACAGTTGACAGCTTAGACGGATATGTGCTTACTGACCGTACAATCAATGCGGATAAGATAGTCGCAAACAGCATAACCGCAAATGAACTTGACGTTGCGAATATATTCGCTAATAATGCGGTAATCTCAACGATTACTTCACAATCGGCATTTATCGACGCTATCAGTACAAATAGTGTTGTTGTAGGTGCAAAGAAAACCGCTGACGAGATTAAAGAGAATATCTATTCTCCCAACACAACAACGATTGACGGTGGGAAAATTACAACCAATTCTATAAAAGCTGAACAGATTGATGTCGCTAACTTGTTTGCACAAGACATTACCGCAAGTGGAACTATTACAGGTGCTAAACTGTATGGCACATATTTAGAATCGACAAGTGGCAAAATTGCCGATTTCAACATTACGGAAAATGGCTTTTCAAGAGAACTTGATTGGGTAGACCAATGGAGTAGTAGTGCTGCAACCATAACAGGAAGCTACAAGGCTTGGTGTGAAATAACTCCAAACGGAAGCGGACAAATTAACATCGGTGCAGGAGTAGGAACTTTCTCTTACCATTGCCCGACTATCAGATGTGGATATTACGATAGAAGTCAAGATGGAAAAACTGTAACAAAAATAACGTCTTTTGAAACAGATATGATGGGAATTAGCACAAATTACTTTAAGGCAGACAAGATTATTAGTAACTTAATCCCAATTCAAACAAATGACGGCGAATCTACTCCGTCTGGCTACAGGGCAGATTTCCCTAGTCTTGGTTCGCCACGGCAAACTTGGCAAAATTTGTACGTTAAAAGTATATATGTTAAGGCAGGTATAGGAGATGTAGGAGATGAAACAACAGGAAATATTGAGGCTTCTGGCAAAATCACAGCTGAAGGTGGAGCAGTATTTGGTGAACGTGTTTACTTTAACACCACAGAAAAAGCATATCTGACAAAAGGCGATAGTGTACCCATCTTTTTCTATACCGGTGGATTTATAACCGGTGGCGGTCAGACAGTATGTTTCTTTTTGCCGACAAGACTTATTATCGGTGCAAGCAAAGCAACATTCTCATTTGCATCAGGTGAGGGTATTACTGTTAGACAAGGTGGTAAATATTGTTATGGCTCTACGGCTGGTGCGAATGTTAGACCAAAATCTCAATCAATATCGTTCGTAGAAGGTGGCGCAAATGTAGCATTAGAAATGTCAAATACAACAAATGTAACCAATAATGACGCTTGTGGCATCGCGTTATATGCCACATTAACCTTATCTTAGGAGGTAAAAAATTATGTCAAGAATATTAAGAACAGGAACAAATCAAATTACGCAATCCTATCAGCAACATTATGATAAGGTTCATTTGGGGAATGGATGGGCTATCGGTGTTGACGTTGTTAAAAAGGCTAATCAATGCGATAGCATTATCGCACATTCAGATGGAACGGTTGTCAAAGTTATGGATAAAATGACAGGAACAAACTGTGTTCATGACCCAGAGGGAATGGGCTATGGCAATTATGTTATGATACAGCATAATGACAGCTATGTTACACTTTATGCCCATTTAGGAAGTGTAGCTGTTAAACAAGGTCAGAAAGTGGCTAAAGGAACTGTCATAGGATATATGGGAAATACAGGATTCAGTTATGGAGCACACGTTCATTTTGAAGTTAGAAAATACAAGAGCCTTAATGTGACTATCGGTATTCACGATACAAGGAATTTTGGTTGGCTTAATCCTGAACCTTATCTTGACGCAGATTTGCCAATTGCAGAAGCTAGCAGAAATATTGTTGGTTTCTTAGACGTTGCCAAAATGGACGGCAAAGATAGATTGTTCGTTAGTGGTTGGACGTATGGTGGAAGTGGAGATGTAAAAATCAAAATATCCAAAGCGGGTGTGAACTATTATCTTTACAATTTAAAAGCTAATCAGTCAAGGATAGATGTATTAGAAGCAGGTTATCCAACCGATAAAGTAGGATTCAGCGATACTTGCCCAGTTGCATTAGCCGACGGCACATATAATATAGAAGCATACGTTGATAATGTGAAGTTGACGAACACTAAGCAGATTACAGTTAAGACCGAACTTGCAAGATATAGCTATGCTTCTTATCCTAGTACAAGCAACGACTATTACAGGGTTAGAACATCATTCCATAATGAGAAGTCAAGCAAGGGTTCATTCCACTCATTCGCATTAGCCTTTGACGAATGGGGAAGAAACAAAAATAAAGGTTATCACATCTATGACAAGTCAGGCAGACAGCTTGATTAATTGCAAAATAAAAGATGTTGTGTCGAAACTTGCGAATTGAACCACCTTTAATCGGTTTCATAAACGTGATAAATTAAAAAAGTCCTCTAAGGGGACACTTCAAGTTCTGGTGGGGCACTGTTTGATTGGCGTTGGCAGTGCCCCTAAAAAAGAAAAGGTAAGGAGATTTCCTTACCTTTAATTTATGATTGCTTTTTTCTAAAGTGGCAATACAAAGAGGTTGCAATCCCTAATAAAGAAGAGACTATAATCATATAAAACCCGGCTGTTCTTTCGATTGGTGGGGTTGTGCCAATAGCATTGAATAATTTTTCAGCTTCCGGGGTATACTTCATTTTTACCAAAGAAAAAACCAACGCACAAATAAAACTAAAACTTGCACCAATAGGGACTTCTTTGTATAAAAACAGAAATGCAACAAATCCAGCTATAAGACACCAACATCCTTTTGAAATAGATATTTTAAAAAGGTTGTAGCTTATTCCCAATGTTTTAGTAAATGGAACAAGTGTGCCTATAATTATTAAAGCACAAAGAAACATTCCAAAGTAACTTGCTATCTTATATTCTCTCTGATTATACTTTTCCTTTGAATAATGTATAATGCAATACGGACATTGCATATACGTTTCTTTTCTGATTACAGCCCCGGTATAATCTTTAATTTCTCTTTCGTATGCGTGCATTTTATTCCCACATCTTTCACATATCATATCATCCATATAAACCACTCCTTAGTCTTTTATAAAGTAAACTGTCGAAACTTGCGATTTGTTTATCATCACAGTAAAAACAGTTATGATATATTTATAAAGTAAATTATATATCAGTATTTTACTATTGACAATATAGAACGTTTGTTCTAATATTAGGTTATCGCTATTTAGTTGTGTTTTGGGAGGGTTGAAATGGAAAAAGATTATAAGCAGGAAGTTATCAACTTGATTAATAACTGTTCTAATGATAATTTCTTGAAATTTTTATTTGAATTGGTTACATCATTTAAAAAAAAGTGGGGCATTTAATGCCCCTCTTTCTCATACCAATAGGCTATGTTGTCAAATATAGTTTGTTGGTGCTCTTTATTAAGTTCAGTTAACTTCTTAACACTATCAAATAATTCTTTATCTGACATTAAGTCGGGAATTATATCAGCATTTTCACTTGATAAATTATCTTCCCATCCCATTAAATACGAAGGAGAAATATTAAGAACATTCGCTACGGCTTGAACTTTATCACTTGGAATATTTGTTACAACATTATTTTCATACTTATATAATGTCTGTTTAGAAACACCTATCTTTTCGGATAATTCCACCTGCGATATTCCATTAAGCTCTCTTTGCTCCTTAATTCTGTCTCCGACAGTTCTAATCATCAGTGTTTCCTCCTTTCCTATTGGTAACTTAATTATAGCACAAAAAAGTTACAAGTCAAGAAAAAAATAACTTGACAAGTTACTTTTAAGGTGTATAATAAGAGTAACTTCAAAAGTTACGGAGTTGGAAAGGAGACGAGATAATGGTTGATACAAACAAACTTCGTGGGATTATTGCTGAAAACGGAAAGACGCAGACAGAAGTTGCACAAATGATAGGTGTAACGCCCAAGACTTTTTATTTGCGAATGCACAAGGGCATTTTTGGCAGCAATGAAATTCAGATTATGATTGATAATCTGAATATTGAAAATCCTATGGATATTTTTTTTGCAAAGAAAGTAACCTCATAAGTTACTAAGAAAGGAGAATGAAATGAACGAATTACAGATTTTTAATTCGGAAGAGTTTGGAGAAATCCGAACCATTACTAAAGATAATGAACCTATGTTTTGTTTAGCTGATGTATGTAAGGCGTTGGAAATATCAAATGTAGGAAATGTTAAGCAGAGGTTATCTGAAAAGGGTATCCATACTGCGGATACCCTTACCAAAGGTGGATTACAGAAGATGATATTCATTAATGAAGCCAATCTTTACAAGACAATCTTTCAGAGCCGCAAAGAAAGTTCAGAGAGATTTACAGAATGGGTTGCAGGAGAAGTTCTTCCGTCAATCAGAAAGAATGGCGGCTACATAGCAGGACAGGAAACATTATCTGATGAAGAACTTATGGCAGAGGCACTTCTTGTAGCCAATAACAAGATAGCTGAAAGAGATAAAATAATCGAACAGAAACAGGCAAGAATTGAACAGATGAAGCCTAAAGAAATTTTTGCAGATGCCGTAGCAACAAGTCACACATCAATTCTTGTTGGAGATTTAGCAAAGCTGATTTGTCAGAATGGCTATCAGATAGGGCAGAAACGATTATTTGATTGGTTGAGAGCTAATGGGTACCTGATTAAGAGTGGCGGTTCTTACAGTATGCCTACACAGAGGTACGTTGAACAGGGATTGTTTGAAATCAAGGAAAGCAACCTTGTTAATCCGGATGGTTCTGTGAGAATTACCAAAACTACAAAGGTTACCGGCAAAGGGCAGGTTTATTTCGTTAATAAGTTCTTGAAAGGAGCTAAGAATGAAACAGCCTAAAGCCTTGACAAGAGAATTGAAAATTGCCGCATCTGCCTATGGACTTATTCCTAGTCAATGGATGTTGCTTAAAGATGACGGTGGAAGCTATGTGACACTTATAAGTAAAGACGGCAAGAAGCAGAAAACGATTGATAGATACGCAAGGGCAAAGAAAAGATGAATAAAAGAATAATAATTAACGTTTCCGCAGCTACGCTTATGATTATTCCTATTGCAATAGGGAAAATAAAAGCAGCCAAGGCAACAATACCTGCTGAAAACGAAATAGTTGCTTGCGAGATTGAAACGGAAACTTTTGAAACTGAAAAAATAACGGAATATTTTACTCCGGAATATGACTTAGGGATTGAAAAAGACAAGTACAGTTTTATTCCACTAAGCAAGAGCGACAGAGAAATAATAAGAAGTTCCTGCGAAAAATACAGCATTGACTATGACTTAATGTTAGCTGTAGCAAAACAGGAAAGCTGTTATCAGATGTCAGCATATAATCCTATATCCGGGGACTACGGAATGTTCCAGATTAATGCTAAAACGTGGGATGAAATAGCTAATAATAACAGCTTATATGACTACAAGTATTCCCTTAAAGATAATTCCGAGATGGCTTGTTACATTATGAGCCTTTGTATGGAAGAAGCTAATGGGGACATCCGGATTGCTTTGAATTATTACAGAACAGGAACACCTAATGCGAAGTATGAAGCAGAAAGCGATTATGCAAGCATTATTTTAAAAGAATTGGAAAAAATAAGGAGAATGGAATGATAATAACAGATTTTAACGAAATGTCGATTGGAGATTTAGAAAAAATATCACAGGGTTTGCCTATTAGTTTTGTGATTGAAGATGGCAAAATAACCAAGGCAGAAAGGAGAGAAGAATGAATAACGCAAGAATGTCCGGAACAATGACAACTTCCCCTTATTTGCTTTGGACAGCTAAAAACGGAGAAGAATTTTGCACCTTTGACTTATCGGTCAAAAGAGATAGTGGTATCTACGATATGGTTCCTGTGATAATCAAAAAGGATAACCTTATCGACAGCACCGATGGCAGGATAACTCTTAACGGAGAAATCAGAAGCAGAAATTCTGACGGACACCTGTTAGTGTACTTTTACGCAACGGAAAGTATGAATTATTCAGGGATTGATGAAAATATAGTTTCTCTTGAGGGCATTGTGTGCATCAAGAAAGAAATCAGGGAAACTCTTTTTTCAAAAAAGAAAATTACGGATTTTTCACTTGCCGTTGACAGGAAATATAATTGGAAGTCTGATTATATCCCTTGCATAGCCTGGGAATACAGTGCGGAAATAATTAATGATGATATTGCCGTAGGTACAGGAATTGGGATTACAGGCAGGTTTCAGTCAAGGGACTATATGAAGAATGGCGAAAAGAAAACAGCCTTTGAAATATCGGTTATGAACCTTGAATGGTAGAAAGGATAGTTTATGAAATTAAAAAAAGTAGTACTTGAAAACTTTATGTGTTACGCACACGCAGAATTTGATTTGTTCGCCTTAACAAAGATTATGGCAAGAAATGGAGTGGGAAAGTCTAGCATAGTCGCTGTTATTAACTGGGTGCTTTATAACTGCGATGGGGATTTAAAGGACAACCCTAATGTCAGAAGAGAAGTCAACGGAAAGCCTGTTGATGATATGGACACTTACGGAGAACTTACTTTTGATGTTGATGGAAAAGAAATAACTATGAAGAAAGTACAGGTCCGTACATATAACAAGGATAAGACAGGCTATAAGGACGATAACTCATATTACATTAATGATGTGAGAAAGAATCTTAAGGATTTTAACGCATATCTTGATGTTGATATGAATGTATTTAAGATGTGTAGCAATGTAAATGCATTTCTTAATCAGAAGCCTACTGAAATGAGAGAATACTTATTCGGGCTTGTAGGAGATGTAACAGACCTTGATATAGCTTCACAGAAAGCCGAATTAGCCGAGTTAGTTCCTTTGCTTAATAAGTATACAGTTGAAGAATTATCCGCTATGAATAAGGCTACCAAGACCAAGATTACAAAGGATTTGCCTGTTCTTGATGGACAGATTAAGGAAAAGGAAAGAGATATTCAGCTTAAACAGGCTATTGAAGTATCTGACCTTGAATTACAGAAGAATAGCCTTAAAGAGCAGATTGCTGATTACGTGGCAAAGCAGACAGACAATGACAAGTTAATGGCTGAATATGACTGGGCTAGTGCGAATATTCTTAGCTTGAAGTTTGAGCTTAACGATATGAGCCGCAAAGCCAATGAGGACAATATTAAGGCTAGGAGAGAGATTGAGGACAAGATTTCTGATAAGCAGTTTCTTATTAAGCAGACAGAAAAGACTATTACTGATACAGAAAATAACATTACATATCAGCAGACTAATGTGGATATTATCAATAAGCAGTTGCAGGATATAAGGGATAAATGGAAAACAGAGAACGAACGCAAATTTGACGAAACAAGCCTTATTTGCAGCTATTGCGGGCAGGAATATCCAGAAGATAAGAAAGAACAGTTAAGAGCTGATTTTGCCAAGCATAAGGCTGATAACTTAAAGGTAATTACTGACAATGGCAATATGTATAAGGAAAGACTTGATAAGGAAAAAGCTACGCTTGAAAGCCTTAAAACAGAATTACCACAGCGTAAAGAAAGCCTTGAAATGCTGAATGCAGCTATTACAGACCTTAAAAAGCAGTTATCAGAACTTCCACAGGAAATTGATGTAACAGCCACAGAGGAATACAAGGCACTTGAACAGCAGATTGCTGAAAAGGAAGAAGCCATGCACAAGGCTAATGACATTTCAGCAGTCAAGGCAGAATTAAAGTCACAGGAAACAGCTTTAAGGCAGCAGTTAGCAGAATGCGAAAGCCAGATTGCAAAGGCTGATACGGCAGCAGATGAACAGCGACTTGAAGAATTAAAGCAGACAAGGATTGATTCTGAACAGAACAAAGCTAATGCCGAGAAGATTCTTGATTTGCTTGACGAACTGGATAAGGCAAAGAATGAAGCCTTGACAGAAGCGGTAAACAGCCATTTTGGGTTAGTTAAGTGGCAGTTGTTTGAATATGCCAAGAATGGCAATTACAAGAGCTGTTGCATACCTACTGTTGACGGAAAATCAATTCTTACAACTATGAGTAACAAAGGTAATAGAATACTTGGCAGAGTTGATATTTGCAATTCTATTCAGAAGATTGGCAGTATATCAGTACCTATTATTCTTGATGATAGCGAGAGCTTAGATGAAGAAAATCAGAAGAAAGTTGCTGAAATGGTGGATAGCCAATTGATTATGTTGATTGTTAATGACAGCGAGAAATTAGAGATTGTGGAGGGATAATATGAAACTCTATTTTTATAAAATGAATACAGATGAAAGATACGGAAAGGTAGGAAACAAAATATGAGCGTAAAAGGATTTAAAGCGTTTAATAAAGGAATGAAGTGTAAAAGTAAGCAGTATGAAGAAAACACAACTTACGAAGAAAACGGAAATGAAATATGCGAAGCAGGTGTAATGCACTATTGCGAAAATCCATTTGATGTATTGAACTATTACCCGCTTATAGACGAGAATGGTAATATGTCAGAGTTTGCAGATGTTGAAGCTGTTGGAGATATTTATAGAAAAGAGGATAAAACAGCAACAAATAAGCTTCATATTGGTGCGAAACTTGGACTTAAAGGCTTTATTAAGGCTTGCGTAGATTTTACTATCGAAAAGACAAGAGTTGAACCAATAAAAGATGATAAAGCTGATGATAATAGTGGAGATTACGCAAAGATAGGTTCAAGTGGAGATTACGCAAAGATAGGTTCAA
>ERZ1034920.164-NODE-164-length-54065-cov-4.822737_pt1 | contig 54065 bp, 44 predicted proteins | sample MGYA00520688_ERZ1034920 | MGnify/ENA primary metagenome ERZ1034920 (study PRJEB33766, sample SAMN09781785) | gut metagenome | biome: gut microbiome | host: Homo sapiens | place: Madagascar | study: EMG produced TPA metagenomics assembly of the PRJNA485056 data set... | reverse complement strand
GCAGCAGCTTCTTTTTGGAATAGTGCGGCGCGTTCGCTTCCAGGCGCTTGTTGTGATCGTTCAAGATGCGCAGCAGAGCCTTCGCGTCGAGCTCTTCGCCTGCACGCAATCGATCGAGTATTTCAACAATGATATCTTCCACGTTAATTCGGTAAATCTCCTGTTGGCCGAATCTGCCGCTTTTGCAAAATGGCCATTCAACAGGCAATCTAATGGAGCAGCCGCGTTTTGTTTAGACGAACGCCTTGGCAACAAGGCTGCTTCGATCCCGCGCCCAGATCGGAAGGCGAAAGGTTGCCGCGGGAGCATTGGCTCTTGTATGCGCGCAACCCCTCCTGGCGTGATCAGCTTGCCCTCCGCAGACGCTGCCCGTTGGTAAACAGCGTACGAGCAGCGCAAACCCTAGCTGAAGTAATCCACGCCACCTTCGAAGATGGGCTGATAGAGGTTGCCCGGCACGTTCTTGTAGAGGCCAGCACCGCTGCGTTCGCTGTGACCCATCTTGCCGAACACGCGTCCATCGGGGCTGGTGATGCCCTCGATCGCCCATGCCGAACCGTTGGGGTTGAACGCAAGATCCATGGAAGGCTGGCCGGCCGCATCCACGTATTGGGTCGCGATCTGGCCGTTCGCTTTCAGCTGCTCGAGCATTTCAGGCGTAGCGACGAAGCGGCCTTCGCCGTGGCTTACCGCAACCGTGTGGATGTCGCCCACCTGGCAGTGACTCAGCCATGGGGAAAGTGTGGAGGCCACGCGCGTATCGACGAGCATGCTCTGGTGGCGGCCGATCGAGTTGAACGTGAGCGTGGGGCACGTGCTATCCATCTCGCGGATATCGCCGTAGGGCACGAGACCGAGCTTCACCAGCGCCTGGAAACCGTTGCAGATGCCGAGCATGAGGCCATCGCGATTCTGGAGCAGATCGCGCACGGCTTCGGTGACCTCGGGCGCGCGGAAGAACGAGGTGATGAACTTCGCGGAGCCATCGGGCTCGTCGCCGCCGGAGAAGCCGCCGGGAATCATGACGATCTGGCTTTCACGGATGGCGCTAGCCAGGGCTTTCGTGCTCTCGATGACCGCCTGCGGCGTGAGATTGTTCACGATGAGTGTGGTGGGTGCGGCGCCGGCGCGCTCGAAGGCGCGGGCGGTGTCGTATTCGCAGTTGTTGCCCGGGAAGACCGGAATGACCACGCGCGGCTTCGCGACCGAGCCGCAGTAGACGAGCGGGGCTGCGCCTTCGAAGCTGATCGTTTCAACGGCTGCGTGTTCCTGCTCGGTTGGGTCGATGCCCGCCGCCTGGTCTTGCGCGGTGTCTTCCTCGTCTTCGAACGTGCGATACGGGAAGACGGACTCGAGCTTCTGCTCCCACGCTTCCTGCAGATCTGCCAGCGCGACCGATTCATCACCGAGCGCGAATTCATATTCGGCGGTGGTGATGCCCGCTTCGATGACCTCGAGATTCTCGGCGGAATCGGGGACATCAGCATCGGTGGCAAGCTCCACGATGAAGCTGCCATACGCCGGCTCGAAGAGCGCCGAAGGGCTGATGCTGCTATCGATCTGAACGCCGATGCGGTTGCCCAGCGCCATCTTGAAGAGCGCTTCGGCGTAGCTGCCATAGCCCGGCGTGGAGACCGCAAGCGCCGCGCCGCTGCCGATCAGGCGCTCGACCAGGTCGCATGCTTCGCGGAAGCCTTCCGCATCGGGCAGGAGACCGTCTTCTTGGTAGGCCGGCGAGATGAAGAGCACGCGGTTGCCCGCGCCCTTGAATTCGGGAGAGGTCACGCGATCCACCGGACCACATGCCGTGGCGAACGAGACGAGCGTGGGCGGCACGTCGAGCTGTTCGAAGGAGCCCGACATGGAGTCTTTGCCGCCGATCGAGCCCACTTCGGTATCGATCTGCGCCATGAGCGCGCCGAGCACGGAGGCGACCGGCTTACCCCAACGCGTGGGTTCTTCACGCAGGCGTTCGAAGTATTCCTGGAATGAATAGTAGGCGTTCTTGCGCTGGAAGCCCGCAGCTACGAGCTTCGCGAGCGATTCGATAACCGCAAGGTAGGCGCCATCGAACTGGTTCGCCTCGGAAAGATACGGATTGAAGCCCCAGGCCATGCCCGAGCATGTGGTGGTCTCGCCGTCGACCGGGAACTTCGCCGCCATGGCCATGGAAGGCGTGAGCTGGTGTTTTCCGCCGAAGGGCATGAGCACCGTGGCCGCGCCGATGGTGGAGTCGAAGCGCTCGACCAGGCCCTTGTTGGAGGCCACGTTAAGGTCGGTGACCACCGCGTTCAGGCGCTCGGCGAGCGTGTTGCCCGGCCAATCGGGAATGTAGCTGCCGCCCTCTTCGACGTGCACGTTCATGTGCTTGGGCGCGCCGTTGCTCGCGAGGAATTCGCGGGATACGTCCACGATGGTATCGCCGCGCCAGGTCATGCGCACGCGACCGCTATCGGTGACGACCGCGACCGGCGTGGCTTCGAGGTTTTCTGCATGTGCAAGCTCGATGAAGCGATCCACGTCTTCAGGCGCGAGCGCGACCGCCATGCGCTCCTGACTTTCGGAGATGGCGAGCTCGGTGCCGTCGAGGCCTTCGTATTTCTTGGGTACGCGATCGAGGTCGATCTCGAGGCTGTCGGCCAGCTCGCCGATAGCGACCGAAACGCCGCCCGCGCCGAAATCGTTGCAGCGCTTGATCATGCGGCTGGCCTCGGAGTTGCGGAAGAGGCGCTGGATCTTGCGCTCGACCGGGGCGTTGCCCTTCTGCACCTCCGCGCCGCACGTTTCGATGGACTCGAGGTTGTGCGCCTTGGACGATCCCGTTGCGCCGCCGATGCCGTCGCGGCCGGTGCGTCCGCCGAGCAAGACGACCACATCGTCTGGAGCAGGGGTTTCACGGCGAACATCGGCCGCGGGCGTTGCGCCCACCACCGCGCCGATCTCCATGCGCTTTGCGGCATAGCCGGGGTGGTAGAGCTCGTTTACCTGGCCCGTTGCCAGACCGATCTGGTTGCCGTAGGAAGAAAAACCTGCTGCTGCCGTGGTGACGAGCTTGCGCTGCGGCAGCTTGCCGGGAAGCGTTTCGGCCACGGGGACGAGCGGATCGGCCGCGCCCGTTACGCGCATCGACTGGTAGACGTAGCTGCGGCCCGAAAGCGGGTCGCGGATCGCGCCGCCCACGCAGGTTGCCGCGCCGCCGAAGGGCTCGATCTCCGTGGGGTGATTGTGCGTTTCGTTCTTGAAGAGGTAGAGCCAATCCTGCTCTTCGCCGTCCACATCCACCTTCACCTTCACGGTGCAGGCGTTGATCTCTTCGGATTCGTCGAGGTTCGTGAGGATGCCCTTGCTCTTGAGCCATTTCGCGCCGATCGTGCCCATGTCCATGAGCGAAACCGGCTTCGCATCGCGATCGAGATCGGTGCGCATGCGCATATATTGGTCGAACGCCGCGCGCACCTTTTCGTCGTCGATCTGCATGTTCTCGAGCTCGGTCTCGAACGTGGTGTGACGGCAGTGATCGGACCAGTAGGTATCGATCATCTTGATCTCGGTGATGGTGGGGTTGCGCTTCTCGCTCGCGAAATACTGCTGGCAGAATTGGATGTCGGTCAAGTCCATGGCCAGGCCGCGCTCGGCGATGAACGCTTCGAGACCTGCAGCATCGAGGTCGATGAAGCCTTCGACCACCTCGACAGGATCGGGCGTGGGGAATTCCATCTTCAGCGTTGCGTGCGGCTCAAGCGTTGCTTCGCGCGCTTCCACTGGGTTGATGACGTAGTGCTTGATGGCATCCACGTCTTCGCTGGTGAGATCGCCCTCGAGGAAATACACTTTGGCGCTACGGACTGCGGGGCGTTCGCCCTGGCTGATGAGCTGGATGCACTCGCTTGCCGAATCGGCGCGCTGATCGAACTGGCCGGGAAGGAATTCAACGCCGAAGACCGTGGCGTTCGCGTCTTCGGGGAGCTCGGCGTAGATGGTGTCGGATTGCGGCTCGCTGAACACCGTGGGGATGCAGGTTGCGAAGAGCTCTTCGGTGATGCCTTCCACGTCGTAGCGATTGAGCAAGCGCAGGTTCTCCAGTCGCTCGATGCCGAGGATCGTGCGCAGCTCGTGCAGCAGCTGCTGCGCTTCGACATCGAATCCGGGCTTCTTTTCAACATAGATACGTGAAACCATGGGTTCCTCTTTCTTGGAGTTCATCGTGAAAGCGCTTGTTACGCGCTGCTTCTATGATAAGGCCTAACAGAGACCTTGCGCACGAGAACCCACGTTATTCGTACAAGAAGCAACGCAGCTCGATCAGCGTCGAGCACGAGACACGAGGTTCCCCGCTTCCCTGTTCGCGAATCAGCGCATGCTGATTCGCTCATGCGTCACTGCTTCGCTCGGGTTTTTTAAAACGAATTTAGTCGGCGAAGAGTCACCTCGTTGCCTCATCCTCTCCGCTGATCGAACCTTGACCTGTTAGCTTATAGGGTCTGGCCGGAAGGGAAGGTATGGACCGCTTGCGCAGCCGCGGTTGGTATCTGCGACGTTAACAGTAAGCGAGCAGCTGTAGGGCCATGCCTTCGCTGGAGGTCGGGCACTATAAGCTAACAGACATGATTCGAGCCACACTTTTCCTTTAACCTAAGTGTTGCGAGTTGCGCGGGCGTTTTGTGGTTTCATAGGGAACAGTGAATCGCGCGCATTTCGACGCGCCAAGCTCGCACGATGAAAGGACCTTTCTCATGTACGTGACCTGCCTCGATATGGAAGGTGTATTGGTTCCCGAAATTTGGATCGCGTTCGCAGAGGCGAGCGGCATCCCCGAGCTCAAGCGCACAACGCGCGATGAACCCGATTACGACAAGCTCATGAACTGGCGCTTGGGCATCCTGCGCGAGCACGGCCTCGGCCTCAAAGAGATCCAGGAGACCATCGCCACTATCGATCCGCTGCCGGGCGCAAAGGAATTCTTGGATGAGCTGCGCGACTGCGGTCAGGTCATCGTGATCTCCGACACCTTCACGCAATTCGCCAAGCCGCTCATGGAGAAGCTCGGCATGCCCACGCTGTTCTGTAACGAGCTCGTGGTTGCGCCTGATGGAGAGATCACCGGGTTCAAGATGCGCTGCGACCAGTCGAAGCTCACCACCGTGAAAGCGCTGCAGAGCTGCGGGTTCGACACCATCGCCGTGGGCGATAGCCATAACGACCTGGGCATGATCCGCGCGAGCAAGGATGGCTTCTTGTTCCGCAGCACCGACGCGATCATCGCCGAGAATCCGGACTTGCAGGCGTTCGAAGAGTTCGACGATCTGCTGGCGGCGATCAAAGGTGCGCTAGAGGCGTAACTCTCTCAGCCTTCTGGAAGTCGATCCTTACCGATCTTCACACATGATATCTGGCCTTCGCAGCCTTTTTTTATGACGAGATACCTAGTGCCTCGTCATTTGTTTTGCTGAGATACGGAGAATCTCATCATCCAATATGACGAGTTTTTCCTCGTAACCCATTGACCTCGTAGTAGGTGCGAGGTTTACACTTCCGTTTAAGGATGTGATGAAATGGCTGGTTACCGAAGAATCAAGAACGCTGTTGCAGCCGAAGACGGCGAGGCGAGCATCATCGTCGGGCAAGAGGGACTGAAGGTCCCTTCGGCGGATGCGAAACTTGCGGCCGAGTCGAGCGCGAAGCGCGCGGATGGCCATAACGCCCGACTGACCCCCAATAAAGAGGGGAAGCTCACGGCTGGGCAGGTCACGAAGCTGACCGGCGTGCCTGCATCGAAATTGCGCCATTACGAAGGGATGGGCCTGCTCACGCCCGAATGCACTGGCATAGGCGTATCGAACAACCGCAGGCTCTATGGGGTTCAAGACCTCGAGCGGCTCCAAGCGGTCTTAACGCTTGCTGAATATGGTTTCGGCCTGAGCGAGGTCAAGCAGATCTTGGATGACGAGAGCATCGATCTGTATGAGGCGATCGCGCGCAAACTTGAAGAGCTGAAGCGCAAGGAAGCTCGGTTGCGGGCGCTCATCCTGTTCGCGAAGTTCGTTGACATGACCGACGATGCCGATCTGATCGAGGGGCTGGCCTGCGGACCTGCTAGCCTTGATGGCTTCGCCGATCTCACGCGGACACTGCCCGATTACGAGCAAGCGATGCAGCGCCTTGATGCGTACAGCGAAGAAGAGGCTGCAGTCGCACTTGAACGTGTGGCGGCGGCGATCGATGCGCTCGTGCTACTCGATGAGACCGAGGGGTTCGCAGGCGTTGAGGCGGCGATGGATGCGTTCTTCGGTTGGTGGAGCGAGTTCGTCGCGCCCGTTGATGAGCTTGGCTACCTGGGCTTTTGGGCGATCTTCGAGGACCACAGTCTGGTTGCGGAATATGTCGAGACGCTTGGTGGTGAAGGCGATGCCGCAACGGTGCAGATGCTCGCGTTCTTCGTTATGCTGGTGCGCTTCCTGCGGGTGAACGATGCGCTGGTCTGCGAGATCGCACAACTAGCCGATAGCGATGTTGTTGCCGCGATCGATCTGGCGTACGACCTGATCGCCGCGGCGGGAATCGTATGGCTTGGTACGGAAGGGGCGCGCGAGGTGTCGGGCGATGCGCTTGCGGCGCTGTGCTTCTCGCTGCTCGTTTTCGCCGACCGAGCTCTTGAAGACGAGTGGCTTCGCGCATACCTCGGTCTTGAGGGAGCAATCTCATGTGATGGCGAGGCTCTTGCGAGCACGCTCAGGGTGATCGATGTGATGTGTGGTGAATGATGGGCGGTGCGAGAACGTAGGTTCGGGAAGGCTGGGAATAGCTAGAACGTAAGCAGATCGCGCACTTGAGTGCCGAGCGCATCAGCGATGCGCGCGAGGTCATCAATGCCAACACCCACGTGGCCCTTCTCGATGCGCCAAATGTGTGACTTGCTAGAGCCGACCATCTTGGCAAGGCGGTCCTGCGAAAGCCCCTGGCTTTCCCTTCGCTGCCTGATCGCTTCTCCGAGCGCGCGTCTTTTCTGGTCGATGTCCATGCCTACAGGATATGTGCTAGACTATCCGCGGTGGCTTCATATATGGCGCCACAAAGACACGACGGCCATTGACCTCGTAGTACATGGAGTTCATATGACGCGGAGAATAGTGATCCGAAGCAAAAACACTACCTTTTCAGGATGCGGACATGCAATCCTGTCCTTCTTCTTAGGCCTCGCTTTTTTAATCGTAGTTATAGGAGCGTTGCTTGCTCTGTTTTTCGGTTGGCTGCTCTCCTAATAGCAAAAGCTACTCCAAAGACACGTGAGAAAGAGACTTGAATGACTACCAAGAAGGTACGTACAGCAAAAATCAGAATTGCCATCATAGGCTTGCTTGTCGGACTCGCAATAGGCATCGTTGGCACCCTCTTCTTCCAGCAATACAACCCAAAAGATCCTGCTGATCAAAACCCTAATCCTGCGCCAGTCTTCGATAGGATTGTCGCTCAAAACGAATTGGTATGTGCCTCTCAGCAGTACAACATTACCGAAAAAGCAACGAATTCAAATTCATTCTTCGAACTCTTCGATATTCCCTTTACTGAAAATCACTTTTGGTACCGTTATGTGGGAACAATCAAAGTTGGAGTAAACCTCAAAGAAGCGGAGTTTGCTACAAAAGACAAGGTCATTACCGTAAGTCTTGCTCAGCCTTACATCATTTCGAACACTCCTGACTTGAACAAAAGCGGCACATTGGAAGAAGGCATAAATCCTCTTAACCCCATTCATGCCAAAGATGTCGATGCTTTCCAGAGGCAATGTGTTGAGCAAAGCCAGACCGACATTATCGATGGCGGCATCATGGATGAAGCTAAGCAAAATGCCGAAGAGAACATTCGCGACATGTTCTATGCAGCACTTGGAGATGCTTACGCTATCGAATTCCAGTGGAGGGAGTAAAGATGAAGAAGGATAACAAGAACTCGAAAGCCGGAATAATCCTTGTCGTCGTAATCGTACTTGTGATTCTTTTCTTCATTTGGAACAACATGTTCCTCTCCTGGGGATAGACGAATGAAGAGCATTCGAGACAAATTCTCTTCCTTTGCCGACTGCGCACGTGATGCCTTCTCTTTATTCATGGCGCTCATCTTTGTCGTGCCAATTGCAGGGATAGCATCTTTTGCAATAGGCTTAGCCGCCTCAAGCTTCTTAATTGGATTTGTTCTATTCATAAGCTTGATCGCCTTTTCCCTGGTTGCGCTGTCTCGAAATTAGATCCAAAGATTGCACGCCTAGAAAACCACCTAGAAAAAAACTATTGAGCAAACGAAAGGAATCTCATGAACATAACAAAGAAAGCTTTCTCAACCATAGGATTGATCATTCTCTCGGCAATTATCATGTTCGCCCTCACAGGATGTGATTCAGAAGAAACAAAGGCAGCGAAAGAAAGCTTCAATAACGAAGTAGAGCGCGTGCAAGCAAGTTACGACGCGCTCACTGCTGAAATTGCTACTGCCGAAGAGCTTGTTGTGACTGAAGAAAGACCCCTTGATGAAACGCTAAAGCCTGCGCTCGAAGACGCCATCTCTGATGCGAAGACCGTCGAGTTCAAAAGCCCCTCTATGCCTTCAGGTATAGACAACATAAATGCCGCGACCGAAGAACTGAAAAACACCAGCTTCGATGACAAAACCCAGGCACTCAAAGATGCTGAGACCGCTTTAAGCAATAGCATCGAGCAGAGAAAACTGGTAACCGCTCCTTCTGAAGCATTCATTATCGAACGGCTTCGAGGAATCGATGGCGTTGGGGAGATCTCTGCAGTAACTGAAGACAATGATCCAAATGGACACCTCGGAAAAGAAGGCTGGTATACCTCAACCGTGTACTTTATTAGCCCACTTGTAAACCAGAGAGACGTATACGGAACCACCGTTATCGAAAAAGGGTGTGATGGTGGTGGAGCAATTGAGGTATATGCAAATGAAGCAGATGCCGAAAAGCGCAACAGTTATCTTTCATCTTTCGATGGTGCCACAATGTTTTCATCAGGATCTCATAAAGTTGTTGGAACCGTTCTAATCAGAACTTCAGATAAGCTACCCGCCAGTCAGCAAAAGAAGCTTGAAGCTGATATCATTGCTTCTCTAACGAAGCTCTAAACCTAGCAGAACAATAGAAAGTCCAGTTCGAAAGGATCAATTACTCATGGCGGAAAACAATAACGAAGAAGTTCCCGAGAACCATCTTGGAGATTTAAGCAATGTCCTTGATGAAAAAGAACTTATTGAAATCGATCAGCTGGCAAAGCGCTATCAGGAGATGACCTCTCCTGGCTTTTTCACAAAGGTTGGAAAAGCCTTTTCGGATATGTTGCCAGACAAGCTAAAAGAAGCCATTGCTGAAGGCGGAAAAAATATTAGCGAACAAGAATTCTATCTCAAAGCCATGGATGTTATCGCCACTGGCTTTGGCGCGTTAGAGGAGCAAGCTGCACGATTTACTATTACTGAGGAAGCAGTAATCAACGAAGCGAACAAAATCCTTCATCCTAAACAAATTGCTTCTCTTGAAGAAATTTGTCTTCTTCGAAGCTATCAAGTAGCCAAAATTGCAGACACGCAAAAGCTTCCGAATCTAGGCTTAGCGCTTGCTGAAGGGGGTGGTACCGGTGCTCTCGGGTTTGCAGGAATAGTGCCCAATATCGTTACGAGTACCTTCTGCTACTACCGCGCCGTTCAATCGGTCGCCATGTCCTATGGCTACAACACGAAAACCGATCCTGATGAGCTAATGATCGCTGGTGAAGTCTTTACCACCGCAATGGCACCAAAAGCCAATGATGGAGGAGAAATGGCCGGCATCATCGGCAAGATCATGATGATCAGTGAAGCAGAAGCAATAAAGCAGACTGTCAAAAAAGGCTGGAGCGAAATGGCTGCTCGAGGCGGAATGACTTTACTGTTGACCCAAATGCGCGCACTTGCACATAAAGCAGCAAAGAAAGCACTGGACAAAGCAGGGAAAGAAGGTTTAGAGAACAGCATCTTTAGAAGCGTCTTCGAACAAATTGGTAAAAGAATAACAGCTAAGACTGTTCAGCGTGCGATCCCTCTTGTTTCCGCGCTCATTGGTGCTTTGTTTGACTTCGGCGAAATGAAGAAAGTTCTCGAATTTGCTGACATCTTTTATCGCAAACGCTTCTTACTGGAAAAGGCAGAAAGACAAAGAATGCTTCTTGAAGACAATACGACACAAGAAGCCTAAACAAGACCCAAGATGACCTACCAGGCAAACTACTTAATTGTTTAAATCGCTCGAAATATTATTATTCAATTGATTGCTGAAATATATTGATCTTATTGATGATTCTGTAGCAATATTAATGCCGCGAAGAGACTGCGCGACGATACGTTCGGCGCAGCCCGTAGAGACCGCCGCAAGGCGGTTTCTGCGTTTTGGAAGAGCGCTCTCTCAACAAGAGAATGAGACCGGTTGGCACGTTGCCTTTTGAGGTTTTTTTCTCGCATTTCTCCCGAAAAATGAAAGATGCATTTCCCCTGTTCAAAATGCCTGACTACAAGATTATCCAGACGTTGACTGCAAAATTATCCAGGGTTTCACTGCAAAGATATCCAGATACTGACTACACAATTTGCATGAGAGCAATGTAGCGATCGAGGTCGCCAGTTTACTTGAACGATAAGGCCGATCGATCAAAAGGAGCCGTCTAGCAGCTCATACTCGCAACCAAGCGTCTCTTTCAGATAAGCGAACAGCTCTTCGTAACCGCATGCTTTCACCGCTGATTTCGCAAAGCCCTCCTGGTCGCGCGTTAGGATAAGGTCAGCGTTTCGACCTTGTGCTGCCTGATCTCTTCATCGGTCATCGACGAAAGAGCGTTCGTTGCAGGGATGGAGTCTATCGGTAGCTCTTCTCTCCTGAAAACAACATAGCGGTTGAGGTTGCCGGGCTTGCCGTCGGCGGAGAAGGATTCGACCACGGTGGCATGCGGCGCGAGAGCGGAGATGATCCGGTCGATCTCTTCGTTTGAGAAATGATGGCAGTAGCGATAGTTGCCAGATTCGTTCTTCCAACCGAGGAAGTAATCGTTGGGCTCGAGGGAGCCCGCGAAGAACGCAAGCGCTTCAGCGTGCGTCTGTTCGATCTTCGCCCTCTTTACAGGATCGTTCAGGAACTGCCAGAAGGAAACTACCAGGTAGCCGCCAGGCTTCACCTGACTAAGCGCTTCGAGCAAGAACTGCTGGCGCAAATCGAAGCTAGGAATGTGGTGCAAAAAGCCGAACGAGACCACCAGATCGAAGGGGGTTGCAGCTGCAAACGCAGGGATGTTAGCGGGTTCGGCAGCGGGCAGCCCATCGAGCAGATTGCTCACAATATCTTCGCAGGTAAAATGCACTTTTTTGGCAATACCTTCTTGACCGCTCGCAACAAGCGGTTCGCAATTATCCACGGCGAAGAACGACCAGTCGATATGCGGATAGGTGTTCGCAAGAAACGCCTCGAAGCGCAAGTTGCCACATGCGATATCAAGGACCGAATCAGCGATCTGAGCATCCATCGGTTGATCGAGCGCCGCTTCATCAAGGCCATCGAAGCCACAGGCAGTCATGCACCTGCGCCAGCCCTCCCAGGGGGCCGTGCGCGTTTGCGAGAAGGACGCAGCGTTGCGTTCGTAGAATTCGGTGTTGAGCTGGCAGAGGGCTCGCACAGTCTCCCTATTCATGGCTGCCCTTCTTCACGCGCTTCACGAGCGAAAGTGCCAGCGAAGTGAGCGCAGCGCCAATACACGCAGCAACAAGCATCACCACGAACGCGCGTACTGGGAACAACAGGAACAGCAGCAGCACCGTCATGACGGGCTGACGCATGATGGCGCCCATGAGCGCCGCGCTGCAGATACACAGGCAGCACACCGGGTCGGCACCCGTGAGCAGCGCAAACCCGTAGCCCAAACAGATACCCGCGAAGATGGTCGGGAAGAAATGGCCACCGCGCCACCCGAGGCGTAAACAGAGCGGCGTGGTGAAGACCTTCAGCACACCCGTAAGAATAAGGTAGCCCGCGCCGAGCATCGTGTAGGTGCTCATGAGCGTTTCAGTTTGCGTTTCACCTGCGAACATCACGAAGGGGAACACGATTCCGAGCGAGCCCAGGATAAGCCCGACCAGCATCGCCTTCGCCACGGGGTGGTCGCCGATCTTGTGCGCGAGCGTGTCTGCGCACTTGTCGAACGCATGGTAGAGCAAGCCCACCGCACCGCCCGCCAGCGCCAACGGAATGATGAGCGCGCGTTCAAACCAATCGATGGAGACCTCCGAGAAATGCGGCAGGCCTTCCCCGCCGCCAAACACGCTTCCGAACAGGATCATCACGCCGAATGCGCCAGCCACGGCGAACGTATAGACGATGATCTTCGTGGCTTTCGGAACCTCGATCTTGGTGCCCGCCTTCACCTCATCGCAGCTGCCAAGAAGCGGCGCCGCCAGACCGAACAGAGGCGCATTGAATACGGCGGAGAGCACTGCCGCAGTGCCCGCCTGGGAAAGTTCGCGAAACTCCTTGCCGAGGAACTTCAGGCGGTCGCCAACCCACGTGCAAAGTCCCGCGATCACGCCCGTGAGACCGGCTTCCGGACCGACGCTGCCGCCAAAGAGCAACGGCAGGAGCGCACCGCCCGCAGAGGCGCCGATGTGCTCGTATTCGTAGCGGCCCGTCTCCTTCACCTGGGCCATCACCTTGTTCAGATCTTCGGGATACGCACCGAAACGGCGTTCGAAGAGGCCGATCGCCACGCCACCTACCAAGCACACGGCAAGCGGCCACCACCACGCACCGATATGCTCGGGCAGCACGTGCCAAAAAAGGTTGATGCCGTGGTTGAGCAAGAAGAAGAACACCCACACGAATGCACCCGCTAGGCCACCCAACACCAGGGTGAGCAAGGCGAAGATGACGCGATTGAGCACCGGACGCGTGCGGTTAGGGGTTTCGCTCATCGCGCGCCCTCATCGCGGTCCGCTTCTTCTCCAGCCTTGTCCGCGGCGCGGAATTCCTCGATGAAGCCTGCGGAGAAGATGCCTGCTGGAATGGCTACCACGCCGATCGAGATGACCATCACCACGAAGCCGATGATGCGTCCAAACGCCGTAATGGGAACGATGTCGCCGTAGCCGGTCGTGGTCATGGTGGTGATGGCCCAGTACAGACCCGTCCACACACTGTCGAACACTTCGGGTTGCGCGGTATGTTCAGCTTCATACATGAGCACACTCGAAGCTACTGCCAAAAGCGTGAGCACCATGAACGCCGCCACGATCTCGCGACGACGCTTCACGAACACGCGGCTGATGGTCTGCAGGCCACGCATATAGCGCGAGATCTTGATCAGACGCACCAGACGGATGATGCGAATCGCATCGTTGAGCGCATTCGAGACGGGTAGGAAGAAGACGAAGAGCGCAGGGAACCACGCAAAGAAATCGATGATGCCCATGAGCGAGAAGATGTAGCGCATGCGTGCGCGCGTTGGCGCAAGGGCGGGATAGACCAGATCGGCGATCCAAATGCGGCAGGCATATTCAGCAGCGAAGGCGATCACTGAAAGCACGCTGAATCCTAAGATGAGCGTGTTGAAATCGAGCGCTGCATCGTTGTCCGGCACGCCAACCAAAAGCGCATTTAGCACAATCAAGACGATGAGCCCGATGCCAAGGAATTTGCCGAGCGGAGTCGCTTTCGCGGGGTCTTCAAGCGCTACGTAGACGCGCTGCTTGAGCGGCTGCTTCGGCGCGTTCGGGGAGGCGGAAGCACTTGGTTCAGTATGAGCGATTTCGGGTGCGGTCATGCAAACTGCCAATCAAACGTGGACGTTCAAAGTTTACCTTATCATCAGCGCGCCTAAGAGATGCTGTACTGACACAAAATGCTACGCTGTTAAACAGGTTACTGGTACAACGTAAACCCCTTCGGGTGTTTTGCGCGCGATTGAAGTTCTTCCTACCAAAACAGCCAAAAACTCCGGTTCCCGGTTTTGTGCAGCTGGATTTTCTTTCACTTTGTTCTTAAGGCGAAGAAGACTCTCAATGCCCTTTTGAACTTTATCCTCACTCAGCTTGATTTCGATCGCAGCCCATCTGCCATCAACAAGCTCAATAATGGCATCGACCTCTAGACCATAATCATCGCGGTAATAAAAGAGCGAAGCATCTGCTGTCTCTGGCCTGGCAGACAGATAGGTTCGAATATCCCGAATACACAACGTCTCAAAAAGGCGACCCATCATCTGCATTTCGCCCAAAAGGCGTTCCGGAGCAAAACCTAGAGCAGCTGTTGCAAGCGAAGGATCGACGAGATACCGTTTGGGTCTTGTTCGTACACGCGCGCGCGACTTAACAGGGGCGTCCCATCCTGGCAGATCTTCAATCATGAATAGATGCTGGTAGAACAGCGTATATTCTTCAGCACGGTTTCGTGCGGTTTCTGGGTTTACCTCATACTCTCCCGCAGACATATCCCGAGCCAGAGTCGCATAGCTTGCTGCTTCTCCATTGTTTCTTGCTAAGGCAACTAAAGCTCTACGAGCAATTTGAGGGTCTTTTCCCATACGCTGAGCCGTAACTTCAAAAACAGTATTGATGTATTGCCGAGGAATACGCAATGCGCCAGCAATGGGCCTCGCTATGCTAGCCGGCCAACCTCCCCGACAAATGGCTTCAGCGAATTGAGCAATGTTCGTATCAATCATCTGCTCCTCGAACTCGCCATTAAAAAGGCCATACAGGGAAATTGATGCATTTGAAATACCTGATTCAGCAAATGAAAGTGGTCGCATGCGAAGAGAAGCAATCCTTCCTGCACCGCTATGAGCGACTTTATTGTATGCAGGTGTCGCAGATCCCGTGAGAAGATAGGAGCCTGCCTCATTACCACTTTCATCTACAGCGCGGCGCACCGCATCCCTTACTGCAGGAACGCGTTGCCATTCATCAATAAGATGAGGTTTTTCACCCACGAGCGCTACATGGATATCAGTCCCCACTAAATCTCGCATGGCTTCATCGTCAAGATGGATTTCACTGCAGGAATGATTGAGGGCGGTCCAAGTTTTCCCACACCATTTAGGGCCGTTTATCTCGACCGCGCCAAATATCTCGAGCAATGACTCGACCTCGCCGTCCACGAGACGAGAAAGATAGCCTTTGGGCGTTAAGCGATCGCGTGTGTTTTCAAGTGCTTGTTTTACCAAAAATACCGCCTTGTCTTAATAAAAAATACCGCCTAAAATTTACCAAAAATACCGCTTTATTTCAACCGAATTACTGCCTAGGCGCGCAAAAGAAAGGCGATTGAGATAAAACAACTGTCACGTTTACACCAGATGAACTTATAAAGCTTGAGCTGCAACCTTGTGTACGTGAGCTTGTGCTCCTTCACAAAATCGACGATAGTAACTATCTCAATTGCAGTTACCGCCTAAAAAAAGCAGGGGGCCGAAACCTCCTGCTACGTGTTCGCTTGTTCGGAATGGACCAGTGCGAACAGAAGATGTGTGCGAAGCAGTCTGCCACTTTTTTCCGCCGCTGCTTTTATCGTAAACATCACTTGTTCGCGCTAGCTCTTATCCTTCTGAAGCTTCTTCATGATGAAGAGAATCACCACTGCTGCAACAAGCGCAAGCCCGATCGGGAAGAGCATAGCCAGCCATTCCGGCCCTGCTGGGAAATACGGCGTGATGTTCGCGAACGTTAGGTCCCAATCAAGATAGCGCCCTGTTGAGATCGGATACGGGCCCGTGGTGAAATCGGTGCCTGAGAGCTGCAAGTAGAGCGAAGGTGCATTGTAAGCCGGGAAGAGCAGCATCAAACGATGTGCGAAGATGCCTACAATAACCAGGATCGAAGCGATGAGCGCAGGCTTCTTCTGTCCACGGTTCTTCGGCAAGAAGAGCATGATCATCGCAATGAATGGCAGGATAAGTTCTACCAGATACAACAGAATGTTCGAGCCAACTGCTGCCAGGATGCCGGCAGATTCTGGGGTGCCTTCGAAGAACATCAGGCACAGATCGATAAGCGCGAGCACCAGGTGAACCGCAATCGCAATAGCGCAAATGCGCCCAAGCCAAGCGAGCGCCTTCGACGAAGCGCCCTTCACGCAAGCGATCAGCAGAATGAGCGCGAAACCGCTCACGAACGCAACCGCTAAGAAATCAACAGGCATGATCGGTGTTGCCCACCAGCCATGCGCGGTTTGCGTGGAAAAAAGCAGGCCTTCGACGATCTGAAGCGCAAGTGCCGCAAGGCCAGCAAGCACTGCCCACACCTTCACAGAACGCGCATCACGCGCGATCATGACCAGCTGCACGATCGAGAGCACGATGAACGTACACATGGCGATCATGTCCCAAGCCAGCGGAGAACGCGGGTTCATTCCAATGATCATGGCAAACGCATTGCGAATCGCACCCAGGTCGGCCAGGATCGCAACGCCAGCAGCGCATACACAAGCAAGCCCGCATGCACCTGCGATACGTGCCAATGGCTTAAGCTCCTCTTTCCCTGAAAGGATGATCGCGCTCGCAACGAACTGCGAACCTGCACCAAAGCCTACCAAGAAGGCAAAAACGGCGATCATAAGGCCCCAAAGGAATACGTTGGTCATGTTCGATCCAGCTAGCAAGCCACCGGTCAATTGCACGATCCAGGCGATGAGACCCACCACCAGAAGGACTATTCCGACAAGGGCAATCTTACGTGTTGATCTTTCCATGATCAGCCCTCCTTACGCTGTTCTTGAGAGATGGGGTCGACCTGTGTGACCTCACGCGAAACCACATAGTAGACATTAGGATGCGTCTTATACCGATCACCCAGAGTGATGGTCTCTTTGCCTTCGAGATATTTCCTGATCTCGGAGTTCGGATCATCCATGTCGCCAAAGATACGCGCATTGCCAGGACAAGCGCTACAGCAGGCAGGTGGAATCCCTTGCGAAACATTCTGCGCGCAGAACGTGCACTTTTCCATCACGCCTTCGGGGCGATGCGGGGTGTATACCAAATGATCGCCATCGTAGTAATCCTTTGGATAGCCGTAGTCGTACGTGGTGTTATCCAGCCCGACCATTTCTGCCGGCTTTCCCCAGTTGAACTGACGCACCCCATAGGGGCATGCGCTTGCGCACGTGCGGCAACCTATGCAACGGTCGTAATCCACCAGTACCGTACCGGTGTCGGGGTCGATATAGGTTGCACCCGTAGGGCAAACGGTCTCACACGGTGCATCGGTACAATGCTGGCAGCTGATTGGAACGAATTCCATTCTTAACTGATCGTTCACTTCAACTGCTACATCGTATTCAGGCGTACCGCTGGTGAACACACGGTTCCACCAAATGCCTTGGGGTTGCGAATTGTAGTTCTTGCACACGACCGCGCAGGTGCGACAGCCGATACAGCGACTCAAATCGATAGCCATTGCGTATCTCATCGCTTACGCCCCCTTTCCATATTCGATGCCTGAACCATCCTTCACGTTGCCATCAAGCGTGCTCTTGCCTGTGTTCTTCACGATCTCGGGCACGCCACCATTAGACAGACGTACATTGCAGACCGTTTCATTCCAGGCCATATTGGGCGACCAAACACTGACCATGTAGTACACCTCGTTCGTAGGATTGATCCATGGCCAAATAAGAGAGTTATAACTCGTCTTATTGTCATAAGCCGACCACCAACCCTGATCGAAGATGCACTGCGTTGGATACACACCCGGGTCCTCGATGAGCTGGCCTTCCACCGTTCCACGGCTGTTGTAGACCTCGACCCAATCACCGGTCTTCAGGCCGCGCTCAGCTGCCGTTTCAGGGTTGAGCCATACCTTGGGAGTGTTGTCTTGGATCTCGAGCATGAAGGGATTGTTCACGTATGTTGCGTGCACGCGAAAAGCGCTGTTGCGCGTGGTATACCCGAGCGGATAAAGCTCACGCGCCTCAGGGTTGTCCTTGTATTCAGTGTCCTCGAAAGGCGGTTTATAGCAGGGAAGCTGCTCGTTCAACTCAAGGAAGATGTCTTCGTCGCGATAGAACTCGATGCGGCCCGATTTTACGAACTTCGCCGTAGCATCGATAGGATTCGGACGCGAGACCGTAGGGAATGGAGTGCGCTCATGCACTTGCTCCCAGAACGGAATCTTCTTTTCGCCAGGATTCGTGTGCGCAAGCTTGCCAGGGCCTTTGCGCAGTTCCTCGGGTGTGAGGTGCTCGATGGTGGGGCCGCCCTTTTCGAGCAAGAGCGCAAGCACCTCATCGGAGCGCTTTTCGGAATCTTCCGGAGCGAAGCGCGGCCAGAGCGATTCTTTCGAAGGATCGATGCGGTTCGCAAGCTCGGTCAAGACCCAGATCTCTTCGCGAGCCTCTCCTGGCGGCTCGACGATACGCTGCTGAAGCTGGACATACGGGTGAAGCGGCGTGGTGGTGAGTTCGGTCTTTTCGTACCAGCTCGCGCAGGGGAACGTAACGTTCGCACGAGATGCCGTGAGCGTGTCTTGGAATTCCATACACACGAGATACTCCAGTTCACCGCTCTCGAACGCATGGCGAAGCCAGTTCGCTACGTTATGCTGCTCGAGCGGATTACCCCAACCAACCACGAGCGCTTTGAACCCGTGCTTGGGATATTTTGCCGTCATCTGCGGCGTGGGGCCATTCACCCAATAATGGAACGGGCACGAATTCTTGACCGCGCCTTCTGGCACCATCCAGCTTGCCGTGTTGAAGCGCGTCTTGTACTGACCAACGTAGGTTGAGATGCCGCCGCCGAGCTGCCCAACATTTCCTGTCAAGCATGCCACGAGCGCGCATGCGCGACCTTTCAGATCGCTGTGGTACCACTGCTGCGTTCCACCGCCGAAGATGATGTGCATCGGCTTGACCGTAGCTGCTTCGCGCGCAATGCGTGTGATGGTATCCGCGTCGATCTTGCAGATGTCGGCAACCACTTCAGGCGTATAGTTCTCTAGCTGCTCGGTAAGCAACTGAAAGCCCGTTTTCGCTTTAGCGGTCGTGCCATCTTTCAACGGCACGTCGTAACTTCCCATGAGCGCATAGTTGTTGTCGTCAAGCTTGAGTGGATTCGTTGCCTGGAGCGCGCCACTCGTTTGATCGACTGCCACATAGCTCTTACGGAAATCGGGCAAACCAGGCACAGGAGAAAGGCCTTGCACTTCTTCTGCCAGGATCTTCTTGCCTGTTTCGAGATTGATGAGGAACGGTGAATCCGTATACGTTTGCATGAAATGCTTATCGTAGAGGTCTTCATCGATGATGGTCTTAGCCATGGCCAGCGCAAACGCGCCATCAGAGTCGGGGGCGATGCGCACCCATTCATTTGCCTTTTCAGCTGATGCTGAATAGTTCGGATCGAAGTAGATCACCTTGCCGCCATTTTCCTGCGAGTAGGTGAGGAAGTGAGCATCGGGCATGCGCGTGACCATAACGTTCGAGCCAAATACGAGCGTAAGCTTCGAGTCTTCCCAGCAGTACGACTCCAACTCTTCGCTTTGGCAGCCAAAGGTCTCAGGCCAGAACATGGGCAAGTCGCCGTTGAGCTCGTAGCCGCCGATGATCGACCAGCCGAACGTGTTGGCGATACGCACGAGCGCACCTTTCTGGATGTGACCGGTGCCCTGCACCTGGTAGATGACGCCGATAGAGTCGGGACCGTATTTCTCTGCGATCTCACGCAGCTTGTCCGCTGCTGTATCGAGCGCAGTATCCCAATCGGTCTCGATCTGTTCGCCATCTTCGTTCTTTACGAGCGGTTTCGTAAGACGATCGGGCCCATGAAGAATCGTGTTGATGGAAAGACCTTTGAGGCATCCGCGCGGATTGTAATGCTCATAAGGGTAATCGGCCGCCTGCTTCAACAAGCGCACCTGACCATCTTGGACCCATGCGTTGATTCCGCATGCCCCTGTGCAGTTCGGTGAACAGGTGGTACGAATCCATTCGCCACCGAGTGGCTCGGCTTCAGTGAGCGCTTCTGCCTTCGCTGGAAATTCCAGCGCACTCACTCCGCCTGCCGCTGCAATGGCTAGTGTTGCTGCTGATCCTGCAATGAATTGCCTCCTTGTGAAGCCATGCTGCTCTAGTGATGTCTGTTCGGTAGCTGCATCAGAAGGAACGATTTCGACTTGTGGATTCATTCACAACCCCTTCTCTCGTTCATTTGCTCTTCGTTTAACTTCAAATCAAATAGGAATCATAAAAAAATCATCTAAATTGTTCTGAATTTCGTCAATGGGGATTACCCATTGAAATATTCAATTCTTATGAAAATAATAGGGATTGAAGAATTAAACGACTGACACAGGTATGAGTGCGATGTATAACTTCACAATAGATCGATCGCTAAAGACACCGGCTTACCGACAGCTCTATTTTCAGATCAGCGAATACATAGAGAAGGGGAAGATTCTATCAGGGGAAAAGCTTCCGAAGATACGAGAACTAGCTTCAAATCTAGGCATTGCGCGTAACACGGTTGAGGCAGCATACAAACAGCTTGCGTTAGAAGGATATGCAAAGGGGCATCGTGGAATTGGCTATGTTGTGGAAGACCTCGATCTTTCTGTCTTCGATGGGAACGCGTCAGCGCGAAGCGATTCAGCGCTGATAGAGGCGAGTGAAAATGTTCGTAACATCTTTCCTCTCGGGAGCGATCTAGGGTGTAAATACGACTTCGCCTATGGGAACAAAGATTTAGGCGCATTGCCAATAGATATCATGAGAGCAATGGCCGACAAGGCGTTTCGAGCAAATAATTTTGAATCCGCCTCTCTATATATGGATCCCTTTGGACTTTATGGATTGCGTAAAGAGATTGCAAAATACGTTTACAAGAAAAGGGATATCAAATGCGTCCCTGAGCAGGTGGTCATTCAATCTGGAACCCAAGCAGCACTTCGAAAGCTGGCTTCGCTGTTCAATGAAAGCGATGCGTGTGTGGCGGTAGAGGATCCAGGTTATAACATCGCAAGGGATGCGTTTATTGAAGAGGGATACAAGATCGAACCTCTTCCTGTGCATATGGATGAGGTAAATGTGATCGAAAGATTGCAAAACAGCGATGCGAAGTTGGCTGTTGTCACTCCTTCAAACCAATTCCCATTAGGCTTCGTCATGTCCCTCTCAATGAGGTTGAAACTAATCGACTGGGCTCGAAAAAAAGACGCATACATAATCGAAGATGATTACTGTTGTGAATTCAGATATGAATCAAGCCCATCGCCAGCGTTGCGTGCGATCGATAAAGACAACACGATATATCTTGGAACGATGTCGAAAATACTGACTCCTGCTATTCGCATCTCATACATCATATTACCTGCCGCTCTTCTCGAAAGATGGAATAAGAGATTTCCTTCTGACCTCTGCGCTGTGCCTTGGCTTGAACAAGAGATGCTTCGACTCTTCTTGGAATCGAATACTTGGGATAGATACGAGCGTTCCACCGTTAATACTTACAGAAAAAGACACGATATATTGGCGAGATCATTGAAAAGCGAGATGGGAGACTTGGTTGATGTTTTGGATGAGGGTGCAGGTCTGCACCTGCTCGTTGTAGATAAATATGAGCGCACTCAAGAAGAGCTCATAGAGCTTGCGCGTCGAAAGAGCGTTCGCGTTTATCCGACGGAACAGTATTGGACTACCGACCCGCATCCTATGAAAAGTTCAATCTTGATAGGATTTTCTAAAATAACAGAAGAAGAGATACCGAAAGGAATAAAGCAGCTTGCCAGAGCATGGTCGTTATGAAGCGCTTTTCAAGTTCATAACGATTCTTCTACGTATGATTCGTTTAGATCCGGACGACAAACGACCCGGTCGTTTGACACCTTTTTCGTACATCATCAACTCGATCAGTGGAGAGGGAAGACACGAGGTTCCCCGCTTCCCTGCTCAAGAACCTGCATTTGTGCAGGTTCTTTCGTGCGTCGCTGCTTTGCTCGGGTTTTATTAAAAAATGAATTTAGTCGGCAAAGAGTCACCTCGTTGCCTTGCCCTCTCCGCTGATCGAGCGTGTCCGATGCGCGCTTTGTCGCCTATTCGTGCGTGGAGAGGCGGGCCCAGGCCACCTCTTCCCAGCGCGTGTTCGGACGGCCGTAGTTGGCGTAGGGATGGATGGAGATACCGCCGCGAGGCGTGAATTCGCCCCAGACCTCGATATACTTCGGATCCATGAGCTCGATGAGGTCCTTCATGATAGTGTTCACGCAATCCTCGTGGAAATCGCCGTGATTGCGGAACGAGAACAGGTAGAGCTTCAAACTCTTGCTCTCCACCATGCGCTCATCGGGCACGTAATTGATGTAGATGGTGGCGAAATCGGGCTGACCCGTGATCGGGCAGAGGCTCGTGAATTCGGGACAGTTGAAGCGCACCCAGTAATCATTTTCGGGATGCTTGTTCTGGAAGGTCTCGAGCATCTCGGGTGCGTAATCGGTAGGATAGCTCACCTGCTGGTTTCCCAGCAGTTCCAGGCCTTCATCTTCGCGGGTTTGCGTCATGATCTTCCTTTCCTAAAAGCGTCTGCGGCGCAGCATGGGTTCACAGCGCGACGCGAGTTTTGCAGCGCAGCACGGGTTTCGCGGCGCTGCAGTGCTGGATCATTTCTTCAGAAGCGGGTCGATGACCCCGTTCAGCTCGAACGCGCGCTTGCGATCGAGGCAGGTGCCACACGTTCCGCACGGCTCTTCCCCGCCTTCATAGCACGACCACGTAAGTTCGTAAGGAACCGCGCGCTTCAAGCCTTCTTCAACGATGCGCGCCTTCGGCCACTGCACGAAGGGAGCGACCAATCGAAGCTGACCGCCCGTACCTTGTTCAATGGCTGAAGCCATCGCGTCGACGAACTCCTGCGAGCAATCCGGGTAGGCGCAACCCGCCCAATCGTCGGCATGGGCGCCGTAGCACACGACCGAGCAATCGAGCGAAAGAGCGATAGAGGCTGCGCTGGAGAGGAAGAGTCCGTTGCGGAAGGGCACATAGGTGCTCACCGGCGCATCGCTTTCGTTGGCCAGCTGCGCGGCATAAGTCTCATGCGGGATCTGGGCAGAAGATGCTGCTAGCAGCGAGCAATCGCTTTCCGCGAAGATGGGTGCTAGGTCCAAAAAGCGCTGTTCAACCCCATAGTAGCGCGCTACTTGTTTCGCAGCTTCAAGCTCACGATCATGTTTTTGACCATAGAAGATCGAAAGCGCGTAGACGTTCTCTGCGCCATAACGCTCAACCGCGAGCGCCAGCAAGGTGGTGGAATCCACCCCACCGCTGCACAGCACGAGCGCCTTCTTCTTGATGGCATCCGTCGAACTCATCGCTATACTCCCCTTTCCTGGTTTGGCCAGATGAACTTGTGAAGCTGGAGCTGCAGCCTTGCGTGCGTGAGGGAGCGCTCACGCATGAAATCGACGATAGCAGCTGGTTCGATCGCGCCGAACACAGGACTGATATACACCTGGCAGCGCGTGGCAAGGTCGTATTCACGCACCACTTCAGCCATGCGCTCGAGATCCTCGTGCGATCCGACCACGAACTTCACCACGTCGCGTTCGCCGAGCAGCTCGAAATTCTCGCAAACCATCTTGTCCTCCATGCCAGAAGAAGGCAGCTTGTAGTCCATCGTGATGCAGAGCTTTTCAGGGCGCGGAGCGGGGAACTCCGCAAGCGCGATCAGGCGCTCCTCCTCCCGCCCGGAATCGTGCGCGATGATCTTGGCCAGGTCGGTCGAGCCATTGGTCTCGATCTCGACCACCTCGACCGCCTCCAAACGAGCAAGCGCATGCAGCAGGCGATAGAGATCCGATTGGAGCGTGGGTTCGCCGCCCGTGATGGTCACGCACGCTACCCCTTCACGCTCCACCCAGTCGCAGAGCTCTTCAACACTCACGAATTCAACGGTGAGCTCCGGATCGCGCGCCCACTGCGTGTCGCAGTAAGAGCAATCCAAGTTGCAGCCAGGAAAACGGATGAACGCCGCGAGCTTACCCGCGTGCGCGCCTTCGCCATTGATGCTCACGAAGCGCTCGGCTATAGGAAAGGAACCGAATGTCATATCTATCTGCGCTTTCTTTGCCTGCTAGCCGCGGTAGATCGCGCAGTTGTTCGGGGTCTCGTACACGTCGATCTGCGCGATGGGCAAGCCCTGTTCGCGCAGGTGATCGAAGAAGTAGCGCGCAAGATTCTCGGCAGTGGTGCGAAACGGCATGACGGAGAGCGTGAAGCCTTCGTCCTCCAAGCACGCGATCGTCTGCGGCGAGAGCGAGCCTTCCTCCACGATGAAGGTGTGATCGAGCGCCTCGGTCATGGCGCGCACCGCCTGCTTGAACTCGCCGAAATCGAGCACCATATCCTTCATGGTGCCTTCACTCTGGAGATTCTCTTGCTCAAGATAGGCCACCACGCGCCAGCGGTGACCGTGCAAGTTCTCGCATTTGCCGTGGTAATCCGTAAGAAAATGGGCAGCATCGAAGCTGCTTTCGGTTTTCAAACCATACATAGTTGCTCCTAGTTTTGTTTAACGACAGGAGGGTTTCGAACTGTCCGTGACATTATAACAAGCGCATAAGCTGTTGCCTAACCGTCAAGCTATCACGACCCGCGCGGGCGTACGCGGCGCTACAATAAACACTACGAACACAAGCAGAGCACGTCTCTTTCGCGCATTCACAACGCCGCTCATTCGCACCTCTTTTGCGCCGCAGCACTCGGCTCTTGCTTCACCCCATCTTTACGAGCGAAAAGAGGTCTCTCATGTCTATCGTCGCTGCCTACGCTGTCCCGCATCCGCCGCTCATCGTTCCCGCGGTTGGAAAAGGCCAAGAGGCTGCTATCCAAGCCACCATCGATGGCTACGAAGAAGTTGCGCGACGCGTTGCTGCACACCGTCCCGATACCATCATCGTCACTTCCCCGCATGCGCCGGCGTTTTCGGATGGCTTCTTCATCTCAGACGCGGAGAACATCTCGGGCACCATGGAGATGTTCGGCGTGCCCGCGGAAGAGAGCACCATCACTGCCACGGGCGATCCTGAACTGGCCGAGCTCATCGCGAGCCTCGCTAACCAGGCGAACATCCCGATCGGGATGGGCGACCAATACGATGGTCCGCTCGATCATGCTACCTACGTGCCGCTCTATTTCTTGCGCGATTTCCTTCCCCGCACCACCGTGGTGCGCGTGGGGCTTTCAGGGCTTTCGCCACGCGAGCATCGGATGATGGGGCGCTGTTTCGAGCTGGCCGCGAACATTCTGGGTCGTCGCGTTGTCTTGATCGCGAGCGGGGATCTGTCGCACAAACTCACGCACGATGGCCCCTACGGCTTCAATGAAGCAGGTCCGCAGTTCGATCAGAACATCACGAGCATCTTTCGCTCGGGAGAGCTCGATGACCTGTTCGCCTTCGATGAGCTCTTCTGCGAAGAGGCGGCCGAATGCGGATTGCGCTCGTTCCAGATGATGGCAGGCGCGCTGGCCGATACCGTCTATTCGAGCGAGCTCTTGAGCTACGAAGGTCCCTTCGGTGTTGGCTATGCGATCGCGTGCTTCGAGGTGGAAGGCAGCGAAGAAGCCGTCGCTGAAGAAGAGGCTGCCATCGAAGAGGCAACCGAGACACAGGCCGCACACGAAGATGCGCTCGTGGAGGGCGAAGTCGAAGCCGATCTCGTGGACGAGGACCCCTCTTCGCCTGTTCCGCAACCCGATGCTTCGCCTGATACTGGCGGCAGTGGCGTGGATCCATTCGTTGCGCTTGCCCGTGCGAGCGTGGAATACTTCGTCACCACCGAACGGCCGCTACTCATGCCTGAGGGTTTGCCTCCCGAGCTTATGGATGCGCGCGCCGGTGTGTTCGTTTCGCTCCATGAGCATGGCGACTTGCGCGGTTGCATCGGCACCATCGCTCCCACGCGTGATTCGATCGCGCAAGAGATCATCGCGAACGCTATTTCGGCCTGCAGCGGCGATCCGCGCTTCTATCCCGTGCAGAAGAACGAACTCGATTATCTTTCGTACTCGGTCGATGTGCTGTTCCCGCCCGAGCCCATCAGCTCGCCTGCCGAGCTCGACCCGCAAGAATACGGCGTGATCGTGAGCAAGGGACATCGCCGCGGACTGCTGCTGCCGAACCTCGAAGGCGTGAACACCGTGGAAGAGCAAGTTGCTATCGCACGGCAAAAGGCAGGGATAGCACCGGACGAAACAGGCGTTGAACTGGAACGATTCCGCGTAGTTCGCCATACTACCGGCGGTGAGGCACGTGTCTGCTAGCAGTGAGCACATCACGTGTCCCGTCTGTCCGCATGCTTGTTCGCTTGTTGAAGGACAGCACGGCATCTGTCGTGCGCGCGTGGCACACGATGGGCAGGTGATCGACGAGAACTACGGGCGCATCACTTCACTCGCGCTCGATCCGATCGAGAAGAAACCGCTCGCGCGTTTCATGCCGGGATCGAGCATCCTTTCGATCGGCTCGTACGGCTGCAACATGCGCTGCGCGTTCTGCCAGAACGCCTCCATCGCGCAAGCCTGCAGCACCGAGGTGCCCTGGAGGTTCATGGAGCCCGAGACCATCGCCGATACCGCAGCGGCTTTCGCTTCCCAAGGCAACGTTGGGGTTGCCTACACGTATAACGAGCCGCTGGTCGGCTATGAGTTCGTGCGCGATTGTTCGCAGGCTGTTCATGCGCGAGGGCAGGTAAACGTGCTCGTCTCGAACGGCCAGGTGAACGATGCTCCGCTTTCCGAGCTGCTCCCGCTCATCGATGCCGCGAACATCGATCTGAAGGGCTTCACCGCGGAAGTCTATCGCGAACTGGGCGGCAGTCTTGCTACCACCATGCACACGATCGAAGTCTTCGCGGGTTGTGCCACCGCGCACCTTGAAGTGACCATGCTCATCGTTCCCGGATTGAACGATTCGCGTGAACAGCTCGTGGAGGCGGCACGCTGGCTCGCGGGGCTCGACCGCAGCATTCCGCTGCATATCACGCGGTTCTTCCCCTGCTATAAGATGCTCAACGCCGAACCAACGCCTGTTGAGACCATCTATTCGTTCGCGAATGAAGCGCGCAACTATTTGGACTTTGTCACCTGCGGCAATTGCTAGTAAGATAGCGAATGCAAGGAGGTAGTGCATGTCCGAATCGCACGCGCATCATAAGCCCGTAGTGGGGATCGTTCCCACCAAATTGCCCGAACCGTACGACGATGGCATCAATCATTACGCGCTCGCGGTGCGCTCTGCTGGCGCGAAACCTTACTTGCTTCCCGTCACGGACGACGTCGGTGCCTACGAGACCATCTTCCCGCACATGGACGGCTTCCTCTTGACTGGCGGGAAGGATATCGATCCCGTGCGTTATGGGGACACCGAAGATGATCCGAGCGTGACCGATCATCTGCCTGGTCGCGAAGAGCTCGAGCATCTCATCCTCTGCTATAGCGATGAATTCGACGTGCCCATCATGGGCATCTGCCGTGGCATGCAGATGCTGAATGTGTTCTACGGCGGCAGCTTGCATCTCGACCTTGCCACGCAAACGAAGCAGCAAACGCATTTCGCGAACCACTTCCAGACGCTGCCCTTCTCCGAGCCATCGCATCACGTGACGCTCGAACCGCGCGGAAGCTTGGCACGCATCCTGCAGACGCATTCGACCCAGGTGAATTCCATGCATCACCAGGGGATATTCGAGCTTGCGCCCGAACTGCGCGCTGCGGCGTACGACGACCAGGGCCTGATCGAGGCCATCGAGCACCCCGACAAGCCCTTCACGATCGGCGTGCAGTGGCACCCTGAATTCTTAGGCACGCGCAACTCCATGAACCTGCTCTTCGAGCGCTTCGTGGATGCTTGTCAGGAAGAATCGCAGCACAAGAAGGAGAAGCGCGCGAACATCGCGATCGACCGCATTCACACAGGCTTCGTTTGGCCGCAAGTTTCCTTCATCGATCGCCAGCCGAAGATCACGAATTAGAAATGCTGTTGTTCGAACTCGGACAGTTCGGCGAGGAAGCCCGCTTCGCCTAGCGCGGCTTCAAGCTCATCGAGCACCTCTTCGGAATCAGCGCTCACCTCGTGGAAATGGTAGCCCGAAGTGATGTTCATCAGTGGCGTGGAAGCTCCCGTGGCAAGCTCGTTGAGGAAGCGCGCCACGTCGCGGCGATTGCGGAACCCAAGATCAGCCGAGAGCCTGCCATAGGTTCGATGGTTCACGATCACGTTCTCCACCACTACCCCATGATCGACCATCAGATTGAGCTCGTCGCCGGTTTGCTCGATCGTATGATGCACTTTGAACAGGCGCTTTGGGTGGGCGTTCGCCACTCCGGTCACATACCCACGATTCGTCGCATAGATCTCTTCACCCGATTGACGCAAGAGCGCGATATCTTGGACCACTACCTGGCGCGATACGCCCAGTTGCTTACCCAATGCCGCACCTGAGAGTGGCATCGTGCTCTGACGCAGGATGTTCATGATCTCTGCTCTTCGCTCTTGGCCGGTCAACGCGCCTCCTTTTGTAGTCGTAGCTTCCATGTATCCCTCTGAACTGCGCTTTTCGTGCGCAACGATCTCCGTTACACTTCGATCCGCAAGTTCTTCATGCTCAGATCGAGGATGCCCGCCGAATGAGTCAGCGCTCCGCTCGAGATGAAGTCAACGCCCAGGTCGATGTAGGTCTGCACGTTCTCGCGCGTGATGTTGCCCGAGCATTCCGTAAGCGCACGATCGCCAATGAGCTCGATCGCGCGCGCCATGGTGTCATGGTCCATGTTGTCGAGCATGATGATATCGGCACCCGCCTCGAGCGCCTCAGCCACCATGCCAAGATCTTCGGTCTCGACCTCGATCATGCTCGTGAACGATGCCGTCTTGCGCGCTGCTTCGACAGCTGCTTTGATGCCACCTGCTGCCGCAATATGGTTGTCTTTGAGCATCACACTTTCCGAAAGGTTGTAGCGATGGTTCACGCCACCGCCCAAACGAACGGCATCTTTCTCGAAGATGCGCATACCTGGCGTGGTCTTGCGCGTATCCACGAGCGTGGTCTGGCTCCCCTCGAGCAGATCCGCGATCGCTCGCGTGTACGTTGCGATGCCGCTCATACGCTGCAAGTAGTTGAGCGCGGTTCGTTCGGCGGCAAGTAGGACGAACGCATCGCCTGAAATGCGTGCGAGGAGCTGACTAGCCTCGACGCGAGAGCCATCCGCCACGAAACGCTCCACGCACACCGTAGGATCAAGCAGGTGAAACGTGCGCTCGAACACGTCGAGCCCTGCGATCACGCCTTCTTGCTTCGCGATCAGTTCGACCGTTGCCTGCGCACCAGTCGGCACCACCGCCGCGGCTGATACATCACCATGGTTGAGGTCCTCTTCAAGGGCGGTGCGGATATGCTTTTCAGCGATAAGATTGAGTGCTGCCAGATCCATAGGATTCCTTCTTGCTCGAACAGACTAACGGCGGCGAGCGAACACGCGATCGCGCAAGCTTTCTGCTTCGCGCTGCAGTTGCGGCTCAACGAGTATCTGCGTTTCACGATACATCGGGATCTCCTGCTTGAACGGCGTGACATCAGCGCAGCGGTCCGCCACGATCTTCTGGGCCGCCCTTTTCGCGAACACGAGGCTCTCAAGCAAGCTGTTGCTCGCCAAACGGTTGGCTCCATGCACGCCGTTGCAGCTGGTCTCGCCCACGGCGAAGAGATGCTGCATGGTGGTCTGCGAATCGCTGTCCACGTGAACGCCGCCCATAAAGTAATGCTGAGCAGGCACGACCGGGATCGGTTCCTTGGTTATGTCGTAGCCTTCTTCAAGGCACTTCTGATAGATGCTCGGGAAATGATGATGGATCGTTTGCGGCTCGATATTCTCGAACGAAAGCCACACGTGCTTGCTGCCCTCAGTCTCCATCTGCGCTTTGATCGCAGCTGAGACCACATCGCGTGGCTGCAGCTCGTCGGTGAAGCGCTTGCCTTGCGCATCGAGCAGGATCGCGCCTTCGCCGCGGCACGATTCCGAGATCAGAAACGCGCGCCCCGGGCGCCCCGTGTAGAGGCTGGTCGGGTGAATCTGCACGTAATCCATGTTCTCCAGCTCGACGCCATGTTCACGCGCAATGCGACACGCATCGCCGGTGAGGCTCGGGAAGTTCGTCGAGTGTTCGTAGAGACCGCCGATGCCACCGGTAGCCATGACCGTGAAGCGCGCGCGAATGCGATACGCATCGCCTTGCGCGTCTTCCGCGATAATGCCAGCGCACACGCCGTTCTGCTCGATGATATCGACCATGGTCGTGTACGCACGGATCTCGACGTTGCTCTTTTGGCGCACTGCCGCCAGTAGCCTGGTGGTGATCTCTTTTCCCGTGGTGTCTTCGTGGAAACAGATGCGCGGACGCGAATGCGCTGCCTCGCGCGTGTAGGCGAGCTCGCCCGTTTCGGTGCGCGCGAAATCGACGCCGTAATCGATCAGGTCGTTGATCACCGCACGTGAGGAGCGGATCATGATGTCCACGCTCTCGTGCCTGTTCTCCCCATGGCCAGCGCGCAGCGTATCGTCGAAGAAGGCTTGGTAGTCGTCTTCATCGTGAAGCACGCAGATGCCGCCTTGCGCGAGCATCGAATCGCATTCGTCCACTTCGGTCTTCGCGATCATCAGGATGCTCAGATCGCTCGGCAGATTGAGCGCCGTGTAGAGGCCGCCAGCTCCGCAGCCTGCGATGACCACATCATATGTTTCGTCGTTCGTCATGTTCCGTTCCTCTTATAGTGAAAACGCGAGCGGTTTTGGGTGAGCTCGCGCGGTTTTGTCGTTACCGTTCGTACAGTCGGCCTGGCACGCGCCGGCTTGAGCCAGCATTCGGCCACATCAAGATGAAAGCTCGAGCATGCGCGTGAGCGTTTCCTTGGCCGCGGGCACGAATTCAGCCTCGACCTCAACTTCTTCGGTGGTGTTCTCGAGCGCTTCGGCGATCTGCTCGAGCGTGATCGAAGACATATCTTCGCAGCGCGGAGTGGTTGCAGGGAAATGAAGCTGCTTGCTGGCCGCTTCGCCTCCCAAGCGCTTGGCGATCTCATGCGCGACGCCCACCACGGTGCAGATGATATAGTCGGTCTCTTCACCGGTCACCACACGATCGATGATGCCCGCGGTCGAGCCGAGATAGTCGGCCAGCTCGCAGACTTGCGCGTTGCATTCAGGATGCGCGAGCACGAGCGCGTTCGGATGCGCCTCTTTCAGCGCGCGCACCTCATCAGGCGAGATGTCTTGATGGATCGGACAATAGCCATCATTGAAGATGAAATTCTTCTCGGGTACGAGCGAAGCGATGTAGCGACCTAGATTCTGGTCGGGAATGAACAGGATGTTGTGCTGCGGCAGATTCTGGCAGATCTTGAGCGCATTCGATGAGGTAACGCACACATCCGACCACGATTTGATCTCTGCCGTGGAGTTCACGTAGCAAACCACAGCCAGATCGTCGTATTCGGCGCGCGCCGCATCCACCGTCTCCTTCGTGACCATGTGGGCCATCGGGCAATCTGCCTGCGGATTTGGCAAGATGACGGTCTTGTTCGGACTCAAGAGCTTCGCGCTCTCGCCCATGAACTGCACGCCCGCGAACACGATGGTTGCGCAATCGAGATCGGCAGCGAGTTTGCTCAAGTTGTAGGAATCCCCGGTGTGGTCGGCAACATCCTGGATCGCATCTTCAACGTAAAAATGCGCCAGAATGACCGCGTCGCGCTCGGCTTTCAGCTCTTCGATGCGCGCGACAAGTTCTGTATCAGTTGGCAAGGTAGCCATCCCCTTCAATCTTTTGAGCAAGTATGGCAGATGTGAAGACAGCTGACAAGACAGTAAAACATATCGGTCAAGATGCGACCGATATGGCCGAGGCTATGAAAGGAGTTCAGACGCCTTGTTCAGCGCGTCTTCTTCGCGGGATGTTCGCAGGCTTGTTCACGGGTTTGTTCGCGGGTTTGCGCGCCGAAGCCAGCGGTCAAAAACAAAACGCAAACGTCAAAAGTCACAAGTTACCAGTGCGACCGTGCGACTACCAGAGACCGAGCATGAACTGCATCCCCAGGCTCACGCCCGCAATAGCAAGGCAGCAACAGAAACCGAGGAAGATGGGCTTGCCGCCTGATTTCACCAGCTTCACCAGATCGGTGTTGAGACCGATCGCAACCATCGCCATGGTGATGAAGAATTTCGAGAGCGTCTTTATGGGCGCGAACGTCTCTGTTGATACGCCGCAACCAAGCGCGATGGTGGTGATGAGCGAAGCAAGCAAGAAGTAGAGGATGAACAGCGGAAACGAGCGCTTCAGGCTGAAGCCTTCGTTGTGGAGCTCGTGCACTTCGCCTTCCAGCTCGGCGGCGCGATCCTCATGAGCGGCTGCCAGCTCGGCACGCTTTTGCTTGTGTGCCTTCTTCACCTTGTGCGCACCCCAAAGCGCCAGCACGAAGGTGATTGGGATGATGGCGAGTGTTCGCGTGAGCTTCACGATGGTTGCCTGATCGAGCGTGTTCGCGCCTGGGTGCATGCCATCCCAGGCCGCCGCCGCAGCGGTGACCGAAGAGGTGTCGTTCACCGCGGTGCCTGCGAAGAGCGCGAAGCCTTCGTTGGAGAGCCCCAGCACGCTGCCGAGCGTGGGAAATACGAGTGCGGCGATCACGTTGAACAGGAAGATGACCGAGATGGCCTGCGCGACCTCTTCATCGCGCGCCTTGATGACCGGCGCCGTTGCCGCGATAGCCGAGCCGCCGCAGATGGAAGAGCCTACGCCTACTAGCGTTGCGATGCGCTCGGGAATGTGGAGCGCTTTGCAGAGTACGAAGGCCACGATGAGCGCTGTGGCGATGGTGGAGACGATCACGGGCAGCGATTGCGCGCCCACGCGCACCACTTCTGCCAGGTTCAGGCCGAACCCTAGCAGGATGACCGCGTACTGCAGGATCTTCTTCGAGGTGAAGGTGATGCCTTGGCTCGTGCGATCGCGACGCTTCCACACGAGCGCGATGGCCATGCCTGCCAAGATGCCGAAGACCGGGCCGCCGATCAGCGGAAACGCCAGGCCGAGAAAGGTGCAGCCGAGCGCGATGGCCGCGCAAACGAGAATGCCAGGAATGTAGAGCTTTACCTTTTCGAGAAAGATCATCGGTGAACCTTAGCTACCCTCAGCGGGCGCATCGAGCGCGCCCTGGCTGCTTTTGGGAAAGACTAGAGCATGTGTGCGCGCAGCTCTTCACCTGAATGAGCGCTCAGATACGCTGGCGGGATGTCGAAGATAGTCTTGCATCCGGTCATGCCCTCTTCGCTCATGCGATGCGCTGCACGTGCGCAAGCCACGAGCACGCTGCCCGTGAATTCAGGGTTGGAATCGAGCGTAAGGGAGAATTCGATCACGTGCTTGTTCTCTTTGTTCGCACCCGTTGCGCCCGTGCGGATGACCGAGCCGCCATGCGGAATGCCCTTATGATCGCGATCGAGCTCCTCTTGCGTGATGAAGGTGACCGTGGTGTCGTAATCGGCGAAGTAGTTCGGCATCTCGACGATGGCCTTTTCGATGGCGGCCAGGTCGGCGCCTTCTTCAGCGACTACGAAGCATTCGCGCGTGTGCTTCTCGCGCGTGGTGAGCTCAGGGTTCGCGCCGCTGCGCACCGCGTCGAGCGCGCTTTGGACCGGCACCGTATACTGGCGCGCATCGAGCACGCCCGGCACGCGACGGATCGCATCGGAATGGCCCTGAGAAACGCCACGACCCCAGAACGTGTAATCCGCGCCTTCGGGCAGAATGCAATTCGCGTAGAGGCGTGCGACCGAGAACATACCCGGGTCCCAACCTACCGAGATGATGCCGATCTTGCCTGCTTCCTTCGCTGCTGCATCGACTGCTGCGAAGTGCTGCGGGATGTTCGCGTGCGTGTCGAACGAATCGACCACGTTGAAGAGCTTGGCGTATTTCGGCGTCTGTTCGGGCAGGTCAGTTGCGGAACCACCACCCAGCACGAGCACGTCGATATCGTTCGTATGAGCTTCGATATCGTCAACCGAGAAGACCGGTACACCAGCAGTGAGCGGAGTGATGGTGCTTGGGTCGCGACGCGAGAAGATGGCGACCAGCTCGATGTCGTCATTTTGACGAGCAGCCAGCTCAACACCTTTGCCCAAGTTTCCGTATCCCAGAATGCCGATGCGCGTTTTCATCATGTTCGCCTTCCCTCTTGCGGTTTTTGTCGCTACTAGTATAGAGCGTTTTACCTACGATCGATTCTTTCGCTTCGTAAACGGAAAATGGTGACAAGCTACCCGGTCGTTTGACATCAAAAAAGGCCAGCGGGATTCCGCTGGCCTTGCAAGCTTCTGTAGCTTATAGAGCTATTCGCTCTTCTTGTCGTTGGTGACCTCGTTGATCGCTTCAGTGGCAACAACCTCTTCGACCACGTCGACTTCTCCTGCTTTCGCGCCGTTGACTGCTTGATCGACAGCACGATCCGCTACTTCACTACCCAGTGCTTCAGCAGCTGCAACTTCAGCAGTCTCTTCAGCGATAGCTTCGGTCAGCTCAGCGTCGAGCTCTGCTTCGACCGCCTGCATCGTTTCAGCGGGAACGCTCGGCGCAACCGCTTCGGCGGGTGCAGGAGCAGGAGTAGGTGCTGTACCGGGAGCGGGAGGTGCTGGCGGAATGGGCATAGCAGCTGCAGGAGTAGCAGCAACAGGCGCTGCCGTCGGTGCGGCTGGCGTAGAAGCGGGTGCTGTAGGTGCAGGGGTCTCCGCGGCTGGCGCGGGGGCCGGAGCGGGTGCGGGTACAGGCGCTGGAGCTGACGCTGCTACGGGAGTTTGAGCGGGAGCAGCCGCAGCAGCTGCGTTCATCACCGCAGGAGCAGGCGCGATGGCTTTGCGCATCTTATAGATGAATACCGCCATGAGAACGAAGAGTACGATATTCACGATACCGCCCACGACCAAGCTCGCAACAGCTGCGATGATCGCAAGCACGAAGAGGGTCTTGAGCTTCGCCGTGTCCTTATGCTTAAGGAAGATGAAGATCGATACGAAGAGCTGGAAGCCACCAGAAATGACCGCGAAGACCGCAAGCGCGACCATAGCAGTTGCAGCAAATGACATCGCAGCAAGCTCATCAGGATCAACATAGCCATAGTAGTAGCTAGAATAATAACTACTCAAGCTCGAGTACTCTTCAATAGTCTCGTTCACATAAGCGAGCGTTGCTGAAGCCGTGAAGACCATCACAAGACTAAAAACGATCGCCAGCGCCGAAATCACGATCGCAGCGATACTCAGGCCTTTGACGACCTTTTGATTTTGCGCAAGAGTGTTCATTTCAATCTCCTTATCATCTGCTCACAAGCTTATAGCAGAAAAGCGACTTGCGGGCTTTCGTCAACAAGCTGTTTCTTCACCCGACATCGCGTGAGCATCGTCTCTCTTTTCCGAACGAGATGCGCTCGATATCGCATGCCGTGAAGATGTTTCTCTAGTATAGCGTTGTGATCTTCAAATCAAGATCAGATGCCTCGATCTGTTCCTTGCCACCGAAGACACAAACGACCTCATGCTCATTTAAGCGCTCGAGCGCCCTGCCGCGCACACGAAGATCGTCGATGGTGGTCGAGAGCATCTCGGCACGTAGGCGCGCGCGATAATCCGCAGGTAGGCTGGCGAAATAGTGGTTGTCCTGACGCTGCGCGAGAGCACGCGGCTTGAGCGGAGCATCGTAGCCTGCAACCGCGCTGATGATATAACCGCGCAGTTCCGCTTCGCTGGGATCGAAATCGGCAAGCCATGCACCAGAGCCGTTATAGACCTCCACCGTATGATCGAGATTCGGATCGCGGAACGAATAGAACATGATCGTGCCCGTACGTGTAGCCTTGAAGCCCGCACCATACGCACCGCCCTTCACGCGCACCTCGTTCCAGAGATAGTCGTACGAAAGTACGCGCGTGACGATATTGGTCGTCCCATCGAAGGGAACCGCCTCGATCGCCGTGCGATTCGTGCCTGCGCCCACATAGCAAACGTCGCTCGGCACGATGAAGGCTTCGTTTTGCGCCGCCGGCTCAGGGACAACGAGTGTCCGGTCACGACCAGCAAACCCCTCTTCAAGATCGAAGGTCCCGCCCGCTTCCCACACGCGCACCAGGTCTTCTTGCGCACCGGTGAAGCTCAGGACCACATCATCGGCGAACACGCGCTTCGCCACCACTTTGAGCTTCTCGATAAGACCCTCCGCACGTTCGTCGAAGTGAGCAAGCAGATCGCACAAGAACTGATAGAAATCGATGCCAGCAAGCTGATCGAGCAGCTTGCCTGCAGGCGTAAGACCAGCAGCAACACGCGCCAACGCGCTCGTGTGACCCATGGCTTGGAAATTCTGCTCCATGGAAATGCGCTGCTGTTGCAAGATGGTCTTGATGCGCTCGGGGTCGTTGAAGCACGTATGCGCCCAGATCTCTTTCGGCAGCATGATGGCATGATCGAGATTCTTAGATAGTACGCTTGCAGAAACGATGAATTTCGGTGCGATACCTTGGGCAAGCGTCTCGTTCTCATAGGTAGTGGCGGAAAAACGTAAACGCCCCAGGTAGAGCTGCGAGAGCGTATCGATCTCGGAGGCGGTGTAGTGTTCGGTATCGAGCTTGCCGAGCAAGTTCGCGAGCAGCGTGACGTAGGGCAGCTCGTCATACGTAACGTGATCGAGCGAGAAGTAGTAGGACAGATAGTCGATGCCATGCGTGGGCACTTCATGGATGATGCTAGGCAACGGCGTGCCTGCCTCGAAGTGCCAATCTGGCTCCGCAGGCGTCTCAGCGATGTCAGAAAGCTCGAGCAGCGGAAGCGTGGCGAGTGCTTCGAGGCTATCGGGTTCCATCTGAATGCGGTGCAGTTCCTCGGCCTCGGCCATGATAGCTTCGAGCTGCGCGGTGTCGAGCGTCTGCTTGATGACGGCAAGGCGCTCTGCCTCTTCGCTCGATTCCTTGGCAGTGGGCACCACTTCAACGAAGGCACGATGGTCGTTCTCGAGCAGCACTTCTGCGAGCAGCTTCTCAAAATAGTCAGTCTCAAGCTTCTCGCGCAGCGCGGCGAACGTGGTTTCGTAGCGCAGTGGGTCTATGGCTTGCGCATCATCGTAGAGCCAGGCAGAAAGCGCATTCACGGCTAGGATCACGCCCGTTGATGTGCCGAAATCGCCTTCGCGCATCACGAATTCCGCATGCGCGATCGCCCCTTCGATAAGCTGCTTATCGATGCCGCCCTCCACGAGCTTGCGCACTTCGCGCTCAAGGCATTCCTTGAATACGTGCGCTTTTTGAGACTCGATGCCCTTCGCTTCGATCAGAACGAAGGGCTGCAGGATCGATTTGTTCATGTAGTCGAACACATCACCTGCGAACCCTGCCTCGAGCAGCGCCTTCTTCAGCGGTGCCTCGTTCGAGCCCATAAGGGCATCCATGAGGATATCGAATGCGATGATGCGTTCATTGTCTGCCGCCGTGCCGACCACATAGCCAAGCCCAGCGCACGCGTTTTCGGGCGAGGTGTTCATCTCGACCACCACATCGAGCGCTTCAATCGGGTCTTGGACCATGAGCGGGTTCGGTGCGCCTGCAGGTTCTGGCACCTTGTTCGCAGAAAGGTAGTTCGCATCCAAGAAACCGAGCATCTTGTCGATGTCAAGGTTGCCATAGAGCGTGATATAGCTGTTGCTCAGCCGATAGTGACGCGCGTGGTTGTCGAGGAAATCCTCATAGGTGAGGTCTGGGATCGCGCTCGGCAGGCCGCCCGACTCGAAACGATAGGCGGTATCGGGAAAGAGCGCCGCTTGGAGCGCGTCGAAGAGCACGTTGTCTGGGTCGGACATAACGCCCTTCATCTCGTTGAATACCACGCCGTTATACGTGAGTGGCGCGTCCGTGTTCTCGAGTTCGTAGTGCCAACCTTCCTGCTCGAAGATCTCTTTGCGCTTATAGATGGCAGGATGGAGCACCGCATCGAGATAAACATCCATAAGGTTCATCAGGTCTTTCTCGTTCGTGCTTGAAACAGGATAGACCGTCTTGTCTGCGAAGGTCATGGCGTTCAAGAACGTTTGCATCGAGCTCTTGAGCAGGTTCACGAACGGCTCCTTCACCGGGAACTTGTCCGAGCCGCACAGCACCGAATGTTCCAGGATATGGAAGACGCCCGTATCGTTCACCGGTGGCGTCTTGAAACCAATGGAGAAGGCTTTGTCGTTGTCATCGTTTGCCAGATAGAGCAGGCGCGCGCCGCTTTCGTGGCGCATAAGGGTTGCGGCGCCGTCGATCTCGGGCAATTCTTCATGTGTTTCGACCGTGAAGCCGTAGGCTTTCGCTCCAGGAGTAAGATCCATCTTTCATCCTTCGTACTGCGCAGATGTGCGCTCTTATCGCGCCTTCATTTCTCATACTCGATTATAAATCACTGCCACTTCGCAGGCATCGTTTGGTGACAAACTACCCGGTCGTTCGACATCTTTTTGGTCCCTCGTCAGCTCGATCAGTGGAGAGGGTAAGACACGAGGTTCCCCGCTTCCCTGTTCGCGAATCAGATAAACTGATTCGCTCATGCGTCGCTGCTTTTCTCGGGTTTTATTAAATACGAATTTAGTCGGAAAAGAGTCACCTCGCTGCCTTGCCCTCTCCGCTGATCGAGCTAGATGTTTCCGGCCAAGCGAGCAGCTGAGCCCATGGGGTACTTAAATTACTCTGAGTCCGCATTCTTAATTTGTAATAGGTTGTCCGAAGGAGCGAAGCGCATGAGCTTGCCTTTAAGGCAAGCGAACAGCGAAAGCGGGTAATTACAAGTGCCCCATAGGCGTGCTGCTTGCGTGTGGCAGACGAGGAATCTCGCACCTTACCCTCTTTGCTGTTCGATTAATTCGAGGTTGAAGGGGGCGAGGGCGCGCTCGGCGATGCCAGCGAAGTGCGCCAACACCATGCCGTAGTTCGCGATGGGCACGCCTGCACGTTCGCACGCTTGGATGCGCGAGAGCATCGCGCGCCTGCTGAACATGCATGCTCCGCAATGGATCACCAGATCATAGCTTGAAAGATCGTTCGGGAAGTCCTTACCCTGAACATGGTCGATCGTGATGCCTTCGCCCAGGTTCTTGCGCAACAAGCGCGGGATCTTCACCGTGCCGATATCCTCCGAGATCGGATGGTGCGTGCATGCTTCAGCAATAAGAATGTGCGCGTCTTCGCCCAACTGCACAAGCACCTGAAGCGCCGCGGCTTGCACATGGATGTCCCCCTTTGCGCGCGCCATGATCACGGAAAAGCCCGTGAGCGGAACCTCCTCGGGAACGATCTCGGCCACCTGATGGAACACCTGCGAATCGGTGATGACAAGCGCGGGCGGTTCTTTGAGCGAAGCGAGCGCGGCAGCCAGCTCGGTATCGCGCACCAAATAAGGCAGCGCTCCCCCATCGAGCAGATCGCGGGCAGTTTGCACCTGCGGCAAGATGAGCCTGCCCTTGGGCGCTTCCTTGTCGATCGGGACGACGAGCACGACCGTATCTCCTGGATTCACCAGGTCACGCGCAAGCGGCGAATCCTCAAGCAAGCTTTCAGGGGCGGCATCGATGATCGCTTGAAGCAGATCGCCCATGCCCGTGCGCTCAGTTGCCGAAACGCGCACCGCTTGATCGAAATCGCTTGCACCCCTATCGCTCGCATCCCCCTCGCCTGCAAGGTCGATCTTGTTCGCCACGACCACCACAGGGATCGCTTCACGCTCAAGATCCGCCAGCAGATCGCGCTCCGCCTCTCCCCACATACCCTGCTCATACACGAGCAGGGCCAGGTCACAGCCCTTCATCGCCTTGCGCGTGGTCTCAGCACGCAGCTGCCCCACCACTTCGGCATCGTCGTCGATCCCCGCCGTATCGACGAAGAGCACAGGGCCAAGCGGTAGAAGCTCCATCGCTCGCTCGACCGGATCGGTCGTGGTACCTGGCACTTCGCTCACGATGCTCACCGGCTGGCGCGCGAGCGCATTCACCACACTGCTCTTGCCCGCATTGCGCCTGCCGAACAGCCCGATCGTGATGCGCATCCCCTTCGGCGTGGCCGAAAGCGCGTCACGCTGTTCAAGATCGAGCGAAGGGGTCGAAACGTTATGTTCAGAGACCATGGATTCTTTCCTTAGAGTTCACAGAAACATCGCACGGCATGCGTGTTTGCTGGTATCCTTTACGCATTCGTATTATATTCCTCGATTATGAAAAACCCGTTACGCACGATCGGAACGAAAGAACCTATGACCACTACTATCCCGCCCTATGATCCTGCCTCTCCCCGCGCGGAGGAATTCATCAACCACGAAGAGATCCTCGCGACCCTCGAAGCTGCTCGCGCCGATGCCACCGATCTTGCGCTCGTCGATCGCATCCTCGAGAAAGCCGCTGAAGGGAACGGGCTCACCCATCGTGAAGCGAGCGTGCTTCTGGCCTGCGAAGACAAAGCGCGCATCGAGCGCATCTTCGCGCTGGCCCGCACGATCAAGGACGACCATTATGGTAATCGCATCGTGCTCTTCGCGCCGCTCTATCTGTCGAATTACTGCATGAACGGCTGCGTGTATTGCCCTTACCATCTGCAGAACAAGACGATCCCACGAAAGAAGCTCACCCAGGAAGAGATCGCCGCTGAAGTGGTCGCGCTACAGGACCAAGGTCACAAGCGCCTCGCGATCGAACTGGGCGAAGACCCGATCAACAATCCGATCGAATACGTGCTCGAGAGCCTTCAGACCATCTACTCGATCAAGCACAAGAACGGCGCGATCCGCCGCGCGAACGTGAACATCGCAGCTACTACGGTCGAGAACTACCGCAAGCTCAAGGAAGCCGAGATCGGCACCTATATCCTGTTCCAGGAGACCTACCACAAAGAGCGCTATGAGGAACTCCATCCCACGGGCCCGAAGAGCAACTATGCCTACCACACCGAAGCGCACGACCGCGCGATGGAAGCAGGCATCGACGATGTGGGCTTAGGCGTTCTCTTCGGCCTGGAGGGCTATGCCTACGAATTCGCTGGGCTGCTCATGCATGCCGAACATCTCGAAGCGGTGTTCGGCGTAGGTCCGCACACGATCAGCGTGCCGCGCGTACGCCCGGCGGACGATATCGATCCCGATACCTTCGACAACGGCGTGCCCGACGATGTATTCGCGAAGATCGTCGCGTGCATCCGTATCGCCGTTCCCTACACCGGCCTCATCATCTCGACGCGCGAGCCACAAGCCATGCGCGAACAGCTTCTTGAGCTGGGCGTATCGCAGATCTCTGGCGGATCGCGCACGAGCGTGGGTGGATACGTGAGCGAAGAGGGTGAAGACGAGAGCACCGCGCAGTTCAACGTCTACGACAACCGCAGCTTGGACGAAGTGGTCAGCTGGCTCATGGAGCTCGGCTATATTCCCAGCTTCTGCACAGCGTGCTATCGCGCAGGGCGCCAGGGTGATCGCTTCATGGAGCTTTGCAAGAACGAACAGATTGCAGGCTTTTGCCACCCGAATGCCCTCATGACGCTCGAAGAATACCTGCTCGACTACGCCTCGCCTGAAGCTCGAGCGCTTGGCGAAGCGCTCATCGATGCCGAGATGGAAAACGAGGACTTCAAGCACGCGCCTGTCTATGCCGTGCTCGAGAAGAATCTTGCGGCCATCAAAGAAGGTAAACGCGACCTGCGATTTTAGTGTACCTCGCAGGCTGCGTCCCTTAGAGCAGCGTCAAACTCGAGAGCCTAGCTTGAAGATATTTTTTGCTTTCGTGCTTCAGTACTAGTGCGCGTGCACGTGCAAGAGCTCTTCGGCGCGCTCGGAACCGGGTTCGCCGAAGTATTCCGCATAGATCGTCTCGATGACGGGATTCTCATGCGAGAAGCGCACAGGCGCATCGGTATCGAGCGTATGCAGTACTGCACCGCGCGCAAAGCCCAGTTCGCGGTCGCTGCCATCGATTGGCTGACCGCCACCGCCAGCGCAGCCTGAAGGGCACGCCATCACTTCGATGAAGTCGTAATCCACGGTACCCGCATCGAGCGCCGCGATAAGCTGGTCGGTGTTCGCCAGCCCATGCACGACCGCACAGCGGATCGGCGTTCCTGCCAAGTCGAAGACCGCTTCCTTCCAGGGGCCTTCAGCAGCAGGAGCGAACTCGAAGCCGGTGGGTTCAGGATTCGAGCCGGTCATGATCGCGGCCGCGGTACGGAGCGCTGCGGTCATCACGCCACCGGTCGTACCGAAGATCACGCCTGCACCCGTACCCTTGTCGAGCGGGTCATCGAGCGGCACGTCTTCGAGCGCTTCAACATCGATCTCGCTCTGGGCGATCATGCGCGCGAATTCGCGCGTGGTAAGCGATGCGTCCATATCAGACACGCCAGGGTTCGAGGACATGCCCGGCAGTGCGACCTCCACCTTCTTCGCGGTGCACGGCATGAGCGCGACCGAGAAGATATTCTCAGGCGCAAGGCCGTTCTTCTCCGCGAACCAGGTCTTCACCACCGCGCCGAACATCTGCATCGGGCTCTTCGCCGATGAAAGGTGCTTCGCGATGGATTCGGGGTAGCGCGTGCGCGCGAAATTCACCCAACCCGGGCAGCATGAGGTGAACAGCGGCAAGCGATCGGTCTCGCCCGCCTTCACGATGTTCAGAAGCTCGGTGCCCTCTTCCATGATGGTAAGGTCGGCGGCGAACACCGTGTCGAACACGTAGTCCACGCCCATTTCCTTGAGCGCAGCGCACATGCGCTCCACACCCAACTCCCCGTCTTGCTTGCCGAACGAGGAGGCCCATGCCGTGCGCGTTGCGGGCGCGATCTGCACCACGGTGGTTACCTCGGGGTCGGCGATCGCCGCACGCAGGCGCGCGATATCATCGCGCTCGGAAAGCGCTCCGACCGGGCAGTGGGTGATGCACTGGCCGCACGCCACGCAGCCAGCTTCGCGCATCGTGCGATTATCGGCCACCCCGATGCTCGAGCGCGAGCCCGTGCCGATGAATTCCCACACGCCGATGCCCTGCAGCTTCTTACAAGCAGCAACACAACGGCCACATTGGATGCAGCGACTCGCGTTGCGCTGGATGATCGCGTGCGGATCCCACTCGGCACGCTTGCCGCGCGGCAGCTCGTTCGCGTAAATCGCCGGCGTGGCATCGGGACCAGCCAGGCCATAGGATTTCAGCAGATACTGCAAGCGACACGTGCCAAAGCGCACGCAATTGCGACAATCAAGATCGTGACGCGAGCGGATGAGCTCGAGATTCGTCTTGCGCGCTGCCTCTGCACGGTCGGAGTGCGTATGGATGACCATGCCTTCTGTGGCTGGCGTGTTGCACGCAGCGCTCAGGCGCTCATCGCCTTCAACCTCCACGCAGCACACGCGGCAGGCGCCAATATCACACAGTCCCTCGAAATAGCACAGCGTTGGAATGCTGATGTTCGCCGCCTTGGCAGCATCGAGGATGGTGGCACCGTCTTCAACGGTTACGGAAGTGTCGTCTATCGTGAGCGTTACCATACCAGTGCTTCCTTTCCGCAAACTTTGCCAAAGCCGTGATGGTCGCAACGCAGGCAGCGGCTCGTTTCCTGCTCGACCTCGTCTTTCGTCATGCCGTTCTTCGCAATGTCGAAGTCTTTGATCGCCTCGGCGAACCGGCGGTTCGTCTGCTCGACGCGTCCGGTTGCCGGTCGCGTGGTGAGCGGAGCAGGGATCGTAACTTCGTCGTGCACGTTATGGTGAAAGCCGAGCGCTTCGTCGATGTTGGCAGCAGCAACCTTGCCTGCTGCGATCGCGCGGATGACCGTTGCCGGTCCGGTAACCGCATCGCCGCCTGCGAAAAGGCCGTTGTGATCGGCAAGGGCGCCCTGATCGTTCGCCAGAATGCGTCCGCGTTCCGTGGCGATCACGTGCGCGAACGCATCGGTGTTGATCTTCTGACCGATGGCTACGATGACCACATCGCAGGGAATCTCCACTTCAGGAACGTTCGCTGCCTGAGGCTTCGGACGACCATCTGCCCCCACTGCGCCAATGTATTGCGGTTGCACCACGAGCGCGCGCACCGTACCAGCCGCATCCGCTTCGATGCGGATCGGCGCTATGAGCTCGGAGATCTGGCAGCCTTCGGCCATCGCTTCTTCGATCTCTTCAGGAAGCGCGGTCATGTCTGCGATGCGTCGGCGATACACGCATTCAACGCTCGCTGCGCCCAGACGACGCGCCGTGCGCGTGCAGTCCATCGCAACGTTGCCGCCGCCCACAACGACCACGCGCTTGCCCGTAAGATCGGGGGCAAAGCCATCGCCAGCAGCACGCAAGAACCGTACCGCCGAGAGCACGTTTTCGGCGTCCTCGCCCGGGCAGCCGAGCTTGTTCTCGTCGTGCGCACCCACCGAAAGATAGATCGCGTCGAAATCGTTCGCGAGGTCCTCATAGGTGAGGTCAGTGCCGATCGTGGTATTGGTGAATGCCTTCACGCCTGTTGAAAGGATGAAATCGATGTCTTGGTCGAGCTTTTCCTGCGGCAGGCGATAGTCGGGAATGCCGTAGCGCACCATGCCGCCAAGCTTGGAGCGCTGATCGTAGATGGAAACGTCGTGGCCCATCAGCTGCAGGTAATACGCCGCCGAAAGACCCGCCGGGCCGCCGCCGATCACGGCGATCTTCTTGCCCGTTGGCGCGAGGTTTTGCTGCGGAGCGTAGGGGCTTGCATGGTCGGCCGCGTAGCGCTTGATGCCGCAAATGTTCACCGCATCGTCCACGAGGCTTCGGCGGCACGTGAATTCACAGGGGTGCTCGCACACATAGCCGCAGACCGTAGGCAGCGGATTGTCGTTGCGGATCACGCGCAGGGCATCTTCGTACTGGCCCGCGTTCACCAGCGCGATGTAACCCGGAATGTCGATATGTGCAGGACACGTGCCCTGGCAGGGAACATAGGCGTTGCGCTCAGCGGAGCAGAAGTCGCGCTCGGCATGCGAGCGATAATCCTCTTCGAAGGAGCGCAGGCTCTTGAGCACCATGCGAGCTGCTTCGTGGCCGATCGCGCAATCGGCGCTGTCCAGGATTCCCTGCGCCGTGGTGGCAATGAGCTCGACCGTTTCGGTGGTGCCCACACCATCGAGCACCTCTTGCTGAAGCTGGACCAGTTGCGCAAGACCGATGCGACACGGCGTGCATTTGCCGCACGATTCCGAAAGGAACAGGCGGGTGAGCGATTGCGTGAATTCGACCGGACATTGGTCCGCTGGCATCGCAACGATGCGTCGCGCCGCCTCTTGCGATAGTTGCTTGAAGCCCGCTTCAGCAGCGGATGCTTCTTCGATGATAAGTCGAGCCATTAAGCCTCCTCGAACTCGTGACTTGAGCCTTATCGGTAACGCCGCAATTTGGTGCGGCCCCTCTCATACATAAGTGCATAAAGTTTAGCGTGTTTTTTGATCGTGCGTTTGCTCGAGTCTGTTCGAACTGAAGAAAAGCGGTCTGAATGGTTGGTCTTGATGCGTTGAACGACGATTGCGCTGCGATCTAACAGCGATCTAATGACGATCAAACGACGAGCGAATCGCCGCGCGATGATTTGACCGAATAACCCTGCGCAGCAAGAGTGGTTTCGAGCTCATCGTGCTGTTCGGCTGCCTCAAGCCCGGTGGCGAGCTTGTTGTTGTAGAGCGCATAATCGCCGCGATAGGATGCGGGCGTAAGATTCGGCATGATCACGTTCGCGCCTGCTTCAAGGCCAGCCATGCGCCCCTGTGGATCGATCGTGGCGAGCGCGGTCGTTGCGGGAAGAAGCGCACGTGGATGAGCCAGCCGCAAGCACGCAAGCAAGAAGAGGGTCTCTTCCATCGGGCCTGCTGGTTTGCTGGCGAACGGCGTGCTGCTATGCGGAATGAAAGGGCCAATGCCGATCATGTGCGGATCGAGCTCATGCAAGAACGCAAAGTTCGCCGCCATCGTTTCGCTCGTTTGCCCTGGTGCGCCTACCAGAAATCCGCTCCCCACCTGAAAGCCGATATCACGCAGAGTGAACAGGCAGGCCTTGCGCTTCTCGAGGCTCATGGATGTAGGATGAAGCTTGCCATAGTGGCGAGGATCAGCTGTTTCGTGTCGCAAAAGATACCGGTCTGCCCCCGCGTCGAAGAGCTGCTGGTAGGCCTCGCGCGGCAATTCGCCCGCCGAGACCGTGATCGCGCAATCAGGAAAGCGTATGCGCAGTACACCGACGATATCTACGAGCGGAACCTTCGGGTCTTCCCCGCCCTGCAGAACGAACGTGCGATAGCCCAGATCGTAGCCCTGTTCGCAACAAGTAAGGATCTCTTCGGGACTCAGGCGATAGCGGCGCAGATGCGCATTGGATGCTCGGATCCCACAGTAATAGCAATCGTTCTTGCAATAATTGGAATACTCGATGAGGCCACGCAGAAATACCTGGCAGCCATAGTGCTCGTCGCGCACCGCACGTGCGCGCTCGAACAGGTGCGCTCGCAGGGCTGGATCGTGTTGCGCAGCGAAGAGCGCGACCCATTCTTCGCGACAAAGCGCATGCTCTGCCTCGAGCTTTTCGATCAAGCGCATCGCGTCGTGTGCGCGCGTCGCTTCAGGTATGCCTCGTTCGTTCGTCATCAGGCATCCGATTATACCCCGCCCAAAGGTGACAAACTACCCGGTCGTTCGACACCTTTTTTCGTTCGTCATTAGCTCGATCAGTGGAGAGGGTAAGACACGAGGTTCCCCGCTTCCCTGTTCGCGCATCTGCTTCGCAGACGCGCTCATGCGTCGCTGCTTCGCTCGGGTTTTATTACTAACGAATTTAGTCGGCGAAGAGTCACCTCGCTGCCTTGCCCTCTCCGCTGATGCAGATAAAAGACGTGCTTCGGCTGTCCAAAAGATGACGAACAACCGCCGTCAATAGACCTGCTGTGCTTGTCCTTGATGGTGAATCATGGTATGTTGAATTCAGATTGACGCGCAAGCATCATGAAGGGGCTCACCACCTTCGGTGGGGCTTCTTCGTGATGCTTTTTTATTGGACACAGAGGAGGCAGCATGATCATCGTCAATGGCGAAGAGCTCGCGATAGACAGCGGTTCGAGCGTTGCAAAACTCGTCAAAGAACGCGGTTTGGATCGCAGCCGTGTCGCGGTCGAATTGAACGGCGAGATCGTTTCGCGCGACACCTTCGATGACACCTTGCTTCACGATGGCGACAAGGTCGAGATCGTTCACTTTGTGGGAGGCGGCTAATGAGCGCGCCTGCCGCACACACATCACCGGCTCTTTCACGGGAGGCTTACTTCGCCGCCCTTGCAAAACGCCATGGAGTCGAAAACCAGCAGAAGCTCGCGCACGCACGAGTAGGCATCGCCGGGCTTGGCGGGTTGGGCTCTGCTGTTGCCTGCCATCTAGCGCGCCTTGGCGTGGGAGAGCTCGTGCTCGTTGACTTCGACGTGGTGGACGTGTCGAACCTGCACCGCCAGCAATACACCTGCGCGCAAGTGGGCATGAAGAAGACCGAGGCGCTCGCAGAGACGTTGCGTGCGATCAACCCTTTCGTTGAGCTGGAGCTGCACTCTGTAAAGGTCACCGCCGAGAATGCACATGCACTCTTCGCGGATTGCCCGATCGTGTGCGAAGCGTTCGACGAACCCGACCAAAAGGCTCTGCTCGTCGAGACCTTGCTCGCCACCTGCCCCGACACCACGATCGTGAGCGGATCGGGCATGGCTGGGATGGGGTCTGCGAACACGATTCACACACGCAAAGCGCTCGAGCGTCTCTATCTTTGCGGCGATGGCTGCACCGATGTCGCAGCAGAAGGGAGCCTTGCGAGCCCTCGTGTTGGTGTTTGCGCAGGCCACCAGGCGAACATGGTCCTACGGCTGATACTTGGCGAGACCGAGCCCTAAGTTCGGTACGCACTCAACGATAAACGAACCGCGCTTTTCGCGCTTATACGAAAGGAAGACTATGAGCATTGAAGATCCCCTGGTTCTCGGAGGGAAATCCTTCGATTCCCGCTTCATCTTGGGCTCGGGCAAGTATTCGCTCGATCTGGTAGAGGCGGCGGTCGAACATGCGGGTGCGCAGATCATCACGCTCGCGCTGCGCCGCGCCAACTCGGAGACTGACTCCATCCTCGCGCATATTCCTGAAGGCGTTACACTCTTGCCGAATACCTCAGGCGCACGCACTGCGGAAGAAGCCGTGCGCATAGCGCGCTTGGCACGGGAACTTGGCTGCGGCGACTTCGTGAAGATCGAGATCATGCGCGATTCGAAGTATCTTCTGCCCGACAACTACGAAACCATCAAGGCCACCGAAGCGCTCGCGAACGAAGGGTTCGTCGTGCTTCCCTACATGTATCCCGATCTGAATGTCGCGCGCGATCTGGTGAGCGCTGGTGCTGCAGCGGTCATGCCGCTCGGTGCGCCCATCGGATCGAACAAGGGACTCGCCACGAAGGACTTCATCCAAATCCTGATCGACGAGATCGACCTACCCATCATCGTGGATGCGGGCATCGGACGTCCTTCGCAAGCTGCGGAAGCCATGGAGATGGGGGCGGCTGCTGTCATGGCGAATACCGCGATCGCAACCGCCGGCGATGTAGCCTCTATGGCGCACGCATTCAAGCTCGCCATCGAAGCTGGTCGTGAAGCGTATCTTGCTGGGCTCGGGCGCGTAATCGACAAAGGTGCGGTGGCATCCTCGCCCCTTACCGGCTTCTTGTCGGACTAGGCAAGCAGCACGCCCAAGGGGCACTTGTAATTACCCGCTTATCAGCACCAGTGGAGAGAGCAAGCCACGAGGTTCCCCGCCACTACACGCAAGCAGCACGCTCATGGGGCACTTGTAATTACCCGCTTTCGCTGTTCGCTTGCCTTATTAGGCAAGCTCATGCGCTTCGCTCCTTCGGACAGCCTATTACAAATTAAGAGTGCGGACTCAGAGTAATTCAAGTACCCCATGGGCTCAGCTGCTTGCTCGACCAGGAACGTCTTGACGGCGATCAGTGGAGAGGGCAAGGCAGCGAGGTGACTCTTCGCCGACTAAATTCGTTAGTAATAAAACCCGAGCAAAGCAGCGACGCACGAAAGAACCTGCAGAATGCAGGTTCTTGAGCAGGGAAGCGGGGAACCTCGTGTCTTACCCTCTCCACTGGTCGAGCAATGCAAACGCTCTCCGCTGATTGAGCGGCATGCGCAAAGAAGAAACAACTGGAGGTTGTGAATGAGTAAGAAAATCGCAGAACATCAGCCGATGGAAGGGATAACGGTGTTCGAGGTCGAGAACAAGATCGACCACCTCACCTATCTGCCCGACATGGAGCAGATCGACCCCTCCATTCGCCTTCAGGTTGAAGAGGCGTTCACCGCATACGACCCCGCAAGCTTCACCGAAGCCGATGTGCGCGCCGCGCTGGAAGCCGATACGCTCACGCCGCGCGACTTCGGTGCGCTCCTCTCCCCCGTAGCCGAACCGTTCCTCGAGGAAATGGCACAACGAGCGCGCCGCGAGAAACGCCGTTTTTTCGGCGATAACGTTTATCTGTTCACCCCCATCTATTTGGCGAACTACTGCGAGAACTACTGCATCTATTGCGGTTTCAACTGCCACAACAAGATCCGTCGTGCGCAGCTCGACATCGAGCAGATCGAAGCAGAGATGGCAGCCATCGCCCAAACAGGGCTTGAAGAAGTGCTCATCCTCACCGGCGAAAGCCGTACCAAGAGCACCGTGGAATACATCGGTGAAGCCTGCAAGATCGCCTCGCGGTATTTCAAGAACGTGGGCCTTGAGGTCTATCCTATGAACTCCGATGAATACGCCTACCTGCAGGAATGCGGTGCCGACTACGTAACCGTATTCCAGGAAACCTACGATGCGAACCGCTATGAAGAACTCCACCTTGCTGGGCACAAGCGCGTGTTCCCCTATCGCATGGAAGCACAAGAGCGCGCGCTCATGGGTGGCATGCGCGGCGTTGCGTTCGCTGCGCTGCTCGGGCTGGCCGATTTTCGCAAGGATGCCTTCGCCACCGGCATACACGCCTATCTACTGCAGAAGAAATATCCACATGCAGAGATCTCCTTCTCGTGCCCGCGCTTGCGCCCGATCACGAACAACAGCGAGATCAACCCTCACGATGTGCACGAACGTCAGCTTCTGCAGGTCATGTGCGCCTATCGCATCTTCATGCCGTTCGCTGGCATGACCATCTCGACGCGTGAATGCGAGCGCTTCCGCAACAATGTGGTCGACATCGCTGCCACGAAGATCTCGGCAGGAGTCTCGACGGGCATCGGCGGACACGAGGGTGAAGAGCAGGGTGACGATCAATTCGAGATCGCCGATGGTCGCAGCGTGGAAGAGGTCGTTGCTGCGCTCACTGCGCGCGGTTTACAACCGGTCATGAACGATTACATTTATGTATAGGAACACCATGTCATTTCAAATCATTGCTATAACCAACCGTGCACTTTGCGCTCAGCCACTTGAGGTGAGGATCGCTGCCCTGTGCGATGCAGGAGTCGATCGTGTGATCGTGCGGGAGAAAGATCTTACTGAACACGAATTCGGCGCACTGCTCGACCGCATCGAAGCGTTGCTCCTGCCTGATCAGCGCCGTCGCATCACGGTGAACACCTTCGTCGATCTCGCTGCGGCAAAGGGCTTTCCCTCGATCCAGATGAGCTACGACGAGTTCGAGCGCCACCCCGATTTCGCGCGCGAGTTTCAGAAGGTGGGCGTGTCGGTGCATGGGGTCAATGAAGCCGAGCACGTCGAACGACAGGGAGCTGATTTCTGCATCGCTGGCCACATCTTCGCCACGCAATGCAAGCCTGGTGTAGAGCCGCGCGGCCTCGATTTCCTCAGGCGCATCACTTCAAACGTGGCCATTCCCGTCTATGCGATCGGCGGCATTAACGCGCACAATATCGCTTCGGTACGCAACGCTGGTGCGGATGGCGCATGCTTGATGAGTGCGCTCATGACCTGCGACAACGTTGCAGAAACGATTGACGAGCTCAGGGCAGCTCTTTCTTAGCAGAATATCTTACGCACATTGCGCGTGATAGCATCGAGTACATCTTCCCCACGTAGTGCGACGATTTCCCGGTAGGCTTCTTCGAGCATCGAAGCATAGCGCACTTCAACCGCTTCGGTAGCTTGCTTGCGCGCTTGCGAGCCCGCTGCGCATGAGTCGAACGATACCTCTTCAGGCAAATCGGTCTCGATGAGCAAGCGATCTAGCGGAATGGCTTTCGCATATTCTCGTCCGCGCTTCGTGCTTAGCATGAAAGCGTTGACCGAGAAGAAGCAACCCAGATCGCGCGCGCGTTTCAGCTGAGCGCTCGAGCCCGAAAACCAATGGAAGATGATCGTGCTATCTTCCAGCAGCTCGTATTTCTCGAGCATATCCATGATCACATCGGCGCCTCGCACGGCATGGAACGAGAAGATGCGTCCGCCCTTGGCTTCGCCAGCTTCTTTGGCGCCTTCGATGTCTTCGCCGACTGAAGGCGCGGGGTTCTTCTTCGCGGCAGCGAAGATCGTGCGCAGCACTTCGATCTGCGCCTGCTTAGTCTGTTCGTCGGTCGCAAAAACGCTCTTGGCAAGCCCATTCTTGCCGAAGTCAAGCCCGACCTCGCCGATGTAGCGCGCGTTGGCGACAAGACTGGGAAGGGACGCCTTGTCCTCGTCGGGGATCTTGCCCTGCGCGACCCACCAAGGGTGAGCGCCCACGCCCACTTTTATTTTCGGAAACGAAGCGAGCGTCTGTTGTGCGAAACGATAGTCTGCAGGACTCACCGTTGTGGAGAAAGCGCCTGCGAAACGCTCGGTGAACCATGAGGCGAACGAGGCGACATCGGGCGCGAAGCTCATATGCGCATGTGCGTCGAAAAACTCTCTACTCTCTGGCATGTCTCTCCTTTATCTGCACCAAAAGATGACAAACTACCCGGTCGTTCGTCACCTTCCAAGGTCGCGAAGGACTTCGCCGGCGATCATCTGGCCGAAGATCGGTGGCACGAACGATGCCGTGCCCAAGTCCTTGCGCTCAACGCGCTCCCAATCGCTACCCATATTGGTGTCGACTGGCTGTTCGCACGAGTAGATGACCTTCAGCTGCTTGATGCCACGCTTGCGCCCCTCTTTGCGCATGATGCGACAGAGCGGGCAGTTCACCGTGTCATACAGATCAGTGATCTTGAAGCATTCGGGATGGATCTTGTTCGCCCCACCCATGCTGCTGATCAGCTTGAACGAGTAGTTCGGCGCAAGCTCAGCCAATTTGAGCTTCGCCGAGATCGTGTCGATCGCATCGACCACATAGTCCACATCGCGCGCATACTCATCAAGGAAGCTCTCCATCTCCTCCTGGCGCAAGAAGCCGAACACCTTCTTGACCTGCGCTTCGGGGTTGATATCCTTGATCATCGCCTCCATCACATCCACCTTGCGCTTGCCGAGCGTGGAATAGAACGCGATGGACTGACGATTGATATTGCTCTCCTCCACCACATCTCGATCGAGAATCGTCAGCTTGCCCACACCCCCGCGCGCAAGCGCTTCGGTACAATTCGATCCCACGCCGCCAATACCGAGCACGAGCACATGCGCATTCACGATCGCGCGCAAAGCATCTTCGCCCCACAGGGTCTTGAGCTTCTCATAACGAGCAGGTAATTCGTCGTATTGCGCTTGTAGCGTTTCAGGTTGCACGGATGAGCCTTTCGTTCGATCTTCCTCTCATTATAGCGAGCGTGCACACACCTACGCCGAAGGTCAAGTTGCAAGCGGAAAACTAGAACTTAACAGGTTTCTGTCAAAACCCACGCGCTTCCCAGCTGCGCATTCGCTCATGTTAGGTTAAAGACGCGCCGAAAACACAGCAATTCGGCTCATGCTGTGGGCTTGGCGTTCGAACGTATCCGCTGCAACAAGGAGGCTTCATCATGCGCCCCATTCATCACACTAAAGATACCGTCATGATCTTGGACGATATTTCTGAGCTCACTACACCGGCTGAAGGCCCGGTCGTCTCACTCTACCTGCCCACCGAATACAAGCGTTTGCGCACCAATAAAGAGCGCATCGAGATGAAAGACCTCATGAAAGAAGCCAAACATGAGATCGATGCGAACTACGCCATCCAGCCGAACAACAAGATCCTCGTTCACCTTGAAGATGTGATCAACGCTCCCGATGAAGAGATCTGGCTGAACGCAGAGGCTAGTGTAGCGCTCTTCGCCGACAAGGATCATGTCTATATCGCGAACCTCTATCACAAGGTCGATCCGCAGGTGTTCGTCGGCGATAACTGGGAGCTTTCCCCGCTCAAGGGTGATGAATTCCAGCAGTCCAAGTACTACATCTTGGCTGTTTCTGCCGATCGCTTTGGGCTCATCAAGGGGCTCGGCAACTGCCTTAACCGCATCGATGTTGAAGATGAGGGCGTTGCGAAGCAGTTCGGCGAACTCATGCATGATTTCAGCGATGCGCCCGCGCTCGATCACCACATGCTCATGAAGCACCTCAATCCGTATCACGATTATCGCTCGCGCAACGAAGTGTCCAAGATCGAGGCCGAGAAGTTCTACCACTACATCAACAAAGTGGTCCAGGATACCTTGCTTCCCGACAATCCCGATCCTGTCATCCTTGCCTGCTTGCCTGAGCATGAGGCTGAATTCCGTAAGATCGCGACCATTCCGCATCTGATGGATAAGGGCATCGAGAAAGATCCGGGCAGCATGGATTCGAAGGAGCTCGCCATCGCCGCATGCAAGATCCTCGAAGCGTAACTGCACATCACCCGCACCAACGAGAGCCCTCCCCCGAGGGCTCTTTTTTTGCCCGACCAACAGAAAGATCTCCTCTATCCCACGCAAGCAGCACGCCTATGGGGCACTTGTAATTACCCGCTTTCGCT
>ERZ1034920.163-NODE-163-length-54177-cov-7.540834_pt1 | contig 54177 bp, 43 predicted proteins | sample MGYA00520688_ERZ1034920 | MGnify/ENA primary metagenome ERZ1034920 (study PRJEB33766, sample SAMN09781785) | gut metagenome | biome: gut microbiome | host: Homo sapiens | place: Madagascar | study: EMG produced TPA metagenomics assembly of the PRJNA485056 data set... | reverse complement strand
TATCAGCTGGGGAATTGACTCCCAGCTGATATATTAAAAATCTTTATCCATGATTCTCTGGCATCATTATATTATTCTTCGCTTGTTAATTCCACCATTTTTATTTTTTGGTGACTGCCTGTTTGAAAATTGAATGACCCGCATCATGAGCGAAAGGATTTAAGCACAAAATTAATGCGTTTAAGCTATCAATATGTTATGGTATATTCAAGGAAGAGGTGTGAACATGACATTCAATCAATTATTGTATTTTCAAACTGTCTCAGAATATGAGAACTATCATAAGGCTGCAGAGAAGCTCTATCTTTCGCAGCCATCCTTGAGTAGATCTATTTCCTCGCTTGAGAAAGAACTTGGCGTGATGCTGTTTGAAAAGCAGGGACGGGGAATTGTGCTTACTAAAGCCGGCAGACTGTTTCAGGAGTATACGGAACGTATTTTATCCGAATGTGAAGTTGCTAAAACTAAAATGAACGAGATTGCATCCGGTCATGGCTACATTGATATCGGATACATCTTCCCACTTGCCAGTCACTACATCCCTCATAAAGTTCGAAAATTCCTTAATATAGAAGAAAATGCAAAGGTATCGTTCAACTTTTACCAGAATCACAGCCCTGCCATCGCTCAGAAAGTAAAAATGGGAGAATTGGATCTGGGATTCGGCGCTTTTATAGATAATGATGATGAGTTGGCGTTTTATCCATTGCAGAAACAAAAAATGGTAATCATTACTCCGAACGAACATGAATTGAACCAGTATGATGATGTTGCAATCCAGGAACTGATGAATTACCCCATAATCGGCTATGACAAGGATTCCGGTCCCGGAAGATATTCCAAACGTTTATACCGAAGACTGGATATGAAACCGAATATCATCGTAACATGTCCGGACGAGCACTCTATTATGGCTCTTGTAAAAGAAGGATTTGGAATTGCACTGGTACCGAAAGTTGATTCACTGGATGAAGCATCTATTCATATTCATTCTATTAAAGATATGGATCTTTTTTACCGCCATTACATGTTCTGGATGCGGGATCGCTATCAATTACCGGCGGTACAGCGGTTCATTGAATTTATAAAGAAAGAATCTGAAGATTAATCGATAGTTTAAACGCATCATTTCTGCCATTAATTAGTATTTGTAGTTATTGTTAAAATGAAGTATGATAATTTTGTCACAAACAAAGAGTTCCATATAAACCATATATTTAAAGTAAGGAGATACACTTCATGAAAACAAAATACCCAAATATTTTTGAACCATTGACCGTAAAGCGTACAACCATTCGCAACCGTATTGCAATGACACCAATGGGAACAAATTATGGTGAAGCAAACGGAGAAATGAGCAACCGTCATATGAATTATTATTCACTTCGTGCAAAGGGTGGAGTTGGTCTTATCATATTAGAAAATGCAAACGTAGAATATCCTGTTGGATCAAATGGTACAAGCCAGATCCGTATTGATCATGACAGTTATATGCCGCGTTATTATCAGCTGGTAGAAAGTCTTCATAAGGATGGAGCAACTGTTGCAATTCAGATCAACCATGCAGGTGCATCCGCATCTTCAGCAAGAACCGGAGTGGAAACTGTTTCTTCTTCTAATGTTCCAACAAAAGCCGGCGGAGAGATTCCTCGCCCGATGACAAAAGAAGAAATCTTGACAACCGTTAAGAAATATGCAGAAGCAGCAAGGCGTATTCAGGCAATCGGATTCGATGCAATCGAAATTCACTGCGGACATTCTTACCTGATGAGCCAGTTTATTTCTCCATACTATAACAAGAGAACAGATGAGTTTGGTGGATCTGTAGAAAATCGTCTTCGTTTTCCTCGTATGATCCTTGAGGCAGTAAGAAAAGAAGTCGGACCTTGGTTCCCGATCATCGTTCGTGTTTCTGCCGAAGAACGAGTACCTGGCGGAAATACACTGGAGGATACATTAGAGTATCTTGAATATCTTGATGAGTTCGTAGATATGTACGATGTATCATGCGGATTGAATCCATCACTTCAGTATCAGATTGATTCAAACTTCCTTCCAGATGGATGGCGTTCCTACATGTCAAGAGCTGTAAAAGATAAATTCGGCAAACCTGTAATCAACACCGGAAACTACCGTGATCCTAAAATTGTAGAAAAAGTACTCGAGAGCGGTGATGTAGATATCGTCGGAATGGGACGTGGTCTTATTGCTGAACCAAACTGGGTAAAGAAAGTACAGTCAGGTGAAGAAGATATGCTCCGTAAGTGTATCTCTTGTAATGTCGGATGTGCAGGCAACCGTATCGGAGTGAACCGTCCGATCCGCTGTACCGTAAACCCGGCCGTTCCGGAAGGAGACATTTATAAAAAACTGAAAGTTAATAAAAACTGTAATATAGTAGTCATCGGAGCAGGTACAGCAGGTATGGAAGCTGCCTGTACAGCCGCTGAAGTCGGATGTAATGTCTTCCTTCTTGAAAAGAAAGATCATATCGGCGGCCTTTCCTCCTTCATTTCCAACTTGCCTAGCAAGACACGTATGAAAGATTTTCCGAAATATCTGGAAAACCGTGCATCCAAGCTGGATAACTTATATACATTCCTGAACACAGAGGCCAATGTTGAGCTGATCAAGAAGTTCAAACCAAACATCATTGTAAATGCAACAGGTTCTGTTCCGCTTGTTCCACCGATAAAAGGTCTGAAAGAAAACCTGGAAGCAGGAAATGTCAGTACCATCTTCGACATGATCAATAATGTAAATGACGGTAAATATCCTGATGACGTCTGCAACGGAAAGAAAGTTGTAGTAATCGGTGGTGGATCTGTTGGTCTTGACGTAATTGAATATTTTGCACCACGTGGAGCAGAATGTACAATCGTTGATATGCTGCCACAGATTGGTATGCTCGCCGATCCTATCACAAAATGCTCTATGCGTGAAACGCACGACAAATATGGCGTAAAAGAATATGTGAATACAGCTCTTCAGGAAGTAAAGGAAAATTCATTTGTTGTAAAACTTCCAAGCGGAGAAATTACAGAGCTTGCATTTGACCTTGGATTCAACTGTCTTGGTATGAGAGCAAACAATCCACTGCTTCCGGAGCTGAAAGAAGCATTCGATGATACAGATGTAGCCATCTATCAGGTAGGAGATTCTGTACGTGCCCGTCGTATTATGGAAGGTACCATGGACGGACGTGCCGTACTGAATGTACTGGAAGCACACGGATATCTTGACCTTGATGAAATCAAATAATTATCTGTGATGCTGTTCCAGACACAGATTGCCCCTAAGCAGACAACGTACCCCGTCTGCTTAGGGGTTATTTTATTCCAAATAAATGCTATAAAAAGGACTGCACACTACTTTCGTGTACAGTCCTGTATCATTCGCACTTATTTTCTTATTTGGAACTTGAATCTGATGAAGATGATGAATCAGACTTCTTATCACTCTTTACCTGAATACAATTCTCTGCCAGGAATTCTTTTACTTTATTGGTGATCACAATGTACTTAAGTGTATCTTCGCTTGCAATCTCTTTCAATGCATCAACATCTTTGTATCCGTACTGCTCTGCCAGCTTCTTATACTCTTTGTTCAGTTCCTTCTTGCTTGGTGTCAGCTTTTCTTTATCAGCGATTGCCTGTGCTACCAGTCTCTGTTTTACCGTCTCTTTGGCTGCATCTTTGACCTGCTTATTGAAGTCATCCTCTGACATGCTGTAATACTGTGCCAGGAAGTCTTCAAATGCCAGTCCGTAAGAATCTGCAGCATTCTGATACTGCTCTTTGATCTGATTCTCAATATCCTCTACGTCTCCGTCCGGATATTTCTTAACTTCAGCCTTCTCAAGTACTGCATTCCATGCCTCATCCTGAAGCTGTGTATCATAGTCTGTCGTGCTGCTCTCAGTAAGCTGCTTTTTAATCTCTTTCTTATACTCTTTGACCGTCTTAGACTTCTCAGATACTTCCTGTACGAACTCATCGTTCAGTTCCGGAAGCTGCGTCTCACCATTAATGTAATTAACTGTAATGGTAAATGTAACATCCTTTCCTGCCAGATCCGGATTATTGCTGTAATCATCCGGGAACTTGCCATTCCAGTCAAATGTCTCACCTGGTGTGTGACCGATAATAGAATCCTCAAATCCATCGATAAAAGAACCTGATCCGATCTTAAGATCATATCCTTCAGAACTTCCTCCGTCAAATGCTTCTCCATTCATCTTACCTACAAAGTCAATATTAACCGTATCTCCGGCGATAACACCTCGGTCTGTGATCTGCTCGGAAGTAGCATACTGATTGCGAACTGCCTCAATGTAATTATTGACATCATCATCTGTCACTTCAGCCGGCTCTTCCACATCGTCTACTTCGATACCTTTATATCCACCTACTGTTACGTAATCATTGGATGCATCATTGCTGGAACATCCTGACAGAAGCATAGATGCTGCAAGCGTTCCTGCAACTAACATTGCTAATTTCTTTTTCATAAATACACCTCGTACTTTCTTTCATCAAACGCTCTTAAGTATATCACATTTAACTTTTCAAAAAAACCTTTTTCACAGAATCTTTATAAAACCGGCGACAGCAGCCTTGATACCTGCTCCTTGATCCGGATCACCATACCACGGTTCCGGTACATCTTGCGTGTAACCAGCGTGGACTTCTCCATATCATTATGAAATGCCTGTTCCAGCTGTCTGGTCACTCTGGCACTATAAATCACTGCGTTAACCTCAAAGTTCAGTGCAAAGCTTCGAATATCCATATTCGCAGTGCCCATACAGGTCACCTGTCCATCTACGCACAGACACTTGGCGTGCAGGAATCCATTGTCATAAGTATAGCATTTGGCACCTGCTTCTATCATCTCCCCAAGATAAGAGTACGTTGCCCAGTATACAAATGGATGATCCGGCTTGCATGGTATCATGATTCTCACATCTACACCTGACTTGGCCGCGATCTTAAGTGCATCCAGAATATCGGTATCCGGTATAAAATATGGTGTCTGAATACAGATGCTTTTCTTTGCCAGGTGGATCAGATGCAGGTAATTATCGCGGATCTCCTGGCTGTGAGAGTCCGGTCCACTGGATATGATCTGCACCGGCTCCCTGCCGTTGCGTTCAAAGTGCGGTGTCTCAAACAGGCGGTCATCCAGGAAAAGGTTCTCCGATGCCGCATAGTTCCAGTCCAGAATAAAACGGATGGCAAGCGACAGTACTGCGGAGCCTTCCAGGCAGATATGTGTATCTCTCCAATAACCGAATTTCGGATCTCTGCCCAGATATTCCCTGCCGATATTGAATCCTCCAACAAAACCAATCCGCCCATCAATCACTGCAATTTTACGATGATTACGATAATTTACACGAAGCTGCAATTTACCAAGTACTGCCGGAAAGAACTCTGCCACATGGATGCCTTCTGCTTCCAGCCGTTCCCAGTCCTTATTATGCATGGTGCGACACCCCATACTGTCAAACAGCACACGTACCTCTACGCCCTGTCTCGCCTTACGGAGCAGCACTTCCTCAATCTGCTTCCACAATTCATCCCTCTTGATAATATAATACTGCAGATGAATATAACTTCTGGCGTGTTCCATTTCCCAGAGAAGTGCTTTGAACTTCTCCTTACCATCTGTGTAAATACGAATGTCATTATTATCTGTAAGCACCGCCTCACAGGCATTCAAGTTGTATAGCATCAACTGCCTGTACCTGTCAAGCTCGGGATCTCTGAACCTGAGTTCCCGCCGATAGATGGATTCTCCCTGCTTGCGGACGGCATATTTAACCTGACCTTCAATCTCCTTCATTCGAAACATTCGGTCTTTATGAAAATTCTGTCCCAACACCAAATACAGGATAAATCCGAGACCCGGAATAAAATAAAGCACCAGAAGCCACGTCCATACAGTCGTCGGATTGCGCCTCTGGAAGAAAATAATCAATATAGACAGTATAATATTAATAATCAGCAGATGATCCATAATCCACCAGAATGACAGGTGGATTCCATCCATCAAAAGCTCTATCATATCTTCACCTCTGCACTCTCAGAACTTATTCCTCTGATAATGCTTCATTATACAATGGTTCTTTTATAAAAGTAACCCCCTAATCATGTAAATTGCTTGCGTTAAGAGAAAAACGATGTTAGAATATGTATTGATTCAGTCGAGACAGGTATATTCTGTTTCACCACAGATCAGAATACATATTTAGGAGGGTTCCCGTGAGTAAAGGTACAATCATTTTATTAATCATATTAGCAATCGTTCTCGTTGCATTGGGTCTTCTGTACTACTTCGGCAATCGTATGCAGAAAAAGCAGGAAGCACAACAGGAGCAGTTAGCCGCAGCAGCACAGCAGGTCAGTCTTCTGGTCATTGATAAGAAGAAGATGAAGCTGAAAGATGCCGGTTTCCCACAGATCATCGTTGACAACACACCAAAGTACCTGAGACGTTCCAAGGTGCCGGTTGTTAAGGCTAAGATCGGTCCGAGAATCATGACCATGATGTGCGACACACAGATCTATGATCTGATCCCGGTTAAGAAGGAAGTCAAAGCTACTGTAAGCGGTATCTATATCACAGGCGTAAGAGGTATCCGTGGTTCACTTGAGACGCCACAGAAGAAAAAAGGCTTCTTCGCAAGACTTCGTAACAAATAATTTCATAATGACATTTAAAAAGAGAAGGTTTTTGCGAACCTTCTCTTTTATATTTTAATTCAGATATGACTTATCCGTCACACTGGATCCCGGAAGCGGAAAACCATTGTCGAAATACTCATCATTTTCGCCCAGTTCTCTCTCAGATAACAGTTCCGTAGATACCTTGCCATTATTTAATGTGATACGGCTGATCATCTCATATCCCATATGACCCTGAAGCTGCAGAATGGAATTGCCACTTCCTCCTTTCGCATCTTCATAGAACATAGTGTGTCCACCTGGTATCGTATCCAGATACACTGCAGCTCCATTCTCGATTGTATAGATATAATACTGATAATCTGCCTCACAGGTTCCTTCCTGCAGCAGAAGTTCTTTTACACCGTCATTGTCAATATCATAGATATAATAATAATTATATTCTCCATATGCGGCATTCACCTCATCCAGCAGTCCGCCATACAACGTATAGTAATCCGGCGCACTGTTCTGTGACGGCGGCTGCGCTGTAGATGAATCATCTTCCAACGTGTCATCAGATATGTACTGTGGCTGCATATCACCGTATTTAATCTCCAGCTTTACCTTGCCAAGAGCTGACACATCCCCGGTGTCAAAATATGCATAAGGATCTCCACCTTCATTTTCTCCGTGAATACGGAGTAATGTATGGTCTGCCTGATCCATAAAGCGGAACGCCGGCATATTATCGCTTCGTATCCAGTCTGCATCCTTAGGAAGTCCGATCTGTTCCAACAGATCTGCCATCTGATTTGCCACATCCGCTTCACCGGACCACTCTGAGCCTGCAATCGGATTCTCCTGTCCGGCCTGTACCTGGAATGTTCCATCCGTATAGGTAAGTACAAACGATTTGATCAGCGTTCCATTTGCATACATATAGACATCATTGACACAACTGCCACAGATATAGATCGTGTCGTCACTCTTCTTCAGGAAAATGCCATCATCCTCCTTGTCTCCATACCCAAGCACCGGAATAAGTCCTTCATAGGTTGCCTGAAGCTTCAGTTCCCCATCTTCCATCTCGTACATCTGCAGGTCAACTTCATTGCGCACAATGCTGTCATCATAGTCCTGAGAGAACTCCTTTGCATTATCCAGCGTCAATACCAGCAATTCTTCCTCACCGTCATTATCATAGTCTGCTATATACCAGTTCAGTACACCCTTCAGATCATGCAGTGATTCTACCCAGATCACACCAGCTGCATTCTTCTTATACTCACAGGTAAGATCATCCGAAGCATCGCAGCTGCCTTCCTCTTTCTTCAACGTCTTTTCCGGATATGTATAGATCTGGTAACGGGTTTCTACCGCCTTAATCTCACTTTTCTCCACATATTTGACCGCTTTTTCCAGTACCTTCTGTGCCTCTTCCGGCTTATCCTGTATAATATACAGATCAGCAAGTCCCAGATACGGCTTACTCTTCTCCGGTTTCAGCTTGATCGCATCCAGATATTCCTTTTTTGCCTTGGAATAATCAAGATCCTTCATGCTTTTTTCAGCCTTAACAAGCTTACCTTCGTACTCTTTCTTATCGGACTGTTTTTTCACCACTACAATCGCCACAACAGCAATGATAAATAAAATCAGAATAATTAACACAATCCATGGCCATTTTTTCTTTTTCTTCTTCGGGGGATGCTTCACATCCGATGGTTTCTTTTCTTTTCCTGATGGTGGTGTCACCGGAATCTCATCCTCCACCACCGATGTACCGCATTTCGGGCAGAACTTTCCGTCATCCGGAATCTGCTCTCCACATTTCGTACAAAACATAGCTTCACCTTCTTTCTATCCCACACTTCGGATATTCACCTTTAACTGACATTCCGATACTGCTTCTTCATTTACATCCAGTCCATAGGAAATCTCGACATCTATGTTCTCTTCTTCCACATGAACCTGAATATCTCTCGTATGGACACCTACCAGCACCTCACCGTATGGTGTCTGGTAATTCGTCATATTCATCTTGTCCTTCTCGAATACCATCCTGCTTCCGCTGCGACCGTTTTTTGTAATCTCAAACATGCTGTCGCCGGTAATCTTTACCGTATTACGGATGGACCCCGGCATCCCCTCTGCTACCTCATCATAAATCACATAATGTTTGCCATTCTTCAGATAATACGTAGCCGGAGTGATGACTTCGATCGGTTCTGCTTCTTCTCCATCGGCATTCCAGTCTCCATAGTGCAGACCTGTAATACTGATCAGTACATCCTTTTTCATACCTGTTCACCTGATACTTTCTCTAATAGTCCTCGATATTAATCTGTCGGATCGTTCCCACATCATATGGTAATACGGAATTGGCAAATTGCTTGAATTTCTCTGCCGCATCACTGACATAGAACTCGTACTTGTTAAATTCGTTTACGCCACGGCTGATACCGCGTTCTTCCAGAACCTTCTTCAGATCCATAGCTGTCTCATACGCGGGATTCACAATATGTACCCGATCTCCCATATAACGCATGATTGCTGAACGCAGTAACGGGTAATGGGTACATCCAAGAATCATGGTATCCACTTCCGAATCACGGATCTCACGCAGATAAATATCAATTACTTCTTCGGTAACATGATGCTTGGCAAATCCTTCTTCCACTAATGGCACAAATAATGGACATGCTTTACCAACTACTTCTGCCTCCGGATCCATTTCCTTAATGATTCTTGTGTACATATTACTGCGGATCGTGCCCTCTGTTCCGATGACACCGATCTTTTTATTTCTCGTCTCTTTGACCGCTGCCCGTGCTCCCGGCTCGATCACACCAATGATCGGAGTATCGAATTCCTTCTGCACGACTTCCAATGCCTGTGCTGTCGCCGTATTACATGCGATGACGATTGCTTTTACTTTTTTCGTCTGCAGAAAACGAATGATCTGCTTTGCAAAACGGATGATCGACTCTTTTGACTTACTTCCATAAGGCAGCCTTGCCGTATCTCCAAAATACACGATATTCTCATCCGGAAGCTGACGCATGATCTCCCTCGCTACCGTCAGCCCACCGACGCCGGAATCAAAGACTCCGATCGGTGCTTTTCTTAATTCTTCTGTATTCACAGTAACCCCTACCTTTCAATGGACTTTTCCACAACTCTGATCCGGTCTTCTCCATAATAATTCTTCAGCTTCACGATCAGTGCCGGTTCCGCACACACATTGCGTCCTGCCGGAAGCCGCTTGATCGCACGCTCTCTCTTACAGTAAATAACCACTGTATCATTGCCTTCACTCTCTCCAAGCATATCAAAGAGATGTGGTTCATCTTCCCCATATTCCAGCTTGTCTCCGTACTGGATCCACAACTCTCTCTTTGTCTCTTCAAACGGAATGATCGTCTCGCAGATCAATTTGCTCGGCGCATCATCTTCTTCTGACACACGACCTTTTACAAAGACCTTGCTGTCCTCGTTCAGATAATTCTGATTGCGCTCATAGTCTCTCGGAAATACCACAACTTCTACCGTTCCCATCAGATCTTCGATGGTCAGGAACGCCATGGTCTTGTTATTCCTTGTATATTTGATCGTCTTATTGGTGATCATACCGCCAACGATTTCCTTCGCTCCGTCACGAACCCTTGACCTTCCGGTCTCGTCATCGATCTGGAAGTCCAACGTCGTTCTGGAAATGCTCTTTTTCCACTTCTCTTCGTAATCCTCTAACGGATGTCCGGTCAGATAAACTCCAAGTACTTCTTTCTCGAACGCAAGCTTATTCTCTTTCTCGTACTCTCCCACTTTCGGAAGCGGAATCTCAAATTCTTTCTTCTGCTCATCATCCACCAGATCAAACAGTGACATCTGTCCGGTCATGGAATATTTCCGCTCCTGATTGACCTGATCCATGATCTGAATGTAGATCATCATGAACTGCTTACGGGTACCGCCCAGGCTGTCAAATACGCCCGCCTTGATAAAGTTCTCAATCGTACGCTTATTAACTTCCCTGCCACCCATGCGCTCGATAAAGTCCTTCAGATGCTTAAACTCACCGCGCTCTTTCCGCTCTTCAATGATTGCCTGGATCACCGGTCGTCCCACGCTCTTAATCGCAGTCAGTCCAAAACGGATATTGCCGTTCTCCACCGAGAATGTTCCCACGCTTTTATTAATATCCGGCGGCAGGATCTGGATGCCCATCTGGCGGCAGCTGTAGATATACTCAGCCACCTTACCGGAATTATCAATAACTGAAGTCAGCAGTGCTGCCATAAATTCTACCGGATAGTAGTATTTCAGGTATGCAGTCTGGTAAGATACCACTGCATACGCCGCCGCATGTGACTTGTTAAATGCGTACTTTGCAAAGTCGATCATCTCATCATAGATTTTATTCGCTGTTGCTTCATCGATACCGTTCTTAATACAGCCCGGCACGCCTTCTTCCTCATTGCCATATACAAAGTTCTGGCGCTCCCGCTGCATGACCTCGCCCTTTTTCTTAGACATGGCACGGCGCAGCAGATCGCTTCGTCCCAGGGTATAGCCCGCCAGATCACGCACAATCTGCATAACCTGTTCCTGATAAACGATACATCCGTAAGTCGGTTCCAGGATCGGTTCCAGCTGCGGACAATCGTAGATAATATCATCTCTGTTATTCTTACCTTTAATATACTGCGGGATGAAGTCCATCGGTCCCGGACGATACAACGCGATACCCGCGATAATATCCTCCAGACTGTAAGGCTTCAGTTCCTTCATGAAACTCTTCATGCCCGCACTTTCAAGCTGGAAGATACCGTCTGTCTTGCCCGTTCCGATATAATCCAGTACCTTTTTATCATCATAATCGATCTGGTTCAGATTCAGTGCCTTTCCTGTATCTTTCCCGATCATCTCCACTGCATCGCGGATCACCGTCAGGTTGCGGAGTCCCAGAAAGTCCATTTTCAGAAGTCCCAGTTCCTCCAGTGTCGTCATGGTAAACTGCGTTACCACTGCACCGTCTGATCCCAGGGACAGCGGCACGTATTCATCCACCGACTTCTGGCTGATCACAACGCCCGCCGCATGCATGGACGTATGCCTTGGAAGACCTTCCAGACGTTTGGACATATCCACAAGTTCCTGAACCTGCTCGTCTTCCTGATACAGCTTGCGGAACTCTCCATTGGCCGCAAGTGCCTTATCCAGTGTGATATTTAATTCCTGCGGCACCATTTTCGCAATGCTGTCCACGAACGCATATGGAAGATCCATCACACGTCCTACATCGCGGATTACACCACGGGCTGCCAGCGTACCAAAGGTTACGATCTGCACCACACAGTCGGCACCGTATTTGCGGCTGACATACTCGATCATCGCCTGTCTGCCCTCCGGTTCAAAGTCCACGTCAATATCAGGCATGGATACACGCTCCGGATTCAGAAAACGCTCAAAGAGCAGCTGATACCGGATCGGATCGATGGTCGTGATTCCCAGACAGTAAGAAACCAGGCTTCCGGCAGCGGAACCACGCCCCGGTCCTACCATGATGCCATGATCCTTTGCGTATTTGATAAAATCCCACACGATCAGGAAATAATCCACATATCCCATGGTCTTAATAACCGACAATTCATAATCCAGCCTTGTCGTCAGTTCTTCTGACACCGGCTGATAGCGCTCCGCCAGTCCTTCATGGCAGAGCTTATTCAGGTACTCCCAGGATGTCCAGCCGTCCGGTACGTCATATTTCGGAAGCTTTGTCACACCGAATTCGATCTCCACCTGACAACGGTCTGCGATCTTCTGGGTATTCTCCAGCGCCTCCAGCGCATATGGAAACAGCGCCTTCATCTCTTCTTCGGACTTAATGTAATACTGTCCGCCCTCATAACGCATACGATCTTCGTCCGCCAGTTTCTTACCGGTCTGCAGACACAGCAGAATGTCGTGCGGCTTCACATCATCCGCATAAGTATAATGTACGTCATTCGTTGCAACCAGCGGAATTCCCGTCTCCCTGCTCATGCGCAGTAATCCCTGATTTACCAGCTGCTGTTCCGCAATCCCATGATCCTGAAGCTCCAGAAAGAAATTCCCCTTCCCGAAAATGCGCTCGTACCTCAGTGCTGCTTCTTTACCTTCTTCGTAGAGTCCGCGCGCCACGTATCTCTGCACTTCTCCTGCCAGACACGCACTCAGCGCAATGATGCCCTCGTGAAACTCTTCCAGCACCTCCAGGTCTACTCTCGGTTTGTAATAATAGCCCTCGGTAAATCCACGGGACACGATCTTCATCAGATTGTGATAGCCTGTGTCATTCTCTGCCAGCAGCACCAGGTGATAATAGCGGTCTTCATTGCCCTGCCCCGGCTCTTTGCTGAATCTGGAGCCCGGCGCCACATAGACCTCGCTTCCAAGAACCGGATGTATCCCTGCTGCCTTCGCCGCACGGTAGAAATCAATCACGCCATACATCACACCATGGTCTGTGATCGCCACACTGTTCATGCCAAGTTCTTTTACTCGCGCTACACATTCTTTAATTTTATTGGAACCGTCCAGCAGACTGTACTCTGTATGGACATGTAAATGTGCAAATGCCATTCCATTTTCCTGCTTTCTTCTGTGTCGGCCTGTGCCTTATTTTGCCCGGATACCATCCGGTGTAATCTCGATCTTACCTGCCTTCAGCAGTCTTCCTACTGCGCGCTTAAATGCATTTCTGCTGAGTCCGGTCTCACGCTTGATCGTCTCCGCATCTGCCTTATCAGTAAATGGATATCCACCTCCACGGCTGTTCATATCCTTCAGGATCTTCTCCGCATCGACATCCATCTGGATAAATGCTTTCTCACGGACACTGAGATCCAGCTTACCGTCTGCCTTCACACCTGCTACTCTCGCTTCTACACGCTCACCCACATGGAATTTACCATAGGCTTCACGCTTCGGGATCAGTGCGCAATACTGGTCATCTACTGCCACAAACCATCCGAAATTATCACCGTGTTCGTAAATGATGCCCTTCACCTTGTCATCTTTCTTATAAGGAGAGTCCTTGCGCAGCATCTCATATACCTTCATAGTTGCACAGAGCCTGCCGGACTTGTCCACATAGAGTCCGACCAGACACTCCTCTCCCTTTTTCAGCTTTGCCGTCTGCTCGCGGAATGGGAGCAGCAAATCCTTCTCCAGTCCCCAGTCTAAAAATGCTCCGATGCGTCCGGTATCTGCTACCGTAAGTGCTTTCACTTCACCTAATGTGATCTTCGGCTCTGCTGTCGTCGCGATCAGTCTGTCCTGTGAATCCTTATAGATAAATACTTCTATCGGATCACCGATCTCGATGCCTTCCGGCACCTGTTTGCCCGGAAGCAGCACCTTATCATCATCGGTTCCCAGATATACACCAAATTCTACTTTTTTTACTACCATTAAGGTAACTCGTTTTCCAAGATTCTGTTCTATCGTCATTCTTTATTCTCCTGTAAATTCTACTACGGCATAGATGTGTCCTTCCGGATCACACAATTCTACTACCGTACGGTTATCTTCTTCTGCCACCCTCGGCAAGATACTGTCATTATACACTGCTGAGTGCTTATACTCCACACGAACCTGATGAACGTTCAGTTCTTTCTCCACAGCTTCCAGCGCCATCTGTACATACTGGCAGTTATTCACATGTTCATTCGTATCAATGTGATACTTGCGCACTTTGAATGTCTCTCCGTCTGTCATCTTTTCCGGCAGGCGAATCTTGCGCGGCTCATAATGCATCTCAAGCGGCGCTTCCATTCCATAAGCATCAATCTCATCCTGTCCCGGCTTAACCGGGCGTCCTTTTTGCTTATCCATAAATGTCCATACCGAATTGGCATAGGCCACAGCCTGACCAGACTCATCCACCATCTGGAAATTACGCTCTGCCAGAATTCCTTTGAAACTGGTTGCCCATGTGCTCACCTTTACCCGTTCTCCGATCTTTGGGTAACGCTCGACTACGACCTGCCAGTAAGACAGTACCCATGCCTTTCCTTCTGTCTGAAAACGTTCTACTCCATAACCGATGTCTTCTGACTGAAAGGTACTGCAATCCTGAAAATAATTGATAATTCCCGGCAGTGTGATCGTCCGGTGATGATCGATCTCACTGTATCTGATCCTGCTGTCAAATGTATAATACACGTTATCTGTCTCCTTCGTATCCTCCGAAAAAGAACCATTTGATCCGAAAGTCGGATGTACAGGTAACCATCTCATAGGCATCCTCATCAACCAGTGTTCTGAGTTCCTGCATGTCCTTTTTATCTGCTTCCACACGCACCGCATCCGTAAAGCAGAGCCCCGGATACAAACAACACCACCAGTTGTGACCTTCCCCGCTACCAATCCGTATGCGCAGTGCTTCGTATTCACCTTCCGGAAATGTAAGTGTTCCGTAGGTCTTCTCTGGAAATTCATCTCTCGCAAGTTCTACCGTAACAGCATCTGCACTTCCTTCCCGGCGCACCGTCTCCCGTGCCAGCTTCTTAATCTCCGTAAGATGCTCTCTGATAAATGCTTCCATTTCTTTCCTGTCTGCATCCTCCGGCCGGTTCTCATGCAGCCATGTTACAACTTCTTCCTTTACCTGCATCTTGATCTGCTGGTCTCTCAGACTATCGCTGTCTGCCAGTACATGAAACCTCAGAACCTGTCCCGCCAGGTTTTCTGTGGCTTCTTCTGCCCTCGCTTCCACCAGCATGCCGCGCTGCCACACAAGCCATGCAGTCAGCATCATAGCCATGAGAACTGCAAAGATCAGACAGCCTCTCTGCATGATTCTTTCTCGCTCTTTCTGTTGTTTTCTATAATTGTTATAATAATGTTCCATTATGTACACACTCCCTTCTGTCAGGAGTATACACATATTAATGCCTGTCTAAACGCGTCCGTTCTTTTTATTGCGGATAAATTCCGCAATCGCCTTTTCCTGATTATCAATGTGCCTGCAAATAATATCCTTTGCCTGCGCCTTGTCATGTTTTATTACTGCCTGGATCAGGAACTCATGCTCTTCAAGGAGCTGCTCGTACACTTCGTTATTCTTCAGATATTCTACCCGGTAACGGTACATCTGCTCCCGCAGATTATTCAGAATCTGGATCAGTTTCTGATTATCTGTCGCCATATTAATCGCATCATGAAATGCCACATCTGCCTCTGCAATTCTTGTTACATCATCTCCGCTCAGACTCTCTTTAAATACCTGTGCCGCCTGTTTCATCTCCTCAATCTGCGCCTGTGTGGCATGTTCACATGCAAGCTTCACAGACAGTTCTTCCAGTGCCTCTCTCACTTCCAGCACATCCCGCAGATTCTGTTCTGTAATCTCTGCCACCTCAGCTCCCCTTCTCGGGATCATCAGCACCAGACCTTCCAGCTCAAGCTTACGGATTGCCTCCCGGATCGGTGTCCGGCTGACTCCAAGCTTATTCGCAAGCTGGATCTCCATCAGCCTCTCGCCGGGCTTCAGTTCGCCTCTTAAAATCGCCTGCCGCAGTGTATTAAACACTACGTCGCGAAGTGGCAGGTATTCATTCATAGTCACTTCAAAATTGGGTTCTTTCATGGCTTCCTCCTTACATTGTGAACATTGGTCACATATACCTGTCTTGCCAGACCTCTGCTCTTTATCTTGCGGGCACCTTCCCTAGCTGCGCCTCTTGTCTTATAAATGCCAAATACCGTCGGACCACTGCCGCTCATCATAGCTCCGAGTGCTCCCGTCTCCAGCATCATTTCCTTAATCTCTCCGATCACCGGATATTCCGGTATCATAACCTGCTCCAGTACATTGCCCATACCTGCTGCCACTTCTCTGATATCGCTCTGCTCCAGTCCGCGGATCACACGGTCAAGATCCGGATGTTCGACATGCTCCAGCGCATCATATCTGGCATATACTTTTTCTGTGGACGCAGACAGCGGTGGCTTTGCGATCAGGATATAGCATCTCGGACATGGCGGAAGTGGTGTCAGCACCTCTCCGATCCCCTCTGCCAGCACACTTCCACGCATAATGCAGTACGGCACATCTGCCCCCAGCTTCACACCCCGCTCCTTTAACGCTTCTTCCGACAGGCGTAAGTGATACATCCGATTCATACCAAAGAGCACCGCTGCCGCATCGGCACTTCCGCCGGCCATACCTGCTGCCACCGGAATATGTTTCTCCAGCGTAATGCGGATGCCTCCTTTGATATGAAATTCTTCCTTTAAAATTGCTGCTGCCTTATATGCAATGTTATTCTCATTATTCGGAAGATAAGCCAGATTACTCTGAATCTGAATCTCATCCCCCTCCGTCTTCTCCAAGAGCACCCGATCATAGAGATACACAGTCTGCATCACCATCCGCACCTCGTGATATCCGTTCTCCATCTGTCCCAGAATATCAAGGCCGAGATTCAGCTTCCCCAGTGCTTTCAACTCTAATTTATCCATTGTATTCTCCTTGTATCTTGTATACAAAATTCTTTCCTATAGTATACCCAGATTTTCCTTGAAAATCAATATTTTTTCGCCTGTTTTCGGCTCTCCCTCGCCAATTTCATTTACCTCTCGGATACGCTTCTCCGTCGTATGATATTTTCTGGCAAGATCCCACAATTTATCCCCATCTTTCATCACATAACCGACAATCCCCGGTGCCTCCGAAAGTGCTTTTTTATCCAGCGGTTCTGTGTGGATCTCACAGATGTTCGACACCATCTCTCTGCGTTTCAAAAAAATCTGAAACTCCAGCACGGCTTTGATCTCAGCCTCACCATTTCCCAGCAGACTGACCACCGGCTGTCCGCAAGTGCTCTGGATCTCATATTCCATTCCCGCCTCTGCACTTCTGCATTCTGCCACATAGGTAAATGGCACCATACCCTGCCAGATCTCAAATGGCTCTGCATCATCTGCCCGAATGTACAGGAAACCGATCTGCAAAATGCCTTCACACATAATTCCATCTGCCACGATCTCAGTGTGCTCGATTCTGACTTTCCCGGATGTATGACAGATCTGCAGTACCTGACCATCAAGCTCCGGAACCCGGATCTGTTCTGCCATTGCATACTCACATGCTTTCTGCATCACAAGCTCTGACAGTTCTATCTCTTCTTTTTCCAGTGTAACCTGCTCTTTTAACGAATACATATCTTCCAGTACATCCGCCTGTTCCTCACCATACACAACCGCACACACTTCCATGACTGCTTCTATTCCAAAGATCCGGAGTTCTCCATCCTCATCCAGTTTTACATCTGCCATTGCATCCACGATCTTTGGCTCTGCCTGATAATACATTGTCTCATCTGCACCATAACAGTCGATTTTTCCTTCATAAGGCACCGCCTGTTCTGTCCAGCCAAGCTTTCCCTCCGTCGATTCATACAGTACAAAGATTGACAGTTCTCCACGCATCTGTAATGCATCTGACACCAGTCGAGTCTCCGTCCGTTTCTGTGTGATATCGGTAAACAGCACCTTTCCCACCGGATCCGATTGTTTCGGAAGAGCACACTCTTCTTTAATCCGGAATGATTCACGGCAGCTCTTATGAAGCGTCAGGATCTCTACATTCTTCCAGCGTCTGCACAACCCTTCCTCTTCTTCTACATCCAGCGTCAGATACTGTTCTTCCTCTCCCTGGGAAATAATCTCAAGTTCTGCCATAGCACGAAGCCTGAGTTTTCTTGCGTGTACGATCGTTACTGTTAATTCCGCACTGCTCTCTTTCATCCACAGCGTTCCGAGCACTTCTTCCTCTGCATACACCATTTCCTCAAATGGGAGTTTCCCCTGGAGCACACTGATGCTACCATCATCCCCACCGGCAAGATAAAGGATCTGGTATTGAATGCGCCCGGACACCCGCACATAACTGCCGGACTGTTTCATATCTTCCACCCGGAGCATCCCCTGACTGTACACGATTCGTCCCACGTCACCTTTGTCATCCGGCACATTTACATCACCGTCCACATAGAACTGGTCCGACATCTTCCGCCCTGTTACACTTTTTCTGACTGCTTTTTTTAGCTGTTCCATCCGAATCCTCCTGTTTTGCTATTCTGCTTATTATATTTTTCTGATATTTCTACTTTGTTATGACATGTTTGGGATTATACTCCGTCTGAATCACCAGATATGGGCAAGTCGTTCCATGGTCTGTATCGGTATCTGGTTCCGGCCCCAGAAGCGTAGTTGCAAGCACCAGTACATTACTGCTCTCGTAAAATGCATCCACCTGAATCTGATAACCTGCCGTATCCTGCTTCCCATACCCCCGTGCAATATAAAGCCTGCCTTCATTTGCCCAGGTATATAGAAATGACTCCTGCTCCTGATCTGCAATCGCCTGCCGCATTTCTTCCGGCACATCATATTCATCTACAACGGTATATGGCAGATCTCTTACTTTTCGGATATCTATACGTACCACGCTGCATCCGCACAACAGTGCTGCACAGATTGCACCCACGAAGAATATTTTCCTCACATTTTTATATGTTCGTCCTTTTCCCTCCCTCATCACACGATCCCCCAGACCTGCTCTCGACTGTTCAAGAATGCCTCTGCAATCCTGCCGGAGGCTATATCAGCTGGGGAATTGACTCCCAGCTGATATACATATCTACGCGGAATCACTAGGAAAAATGCGTAATTTATGATAAAATAACATGATATTAAGATGCAACGCACGGAACAATCCGTAGGGCCTCATACAATGTCGCTCAGGCATCATCAGAATTTTATAATTCTATAACAAACTAAGGAGACAAGTAACACATGAATGGAACATCTTTGCCGCGTACATCCGGCATTCTATTACATCCCACTTCACTTCCTTCCCCATATGGGATCGGTGATCTGGGCCGCAGTGCTTATGAATTCGTAGATTTTCTGGCACAGGCAGGTCAGCATCTCTGGCAGGTGCTTCCTCTGACACACACAGGATTCGGAGATTCCCCATATCAGAGTTTCTCCGCTTTTGCAGGACAGCCACTGTTGATCAGTCCGGCTTATTTACAGGAACTTCAACTGGTCAGCCAGGATGACCTGAATTCCTGTCCACAAGGCGATCCGACACAGGTAGATTACGGTGCAGTGATCCCTTGGAAAAGTGGTCTTCTCCGCAAAGCTTTTCAGTCTTTTCAGGAGGGACGTGCTTCTCACCTGAACTGGGATTTTGAGAATTTCTGCCGGGAGCAGGATGCATGGCTCTCAGATTATTCATTATTTATGGCCCTGAAAGATTGTCATGAGGGACGCTGCTGGCTGGACTGGCCAGAGGACTGCAGGAGACCGGATCCAGACAAAAAGGCCGCCCTCAGAGCGGAACTTACGAACGAATCACGTTTCTATGCATTCGTCCAATTCCTGTTCTTCCGTGAATGGATGGAGCTGAAACGTTATGCTAACGAAAAAGGCGTGCGTATCATCGGAGACATTCCGATCTTTGTATCCATGGACAGTGCTGATGTGTGGGGCAACCAGCATCTGTTCCAGTTAGACACTAAGGGGTTCCCAACGGCAGTTGCAGGAGTACCGCCGGACTATTTCTCTGCTACCGGGCAGCTCTGGGGCAATCCGCTTTACGACTGGTCTGCTCATGACTGCGAAGGCTACCAGTGGTGGATCTCTCGTGTAAGGAATCAGTTACAGATCCTGGACATTCTCCGGATCGATCATTTCCGGGGATTTGAAGCATACTGGGCCGTCCCATATGGTGAGCCGACTGCAGTAAACGGTCAGTGGCAGAAAGGTCCGGAAGGAAAATTATTCTCAGCTATCCAGAATGCACTGGGTGAGAATCTTCCGATCATCGCAGAGGATCTCGGTGTGATCACACCTGAAGTAGAAGCACTCCGGGACAGCTTCTCATTTCCGGGCATGAAGGTGCTGCAGTTTGCCTTTGAAGACACAGGCGAAAGCAGCTTCCTGCCACATCAGTTCACGACTCCGAACTGTGTCTGCTACACCGGAACTCACGATAATGACACCACACGCGGATGGTATGAGACGCTCCGCGATGACTGTAAGCACAAGCTCCGCCGTTATCTGCACGCAGTTGACACCGATACCATCAGCCTCCAGCTGATCCGCCTGTGTCTGTCAAGCACTGCTGCCTATGCGATCTTCCCATTGCAGGATGTACTGGACATCGGCAAAGAGGGACGCATGAATATGCCTGGCCGTGCTGCAGGTAACTGGAGCTGGCGTTTCCGTTCCGGTCTCCTCACCGAAGATCTGGCCAGAGAACTGCGCGATATGTCACAGCTCTACGGCAGATATTAAGGAGGGCAATTATGATTCGATTTATATTTGTTGCATTATTTTTGTTTTTATATCTGATCCTGGGCATCCCGGTCTATCTGATCCTGCGTCTTGTACGTAAGATCAACAAAAAAGCCGGGGACTATGCTTCCCTGCGGTTGGTGCAGTGGGCATTCCGCGTGATCCTGAAGATCAGCGGCACCGAGATCACTGTGATCGGAGAGGAAAATGTACCTGACGAAGCGGTTCTCTTTGTAGGTAATCACAGAAGCTACTTTGACATTCTGCTGACCTACTCTCGCTGCAAGCATCTGACCGGATACGTTGCAAAAAAAGAGATGTTAAAGTATCCTCTGCTCCGCGACTGGATGAAGGCACTCTACTGCCTGTTTTTGGACCGCGACAATGTACGCGAAGGGCTGAAGACGATTCTGCAGGCTATCGACTATGTCAAAGAAGGCATATCCATCTGCATTTTCCCAGAGGGAACCCGGAATACAGGCGAAGAATTAAGTCTGCTGCCATTCAAAGGCGGTGCGCTGAAGATTGCAGAGAAATCGGGCTGTGCCATTATTCCGCTTTCCCTGAATAATACCATCGAAATCTTTGAAGCACATCTCCCGCGGATCAAGAAGACACACGTAATCATTGAATACGGCGCTCCAATCTATCCAAAAGATCTGGACCGGGAGACACGTAAGCATCTGGATACCTATGTAAGTGATATTATCCAGGAGACAATCCGTAAAAATGCCGCTCTGGTGTAAAGCAATCTTTCAATTTGCGATATAGGATGATATAATAAGGTATTAAGATGTACAGTGCGGAGCAATTCGTCGGCATCTGTTTAGATTTATATCAGTTGGGAGATGACTCCCACCTCTATAGGTGGCGAGAGACAAGCTGGTATCAGTGGTGGGAGTCAATCCCCCAGCTGATATAGCCTCCGGCAGGATTGCAGAGGTGCGCAGTAGAAGTATGTCATGCAATTGCATGACGCGCACCTCGCAGCAAGAATGCCGAGGCATTCTTGAATTAGATTTAAATGAAACAAAAAATATATAAAGGAGTTAAATCAAGATGAATCAAAGAGATTTAACCTTGCTGACTGATTTTTATGAATTAACCATGATGCAGGGCTATTATGAAAAGGGTCAGAATGAGATCGTTATTTTTGATGTATTTTATCGTCAGAATCCCTGCAATGGAGGTTACGCAATCTGCGCCGGACTGGAACAGGTCATTGAATACGTAAAAGGACTGAATTTCACATATGAGGATGTTGACTATCTCAGAAGCCTCGGCATCTTTGACGAGGAATTTCTGCACTACTTAAGTGGATTCCACTTCAGTGGTGACATCTATGCGATCCCGGAAGGAAGCGTCATTTTCCCAAAGGAACCACTACTTAAAGTTGTCGCTCCGATCATGGAAGCTCAGCTTGTAGAGACTGCGATCCTGAATATTATCAATCACCAGTCTCTGATCGCCACCAAGGCTTCCCGCGTTGTATTTGCGGCAGCCGGCGATGGAATTATGGAATTTGGACTGCGCCGTGCCCAGGGACCGGATGCAGGTCTTTACGGTGCAAGAGCAGCTGTGATCGGCGGATGTGTAGGTACTTCCAATGTACTTGCAGGTAAGCTTTTTGATGTACCGGTGCTCGGAACCCACGCACACAGCTGGATCATGAGCTTCCCGGATGAATACACTGCATTTAAGGCTTACGCTGATCTCTATCCGGATAACTGCACTCTGCTCGTTGATACGTATGACACTCTGAAATCCGGTGTGCCGAACGCAATCCGCGTATTTCAGGAAATGCGTGATGCAGGTGTGAAGCTGACCCGCTACGGCATCCGTCTGGACAGCGGTGACCTGGCTTACCTGTCTAAAAAAGCACGTAAGATGCTGGATGAAGCCGGATTCGAAGATGCTACGATTGCAGCATCCAATGACCTGGATGAATATCTGCTTCATGACCTGAAGATCCAGGGCGCAGCAATCACTTCCTGGGGTGTAGGTACCAACCTGATCACCTCCAAGGACTGTCCATCATTCGGAGGCGTGTATAAACTTGCTGCTATCAAGACAGAGGATGGCGAATTCGTACCGAAGATCAAGCTGTCTGAGAATACAGAAAAGATTACCAATCCTGGTAACAAGACCATTTACCGAATCTATGATAAGGCAACCGGTAAGATCCGTGCTGATCTGATCTGCTTTGTAGGTGAAGCATTTAACCCGGATGAAGATCTTGTGATCTTCGATCCACTGGAGACATGGAAAAAGACCAAGCTCAAAGGCGGCTCTTACACCATGCGAGAACTGATGGTGCCAGTCTTCCGCAACGGCGAGTGCATTTACCAGTCACCATCTGTAAAAGAGATCGCAGCATACTGTACCCAGGAAAAAGCAACTCTGTGGGATGAGACCAAGCGTCTGTTCTATCCACACCGTGTATACGTAGACTTATCTGATAAGCTGTACGCAGTAAAGAAAGAGCTGCTGAATCAGCTTGGAAGAGAATAATTATAAGGGAGTATTAATATTATGAAGATTATTGTATTAGCAGGAGGCTACAGCAACGAACGCGACGTTTCTCTGAATTCCGGCGCCAGTGTCTGCAAGGCACTGCGTGAACGCGGACACCAGGCTTATCTACTGGACGCATTCATGGGACTTGACTGGGATTCCGACAAATTAGAAGAAGTATTTAACCAGGAAGACGGCGGTCTTGGCATCGCTGCCGATATCCAGATCAAAGAGCCGGATCTGGATGCTCTGTGGGCATCCCGCCCGGGTGATTCTTTAAGTTATCTGGGACCAAATGTATTAGAGCTCTGCTCCATGGCAGATATTACATTTATGGCTCTGCATGGAAGTCTGGGAGAAAATGGCAAACTGCAGGCTGCCTTTGATATCCTCGGCATCCGTTACACCGGACCGAATTCTCTTGGATGTGCCCTGTCTATGGATAAGGGTGTTACCAAAGAAATCTTTCAGGCACAGGGCGTTCCAACACCAGCCGGTACACATCTGTTCCGCAAGGACAAAGACTGCACGCTGAATGAACTGGGATTCCATCTTCCGGTAGTTGTAAAACCTTGTTCCGGCGGATCCAGCATCGGCGTACACATCGTACATACAGATGCGGAATATCGTGATGCCATCGAAACATCATTTAAAAAAGAAGACGAAGTAGTCATCGAGCCATTTATCGACGGACGTGAGTACGCCTGCGGTATCGTAGACGGCAAGGCTCTTCCGTTGGTTGAGATCATTCCAAAGGACGGCGTATTTGACTACGTAAATAAATATCAGATTGGGGGAGCAAGCGAGATCTGTCCTGCACAGTCACTGAATGCTGAGCAGACTGCACAGATTCAGGCTGCCGGCGAAAAAGCATTCGAGGCACTGCGTCTGGATGTATATTCCCGTGCAGACTTTATCGTAGATAACCACACCGGAGAATTCTACTGTCTGGAAGTCAACTCTCTTCCTGGTATGACAAGTGCAAGTCTTCTCCCGAAAGCTGCAAAAGCTGCCGGATACGAATACGGAGAATTCTGCGAACTGATTATCCGCAAATCATTAGAAACCAGATACCAGAATTAGGAGCGAACACATGAAGAATCTTACTTTAAGAAACATCACCCGCGCCTGCCAGGGTACCTATCACGGTGACGAAAGTCTCTTAGACCGGGAAGTTGCCGGCGTTACCATTGACAGCCGCAAGGTAGAAAAGGACTTTCTCTTTGTAGCGATCAACGGAGAGCGTTTTAATGCACACCAATTCATCCCGGATACCATCGAGAAGGGCGCACTCTGCGTTGTATCCCACGAAGATCTAGGTGATACCGATTATCCTTACATACTGGTAGAGGCTACTGGACAGGCTCTGCTTGACATCGCCAAACTCTACCGTGACTCTTTCGACGTAAAAGTCGTAGGTATTACCGGAAGCGTCGGCAAGACCAGTACCAAGGAAATGATCGCATCCGTACTGGCTCAGAAATACAACGTTCACAAAACACAGGGAAACTTCAATAATGAATGTGGGCTTCCACTGACTATTTTCGAAATGAACGAAGAACATCAGGTATCCGTGCTGGAAATGGGTATCAACCACTTTGGAGAAATGCGCAAGCTTTCCACTGTTGCAAGCCCTGATATCTGCGTAATCACTAATATCGGCGTAGCACATCTGGAATTTCTGAAGACACGCGAAGGCATCATGCAGGAAAAGACACAGATGTTCCAGGATATGAAGCCGGGTGGTTCCGTTGTATTGAATGGAGACGATCCGCTCCTTTCCACTATCGGACCTGTAAAAGGTTCTGATCCGATCTTCTACGGACTGGATCAGGATAAGAACGCGGTATACGCTACAGATATAGAACCATTAGGACTGAAAGGAACTTCCTGCACCATTCATCTGCCGGAAGGAAGCTTCTCCTGCGTTGTACCAATTCCTGGTATCCATATGGTATCCAACGCACTGGCAGGATCCGCAGTCGGTTCCAAACTCGGACTTACTACCGAAGAGATTAAACGCGGCATCGAATCTCTGCCATCCATTCCGGGACGCAACCATATCATCCAGACTGATCGCCTGATCCTGCTGGATGACTGCTACAATGCCAACCCTGTATCCATGAAAGCATCCCTGGATGTACTGAATATGGGTATTGGACGTAAGGTCGCTGTCCTCGGCGATATGGGCGAACTGGGACCGGATTACGCAGCACTTCATCGTTCTGTCGGTGAATATGCTGCAGAGATTGGTATCGATCTGGTATGTGCCATCGGTCCGATGTCAAAGGAGATTGCCGAAGGTGCTGCTTCAGATGGCACAAAAGCACTCTGGTTCGAGACAAAGGCAGACTTCCTTGCACAGACAAAGGATATTCTGAAAGATGGAGATAATGTGCTGATCAAGGCATCTCACGGAATGGAATTCCCGGAGATTGTAGAAGCATTGAGATGATTTTTAAATATGCCGATGAATATTTTCACAATGTCTGTATATACTTGATTTTAGCTTTCGCATATGTTATACTAGCGTCAGCTAAAGGATATCGTGCCACAGGTGCACAAAGCGAAAGCCCCAGAGACGTCACCTCTGAGGCTTTCTTTTTAGGCTAGTTGTCACTGTCATTTCCGTCTAACCATTTACAAATATAGTAGCTAACTATACCCGCCCCAACGGAAACCAAAAAGGATACCATGCTATTCACAAATGCACCCCCTTTCTGTTGCCAGATTGGGTGCGACAACATAGCCATTATATCACATTAACATAATTTTATCAATTATTATTCATTCATTTTAAATAAGTTCTTTTCATCTTCTTATATAATCCGCAAGCCACAACACATACCACCAACTCCGTCAGCGGAAATGTCATCCACACACCTGTAAGCCCTGCCACATTTGCCATGATAAATGCCAGCGGTACGATCACGATCAGCCCGCGAAGCAATGAGATCATCTGTGCCGGAGCCGCCTGATCTGTTGCTGCGAAGTATATCGCAAGCAGGATATTCGCTCCTACGAATGGACAGGCTATAAAATAAATCTTAAGTCCTTCTACTGCTATTCTCTGCAGATCCATATCCCGACCGCTGTTAAAGATCATTGCAATCACATCTGCATTCCAGTAAACCCCCACGTAGATCACAATCGCAAGTACAACTGTAAGCTTCATTGCGTAACCAAGGAATCTATGCACATTCTTTTCCTGTCTGCGCCCGTATTCACGGCTCAAAAGTGGCTGCACCCCTTGTGCGATACCATTATAAATAGCAATTACGACAATGGATATATTAGCTACCACACCATATGCCGCCACGCCTACATTTCCCGCCAGACCAAGGATCAACAGATTAAATACTGCAATTACCAGTCCGGATGACACTTCTGTTACCAGGGACGGCACACCGAGCCCTGCTGCCGATGCCACGAGTCTCACATCAGGTCGGACACGTATCAATCGAAACTGATTCTTCTTTTTCACAAAATGCTGCAACAATATTAATATACTGATGATCGGAGCAACCGCCGTTGCAAGTACCGCACCGAAGAGCCCCATTCCCATCGGAAATACAAAGATATAGTCAAATACAATATTAAACAGACATCCACTCAGCATTGCAGTCATTGCCAGAGACGTATTGCCGTCATTCCGGATCATAGCACCAAGCAGATTGTTAATCATAAACATTGGAGAAAATAATAAAATCACCTGCAGATACGTTCTTGTCATATCGTATACTTCTGCATTGGCTCCCACAAGCGCCGTGATTGGATCTGCTGCCAGCAGACCGATCAACATAAAGATTACAGCCAGCACCGTCACCACACACAAGCTGCTGGTAAACAGCACATCACCACGTTTTTCATTTCCCGTGCCCTTCATAATGCCGTATTTTGTTCCGCTTCCGATACCCAGCATAAAGCCACAGCCGTTCATCACGCTGAATACCGGTATTGCCAGATTCAGCGCCGTCAGACCATCTGCCCCGACACCTTTCGATATAAAATACGTATCAGCCAGAATATAGCAGGATACACCAAGCTGACTGAGCACGCTCTGTGACACGTATCTTCCAAATTCCTGCAAAGTATTCTCTTTTCCTGCCATACCTCATCCCCCCTGTATTCAGCTAGTTCATTTTCACTGATTTGTGGTAAATTCTCCATGCAATCAATGCCGTGATCATCTCTGAAATCCAGAATGCATGCCATACCCATTCCGCGCCACCGATTCGACATAAGATCCATGCTGCCGGAACAATTGTGATCAGATATCGGAACAATGAAATCTGGAAAGATTCTTTTCCTTTTCCCAGTCCTTCCAGTGCTCCCGATGTGGTCACCGATACTGCTGAGATCACAAAGCCCATACTAATCACACGAAGTGCTGTCTGTCCGATCCGGATCGTTTCGCTATTCGTCGTAAAGAATCCAATCAGCTGGCCAGGTGCCAGCAGACAGAGAATCGTACCAAGAATCATAATACTTCCTGTCATATAGAGTGTCAATCGATAAATCTTCTTTACACGCTCTCTCTCGCCCGCTCCGTAATTATAACCGATTACAGGGCGCATTCCCTGAATGATTCCATTTGCCGGCAGATACAAAAATGTCTGCAACTTGTAATAAATACCAAGCACTACTACATAACTTTGCGAATACACTGCAAGCAGTCCATTTAACAGCGAGATCAGAAGTGACGGAAGTGCCAGATTGAAAATTGCCGGAATCCCCACGCCGTACAGCTTCCGGTCAATCGCGCTATCCGGATGACAGTATTTCCATTGGAAATGCACCGTCTGCTTCGGGCTGAGATACGCAACAATATAGATTACCCAGGTCAGGAGCTGACCAAGTCCTGTTGCCAATGCCGCCCCACGGATTCCCATCTCCGGAAATGGACCAATGCCAAAGATCATCAACGGATCCAGGATAATGTTCGCAATCGATCCACACATCAGACTTAGCATGGTAACCTTCATATTACCTGTCGCCTGAAATAACTTTTCAAATACCAGCTCGATCATAATCGTCGGCGCAAATAAAAATACGATTACAGAATACTGCATACCCATTTCGATCACTTCTGCATCCCCGGTAAACATCCGCAAAAACATCGGCATCAGAAATATCCCTGCCGCCATCATAATCACACTGTGGATCAGCGCAAAGATAAATCCATGGGTAGCAGCGATATCCGCTTTTTCTCTGTTACCCGCTCCCAGATGGAATGCTATCACCGCATTAATACCTATACCAAAACCAATCGCGATCGCATTCATCAGATTCTGCAGCGGATAGACCAGCGACAGCGCTGTCATCGCTTTCTCATTGATCTGCGCCACAAACAGACTGTCCACAATATTATAGAGCGAATTAACCAGCATGGACACTACCATCGGTAATGCCATAGATGTCAGCAGTGGCAAAATCGGCTTCTCTTTCATAAATGTATCGTTCATCATATCCTCCCTCATAACTCCTGATATCTTATTACATAAAGAAACGCCATACAACCACTATCATAGTGATCGTATGGCGAAAAATGGTTACACCAGAAAAATCCATACAGGTTTTAGCTTCCCTAACATAACAGAATCTGTCTTATCCGTCAAGTTCCTCCCCTTCCAGCTTATGGAGCAGTTCCTCTTTGGAAATATCACCGCGTATCCTTTTAACCAGAAGCCTTGCGTCTTCTACCAGAATACTCAGGTAACGGAAGAAGGATTCTGCTGCAAACGAGAACATGACAAACAGCAAAATACAAATTGTGGACATACCACTCATAGCAAACAGCTGATTCAGGAATACTCCACAGAAAATCATCCCCACAATACATCCGATGAATACCGCCAGGCGGACACTGTTCATCGGCTGACAGATCTTATACAGGATCATGAATCCAACAATCGCCAGAAGCATCGTAGCTGCCGTTGCGATATCCTCTGACGGGAGTCCGAATACATGTCCGCATACAACCAGTGCTCCCACTGCAAACACATCCGTAAGTCCCGCCGGAAGTGCTTTCAGAAGAACATTGGTCATAAAATGTCCCTTGATACGAGTCTTATTCGGTTCCAACGCCAGGAAGAATCCCGGAATACCAATCGTAAACATGCTGATCAGAGATACCTGCGACGGTTCCAGCGGATAGCTGATCATAAATACCGCAGACAGGATTGAGAGCAGTAACGAGAATATATTCTTAACCAGGAACAAACTCGCTGAACGCTGGATATTATTAACTACACGTCGTCCTTCCAGCACTACCGAAGGCATGCATGAAAAATCCGACTCCAGGAGCACCACCTGTGCAGCCTGAGTAGCCGCCTCGCTTCCGGATGCCATCGCGATACTGCAATCCGCATCCTTCAGTGCCAGCACGTCATTGACACCATCACCGGTCATGGCAACCGTGTTGCCCGCTTTCTGCAGCGCATGTACAAACTGTCTCTTCTGATTCGGCGTCACACGACCGAACACGGTGTATTTCTCCATGGCTCTTGCCACCTGTTCATCCGTCTTCAGGGTAGACGCATCTACATAGTGCTCAGCTCCGACAATCCCCGCCTGAGCTGCGACCTCAGATACGGTCATCGGATTATCACCGGAAATGACCTTGATCTGCACATCCTGCTCCGCAAAATATTCAAACGTCTCTTTTGCCTTGTCACGGATCGGATTGGCAAGAGTGACATATCCTAACGGCACTACTTTTTCGGTCAGTTTCTTACCGTCAATCTCGCCTTCGTATTTACCAAATACCAGCACACGGTATCCTTTTTTCGCATACTGTTCTATCTCTGCTTCATAGAGAATGTAATCATCCCGAAGCACCATCTCCGGAGCACCGAGTACATACGCCCCATCCTCAAATGTAACGCTGCTATACTTCACCGCTGAAGAGAATGAAGTCATGCTCACTGCTTTCTTTCCTGTATTCTCTGTGAAGTAAGCTTTCAACGCTTCCATAGTGATATTATCAGCTGTCATCGCTGCCGCAAAATCACCGATCATCTGATCCAACGGCGGGTATTTCTCCTTTTCCTTCCCGCTGGAATAATCCAATGTCTCGACTGCTTCATGGACCGCCATGGTGTTCTCGGTAATCGTTCCCGTCTTATCCACACACAGCACATTGACTCTGGCAAGTGTTTCGATACTCTTCATATCATGAAGCAGTACCTGCTGCTTGGCAAGACGCATGGCACTGACTGCCAATGCAACAGTTGCTAGCAGATACAGTCCCTCCGGGATCATACCGATCACTGCCGCTACCATCGAAGTCACACTGCTCCGGAACGGATCATGATTAAAGAAAAAGCTCTGCACTACCAGAATAATACCAATCGGAATAATCGCAATGCCGACCCATTTGACCAGCTTATCCAACGCACGGATCATCTCAGACTGCTCGCCTTCGCCCATCTTCTTCGCTTCCAGCGTCAGCTTGGAGATATACGAATCCTCTCCAACCTTGTCAAGTCTGGCATGACATTTGCCGGATATCACAAAACTTCCGGACATGAGCTGATCTCCTCTGCGCTTCGTGATCTCATCCGATTCACCGGTCAGCAGCGATTCATTGACCTGCACTTCTCCGGCAGACACGATCGCATCTGCACAAATCTGATTACCTGCACTGAAAATCACGATATCATCCAGTACCAGATCCTCCGAAGCCACCTGCTGTACCTTACCATCGCGCACTACCTTGGCATGAGGCGCATTCAACATACTCATCTTATCCAGAATATTCTTTGCCCGGATCTCCTGATAAATACCAATCAAAGTATTACCAATAATGACCGGCAGAAATGTCAGGTTACGGAATGATCCTACAATGATCAGCAACACCGCCAGTACAAAAAAGATCAGGTTGAAGTAAGTAAATGTATTCTCCCTGACAATATCTTTGGTCGTCTTAGACGGAGCCTCCACGGACAGATTCCGCCAGCCCTGCAGCCGATGCTCCATAACCTGATTCGTCGTCAGTCCTTCATGATAATCCGGATCATACCTCTCCGGTGTGATCCGCTCTCTGCGTTTCGGCTGTTCCTCCACCGTCCTTCTCTTTTTTACTGGTCTTTTTCCCTTATGTGCCATAATTATCTATCTTCACTTCCTGTACTTTATCCGATATTATTTCTCAACATCTTTTTCCATTATACGCCAATTTTCTTGCAAGTCTATAAAGAAAATATGAAACTTTCCTTAACGAAATTCACAATTATCCTAAAGCTACATCAAGTGCCATCATAATCGTAAATCCCAGTGCGAATCCTATTGTTCCTATATTGCTGTGTTCTCCTTCGCTTGTCTCCGGTATCAGTTCCTCCACAACTACGTAGATCATGGCACCTGCTGCAAATGCAAGCAGATAGGGAAGTACCTGTATCAACACGTCTTTCAATAATATCGTAATTCCCGCTGCAATCGGTTCTACGATCCCTGATCCCGCTCCGTACAGAAATGCTTTGCCTTTGTTCATGTTCTCTTCACTTCGAAGCGGCATGGATACGATGGCTCCCTCCGGAAAATTCTGGATCGCGATTCCGACTGACAGGGCAAATGCACCCGCCAGCGTAATATCTGCATGGTCTGCCGCCATTCCCGCGAACACAACTCCTACCGCCATTCCTTCCGGAATATTATGGATTGTCACAGCCATGACCATCTTCATGCTCCGGCTCCAGTTCTTCTTTACACCTTCCGCTTCTTCCTGTCCGAGGTGCTGATGTGGCACATAACTGTCCATCAGCAGAAGTGTAAGTATTCCAACCATAAATCCGAATGCCGCCGGGACAAAACGAAGCTTACCCATGGACTCAGACATTTCCATAGCAGGAATTAAAAGTGACCACACAGAGGCGGCCACCATAATGCCGGACGCGAAACCCAGAAGTGCTTTCTGGACTCCCGCCCGAATATCATTTTTTAATAAGAACACACATGCAGCACCCAGTGCTGTACCGGCAAACGGTATCATAATACCTAAAAATATATTCATATACTCTCCTGTATTCTCATCTTACATTGTCATCTTATGCCAGATAACAATATCGGTTAATTAAAATATACCAGCTCGTCTTCCGGCTCCTGAATCGGTTCCAGAGATTCCAGTGTGATCACCGGACCTCTGCCACGGTAAGCGCGCTTAAATTCAAAACCAACTTTACCTCTGGCTCTTACCCAGGTATTGGCTTTCATATCTTCGATTGCCATATTCTTGCAGATAAAGCCAAGAAATGTAATATCATCTGCGCAACAGGTCATAGCACTTCTTCCAAGTACAAATTCACCCTTTGGAAATCCTTTGACCTTTCTTGCTCTTCCCTGAATCTCCACGACTTTCCCTTTATACTTTTCCGGGTTGTCCATCATATCTACATACCAGATACCGTAATCCATATCCTCGATCTTAACAACCGGCGCATCCAGATCATAAGGCATCTGATCACTGAAGATATCTTCAATCTCACCTTCTGCACCCTCAAAGATAATCTGCGCTCCCTGATTCACTACTTTTACGCTTCTGCGGTAACCAGCTAACGGCATCTCCTCCGTACAACGGTTAAACAGTACCATATCTGCATTACGCACCATTTCTACAAAAAGCGACTTCATATTGGCAATATACACATCAAATGTACTTGCATCTACGGTTGTGATCTCCTGGATCAGCCCCCAGCCATCCGGCACATCCAGCGCTTCCATCTTGCTGACCGGATACATACCATTACATTCAAAGATCACACGCTCCGGATGGTACTTATCTTCTACTTCCTGAAGGAATTCCTTTGTCAGTTCTTCCGGATCTTCTACGGTAACAATCTTCGCTTTTGCACGTGCAAGAAGGTCTTCTTCATATTCCTCTTCACCTTCCTCACACAGAATAATAACCGTCGTTCCGTCTATTTTAAAATACTGTTTATCAATCGTCTGTTTCAGGAAAGAAGTCTTACCACTCTCCAAAAATCCAGTCATCAGATAAACTACTACTCTTGCGTCATCTACCATCTGCATAATCTGTCACCTATACCTCAAATAATTCTGCCAGTGCGTCCTCTTTCAGTTCAGAACCGATTACACAGATGCGGCCTGTAAATTCAGGCTCTCCTGTTCTGACTTCCTGCTCACCCGGAACCATGTCAAAGTAGATCCACTGTCCGTCATCACCTGCAACCATTCCTTTTGCTCTCAATACTACACCATAAGTATCAGCTGCATCCAGTGCTGCAAGTTTTACCTTTAATTCTTCTTTATTGAATTTCTTCACAGTCTCTTTGCCCCAGCTTGAGAATACATCGTCTGCATGATGATGTCCATGGTGGTGATGCTCATGGTCATGGCAGCCACAGGTACAGTTTTCATCATGCTCATGGTGATGCTCATGGTCGTGATGATGTTCGTGTTCATCGTGATCATGGTGGTGCTCGTGCTCATCATGCTCATGATGGTGCTCGTGCTCGTCGTGGTCGTGATCATGGCAGCCACAGGTACAGTTTTCGTCATGGTCGTGATGATGCTCATGCTCGTGATGATGCTCATGCTCGTGATGATGTTCATGGTCATGCTGATGGCGCAGTTCCTCTTCTAACATCTGCTTTTCCAGAGAATCCACATGTTCCATCGTCTCCAGAATCTTAGCACCATCCAACTGTTCGATCGGAGTTGTGATAATTGCTGCATTTGCATTCATCTCACGAAGCATCTTAACAGCCTCTTCAGCCTTGCCTTCCTTCGCCACATCAGTACGGCTCAGGATAATAGCTCCGGCTGTCTCTACCTGATTGCTGTAAAACTCACCGAAATTCTTCAGATACAGTTTGCACTTATTCACATCTACAACTGTCGTGTAGCTGTTCAATACGATGTCTACACTGTCTTTTACATTCTCTACTGCTTTGATCACATCAGACAGCTTGCCAACTCCGGATGGTTCGATCAGAATACGATCCGGATGGTATGTCTCAATTACTTCCTTTAAAGAAGTACCGAAATCACCTACCAATGAACAGCAGATACATCCGGAATTCATCTCACGGATCTCTACTCCGGCTTCCTTCAGAAACCCTCCATCAATACCGATCTCACCGAATTCGTTCTCGATCAGTACTACCTGCTCGTTCTGAAATGCTTCTTTCAAAAGCTTTTTAATCAACGTAGTCTTGCCGGCTCCAAGAAAGCCGCTGATAATATCTATCTTTGTCATCTTAATACACTCTCCTTTTTTAGTCCTAAACTTTGTTTTAGCACAAATATCACAAAAAGTAAAGTCGCCATCCGTATTCTTTCCTATTATAGAGAAATCGTATCATTCATTTGACATTTCCACTGAAACTTGGTAGTATGAAAAAGATATTCCTAAACCAGTTTAATAATAAGAAAGAAGGTTACTTATGAATATATTTCTGGACGTTCTCCAGGATACCATATCAGACAGCCTGCATATGCTGCCTTTTTTATTTGCGGCATTTCTGCTGATCGAGACTCTGGAACATTACTCAACAACATTTATCAATCAGACACTGATAAAGATTAATAAAGCGGGTCCGTTAGTCGGTGCTATCCTTGGCTGTATCCCACAGTGCGGATTCTCCGTTATGTCTGCGAATCTGTATTCCAGCGGTGTCGTATCCCTGGGTACGATGCTTGCCGTCTTTCTGGCGACTTCCGATGAAGCGATCCTGCTTCTGCTCGGTCACCCGGAAAGCGCAGAAAGTATCTGGACACTGTTGGCAGCTAAACTGCTCATCGCTGTAATTGCCGGTTATATCACAGATTTATTTCTGGCGAAACGAATCTCCACACCGAAACACTTCGGTGATCTCTGCGATCACTGTGGCTGCCATGAGCATCACGGCATTGTACTTCCGGCATTCAAGCATACACTGAAGCTTTTTGCATACATTTTTGTATTCTCAGGCTTATTGAATCTGATTATTGCTTACGCAGATCTGCATACACTTTCAACCATTCTGTTAAATGGGAGCCTGTTGCAGCCATTTCTGGCCGCACTGATCGGATTTATTCCAAACTGTGCAGCATCCGTAGTACTGACAGAATTATACCTTAGCGGAACACTGTCTTTTGCTTCTGTCGTTGCTGGTCTCTGCACCAATGCAGGTGTCGGACTCGTTGTTCTGTTCGAAGTCGATAAAAATCGTAAAGAAGACCTTAAAATCGTAGGTCTCCTTTACTTCTTTGCAGTAGCAGCCGGACTGATCCTCTCTATTTTTTAAGAGGCTGTCCGGTCATCTGCTCATGTTCACTTTTAATCTCATGATATAATCTTACAGAATCCCATTCCTGATTCACCGGTGTCAGCACCGCTTTTAACGGTATATGCACTCTTTCTTTGCGCAGATAATTAAGCAGCAGATCCATCTGCCTGCCAAGCTGGCACATCACCAGCATCTCATCGTCAAAACTTTCCAAAACTTCCTGTTTACAATCGCCATCCGGTACTTCCGACGATGCCTCAAAAAGAGTACGGATTGCTCTTCCGTAGTCTTCTTTAGCAACCATCTTTACTCTTATCCCATGCATTCCGCAAAATGCCTGGATCTTATTCTTTCTCTTTCTATCCGTAAAATTATAAATCAATATCGTAGGTTTTACTGACATACCGCTGTCTCCAATGCAATCTCCATCATCTGTCTGAATCCATTCTGTCGTTCTTCCGCACTGAGTGATTCTCCGTTTACGATCGAATCCGATACAGTAAATATTCCCAGTGCTTTTCCCCCAGCCCGTGCTGCCTCACAGTATAATGCATAGCTCTCCATCTCTATGCCAAGCACGCCAAGCTCTGCCCAACGTTTCCATTCCGGAGTCTCTGTATAAAACAGATCTGAAGACAATACATTGCCCACATGACTGACTGCATGCAATCGGTCAGCAGCTTCTTTTGCTGTACTTAAAAGCCCGAAATCCGCGATCGCACTGAATGTGCCCGGCAACTGATACTGATGTGCATAATTACTGTCTGTGCAGGATGCCTGCGCCATGATAATATCTCCCAACAGAATATCTCCCCGTATTGCTCCACAGGAACCAATCCGAATCAGATTCTTCACTCCATATACGTGGATCAACTCATGACTGTATATTCCCATTGAAGGCATTCCCATGCCCGTCCCCATAACAGAAATGCGCTTTCCTTTATATGTTCCGGTATATCCAAACATATTCCGTACTGAATTAAACTGAACCAAGTCTTCCAGATAGGTTTCTGCAATAAACTTCGCCCGAAGTGGATCTCCCGGAAGCAGAATTGTCTCCGCAATATCGCCTGGATTTGCTATATTATGTGGTGTAGCCATAATTATACCTCCCTGTGTTCAAATTAACTATAGTATACCACAGAGGGATTAATCCAGTCCTGCTCTTTCCCGAAATTCTTCGATTGAATCCATGTCGGCTACATGCTAAAATCTATTCAGAACATTTTGGAGGTCACAACATTATGAATGCAAATCATTTTATAATAAAGTATGCTTCCCCGGAAGATATCCCGGCTCTCACAGCCGTTGAAAGAGAATGCTTCCCGGCTGCAGAAGCAGCATCCGAAGAAGAGATCGCCGCCAGAGTACATGCATATGGAAAGCATTTCTGGCTTCTCTTCGAAGACAAAAAGCTGATTGCTTTTGTGAACGGTATGACGACTGATCAGGCTGATCTGACCGATGACATGTATGAGAACGCGAGCCTGCATGACGAGAACGGCGCATGGCAGATGATCTTCGGTGTGAATACGATCCCTTCCTATCGCAGACAGGGACACGCAGGTCTTCTGATCCGCCAGGCAATCGAAGACGCCAGAACCCAGGGACGTAAAGGTCTCGTTCTCACATGCAAAGAAGCATTAATTCATTATTATGCCAGCTTTGGATTTGAAAATGAGGATATCTCTGAATCAGTACACGGTAATGTCACCTGGTACCAGATGCGTCTGACATTTCCTGAAAAATAACCGCTATCAGTTTTCACATGGAGGTCTCTCATGAAAGAAAAAATCGGCATCACAGCCTGCTCGGATCCTATGAAACCCGAATTCCGGCCCAATATGGATCGGCTGTGCGCTATTTTAAGTGATGTTGGATATGAACCAGTCATCAGCAATTGTATTTATCCAAAAGAATATGGGCTTCACGGCACCGGATCTGAACGCGCTGCGGAATTAATGAAACTATATACAGATCCTGAAATCACAGCAATCTTCGACATATCCGGCGGAGATATGTCCAATGAACTGCTGCCTTATCTGGACTTTGAAGTAATCCGAAGCTCTGAAAAAAAGTTTTACGGATACAGTGATCTGACTACGATTTTGAATGCTATCTATGCAAAAGCAGGCAAAGAAGCAGTTCTTTATCAAATCCGCAACCTTCTTTATCGACACAGTGAGGTGCAGCGCCGCGATTTTATCAACACACTGCAAAAGAATGGTAATGATCTCTATGATCTGGATTATCATTTCATCCAGGGTACTGCTATGGAAGGTGTTCTAATCGGCGGTAATATCCGCTGCTTTCTGAAGCTTGCCGGAACCGAATATATGCCGGATCTTCACGATAAGATTCTGCTTCTGGAAGCACTGAACACAGGAGTCCCGCAACTCATCACTTTCTTAAGCCAACTAAAGCAGCTTCATGCATTTGAGTATGTGAATGGCATTCTGCTCGGCACATTTACTAAGATGGAAAACGAGCAGGCGCAGCCAGATGCAGTCACGCTGGTAAAAGAATTTGCCGGATCAGAACTTCCTATTGCTAAGACTGCTTATATCGGACACGGTTCTGATTCCAAGGGCGCTGTGATCGGCAGATATTACCGTTTTTAAACTGACAATCAACTCAATCTAAGAAACAATTATCATAATATAGTAAGGAGACTACACTATGAAAATTACCATGTTAGGAACAGGCAATGCCCTGGTAACAGAGTGTTACAACACCTGTTTTGTATTAGAAGATGAAGGCAAATATTTTATGATAGACGGAGGCGGTGGCAACGAAGTGCTCAAACAGTTGAAGCGTGCCGGGCTGAACTGGATGGATATGCGTGATATCTTTGTCACGCACAAGCATATCGACCACATTCTCGGCATCGTCTGGATGATGCGCCTGATCTGCCAGAATATGAATAAAGGAACTTACGAGGGTGATGCATTTATTTATGGGCACGATGAAGTGATCGCACTTCTAAAAGATATGGCAGAGAAATTATTACAGCCAAAACAGATAAAAATGATTGGGGATCGCCTGCATCTGATCACAGTTCATGACGGCGAGACCAGAAAGATCATGGACAGAGATGTTACATTTTTCGATATTCATTCTACCAAAGCGAAGCAATATGGCTTCACCCTTGATATGGGCAATGGAGACAAATTCACCTGCTGCGGTGATGAACCATATAACGATGCAGAGCGCCCTTATGCAGAACACAGCAAATGGCTGTTGCATGAAGCATTCTGTCTCTACAGCCAGGCAGACCGTTTTTCGCCTTATGAGAAACACCATTCTACGGTAAAGGATGCCTGTGAGCTTGCCGAAGAATTACATGTACCAAACCTCCTCCTTTACCATACAGAAGATAAGAACATTACCCGCAGAAAAGAATTATATACCGCGGAAGGAACCGAGTATTACCACGGTAATCTCTACATTCCGGAAGATCTGGAAACAATAGAATTATAAGAAATTATAAGATCTGATGGAATCCCTGATATACCAGATCTACTTCTATGTATACCAGGGCAGGATCACACTCCTGCCCCGGTACGGGATGGTATATCAAGCTATGCGAAACGTCATTTTGTGATGCCAGGGTCAAAAGGTCTAAATCCTTATGCTGTCGCCGGGAGAACTCTTGATAAGAACGTCTGTGTTCTTCTCTCTTTTGGTGCAGTGAAGATCAGTTCCGGCTTTCCTTCTTCTACCACATAACCATCTGCCATGAAGATCACTCTGTCTGCTACATCTCTGGCAAATCCCATTTCATGTGTTACCACAAGCATCGTCATTCCTTCTTTTGCAAGTGCTTTCATAACATCCAGCACATCTCCCACAAGCTCTGGATCCAATGCCGATGTAGGTTCATCAAAAAGCAGTGCCTTTGGTTCCATGGCAAGTGCTCTGGCGATTGCCACACGCTGCTGCTGTCCACCGGAAAGTGTATGCGGATACACATCTGCCTTATCCTTAAGTCCTACCTTATCCAGAAGTTCCAACGCTTTTTCTCGGGCTTCCGCTTTATTCATATGTTTGGTTAGAATTGGTGCCATCATTACATTTTCCGCTACTGTTTTTAGTGGAAACAGATTAAACTTCTGAAATACCATGCCGACCTCTTCACGGAATTTACGGATATCACAATTTTTATCCAGAAGATCACGTCCTTCATACTGAACGGTTCCTCCAGTTGGCATTTCAAGCTGATTAATACATCTTAAAAATGTGCTTTTCCCGGATCCGGATGGTCCAATAATGCATACTACTTCGCCTTCTTCAATATCCAGATTAATATCTTTTAATACTTCCAGGTTTCCGAACTTCTTTGATAAATGGTTAATTTTAATCATATCACTGCCTCCTGTTCTGTGTACTGTTCTGAACGATAACTATGCATGCATCTTCCGTTCAATCTGTTTCTGAGCTATGATCAAGACGGAAAGGATTACCAGATAAAATGCTGCCAGCGCTGTATATGTAGGAATCGCTTTGAAACTAAGTGCCGCGTATGCCTGTGCCTGATGCGTGATCTCATTTACTGCGATTGCGGACAACAGTGCTGTATCCTTTACCGACGTAATAAACTGGTTAAAAAGTGCCGGAAGTGCCGCTTTAAATGCCGGCGGAATAACCAGATGGATCATCGTCTGTGAACTGGTCAGTCCAAGTGATGCACCTGCTTCTTTCTGCCCCGGATCAATTCCCATCAGCGCGCCTTTAACAATCTCGGAAATAAATGCTCCTGAGTTCAGGGCAATGACTCCGATACCGACTACTGTACTGCTGATATCCACTCCCATAAGCTTCGGAATTACAAAATATCCATATAACGCCTGCACCATCAGCGGTGTTGCCCGGATAATCCAGATATATACTTCTGCAATTGCCTTTCCGATTTTATATTTTGACTGGAGCAGGTATCCGCACAGGCTTCCTACAAGAAAGCCTATGCCGATGCCGACCACAGCGATCAATATCGTAAGTTTTAATCCGTCAAACATCATCGGGAGTAAAACATCCAAAAATTTCATATCCATATACCATCCATCCCATCTGTCATTTTACTACATCTGTGCTGTGTGCTTATTCACACCATTTTGCATACAGCTCATCAGTTGTTCCATTTTCAATCAGAAGCTTTACTGCTGCATTAATCTCATCGTAATATTTACAATCTTTGGAGATTGCCACACAATATGGAGCCTGACCCTGATTAAATTCATCACCAACTACTTCCAGCTTGCTGTCCGGTGTAGTCTTAATATAGAAGCTTGCGCCAGGACCGTCCTGAATAACTGCGTCTACCTTGCCCTGTTCCAGAGATTCATAAGCTGTGGTGATCGTATCGTGAACTTCCAGCTCTGCATCACTCAGATTCTTAGAAGCATATGTGTGAGAAGCGGTTCCTTTTTCTACAGCAACTTTCTTGCCTTTCAGGTCATCCACACTCTTGATTCCTTCATCGTTATCTTTATTCACCATGACCACCTGACCGGAATCACAATAAATCTCTGAGAAATTCATAACTTCTTTTCTCTCATCTGTTGCACATAATGCTGCAGCTCCCATATCCAGCTTTCCTTCTGCCAGCGAAGTTGTCAGTGCTGAATAGTCCATCGCCTGTACTCCTCCGTCAATCTCAAATCCCAGGATATCCTGCAGATTCTGTATAAGATCCAGATCATATCCGATCAATGTCTTACCATCTTCATCATAGTAAGAAAATGGTCCAAAGAGTCCGGATGTACCGACCTTTAATGTAACTCCATCCAAACTTCCTTTGATATCGTCTTCTGACAATTCTTTCTTTGTTTCAGAGGAGCTGCTGGATGAATCCTCACTTTCTTTACTTCCACAGCCAACACCAAGCATTGTTACCATAGTTGCACACATTAAAACTGCTACGATTTTTCTTTTCATAATCCCGTTCCTCCTTGCTATCCATTCAGTTCTGTAACGACGAAAGGCGCTGCAGATAACTGCAACGCCCTTGTTGATTCGTATTTGTTTTTGAACTTGTGACTATTTTATCTTATTTCACCATTACGTTTTCTAATGTCTAATTTTTCACATATATTTTCCTATTCTGTTTTCGCAAAATATTCCTGCGCATTCACCTGTACTTCTCCTGCCTGTGCACGCACATACTGGCCATCTGCCATCTGAATACGCGCTTTTACATTATCTGCCATCAGGATATCAAACATCTCAAGAACACGTGCTTTCAGGTCCGGATCCAGCACCGGTGTTGCTGCCTCCACGCGGTGGATCGTGTTGCGTGTCATGAAGTCTGCTGATGCAATATACACTTCGTTCTGCCCGAAAATGTAGATGCGCGAGTGTTCCAGGTAGCGTCCCACAATACTTCTGACGGTAATATTCTCCGTATATCCCGGCACACCTGCGATCAAGCAACAGCTTCCTCTCACGATCAGTTCAATTTTAACACCTGCCTGCGACGCCGCTATCAGCTTATCGATAATGCACTTATCTGTGAGTGAGTTCATTTTCGCTCTCACGCATGCCGGCTCGCCTTCTCTGGCAAGCGCAATCTGCTCATCAATCTTATCCAGAATCTTATTGCGCAGACACTTTGGAGCGACCATCAGAAGCTCTGTCTCTGGCATCACCTGTCCCATGCTAAGATGCTGGAACACCTCATTCGTCTCCTCACCGATTCCCTGATCTGCCGTCATCAAAGACAGGTCTGTATAAAGCTTCGCAGTCTTTTCATTATAATTCCCCGTCCCGATCTGTGTAATATAAGAAATGTGTCCCTCATGCATCCTTGTGATCAGACACAATTTTGAATGCACCTTCAATTTGTCCAAACCGTACAGAATACGGCATCCGGCATCTTCCAGCCTTCTGGACCAACCGATATTATTCTTCTCATCAAACCTCGCACGCAGCTCTACAAGCACCAGTACTTCCTTGCCATTTTCCGCTGCACGGATCAGAGCTTCTACAACCTTACTGTCATTCGCCACCCGATACAGCGTCATTTTCAGAGATACAACCTCTGGATCTTCCGCCGCCTCATCCAATAATCTCAGGAAAGGATTCATACTTTCATATGGGAAGAATAACAGACGGTCTTTCTCCTGGACCTGTGGAATCATCTTCTCATCCATATGGATATCTGCCGGAACATGTGGCGTGTATTTCGGATAAAAGAGTTCCCGCTTTCCTCGCAGCAGATCTCGTATCTCAGAAAAGAAAGAGAAGTCTAACGGTGCTTCTGAATGAAACATCTGCTTCTTCTTAAGCCCCAGATATTTGCCCAGACGGTTCAGCACTGCATCATCCATCAGACGGCTATACTCCAATTTGATCGGACATAACTTCTTTCTGCGCTTTACCATCTGCTCCATCAGCTGTCTGAAATCGGTATCGTCATCATACATTTCCTCATCCAGTTCAATATCCGCATTACGGATAATGCGTATCAGTGACTTGCTCTTAACACGGTAATGTTCAAAGATCTGCGGGATATAATGCAGAATCAGTTCTTCCATCAGCATATACCGGTTCTCATGCCCTGGGATCTTTACCATTCTTGGAAATACTTCCATATTGCACGGTACGATTCCAAGCTTTTCATGTCCTTTCTTTTCCAGCACGACTACCGCATGGATATCTTTATTCTTCAGAAACGGAAATGGCTGTTTCTTACCAACAATCTGCGGTGACAGGAGCGGATGAACTTCCTCTGCAAAATATGTATCCAGAAACCGGATATCTTCCTTCTCCATATCCGCATAATTACAAATCTCTATCTGCTGTTTCTCCATCTCATGCAGTAGTGCCTGATACGCCTCATCCTTGCACGCTGTCAGATGACGAACCTGCTCATAGATTGCAAGCAGCTGTTCCTCACAGGTCATTCCTGTTTTGTTATCCTTGATCTTCTGCGACAGATGCATCTGATCATACAGCGATCCGCATCGTACCATAAAAAATTCGTCCAGATTACTCTGAAAAATAGAGAGAAATGACAGTCTTTCGCAAAATGGATTCCCGTCATCCTCTGCTTCCTCCAGAACTCGCGTATTAAATTTCAGCCAGGATAATTCCCGGTTATCATATACCATATGATCCGTCATAATCTTATTCTCCCCCATATCCACATCTTTTGTATCTTTTCTATACTTATCTTCTTTATTCTTATTATTCCCAATTAATTCCAGAAACCATTCAAAGATTCGAATTTTCACTATATTTCCTCTTTATCTTCATCCCGAGACAGGATCGCATGATACAAATACCCTTCTCTCACGCCATATTTGCTGACAACAATCCTCTCACAGCCCGCTTTCTCCAGAATACTCTTCATCACCAGCATGCCCGGAATAATTGTATGCACTCGTTCCGGACAGATTTTCAGGATCATATTCTGAATCTGCTTTTGTTTATTTGTTGCCATCTGAAAGATTTCTTCCAACTGATTCCTGGTAATACACCGATTTTTCTCCTCCAGATGGTAATATAGATTAACCAGTTTCAAAAGGGCACGCACGGTACCTCCCACACCGATAATATCTTTACTTTTCGTCTGTCTTGCCAATACCCTGCATCCAAACAAATCATCCAGTTCCTGCTGAACTTTTTCTCCCATGGCCTCCAATTCTTTTTTCTTCGGAATGATCTTCTCCACAAATTGATTATATAAATTCAGAGAGCCAATTCCCGCGCTTTCAATGGTACATGGTTTTCTATTCTCAAATGTCACGAGCTCCGTGCTTCCTCCACCAATATCAAAGATCATGCCTGTATCAATATAAATGTTGTACATAACTCCATAAAAATCACAGAGCGCTTCTTCGTGCCCTGACAGCACCTTGATCTGGTATCCGGTCTCCCGGAACAACTCCATAACCACTTCATTGGAATTATCAATATTACGGAGTGACGCTGTCGCAAATACCTCCGTGCGGTCAATCGCAAACTGCTCCAAAATAGATCGGAACTTATTCAATGCGGCTGCTGCACACAGCACACCGTCTTTTTCCATTCGATGATGGGAAATATAACTCGCCAGACCTGTTGTTTCCTTGGATGTGAACAGCTGTCTGAAATTCTTTCCTTCCGTCTGGTACACCGACAACCGGATCGTGTTCGATCCCACATCTACCACTGCACATTTCATACCTATTTATCCTCTTTTTACCTTTTTGCTCTTAGTATATCCAGCCTGATTCTTCCTATCTATCTTCCTCTCGTTAAATAAAGTTAAATCCATGTAAAATTGCTGCATGACGGTTTATTGCATGAACAAAGAATGTGCCTTGGCACATTCTCGCGCCTGCGGCGGTCGCTTGCGACATCTACCTTATCCGCCGCAGTGCGCATCCTCGCGGAGCGGTTTTTACTTTACAGGAAAGCAATTTCCTGTAAAGTAAAAAATGCGTCCTGACACACAATGTCAAAACGCATTCTTTACAGGTCTTATTTTCTGTATTTGTTTAACTCTCTGAGCAGCCTCTGCATATCCAGAGGCTTCGCCAGATGCTCATTCATTCCGGCATCCTTACATTTCTTAACATCACTGTCAAACGCATTCGCTGTCATGGCTATGATTGGAATCTTTTTCCCCCGGCTTCCTTCCATGCTGCGAATAACTTTCGTTGCTTCCAGCCCGTCCATGATCGGCATCTGCATATCCATCAAAATCACATCATATGTACCGTTCTCTGCCGCCTTGAACTTCTGCACACATTCCGAACCGTCCACTGCACGCTCACAGCTGATGCCATGCATATTCAGCAGTTCTTCTGCCACTTCATAGTTCAGGTCATTATCCTCCGCGACAAGAAGATGCATGCCTGTACAGTCAATCTCTCCGGTCTCCGGCACCTCTGATGATCTGTCAGATGCGTCCCCATCCACATACGGCAACTCAAAAGTAAGCTTAAATGTCGTCCCCTTACCGATCTCGCTCTGCACATCGATCACGCCATCCATCATATCAACCAGTTCTTTTACGATCGCAAGACCGAGACCACTTCCGCGAACTTTATTTACTCTGGTATCGACAGCACGGGTGAATTTGCTGTACATATCCTTCATATACTCCGGCGTCATGCCGATACCTGTATCACTCACTTTCGCAAATAACCGTACTTTATCAGAACCCGGAATTTCTTCCTGCCAGAGTTCAAATTCCACTTTTCCTCCAGCTGGTGTATACTTTACCCCATTAGACAAAAGATTCATAAATATCTGACGTAATCGAATCTCGTCCGCAAGAATCTCCTCATGTACAATATCATGCTTAATAAATACAATATCCAGCTTCTGATCTCCGTACGCAGAATCTATCAATTCCTTATACTCTTCAAACGCCTCGGACAGCCTGATCCTGACTGGCTCCAGACTCATCCTGCCATTCTCGATCCGACTCATGTCCAACACATCATCAATGAGCTGCTGTAAATATTTACCGGCGATGTCAATCTTGTCCAGTCCTTCTCTGACCTTATCCGGATTATTCATATGTGCTCTGGTAATGTTGGTAAATCCTCGCACAGCATTCAGCGGAGTGCGGATATCATGCGCCATTCTGGAGAGAAAATCCGACTTCGCTTTGTTGGCGCGATTAGCTTCTTCTGCAATGATGATCCAGTTCTGCTCACGCCGTTTTGTATCATTGATACTGTTGGTCACATACAGCACGCCTTCCGCATCGCCATTCTCATCACGAAACCTCACAATAAATCTCGCCAGCTGCCAGTTGCCCTCCTTATCCAGATATTCCATCGCAATCGTCTCATCATCCCGCAGACGTTCCTCTAATGTTGACACATCATAAAAATTTCTGACTCTGTCATAGTACTCCGGCGTTACAAACTGCTCGCAAAGTTCCATCATCTTCTCAGAAGCAACTCCATGCTTTCCTGTCAGCCTATGAATCTCATTATCACTGCTCAGTTCTTCATACCAGTCTCCCTTTAGATTAATCCGGAATATAGATGAGTAAATCTTTCCAATTGCAGAGATGATGCTGTTATTAAGATCTGCTTCTGCAAGCGCCTTTTCCAACTCTTCCTGATGTCTCTGCTCCGCAGCCACAATCGCATCAATATGACGAAATCCAATCAAAATCTCCATATTATCTGAATTGGTATCAATACGAATTGCCTGCATCTCAAAATACTGATTGCCCTCCTCATTCGGCACACTGCGGTAACGCATTGATACTCGTTCCTGTCTGACCAGCTGCTCTTCCAGATGCTTCAATTCAAATGTATCCCAAATCTCCTGCGCATATTCCTTCACCACACAGGTATCTATATAATGACGCAGGAACTTCTCATATGCGTCCATGCCGTACTTCGTCTGTTCCAGAAACTTCGTAGCATTCGAATGATCTCTCGCCTTCAACACCTGTAATCTGTTTTCTGTCGGATTCAGATAATACACAGATGTATAATCCCTGCTCAATACTTCAGAAAACTGCCTCTCCTGTGCCAGTTCATGCTGCTTTTCCTCCAACACCTGGTCTGCACGCATCGACTTCCATATACCGCCTAGGTGACCACTGACCAATGCCAACAGACTGATAAGCCCCTGCGACTTCTCAAGCCTTGGATTATCCATACCGATAAATCCCATCACTTCTGTCTTCTGCCTGATCGGAAATGAAATCTCTGTCCTGATATCCTGCGCTTTCATTATCTTATACTCTGACGGCATAATATCTTTAACCTGCTCCAGATCTTCGATAATAATGTTATCTCCTCTTTGAAATATCGGATACCAGACCGGAATATCACTAAGTTCTATATCCTGCAGATTATCGATCTGCGGTGTCACTCCTTCTGCGCACCATTCAAAGGTATTCGTAAATATATCCGGTGTATGTACATTCTCAAATGTGTACACTCTCTCTGCACCGCTGTAATGTCCCATTGCTTCTAACAGGACATTGATCTCCTTATATATGTCTTTCTCACTTCTTGCCTGATCGATCACTACGAGCTGTCCAAGTATGCTTTCCAGATCATCAAGCTTCGTTCGAATTGTTGTCACGTCGTTTCTCAATCCCATACTTCTCCTCTGTCATATCTGCCCAGACACATTCTTGTAGTACTTTTCATTTGCTTTTTATTTTATCTTGTACTCTGCATTTTCGCAACCAAATGTGATAGAATAATAGAAATAAATTCATCATCCCACAAAGGAAAGGAGCATAATATACATGAAATTTCATATGCCAGTAAAAGTATATTGCGAACACGATTGTGTAAAAACTCACAGCGACGAATGGACCTCTCTCGGTCACAAAGCCCTGATCGTAACCGGACGCAGTTCCGCAAAAAACGGAGCCCTTGCAGATGTGACTGATTCATTAGATGCACACCAGATCTCCTATTGTATCTTCGACCGTACCGAGGAGAATCCTTCAATAGAAATGGTTATGCAGGTACGCGACATGGGTATCCGCGAAAATGTCGACTTCGTCATCGGTATCGGCGGTGGTTCTCCAATGGATGCAGCCAAAGCAATTGCCCTTATGATCTATCACAAAGATAAGGATGCCGACTATCTCTATCAACAGGGAGACAGCACGGCACTTCCAATCGTAGAAGTTCCTACAACCTGCGGAACCGGTTCTGAGGTGACACCGATCTCCGTGCTGACAATCCACGCCAAACGCACCAAGTCCAGCATCCCACACCGTATCTTTCCACAGTATGCATTAGTGGATGGCAAATATCTGGCAAGCGCACCTAAGAGGATTCTGGTAAATACATCTGTAGATTCACTTGGTCATCTTATCGAAAGCTATATCAATCTTGGCGCAAGTCCATTCAGCCGTATGATTTCAGAATATGGTATGGCACTCTGGAAAGATGTAAAACCTGCCCTTCTGAGCGATCATGTAACAGATGAAGACCGTGACCGCATGATGCTCACCTCCACACTTGCAGGTATGGCAATCACCCATGCCGGCACAACCCTGCCACATGGTTTAAGCTATTTTCTCACTTACGAGATGCATATTCCGCATGGACAGGCTGTGGGATATTTCCAGCCTGGCTATGTAGCCGCTGCCGCTCCTGAGACACAAGCAAAGGTTCTGGAATTGATCGGCTGCAAAGATATCGCTGAATTCACCAATCTGATCCACACTCTGCTCGGACCACTCGAAATAGCACCGGATATGGTCGATACCGCCATTACAGGTATCATGGCAAACGAACGCAAATTAAAACCAGTACCATACGAAGTAACCAAAGAAACGCTTCACAAATTCTTCGAGATGGCAATGTAACACAACAACAGGGCAGATCAAACGATCTGCCCTGCCATAATATCTATATACCTATATAAACTCACTATTATCTTATCTTACCCATATACCACACGATCCGTCCTTTGATATCATCGATCTTCACCGTACCTATCTCACGCGAATCTCTGGATATCTCCCGGTTATCACCAAGTACAAAGACCTGCTTATCATCTACCACCAATGGATAGGTAATATCCTCTGACTTTGCATTAGTCTCACCGATTGCCTGTTCTGTCACCAGTTCTTCTCCATTGACATAGATCTTGCCATTCTGGATGTTCACCGTATCACCGGCCACTGCCACAATACGTTTCACATATTCTTCGCCATTCGGGCGTTTGATCGCGACAACATCTCCCACACGATATTCGGTATTCTTTCTTTTATATATCACCACATCCTGGTCATGCAATGCCGGATACATTGAATTCCCCTGTACGGTCGATATGCCCATCAACATATAAAATATCAGAAGAACTACAATAATTACTGAAATTGACTGCAGTGTAATAACGAAACGTTGAACCCGCCTCTCGTGCGCTCTTTTCCGCTTCGTCTCCGGATCCACATCTTCCAGAATCTTCTTCTTGATATCATCTATGTCCATTCCAACGCCTTCTTTCTAACGCACGAGCTTCCCCATTGCTTATTATAACGGTAAACGACCGCAGCAGAAACACCTGCCACGGTCATTTATAACTCAGGAGCTCTCTCCTGTCAAGTCTTATACTACTCCCCTGATTCTCTCCACAACCCGCCCAGACATCTTCACATCATCTGAACTGATATTCACTACACCTTCTATGAGATTCCAACCTTATATCATCTTTATAAGTATTCTCTGGTTGGAATCAGACGGCAAAGATGGTGGATTTTGAAATAACCAGCATATTCTTATTATCCGGTGTGGTTACTCTCAGGGTTCTCAGCTTTCATTGAACATGCAGCCAAGCTTGCTCCGCCGTCCGATCCTACCTAACAATATATACTCGTCCTGATGTACCCACATCATTAAAGCTCCTTATCTGCCTCAACTGAATCTTCTGCATACAGTTCAGATAACTGATCGTCCAGTTCATCCTGTTCGTCTTTTAACTTGCTGCGCTTTACCGCAAATGCAACAACCACGATTACCAGAATAACCAATGCAAGAAGGTCCCACCAGCAAAAGCCGAGTCTTGTATGTTCAAAAATATATGACATATATGTTCCCTCCTTTTATTATACTTCCTGTGCAGGTGTTTTGTCCAGTTCTTCTCGGAGGTCCTGGATCTTTTGATCCAGTTCCTCCTCAAAATCTTTTTCACGTTTCTTCTGATTATGGCGATGAACCAATATCATAACAACCAGAATCACTGCAACAATCAATGCCGGTATATCCCAGGAATGTATTCCCAAATTATGCACGAATTCAAAATAACGCATATGCTTACCTCCTTTTCATCATTTGCTGTTCCTTAGCTATTCTTCTGCTCCTTTGAAGTTGGAAGTCCTCTCTTTACCAGTTCGGTATCCAGTTCTTCGCGAAGTTCGAAATTCTTCTTCTGTCTCTTCTTCATGTTGTGTGTGAAGAATCCGTAAAGAATTGCTGTCAGCAACATGATCAGGAAATGAAGGATACAGCACTTATGCTCATCCAAATTCTGGTTAGCCAACGGCACATCTCCATCATCTGAGCTGAATACTTCCTGTACGTCTGCTGCTACGTCTTTGATTGTATCTACAACCCTATCCAGCACGCTCGGATTATCTGACGGTGTTGTCGGCGGATTCGGTGTAGCCGGTGGGGTTGGTGTAACTGATGGATTATTATTAGCCGGTGCAGTTACTGTCAGAGTTCCAAGATTCTCAATAATCTTATAGTTCGTTGCTTTCGCTGTCTGATCCCATACCAGAGAATAGCTGTTGGTTGCCGTTCCTACATTAGTAATGGTTCCTGTTGTTGCAAATGAAACAGTTTCACCATTTACCAGTCCGGTAATCGTTCCGGCTGCTGTCAGCGGTGTTCCATCATATACCTTGCTTGCATTCGGAGTAGTAACTGTTACAGTTGCAGGATTAACAACAATCTCTCCTTTTACTCTCGTAATCTTAAGATTAGCTGTTACATCTACACCCGCTGCATTCACAATTACCAGTCTGTCTGCATCCGCTGTCACTGCTTCTGTCGTTACATCTGTTGCTGTTGCATCAGACTCTGCTGTCTTCAGTGTATATCCTTCTGGGAGTTCACTTACTGTAACAGTAGCACCGTGTGCCTGTCCGTCGTATGTAAATGTTCCTCCGGTTGTTGTTACTACGATTTCATCTTCTGTCTCTTTGACTACCAGTTTGCCAAGTGACACTTCCTTAATAATGTAGTTAGATTCTTTTGCTGTTGTTTCCTTACTCTTCCAATCCAACTCATAGGTGTTATCACTATTGCCAACTTCTGTCTGAGTTCCTGTCGTCTTATGAGCTACAACTTCACCATTCTTCAGACCTTCGATCGTCATGTTCTCATTGGTCAATGGCTTGCCATCATAAGTCTTCTCAGCTTTCTCAGTTCTAATAATCAACGGAGCAGCAACAATCTTCAAGGTTCCTGGATTCGTCTTAACAGTATAATTATTTGTAACGTCTTTATTATCCGCACTCATAATCTGTACTGCAGTAAATACGCCTGTATATGGTTTCTCACTTACATTAGTTCCTTCCAGCTTATATGTTGTATTTACTGACTGTCCATCTACCAAACCACGTGTATTTGCTTTGTTTGCATTCTCCCATTCAAACTTATCAGTTTTATATGCCTTACCGGTGTATAACTGATCTGTATCCCAGCCTTCGCCAGTGATTGAAATAGGTCTACTTGTGATAGTTACTCTACCATACAGATTATCTGTAACTGCTGGTTCGTAGTTTGAGTTAGTAACTCGTACTTTAATCTCAGTATCTATTACATCTGTGTACTCTTTAAGTTTATCACTCCAAGTTATGCCATTATAGCTGTACTCTACCTTGTCACCGGCTACTGTTCCGTTCACTTCGATCGTATGCTTCTTCGCATCGTATACTCCGCTGTATGAAGTTACGCTCAGTTCCGTCGTTCTCTGTGCTGCTACGATTGTCAGTGTTCCCGGTTTGTAGGTTACTTTGTAGTTGCCCTGCTTCTCTTCTCCTGCCGAAGTGATCGCATAGTCTCCTACATCCTCGCCTGTTTTTCTGCTCAGTGTGTAGTCCACTTTGTCATTTCCAAGTGTTCCTTCTACTTTTGCAGTGAATTCCGGATCAGCTTCGCCAAATGTCTTCTGATAGCTGTTAGCCGTTACGGTTACAGGTCTTCTTGTGATCTCTACGGTTCCTGTCTTTGTATCGACCGGTTTGTAGTTATCATTTGTCACCTTGACCCGAATCTTAACTTCTGCTGTTACATTCTTGTACTGCTTCAGATCTGTTGTCCAGGTCTTTCCATCGTCGTAGCTGTACTCTACTTTGTCACCATCTACAAGGTTCTTCACTTCGATCGTATGGTTTCCTGCATCATAGACATCTTTGTAGTTTACTACTTCAATGTCTTTCACACGCTCTGCCTTTGTGATCTTCAGTGTTCCTGGTTCATAAGTTACTGTGTAGTTACCCTGTACTGCTTCGCCTGTAGCTGTGATCGGATACTCTCCTACATTCTCTCCTGCTTCTCTTGACAGGTCATAGGTGATCTCCTGTTTATCTGGTTTTGCTTTTCCTTCCAGTCCTGATGTCTCAGCTGCTGTAAGTTTTGGATCTTTTTCTCCAAATACCTTTGACTTATCCTCTGCTTTTACTACCAGCGGGAATCTTGTGATTGTTACGGTTCCTGTAAGCTGTGGTACATCTGCGTAGTTCGCATTCGTTACCTTAACAAGAATCGTTGTCTCTGTGACATCTTTATACTGGGTCAGGTCTGTAGTCCAAGTTGTTCCATTATCGTAACTGTACTCTACCTGATCTCCGTCTACAAGGTTCTTCACCTCGATCGTATGGTTCTTCGCATCGTATACTCCATTATAAGAAGTTACTTCTACTGCTTTCTCTCGATCGGATGCTGTGATTGTCAGTTTTCCTGAATTGTAAGTTACTGTGTAGTTGCCCTGCACTTCTTCACCGCTTGGTGTGAGTGCATAGTTTCCTACATCTTCACCAGTTTCTCTGCTGATGTCATAAGTAATCTTATCTCCATTCAGTGTTCCTGCTGTATCTGCTTCAAATGTCGGATCAGCTGTTCCGAATGTCTTGCTGTAACTTCTTGCTGTTACTGTTACCGGCTTCGGTGTGATTGTTACTGTTCCTTCCAGTTCTACCGGATTTGGATCATAGTTCGCATTCGTTACTCTCACTTTGATCGTTGTATTCGTTACATCTGTGTACTGGGTCAGATCTGTGGTCCAGGTCTCTCCATTATCATAGCTGTATTCTACAACATCTCCGTCAAGTACGTTATTAACTGTGATCGTATGCTCGTTTGCATCGTATACTCCATTATAGGATGTTACGCTCAGCTGGCGGTCTGCCGGTCTGCTTCCTGCTGTGATTGTCAGGATGCCCGGTGCATAAGTTACTGTGTAGTTACCCTGTGCTTCCTCGCCTCTAGCTGTGATCGGATACTCTCCTACATCCTCTCCTGCTGTTCTCGACAGGGTGTAAGCGATCTTCTGATCATCCGGTTTTTCTTTTCCTTCCACTCCTGATGTCTCAGTTGCCGTGAATTCCGGATCATTGTTTCCATATACCTTTGACTTATTATCAGCTGTCACTACCATTGGGAATGGTGTGATTGTTACGGTTCCACTTAAGATTGTCTCTGCCGGTGTGTAATTCGTATTTGTTACCTTAACCTGAATTGCTACACTTCCCTTTGTGACATTCTTGTATTCCTTAAGATCTGTCACCCAAGTCTTGCCGCCGTCATAGCTGTACTCTACCTTGTCGCCGTCTACCGTTCCGTTCACTGTGATCGTATGCTTCTTCGCATCGTATACTCCGCTGTATGAAGTTACGCTCAGTGCCGTCGTTCTCTGTGCGGCTACGATTGTCAGTGTTCCCGGTTTGTAGGTTACTTTGTAGTTGCCCTGCTTCT